>Ga0326728_10015413_pt1 | contig 15917 bp, 9 predicted proteins | sample MB3enrmetagenome_FD_207602 | JGI IMG/M metagenome (GOLD analysis project Ga0326728, IMG submission 207602) | Lab enriched peat soil microbial communities from McLean, Ithaca, NY, United States - MB31MN | ecosystem: Environmental > Terrestrial > Soil > Wetlands > Peat | place: USA: New York...
ATGATGCTCCGGGAGCGGCATTCTACATTTCTGCGCTCAGCTTGCCCACGACTTGGCGTGAGGAACTGTTCCGCATCGATCACAACATTAACGAACACAATCGGGTCTCTTTCCACTACGTCCACGATTCATGGGATCAACTGCAAGCCTCAACCCTATGGACGGGCAGCTCTTTCCCCACCGTGCAGACGGACTTCAACGGTCCCGCGGTCAGCATGTTGGCGCGCCTCACCAGCACGATTACGCCGACCCTGCTCAACGAGTTTGTTGCCAGCTACACTACCGACCACCTCACTATGCATTCCACGGGCAACAACTGGCAGAGTCCTCAGGGTGGTCTGCCTATGGGCTATCTCTTCCCTAACAGCAGTTACCTGGGCAAATTGCCCATGATCACACTCACGGGCGGAAATGCGTACGGCGGCGGGTTCTACATGGATCCAGACAGCGAGTGGCCGGAGGGGCCTTACAACTCGAATCCAACTTACACATATCGCGACAACATGACCAAAATTCTGGGGAAGCATAGCCTGCAGTTCGGCGCTTACTTCGTCGCGGCGCAAAAAAATGAGCTCAGCAGTCTCTTTCCCAACGGCCAGCTTGGGTACGGCGTAAGCAATTACAGCACGGGCAATCCCTTCGCCGACATGCTCATCGGGAGCGTTGCGAGCTTTTCTCAAGGCAGTGGCCAGCTCAAGTTCTATAACCGCTACAAGATTGTGGAGCCCTTTTTGCAGGACGACTGGCGCGTCACCCCGCGCCTGACTCTGAATGTCGGTCTGCGCTTTAGCTTGTTCGGGACATATCGCGAAAAGTATGGGCACGCTTATAACTGGGATCCGGCGGCTTATAGCGTCGCAAACGCACCTGAACTCGATCCCGGTGGTTCAGGTAACCTGGTTCCCGGCGTCGGTAATCCGTACGATGGACTCGTGCAATGCGGCGCAGGCGGCGTTCCCGTCGGTTGCTCCAAGGGACACTTGTTCAACCCCGCCCCGCGTATCGGCTTTGCTTTCGATCCGTTTGGGAACGGCAAAACAGCCATCCGCGGCGGTTACGGAATCTTCTTTGAGCACACCAACGGGAACGAGGCCAACACCGAGGCCCTGGAAGGCCAATCCTCGCCGCTATTGCAGACTGCAACCCAGTACAACGTTTCCGGTTATTCGAACGTTGGGGTAGGCGGCGGTGCTGCGCTGCCCCCGTTTAGCTTCATTTCGATTCCCGAAAAGACGACTTGGCCCTACATGCAACAATGGCACCTTGACGTACAGCAAGAACTGCCTCAACACATAGTGTTTACGATCTCTTATGTGGGCAGCAAGGGCACGCATCTTACGCGTCAGAGCGATTCGAACCAGGTTTATCCAGTTTCGGCAGCGAATAACCCGTATCCGGTCGGCCAAGCCATCACCGTCGCCAACCCCCCCAGCAACCCCACTTACGCCGGCGATTGCGTATCAGGAACGGTCGGAGCGGGCGGCCCCGCCATTCCGGGCTTCAATCCTGACCTCATAGCAGGCGATCAAACTCCGGGCACGCCGGGCGTAAACATGTTCGTCGCTTGTGGCGGCGACGCGGATTATTTCCGGCCGTACCTCGGTATTAGCACCGTTACCGCCATCCAGTCCGCAGCATCTTCCAGCTACAACGGCTTGGAAACTTCGGCCGTCAGGACGCTCGGTGGACTCACTCTGGATGTCGCCTATACCTGGAGCCATTCCATCGACGATTCTTCGGATCGATACGACGCCGGTTTCGTAAACGCTTATGACTTTGCCGCCAATCGCGCCAGCTCGAGTTTCGATGTCCGGCAGGAACTGACTGTCGGCTACGTCTATGATTTGCCGTTCTTCAGGAAACCCGGCCTCAGCCACACGTTCCTTGGCGGTTGGCAGTGGTCCGGCATTACGAATTATTCCACTGGAACTCCATTCAGCGTCGTCAACACGCCCTACACCGACAATGCCGGCGTCGGCAATGGCACCTTGGCTGCCGGTTCGTACGCGGACAAGATCGGCGACCCCAACACCGGTATCCCACCGGCGCCCGGGATGCCGCAGACTGCCGGTTTTCTCTACAACCCCAACGCTTACGCGGCTCCCCAGGGGCTGACCTTCGGCAACTCGGGAAGGAACTCCCTGCGCAATCCGAGCCGCACTAACTTCGACATGGCGCTCTTCAAAAGTTTCGCCGTGACGGAAAGCAAGCATTTCGAATTCCGGGCCGAAGCCTTTAACGTGTTTAACCACACGGAATGGCTGCCCATTTACGGCGATGCAGGTTCCGGAGCGAACGCTAATAGCTCCGGCAGCTACCAATATGGCGCTTCCGACTTATTCCAGTTCCTTGGGGCGCATAACCCGCGCATCCTGCAACTGGGGGCGAAGTTTATCTTCTAGTTAAGAGCATCGCGCAAACAAAAATCCTGGCTCGCCAAAAGCCAGGATTTTTCATTTGAAACTCAGGTACGGGGTACGACGACCGACCGACCCGCCCCTCAATCCGCCACCACTGCCTCTTTCCGCGCACGGGACAGCACGGCCAGCCCCTTCTCCAAATCCGCGATCAGATCCTCGACATGCTCAAGGCCTACTGATAGTCGGATCATCTGCTCAGTCACTCCCATCTTCTTCCGCAACTCCGGAGCGATCATGGCATGCGAGGTCAGCACCGGGATGGTCACCAGCGAATCGACTCCGCCGAGGCTCGGCGCCAGGGTAAACAGATTCAGCGCCTCGGCCACGTGGCAAGCGTCGGCGCCGCTGCCTTCCACCTCGAAGCTCAGGACGCCGCCCGCTCCCGCCATCTGTTTCTTCGCGATCACGTAGTCCGGATGCCCCTTCAGCATCGGATAGTGCACCCGCGCAACCTTCGGATGCTGGCTCAGAAACTCGGCAACTCGCAGCGCACTAGCGTTCTGGCGCTCGACCCGGACGGCCAGCGTCTTGATCCCACGCAGCAGCAGAAACGCCGCGTGCGGATCCATGCAGCAGCCGAGCGTGGTGCGCGTGTGATGGACCTGCTCGATCAAATCGCGTCGTCCGGTGGCGATGCCACAAATGATGTCGGAATGTCCGCCAAAATATTTTGTTCCAGAATGCAGCACCAGATCGATGCCCCACTCCGCTGGACGGCAATTAATCGGCGTGGCAAAGGTCGAATCAATGGTTGAGATCAAGCCGTGCTTGCGCGCCAGCGCCGCAATCTTTTCCAGATCGACGACCCGTACATTTGGATTCGTCGGCGACTCAATGTGAAGAATCTTTGTGTTAGGCCGAATCGCGCGCTCGTGCTGCTCGATGTCGTTGGTATCGACGAACGTGGTTTCGATCCCTAGCTTCGGCAGCCACTGCGAAAGAAACTTGATCACGCCGCCATAAATATCGCGCTGCGCCACGATATGGTCTCCCGCCTTCACCAGCGAAAGAATCGAAGTGGTGATCGCGGCCATGCCGGAAGAGAACAGCAGCGCCGCATCCGTGCCTTCGAGTTCAGCGATGGCGTTCTCGGCGACCGTATGCGTGGGATTGCCATAGCGCGTGTAGAAGCTGTCGGTAGGAGTGACGCGCACCTGCTCCTGCATGTCGATGACTTCGAAGGTCGAAGTTTGATAGATGGGTGTGGAGAGTGGCCCGCTCTTTTTATGAAGGCTGGTGCCGCCGCGAACTGCCTCGGTTTCCTGGCGAAATTCATGCTTTTTCATTTCAAATCTCCTAAAGAGACGCTGCTTGCCGCCTCTTGGCCGTGCTTCCGAAGACGTGACCACCTAAGATTACCCGCGCTACCAGGCTGCGGCAAGGCGCTGATAATATGCTTCATCGGTCCATTCCTATGAAAAAGAAGAAGCTGAAAACGACCACGCGAAAAACATCTGCGACCAGGAAAAAGACAAAAAGAGCGCGCCCAAGCAATAAAGTTGCCCTCAAAGCCACCGTTCTGAAAGGCAAGCCACCGAAGGCGGGGTTGCGCCACATCCCGTGGAGTTCAGTCGAAGTCGAGACCCTGAATCCCTTGCTGGGCCGCCACTTTGTGGTCGGGCAGAACGTCATGGTGGCTCGCGTCCTGCTCAAGAAGGGATGCCTTGTTCCCAAACACAGCCATCACAACGAGCAGATCACCTACATTCTGGAAGGCGCGCTGAAATTCGGGATCGACGGCAAAGAGATTGTGGTGAATGCGGGCGAAGTCCTGACGATTCCGCCCAACATGCCCCACTGGGCCGAGGCGCTCGCCGATACGGTCGATCTCGACATCTTCCACCCGCCCCGCGCTGACTGGATGAACAAAACCGACGTCTATTTGCGGTAAAGAGATCTAACCGCAGAGACCGCAGAGAAATTCAAAGGAAAAAACCAACAAAATCTCTGCGCATTCTGCGATCTCTGCGGTTAGCCCGTATGATGTAGTTGTCTTTCTGCTCTGGTGATAAGGGGAAGTGTCAATCGCTCAAAATACGGAAACCACTGGTAAACTGCGCTGCATCGCCTGCGGCGCCACCCCCGATTCCGCCAGCCAGGATTTCCGCTGCACCGCGTGCGGCGACCTCTTGGAATTCTTTTTCCCCGGATGGACTTCCGGCGCACCGGCCGATCCGGCGGCGCTGAAATCTCTATGGCTCAACCGCCGCATGTCGCGCGAAGCCCTCGACCAGAGCGGAGTCTGGCGCTTTCGCGAGCTTCTTCCGCACATTCCCACTCTCGAAGAGCATGCCATCACGCTCGACGAAGGCAACACGCCGCTCTACCATCTGCCAAGATGCGCGCTCGCGGCCCGCGTCGAGAATCTCCATGCCAAGCACCAAGGCATGAACCCGACTGCATCGTTCAAAGACACGGGCATGACTTTCGCCGCTTCCTCCGCACACCAGGGCGGATTCCGCTGGGTAGCCTGCGCCTCGACCGGCAACACCTCCGCCTCCATGGCCGCCTATGCCGCGCGCGGCAGCATGCACAGCCTGGTGCTGATCCCGGAAGGCAAAATTTCCTGGGGCAAGCTCTCGCAAGCGCTCGACTATGGAGCCCTCACCTGCCAGCTCCGCACCGATTTCGACGGCTGCGTTCGCATCCTCAACGAACTTGTCCGTCAGAAACCGGTCTATTTGCTGAATTCGGTGAACCCGTATCGCATCGAAGGCCAGAAAACCGCCGCCATCGAACTGATGGAGCAACTCGCATGGGAGCCGCCCGACCACATCATCGTCCCCGGAGGCAATCTCGGGAACAGTTCGGCGATCGGCAAGGCGCTCGTCGAAATGCGCGAACTCAAACTGATCTCGCGCCTGCCGAAACTTTCGATCATTCAGGCGCAAGGCGCGAATCCGTTCTACCGCTGCGTGCGGGAATTCGGCGGGAAGAAGCTCGAACCCATGGCCGCCGACACGCTGGCCACTGCCATACGCATCGGCAATCCGGCATCGTGGAAAAAAGCGCTACGAGTGCTTCAGGCAACCGGCGGTGAGGTCGAACAGGTCACAGAAGTCGAAATCGCCGCGGCTAAGGCCGAAATCGGCGCCGATGGCGTCGGCTGCGAACCGGCGTCCGCCGTCACGCTGGCGGGGCTCAAGAAGCTGCGTCAGAGGGGATTCGTCAAAGCGGGCGATGCGGTAGTCCTGATCCTGACCGGACATTTGCTCAAGGATCCCGATTTCACCATCAAGTTCCATCGCGGCGAACTTTTTTCGGGAACCCCTATTGCCGAAACCCCCGCTGAGACCGCGTCTGCCCAGACAGAATCTCTGCAGCGTGCCCCGGTTGTCCTCGATGCCAATCTAGGGGCCGTCATTGCCGCCCTCGACGCGGCCGAGAGAAATTCGTAGCAGTTCGCCGCAATCTCGTGTATAAAACTCAGTTCAATGTCATTGCCGATTGTTCGGGATTCTGCTAAGGCCGGGCCGGGCTAAAATCTTTCATTTCTATCGTTTCGGCCCATTTAAGCCGCCGAGGAGTTTGCTTCTTAATCATCTATGCCTTCACGTCCTACTTCGTTAGATCGCTCGCTGCGACTGGTGCTCCCGGCGACCGCCGCCAATCTGGGCCCGGCCTTTGATGCGGCTGCCCTCGCCCTGGATTTCCATCTGCGCGTGCGTGCCGAGCGCGCCCCGGACTTCTTCGTCACCGCTGAAGGCCGCGACGCTGCCATCTGCGCCCGCATGGAGAACCACCTCATCGTCACCACCTATTGCGAGGTGCTTGAATCGGAGAACCGCAAGATCGCGCCCTTGCGCATCCACATCGAAAACGAGATTCCCATCGGCCGAGGTTGCGGATCGTCCGCTGCCGCCCGCCTGGCTGGCATCGCGCTGGCCGTGCATTTCGGACATCTGCGCTGGAAAAACGACCGCATCGTCGGCGAAGCTTCCATGCGCGAGCACCACCCCGATAACGCCTCTGCATGCTGGATGGGAGCGCTCACGGTGGCTCGCATGGCCAACCAGGTTCAGGCGCAGGTGGTGGAAGTGAAGCCGAAAGGGAAGTGGCCACTGCTGCTGGCGGTCCCCGATGCTCTGCTCTCGACCGAGCAAGCCCGCCGCGTGCTGCCCTTCCAATACTCACGGGCGGACGCCGTCACCAACATTCAGAACTCGATGCTGCTGCTCTCGGCCTTCACGCAGGACCGTCCTGACCTGCTGCCTTCAGCGCTCGAAGACCGTATCCACCAGCCTTATCGCGCGCCGCTCTGCCCGCTGCTTCCCGCGCTCAAGGAACTCACTGGAGATTCGGGCATCCTCGGCGCGGCCCTCAGCGGAGCCGGCCCGTCCGTGCTGGTATTCCTCGATCCGAAGGTTCCAGCGAAAAAGGCGAAGCAGAGAATCGCTGCCCATCTCACCAAGCGTCGGCTTACCGCCGAACTCATCCTCACCCAGATCGCCCAACACGGCGGACGCGATGGAGCCGACTGGCGCAAGCATCATCCTTCGGGAAGAAAATAGGTTCCCTACTGTCGGCTAGCCGGCGGCACGATGCCGTTCATGCGCAGGTACTCCACCATCTGCCCGTAGTGGTCAAAACCATGCCAGGCGAACACCGTAGCCATACCGGCACGCGTGCCTTTGTCCTTACTGAAAGGTACGGGAATCGGTTCAAGGGCGTTGGCGTCGGTGATGCTTGCTGTTGCCTTGTGGGCATAGGCGAATGAGTCTTTCAGGAACTTGAGGATGTCAGCCTTCGACTTCAAACTCTCCGAACCTTTTTCCTCGTTGGTGTCCACGGGCGGCTTTTCGCCGAGAATGGATGCCCCTACGATGTAGTTGACTGCGGCAACGTGCTTGATCTGTTGCGCAAAGGTACGAACACCCTTGAATTCACCATTCGTTGGCGCAAAGCCGTACTTCTCTTCGGGCATCGCTTCCGCCGCGGAAACAAACTCACCTTCTATAATTTTGATCCCACCGTCGAGCACCTGGCTGATAGTTTTCTTTTCATCTTTGGTCGGCGTTTGCGTTTGCGCTTGCGCCAGGCTAATACTGCACAGCACCAAGACCGACCCCAGAACTGCGCTGATTGTCTTCATCTTGCCTCCAGGTAAAGTTGAGTGCCCGATTAATCTCTCACTACTGCGGGCGTCAAGTCCAGTTCATTCGCCGTGATGCGATGCCCACGCAGCGCGAATACGCCTAGCGCCAAGGCCACCGCTGCTACGCCCAGCGCATCGGGGATGCCGACTCTTTTCGCCAGCGCGCCCCACAGCGTCGCTCCCACCGCCATGCCTCCCTGCAACACCAGCAGGTAAAATGACAGCGCCCGAGCGCGAACGTAGGCTGGACACATGGTCTGCGCCGCCACGTTCAAACACGCCAGAATCCCGATCCAGGACCCGCCCGCCACCAGCATCACCGCACACATCAGCGCAAAAGTTTCCACCCGTCCGGCGGCAAAAGTCATGCTGGCAAAAATCAGGACAGCGGCGCCCACCACGCCATCCACCGAAAGCTTTTCTCGCAACCGCGGCAGCACCAGTGCTCCCAGCAGCGCACCCAGCCCGAAGCAGCCGAGCAGCACGCCATATCCCCGCGCCCCATACGGGCGGGCGATGATCGGCAGCAGCGCCAGCATGGCCACGGCCGCCACGCTGAACGTTCCCGTCCGCAGCAGCACCGACTTCGCCAGTCCGCTCTCCTTCACGTAGCGGAACCCGTCGCCGATTGCCGACCCCATGCGCTGCGTCTTCGGTCGAACCGCAATCGGACGTTTCCAATGATAGAGAAACAGGATCACGCCCAGGAAGGAAAATGCGTTCAGCAGAAAGGTTGTGCCGCAACCGATCGCTGCCACAATGATGCCACCCAACGCCGGTCCTACCGCCCGCGCGACATTAAACCCGGCTGAGTTCAGAGCCACTGCCGAGGCATGTTGCTCCGCCGGAACCAACTCTGGAGTAATAGCCTGCCACGCCGGATCATTCATCACCGCGCCCAGTCCCAGCAGAAACGTAAACAGCAGCAGCACCCACGGCCCCACGCAACTGATCAGCGTGAGGATGCCGAGCGTTCCAGAGGCCAGCACCATCCATCCCTGCGTCACCAACAAAAATCGCCGCCGATCCACCATGTCCGCCAGCGCCCCCGCCGGCAGGATGACCAGAAACACCGGCAGCGCTGCGGCCGCCTGCACCAATCCGACCATCAGCGGATTCAGGGTCAGCTGCGTCATCAGCCAGCCCGCGCCCACGTTCTGCATCCAGGTGCCAGTGTAGGAAATAACCGATGCAATCCAAAGCGATCGAAACAACGGCTCCCCGAGCGGAGCCCAAGCCGAAACCGAACGCCTCCCCGGGATCGGCTCCACTACCGGCGTTTTGATCATTTCCGCCATGAAAGTTCTTAGATTTCCCGCGAACAGCGAATAGCGAACGACGCCCCACGAACGACTAACGACCAACGACCAACGACCCATCCCCAAATGGCCACTCTCGCCGTCGCCACGCCCGCACGCTGTAAATCACAACCCCAACCACCAGAATCACTACCGCGTACCGAACCTCGCGTAGAAAATCTTTGCGCGAGATCAAAATAAAGAGAAAACTTGCCGCCGCCACCAGCGCGGGCAGCGGATAAAGCCACATCCGGAACGGTCGCGGCATATCCGGTTGCCGCACCCGAAGCACAATGACTCCGATGGTCTGCATAAGAAATTGCAGCACGATGCGAATCACAATCAACGAGGCGATCAAATCCGCCAGCCGCAGGAAACAAAATAGCGCCGCAACACCAGTCAGAGCCAGCAGCGAAACGTAGGGAAACTTGTAAACCGGATGAACCTTCGCAAACGCCCGAAAATAGTTCCCATCCAGCGCCGCCGCGTAGGGCACGCGAGAATACCCCAGCGTCAGCGAAAATACCGATGCGAATGCCGTCCACATGACCAGCACCGAAATCATGGAAGCGGCGCCGTGCCCATACACACGCTGCATCAGCGTCGAAACCACATACAGCTTGCTGTTCGACGCCCCCGCCTGCGCCAGTTCGCGCCACGGAATGACGCCGAGAATGCTGACGTTCATTACTACATATAGACACGCGACCGCCAGAATGGATAGCAAAAGCGCCCGGGGAATGTTCTTGCCAGGTTCTTTGACTTCGTCCCCAAGGAAACAGACGTTGTAGTATCCCCCAATGTCATAAGCGGCAATCAGCATCGCTCCGCCCAGTCCGTGAAAGAAGTCCCGCGAAAAGGAAAACGCCCCTGGGGGCAAATCGAATGCCCGATGCGCGTTGAAGTGCGTCAACCCGGCGAAGATGATCCATCCGATGGTGCCCATCACCCCCACCCACAGCACCTTGGTAAGGCGCGCGATGGCGGTGATGCGCCGATAGAGAAGAAACGCGGTCAGCGCGCAGACGCCAATCGCCAGAAAGGTAGCGGGCATCGCGACCCAGGTCAGTTGCAGAGTTCCGACAATAGGAAGATGCAGTGCCCAGGTATGGGTTGACCAGACCAGTTCCAGATGAGGCCAGAAGAAAGCCGCATACTGCGAGAGGCCAATCGCGCCCGACGCAATCGAAAGCGGAGCACTGAAGGACAATTGCCAGATAAAGAGAAACGAAACCAGCCGCCCCAGTTTCTGCGGGCCGTAAATCTGCAGTAAGTAGCGATACGAGCCGCCCGACCCCGGCATGGCAGCGCCCAGTTCCGCCCACACCAGCCCGTCGCAAATCGCCAGCCCCGCGCCCAGCACCCAGCCCAGCATCGCCTGCGGGCCGCCCATCGCCGACACGATCAGCGGGATGGTGATGAACGGCCCCACGCCGATCATGTCAATCATGTTCAGCGCGGTAGCCGAGCCCAGGCCAATGCCGCGGACAAGCTGCGGCTTGGCGGCGGATTCACCTTCGCGTGGAATTGTCATGAAAAGAGTCGTTGGTCACTGGTCGATGGTCGTTGGCGAACACCCATCAGCATTTACTGTTCGAGACGCAATCTAGTTAAATTTGTCATCCTGAGCGAAGCGAAGGACCTGCTTCTTTCGTGCAAATAATGCGACCTGAAACCTTGCACTACTTTCCGAACGACTAACGACTAACGACTAACGACCAACGACTATCGACCGCTCAGCAAATTCACAAACAACCGCACCGCCCCCGGCACACCAGCCGGTAATTGCCGGAAAAACGCATATCCCGTATAGATATACGTCCCCTTGCCGTAGTGCGCCACCAGCAGCCCGCCCTTCTGCTCGCCTTCGCCCGGATCATGCGATTCCAATAGCGGCGTAAAGTTCGAGTCCCATTGCGACATGAAGTACAGTCCACGCTCCTGCACCCATCCCTCGAAATCTTTCTGCGTAATTTCGTTGGGAAAATGAAAGATCGGGTTCGCCGGATCGAGAATCGCAACCGGAGCCTCTTCCACCGAAACCCGCGCCCGGCTGAGCGTTGCCGGGTAAGGCGTGTACTTGCCGGAATTGAAATCGATCGGCACCCCAAAAGATCCCAGCGTGTTGTACTGCACCACGAGACGCCCACCCGCCTGCACAAAATCAAGCAACCGCTTGTTGTTCGCAATCACATCTTTCTGGGTGTCGTAAGCGCGAATGCCCAGCACGATGGTCTGATACTTGCTCAGGTCCTCGCTTGCCAACTTGTCAGCCGGAATCATTGTGACATTCATCCCGATCTGTTCGAGCACCGTCGGAATGTCATCGCCCGCGCCCATGATGTAGCCAACCTTCAGATCTTTCGGAACCTTTACATCCACGATCGACACGCGCTGCACGGCCGGCTGGTAGTAATAGAAGGTGCCGAGATCTTCGCGCGTGACGACCGTATATCCCTCGCCGTAGGCTTGTGCCCCGCTCGTGAGTTCCGCTCGAATATGAGTCTGGCTTTCCTTTAACTCGGGAGGGAAAACCTGGAATGAAGCGTCCTTTGACTCATCTTTGGGAATCTCAACGGATTCATGCGCCGGCTCCGCGCGCCAGCCCTCGGGAACTTGCAGTACAATCTGCGCGTGGGAGCCGGTGCTCTGATCGCGAGCCGTACTCTTGACGCTTCTGCTGCCGCCCAGGTCGGTGGGAACCACGTCGCTGGAAGGCGCCAATGCAATGGAAAATTCCGGCGCCACTGCCAGAGGACGTTTCGCCACTCCCGATGCGCTCTTGTAACGCACCATGCAGTTCGCAAGCGCTAGCGGCCCCTGCTCAAACCTTGCGACTACTTCGACAGGTGGAGGAGGAAATGGAAGGGTTTGGAATGCCGGTTCATCGATGACGTTGAGCGTCTCTCTCTCTGGATCGTGGCGGTGCCAGTACGGCCGCGTAATCTGCGCCGATGAGGGGACATGCACTCTAAAATGAACTGTCAATCCGTTCTCCGATGGTGTCGTACTCAGAACGTCTGACTTCCAGTCCGGAGGAAGCTGCAGACTTATATGCGCTTTTTCCGTGGATGTACTTGCAGCCGAAAGCTTCGCTGTGACTTCAAATGATTTGCCGGGCACCACCATGAAAGCATTGTCTGGGCTTGTGCCGACCTCGGCGTCCACCACAGCGTTGAGTTCGGCGCCTACTGCCAGGGCCCGCGCTTTCTCAATGTCTCGCCACAATCGTTGCAGCAGCTCGACCTGAAAATCCTTCTTTGCTTCTGGCGACAGTTGCGATCCCAGAATCTGGTTATAGAGCCGTACGGTCAGACTACTCGCTCTGGCCAACGGCGCCTCGGTCGAGGCTGGCGTTTTGTCAGTGATTGCGGCAGCCTCGTCAATGTTGGTCTTGATTTCAATTAACTTCGCTCGCAGCCACGGCGCCTTTTTCTCTTCGTCACCCAGCCTCGACGCCAGCCCCGGCAGCGTCGTATCAATTCCGTCAAAGAAATCTTGCTCGTGACCGTCTTTATCTTTTGGCGACTCCACCACCGAATCCACCAGCTTGTAATAGGCGAATCGGTCGCCCTTGGGAATCGAGATGCCACCCAGCGCTTGCGATTGCTGATGGCGCAATCCCTCGATCGCAAACTGCACGTAGGACTCGCCCAGCACCGGATCTTCCTTGCCGGTGTTGAGCTTGACCGTGTAATTTGCCGGGTCGCAACTGGAGGCACCGAAGCCGCACACGTTCCCGATATACAGCTTCTTCGGTTGCCAGGGCTGCAATCCTTCCCTGATCTGCTCTGGAAAACGATTAGGGTCGGCGGCTGCGCGAAACGCTTCTTTGGTCAGGATCGCCGACGCCTGGTGGTGCCCGTGCCCATCGCGCTCCGTTCCTGAGAAGCGCGCAATCAGCACATCCGGACGAAACGTGCGGACCACGCGCACGATGTCGGCGAGCGCGATGTCATGCCCTTGCCATTTCTGGAAAGTTTCTTCTGGAGTTTTCGAATACCCGAAATCCGCGACTCGAGAGAACCGTTGCTCCACGCCGTAGTAGCGGTCGGCTGCCAGCACCTCCAGAGTGCGCACCACGCCGAGCACATCGAACAAATTGCTGCCCAGCTTGTTCTGTCCGCCCTCGCCGCGAGTCAGCGTCATCAGCACGGTCGAGACGCCTTTTCCGCGCGCCTCCAGCGTCAACATGCCGCCGTCTTCGTCATCGGGATGCGCATCCACCTGCATCAGCCTCCCCGTCGTCTGCAAGCGTCGTAGCATCAGCTTCAACCCCGCCGCGCCGGTTTCCTGCGGGAGCGGCTCATAATAGTGATCGGCCGCAGTCTTTTCGACCGTTTCAGCAGTCGTGAATGTCGCGCCGGAAACCGCGAGTAGGACGAGCAGCATCGCAGTCGCGAGCCAGTTGCACACCGACCCCCGCTCGATCTTCTTCAACATTCGAAACATGTCCATCTGATGGATTTTCCTCAAAGAAAGCATCAAATATATTCGTGTAGAGCGGACACTCCTATCCGCGAACTTTCGCAATCTTCTGTGCGACCCTTACTTCTTCATCCCCTGCGCGACCGCGAATTTCTGCTGGCATTCGCTTGCCGCCTGCACAATCTGCCGGAACTCCGCATCCGCGCGCACGTCCGCTAGCAATGGATCCGATTGCAGTGCCTGTTGCGCGCAATAATTCTCGGCCACTGCCTTACGCAGAAACGTGAATGCGATCTGTTTTTCGCCACAAGCCGCCAACACCGTACCCTGGTAGTACTTCAACTCCGAATCCTGCTCGGGCAATAATTCGTTCTGCGCCACCTCCGCCAGTCGATGGACCTCCATCCCTGGAGCCTTATTCAGGCAAGCCAGCAGCAGCCCCCGCATCCACATTGAATTGTCCGTCATCTGCTGCGCCGCCTGCCGGGCTTCCGTCGTCTTCCCTTCGCGCATCAGCACCGAAACTCGCACTGCGTTCGACCATTCCGAGCCCGCATCCACATTCAAGTACTCGATCGCCCGCGCCGGCTTCCCCTGCTCAAAGAAAGCAAACGAGCACGAACGCCAGTTGTAATTCTTCGGATCGATCGCCAACGCCTGGTCGCACTCACTCTGCGCCTCCTCCAGCAGTCCGGCATAGCGCGACACATATGCCAGTGAATAATGGGCGAAGGCATTATCCGGCCGCCTCTGCACCAGCGCCCGCGCGTCAGTGTAGGCTTTGTCCAGATTCCCAGTCTCGACTTCATTCGTCGCCAGGAATCCAGCCGCGCTCACCCGGCCCGGTTCGAGCGAAAGCGTCCGCTGGTACGCCGCATTCGAGTGCTGATATCCCGCTGCCCCGCCGCCGGAATAGATCGCGTCGAAGTAATAGCGCCGTCCCAGCGCTTCCCACGCCGGCGCATATTTCGGATCAAGCGCCACCGACCGCTCGAGCATCGCGATCGCGTCCTTGTTCGCTCCGCCATCGTGCGACAACGCTTTGCTGCGTAGATATGCGTCATACGCTTCGCGATTTGCCGGGGTGCTGCTGGTTTCAACCGCTCCGCGCACAATGCCCAGCTCGGGAACCAGCTCTTGCCGCACTTTTTTCGCCATCTGATTCTGCAATGCGATCAGATTATCTGCCGGCGAGCTGAGCGTGCCCGTCCAGATCAGACGGTTGTCCTTTACTTCCACTGCTTCCAGGGTTACCTGCACCGTGTTGTTCTGACGCAGAAAGTGCCCCGCTACTACCGTGCCCACCCCCAACTCGCGCCCGGCTTTTGCCGGATCCGTTTCCCCATTGGCGTATTTCTGAGTCGACGCTGAGGGCCGGACTTCCAGCGAATGCGCATACGTCAGCGCATTGGCAATCTCGTCCGCCAGCGCAAACCGCAGAAACTCGCTCTCCGCGTCGTTATTGATATTCTGCAAAGGTAGTACCGCGATCGTCCGGTTGTTCGCCTGCACGGTGGCCGTCCTGTGTTTGAGCATCCACACTCCCGCCGCTGTTACCACGGTCAGCAGCAAAGCCGCCAATCCAGCGACGATCCAGTTCAGCTTCGAGCTCGACTTCTGAAACGTGTGTGTCACCACGTGCGGCCCGGTCACCTGACGAAGCCCGCTCCGCAGAGTCGGTTCCGTCGCTTTCTTGACCCTTAGCTTCGCCAGGTCGGCCTTCATCTCCGTCGCGTTCTTGTAGCGCTGGTTACGGTCCTTCTCCATTGCTTTTCCAATGATGGCTTCGAGTTCCGCCGGCACCGCCGGATTGATTGACCGCGGCGATGCCGGCTTCGAATTCATCACCGCATGCAGCGTCATCACCACATTCGTTCCGGTGAACGGCTTTTTGCCGGTGGCCATCTCGAACAGCACCACGCCAAACGAAAATATGTCGCTGCGCACGTCCAGATCTTCCGAGCGCGCCTGCTCCGGCGACATATACACCGCCGTCCCCGGAATCACTCCCACCTGGGTCAGCGATTCTTCGACAGATGAGTCCGTGGTCGTTCCCACACTCTGATCTTTGGCCAGCTTCGCCAGACCAAAATCCAGAATCTTCACCTGCCCATTCGGGGTCAGGAAAATATTCGCCGGCTTGATGTCGCGATGCACAATTCCCTTGGCATGCGACGCCGCCAGCGCGTCCGCTATCTGCACCGCAATGTCCAGCAGGTCTTCGAGGTCGAGAGCCTTGCCATGGATCCGTTGCTTCAGGCTCTCGCCTTCCAGTTTCTCCATGACGATGAACGGATGCCCGGCGTTGTCGTCAATGTCGTGGATGGTGCAGATGTTGGGGTGGTTGAGTTGCGATGCGGCGCGCGCCTCCCGTGTAAACCGCTCCAGCGAGCGATGATCCTTTGCCAGGTGTTCGGGAATGAATTTCAGCGCGACATGGCGCCCCAGGCGGATGTCCTCCGCCTCGTAAACCACTCCCATTCCGCCGCCGCCCAGCTTTGACAGCACGCGGTAGTGGGACACCGTCTGCCCAACCAACTCCATAGCTTCTGTGGGGCGGACACGCCTGTCCGCCGCTGTCGCCCTTGATTCTACCTGCAGGGCTGACGGCGCTGCCCGCGAAGGCGTAATGGTAGGCTGTCAGCGCGGTCGGGTCAACCAAGTTTGGGGAGTGTG
>Ga0326728_10015414_pt1 | contig 15916 bp, 8 predicted proteins | sample MB3enrmetagenome_FD_207602 | JGI IMG/M metagenome (GOLD analysis project Ga0326728, IMG submission 207602) | Lab enriched peat soil microbial communities from McLean, Ithaca, NY, United States - MB31MN | ecosystem: Environmental > Terrestrial > Soil > Wetlands > Peat | place: USA: New York...
AAGGGCAACTTGATCCGTAAGATTGAACCGCTCATGCGGGAGCTACGGCCAACATCAAATAACTACGCCGCACTCCGGATGAGAAACAGGAACGGGTGATCGGCACGGAAGCTGCGCGGCTCAAGACGGATTCTCGGTATGCAAGAGTCGTCGAGACGGGATTAGCGTTACGGGACTTCACGTTCTGATGCAGCATCGAGTTCGAGTTCAAAGAGTAATTCCGCACAGCAAATGGTGGCCTGCACGGGTGTAACGGCCGCTGCGGGAGGACCGTGTGACCGGCAACAAGCACGGAACCGCGGCGCATCCCGCACATCAGAAAAGTAGGCGATAACTGGGCTTCACTGGCGTTTCGCATGCTGACGACTCGGCGGACGGGCGATGGGTATTGACTGTTAACTGCGATCAAGTCAGACGGGCTTTGGTGCAATTGGTCTCCCGTATACACTGGACCACCCTTTACTTGGTGTGCGAATTCGGAGAAACACCACTGGCAAAAGAGGGTCTCTCGTTCGTCGCAGTTTCGAGGCGTGCAGCATGCGCGCCGGGGGTCACCTCCTTGCGTTTATGGAAAATGAACCCTAATCTCTGCCTCTGTCCTGCCGTCACCATAATTAGCTGTCACCTTGATCGTATAATCTCTTATGTCATTTATCGAAATACTGGGATTGGGGATCTGAGGCATTCCTGGCACTGGTGAGATGGGGATGCGCACCCGTGTTGCTCCTGGATAAGTGTGAGTATTGAAGACCCCTCCTTGCCCTCGCGTCCCGTCGCCCCAGTCCCAAATGAAGGTTGTGGACCGCGGGCCAGAATACGTTCCACTGACCGTCACCGTCTTTTTTCTCCCATCGAGCGCCGAGATAGAAAGTGCCAAACGCGGAAGCGTTTGCAGAATGCAGTCGATCGCTTTTTCGCTCAGCCCAGCCTGTTTTAACTCGATGACTTCGTCCGCATTCAGTTTGTACACAGCACGTGATTCGCGAATCTTGTCCATAATGAGATCGTCACTAAGGCCAGCACTCGCGAGCGTTAAAATCTCAGAAATTTGTAGCACTTTACCTTGCGCTGCATGCTCTAAAATCACCTGAACTGCGTCGTTGTTAATCTGCCGCTGTGTCTCCACAGGCGGCACGTTTGTGGATATTGGAACAGAAGGGGGTTGCTGTACCGGTGGTTGCTGTACCGGTGGTTGCTGTACCGGTGGTTGCTGTACCGGTGGTTGCTGTACCGGTGGTTGCTGTACCGGCGGCTGTTGTACCAGTGGCTGTTGTACCAGTGGCTGTTGTACCGGAATAGGCGACTCTTCGCGTAACGATATATGGTCCATTTCAGAACTGGCGAGTACGTAAGCTAAATCGTTCTTGTTGCCCCTCTGCTTCACCCACGCGAGATTCTCCGACCCCTCAGTGCCGTTTCCGTCGTAGAGTTGCTTAACGCCCACAAATGTTCTAGCTTCTGTGTTCCACAATTGGTTGTTTCCAGCCCTATCAAATACTGCCGATGCGTCGATCTCACCGCGCAGATAAGCGATTATAGGATATGGCCAGGCAGCGGGATTGCACTTCAGCGCTGCCTTATCCAACAACTGCTGAGCGGCACTTGTGTTTCCTGCTTGTCGGTACCCAGTATAGCCATAGAGGACATGATACGCGGAAAGTGGCCTTTGCCAGCCAAATGCGGCTAGAGACAACTCGCCAAATCTTCCCGCAGTCTCTCCTCGTTTAACGCAGGCACAGGCCACAATGTAATCACAGAGAGTTGAATAGGGAGGAACAGGGTAAAGGCTAAAGGCTCGTTCAAATTCATCACACACCTTATCATACTCCGCAGTTTTCCAAAACATCTCAGTGCGATTGAAGCCGGCTTGTGCTGTGGCCTTATCAGCCTCACTCGGCATGGGACTCTGTGCCTGCTCCGTCTGTGACTTAGAGTTCTTAAACTTCGTCAGGCGTCTCAATTCCGACATAGCGAGAGCGAAATCCAGAGCGTCTTTACGTCCATTCTCGACCGCCCAGGCAAAGTGGGCCATCGCGTTTCGTTCATTTCCATCATAAAGACTCTGGATACCAATGAAAGTACTCGCATCTGTAGCCTTCCATTGGTCGTTCCCGGCCAGAGAGAACAATGCTGACGTATCCATTTCACCGTGCAGGCAGGCGAGAAGAGGGTACGGCCAGCGCTTCGTATTACACTTGGCGACCCCCTCATCAATTAACCGCTTGGCAGCACTCCCATTTCCTGCCTGTCGATATCCTGTGTAACCGTAAAGAACCGCATACGCTGACCAGTCGAGTTGACCGTCAGCTTTAGTCCAGCCGAATGTGTTCAGGAAGCGCTCCGCAGAAGCCCCCGCTGCCTGACCGCGCCGGAGGTAGGCGCAAGAACACATGTACCTGATATGTGTGAGGTAGGGAGCGGCAGAGTATATCTTGATCGCTTGCTCGAATTCCTTGCAGCACTCATCGTACTGGGCAACGCCAAAGAGCATATCAGCGTGGTTAAAACCGGCTTGGGCTTGTTCCTTCTTCTTCTGCTCAGCCTGTCCTTGCGCCACCAACCTAGCCTTTGCCTCGGCTTCTTCACGTTCGCGTTTTTGCTCCTTAGATTCGGAGAGCACAGACAGCCATGACGGATGGCTAACAACTAATTCCACAAGCGCAACACTTACAATAACGAAGATCACCAGTGTCAACTGTGCAGTACGCCTGTCACGGGGTTTCTTGAACACTTTGTCCGGATCAACTACGTCTCCAGCCATCTCTGATCCTCCTTCACTAATTGCTTATTCCGATCGCGTCACACGTGATACGCGCGTCATCTTTTTAGCGCTCCGCGAACGACGATAGACGTGTGCGATTCTGGTATACTAATGGTAAGCGCATCGACTTCACGCATGTGGCTCGCACTGTGAGATAGACTGAACGAAGAATTCATCATAAAGCCAGTTCTTTGGGCCATCGCGCGATGGCAGCGGCAGTGTCAACAGACGAGGCTGATCTATGCCTTCCTCAAAAACCACAAACTGAACTCCGTCACCTCCGTCTTCTTTACGTTTCGCTTTCAGGCCGGTCACGAACTGTTTCTGTTCCTCCGTGAAATTCATTGCTTCACCGAGAAAATTCCGGTCATCTCTAGAAGTCAGACGAAGCATGATTCTGAGGTTGGTGTTCTTCACTGCATCGATAACGATTTTACTTGGAATTTGCTCTACAATGGCGACGCCTTGTCCATAAGCTCGAATTTCCGCCAGCATGTCAACAAAGAGGGAGACAGCTTTCGCACGCGGATCGCCTCCCACAAGTTCACCACCGCGTTCCTGCTGGACGTTGGCTAAAAGACGGTGGGCCTCCTCAAGAATAATCACGTGTTGAAGAGGAACTGGTCCCGCGCCTTGACTCTTCCGTCGGCGCAGAAGGTCATCGGCCTGACGGCGTTCAAAAAGGAACGTCATAAGAAATGCCATGACCAACGACTTCTGTTGGGCGTCGGGTATCCCATCCAATTCTATGATGACATTCTCTTTTCCCTCAAGTGATTTAGAGAACATCTCATATTGCCCGACTTTGTCGTCGAAATATTTCTTGTCGGCCTTCTTCGAGGCATAACCCAACAATCCGTCAGTGAGGTTCTGAAACCGCCGTCTAAAGACGTCTTTGACCTCTTGGGTATCTTTGTCGGAAGAACCACGAACCGGAAATATCCGGTTGATGAATGATTTGTCTGACTCACCACAGAAATACTCCGCAAAGGAACGGAGAGAAGGGAACACCTTGCCATCCTTGATCTTATGAGCGTTTGGACCGCCGGTTGAGAAGGGTGGCAAGCCACAACCTCCATTTTCCTCGTCCGTGTAATAATTTAGCAAACCATTTTCTAACACCAACGCCCCAATGGGACTCAATGGGAACGCCGCTTCAAAACAGGACTTCAGGAAGGATGCATGGCGGACGACGGATACCCCCATTTGAAGTCGCATGGGATCAAAGGCCAAAAAATCATCTGACAATAGAAGGCCCCCATCTTTGTTTCCTTCAAAGTTGAATCGCCGCAACACCGTCTTGCCATTGACGTTCAGTTTCGCGCCAAGCCGGTCGAAATATTCAGTCTTGACTGGCTCAATAACCATGAATGGCACGCCTACACGAAATAACTCCCGCGCCAAAAAAAGGGTTGTCTGCGTTTTCCCAGAACCGGTGCTTCCCACAATCAGAGCGTGTTTTGTCAAATCGTCGCGGTCAATTGTGTGCCAATGCTCACCTTCGTGGTCGGCATTTTCCGATGATCCGCCAGATACAGACTTTGTGCGGACAATCCCTATTCGTACTTTGTCGGGAAACGGATATGAAACCTCACGTTTTACAGGGTCATAGCGCAGTTGCGGTGCGCTGAAAGGCGACAACATTTGTGAATCAAGTCCCGCCAGCCCCTCTTCATCGGCAACAGGAAGTGCCATTATTTGCTGAGTTTCCTCCAACGTGTAGAGATGCGGAAACCGCGCCAAAAAGTCCAATCGCTGATTGTTGTCATCTTTGGGTACAGCGATACCAGCCGTGTCCAGCCTGCGACACCACAACCTTCGTTCTTTTGCCCACCGCTCTGTATCCCATATGCTTTCATCCAGAGTTGGAATGTCCAAGTGCGGATTGCCCAGATCCTCAATAGAATTTCCTTCCTTCCGCGTTGGCGGCATAACCTCAAAGGCTTTCATGCCCCCAAACCGCGCACAAATATGCTGCGCAATTCCGACAGATAGCAGGGAATGTTGAGCAGCGACTCGAATGCTGAGATTGGCGAGATATCGCTCGGGGAGCCAATACCTGTGATAGACGGCATCTAGAGCGGCGGCGTCGAGTCCGCCCGCGTTGGCCACTCCCCGCTTCATAAGTTGAAGCAGATGACTCCATGCGGTTGCAATAAGCCGATCTCGAAGCAGCGATTCTTTGTCCACCGGGTGAATGGCCACCGAAATTATCACCGGAGCTGCGTGCTGTAGTTCCCGGAATAATCTGTGTGGAACTTCTCCGACGAGAGAGAGGGGTCCCAGTAGCGGCAGACACGGAGAGGTTCGGCGAAGTTCTCTCAACATTTCCCGGCGATCATAACTGGGCAGAATTCGTGGTCTAATTCCCAAATATTCGTTGGTTCTTACCTGCACCCCTACGGAGGCCGTTATCATTGGGGCTGTGGTGGTAGACCCCAATGCGTTACGAGCAGGTGATTGGCGCACGGTCCCCGACTGCACGGGTGAAACGGAGGAGGGTGACAGGGCGGTGATCAGAGGCCTTTCACTCAGGCGAGGCACGCCCACAAAATCAACCCGACGAATGATTCGGGCAATCTTCCAGCCGGTCTCATATTGAAACTCTTGCGATGAAATCGGCGACAATCGGCTCCATCCGTATTCCTCAGGGAGTAATTGTTCAAATTGTTCTATGTGTTCTCCCTCATTCGGTACAGTTCCCGAGTTGGACCCCAGACGTAGATAAATGGAAGTCTTCCCAACTTCCGTCCCAACCTTCGGCATTAGGCTTGTGAAGATCCGATATTCGACCGAGAGACCGAGTGTCTCAACAAAATGAATCTGCGCTGCGCTCCATAGTCCCATGCTCGCAAGGAAAGTTTCCAACGGCTTTTGATTTGTGTTAACGGTCCGATGAAAGCGCGGTATACGGAGTGCGCGATAAGTCGCAATATATTTCATAGAAACCTTTGGAACCGGGCGCGGACGCTTAGGTTGGCCCTAGTTCGTCATCTGTTCGCTCAACCGACGGTGGTTGATCCGGGGGATAGATACGCTCCGGGATGCTGAATGCTCCCGGGATTGTCTCATCCCTTGTGAAAACAATTGCCACTTCGGATTTTGGATTCGAGAACACAACTGCTTCTGTCGGGTTTTCCTCAAACATTCTGCGAATTTTTTCTATCATCGCAAGTCTCACCCCCACCTTGATTTCGGTGACAACAGGCTGTTTCGTCGTGTCGCGATTTAGACGAAGCGGGATGCTAAACTCTTCCGGAACGGTCTCGTCCCTAGTGAAAATAATCACCACTTCGAATCCTGGGGTCGAGAATCTAATTCGTGCTCCAGGTTTTTCCGCAAACGCCTTCCACATAGCATCCACCGTCCCCAACTTCAGCCTTACGTCGATTTTGGTAACATTCGGATCCAGAGATCCCGCGTCCTCAATTATCAAGGTCGGGGCGACCACAGGCTTCGGCGTGGCTTGTTTCAGTGGTGGCGATTTGGCGGTCGGGTCGAACGCATTTAAAGTCGTCTGCACTTCCTCCACGGTCATATCACCAGGCAAATGAGACTTGACGAATTCGAATTTCTCTTTCTCCTGTTCGGTCATTGTCCGCTCTTTAATTTCTTCACCTGCGAGGGTTTCTCGGAACTCGGCTCTTGCTGTTTCGAAACGTTTCTGTAGTGCTGCTTCAGTTTCTCTAAATTCCTGTTCAAGATCCCCCGGTTCGGCTAGGTCAAAAAGTGTGATCCTTAGGGAGAGCATCGAGACCAACAGTTTGTATGAATTGTCGTAATCTTTAAACTGCTCGGCCATCGTCTCCTCAAACTGGCGTTGTAGCGCTGGCAGAGCATCCTTAAATGGAAAATCTTTCAGTTTTTGTCGAAGTCCTTTAATTTCATTGCGAACCACCGCGATCAGCTTCTCTGCCTTGGCCATATCTCCCCGGGCAAGTTGGATTGATGTCTTAGCTCCGTGACGCAATAGCTTGCCATCGTCCTCGCCGCTTAGGTCTTCCAAACTTAGGTCTTCCAGGCGTAAATTCTTGCTATTTGGGTCATATTGAAGTGTGTTTGCTATGTCAGCCAGTTCCTTGGCGTGTGTTTGAATATCAACCAAGCTTTGGTAAAGCGGATCGCTGGAAAACCAATCTTGGGCGGCCCGAGACAACCATGGAGAAACCGTTTCCTCCAAGCCCATGCCATGAAAAAACACCTCGGAAAACCTCTCAACAGCTCTCCCATCCAAAACTTGCTTCATTTCCTCCGGCGATGGCGTTCTGGGATAACAACCGTATTTAATTGGCACACTCGCCGCTTTCAGCGCTTTAGCCGTTTTCCCATCTTGTGTAAGATCAAAATTGTATGTTACCGCCTGCGTTTCAGTAAGATCGAATATGTCGTAAACGTGATGAATTGGCGAAATGGGGAGTTTCGAATCATGGAACCAGTACTTCCCGTCACCGTCGCGGCGCAGAACGATTACTGTAGAGGAGGGTGCGTGAATCGTGAACAAAATCGGGTTGAGAAACTTCGAAAATGCGCTGAGATCGGGTGTTTGGAAATGATATTGTCCCTGCCCGCCGCGTGGCAAAGTGATGTAACACATGTTGAAGGCGTTGTACTCGATCAATGACAAAGACCACACCGCCCCCAAGCCAATCGTGGCGACAAAGAGTGCGAACATATCCGCCCCCCCACCCCCTTGGGCCATCCAAAACGTCTCGAAGAATACGATCGCCGCTCCAACAAGAGTGCCTCCGAAAACGGCACCCGTGATTCGCAACAGTTGCACGAGGACTGTTCCTACGCGCACGCTAAAATAACTCGCCAAACCCAGCAAAGCTAATATCTGAATTGGGGGACGTTGTGTTTGTGGAGCACCTTTTGTTAAAACTACAACACATGCTATCCAGAGTGCGAGCCAAGCGACGAGCTGGAAAATTTGCATTCGATCCAGTCCCAAAACTTCCGACCGGTTTGATGGCTGGTCGCCGGTTTTCTCGGGAAGCGATGTGTCCGCTGTTTGCTTCAGGACCGACGGAAAGAAATGCGCCCTGAAGACGGAGGTCTCGCGTAGCTTGGACCCGATCCAAACCAGCCATTGTGTCTGACGCAAGAAGGAATACGCCACCACAAGAGCGATAGCTGAGAGAGCTGGTCCCAACACATGTGTCCGTACGCCCAAGGCGGCTATCATCGCGCTGCCCAAGCCGGCCACCAAACACATACACCCAAAAAACAGGAACCTCTGTGCTCTGGCAAAACCTTCATCGGAAGCCAGGAGCTTGAGGGTGCTCTCGAGTTGTTCCGGGGATTGTTCCCGAGGAATCCCTAATGGGTTGGCCAAAAAAGCCGCCACAATTCGGCCTGTTTTCTGTACATTGGCCAAAGGCACTGTGCCGGTGGTCTGCGCAGCACTTGATGTCACAACGCTGAATACTTTTCTCAATACCGACAGCATAAACCCCAATATCAACACCCAAATCAATATGCTCACCAGTGCAACCGCTGTCATAGTCTTGGCTCCTTTTAGTACCAACTATCTATAGTGGCTGTGATGGCTCTCAGAACATCCCAAATCCTCCAGCATCAGGGATGTCTTGCTGAAGGCCGCCCGGCGTCGGTCACTCGTTGAGATTGTCTACGAAGTTCTCACCACGAGTTAGAACTTTCCATGTTCCCTTTATCCTTATCTTTGTCTTGATCCGCTTTGCTTTCGGAAACGCGATCTGCGGCATTATTTTCATGAGCCTGCTTGTCGCCCTTTTCCGTAGTCTCCATCGCCGATCCAACGCCGTCCACAACCGATGTGTCAGGTGCTTTATCCTTGCTCGCCGCGGACTTGTTATCCGAAGAAAGGAGATCCGTTTTCCCCATTTCCGCGACGCCGTCCTGATCACCTAGCCGGGCAGGAGACCCTGACGGTGTTCCGTTGCTGCGCTCCCTCGCAGTTGGTTCAAACTGCGTAGGCTCAAATTGCCTATCGAAATCTTTCTTCCAATTTCCTGATTCCGTCTTCGTTTCGGCAACAACACCTTCGCTCTTGCCGGGCTCGGGTTCGAACTGTTTATCAAAATCTTTCCGCCAACCCCCCGAGGGTAATTTTATCTCACCAACAGTCTTGTCGAGTTTCATGTCCGTCTTAGGAATCGGCCCTCCTCCCGCTTCACCACCCCCACCCGGGGACTGATCCCCAACTCCAGCCGGATCTTGCAAGATCTGCTTGATCGTGGGATTTTCGATCGTGCCCGCCTTGTAAGCGGCGTTCGCCACCTCGGCCTTTATATCCATAATACCGTGTTCGCCGCGGAGGATTTCCTTCTTGCCATCTTTTGCCACCTCCAAGACCGGGTCGGTTTCGATATACCCCCGATCAGGGTCTTTCGATTGATGCTGAGAGCCTGGTTTGAAGTCCATGGTCAGGTTTCCCGCCTGAGACTGACTCGCAGGCATATCGCTTACGACTTTCTTATCACTCTCGTTGTCAGTTCTCTTGGCCTCCACCTCGGACGGCTTTTCGGAGACAGGCTCAGTTGCCTCGTGGGGCGGTGGATCTTTACTTTCCTTGAGATCGTCCGGATGGGAAAACCACTCCGGATGATGCTCACGTAGATAGTGATCCACTGCATGCCAGCCTTTATCAGCGTACACGACAGGCAGAATTGCCTTTCCGATGTCCGATGAGCTCTGGTAGAGCGAGGCAGCACCCCCGACACCTTCCAGACTCGCTCGATAATGGTCAAACTTCTCATGTACCACGTTAATGGCGTCGTACCCAGTGTGCAACCCATCATGGAGGCTGTCCTTGATTCTTCCAAATACTTCACGCATATCAACAATCCTTGTTTGCGGGATTCACGAGAACCGCTCCGGCCCTAACGAGGGAAAATAGCAAAGCCACGGAAACGCGTTGAGCTTGTGAGAAAGAGGTCCCAGATTCCGGAATCAATTCTCGAACCGCAGCTTCGAGCGTTGTTCGTCCATCGAATCGGAGCCAAAGGTCGTACCATAGATCGTAATAAGGCTTTAGTTTATCCGCCTGCCCTTCATTGGACCCACCCCCGAATTCGGGTTCATCAATCAGCGGCAGGGGGCTAAGCCGTTTCACGTCATCCCACGGATCGGATTCGCCTATTTGAAGTATGAGATGTGCCGCAACCAGAGGGCCGATGATTGATTCAATGTCGCTGGCGAGCAATGACAGCTTCCTTGCGGCTTCATGAAGAAGTTCGCTCATCCGCGGCAACCTTCGACACTCCGACCAGATAAACAGCTCACGAGAGTCAAGGCAATACAACTGTCCGGCACGCCGTAGGAGAAACCCCGCCGTTTCTCCGCTCCCTCCGTAATCCCCTCCCTTAGGAATGCCGACGGGCAATAAAAAGCAACCGCCGTCGCGCCCCGGCGAAATGGTGCTCGGAACCGCCTGGATCAAGTCCATCCTGAACCTCGCTGCCAGCCATTCAAACAAACCTCAGATGGGCAGTCAAGAACCAATGGCACCGCATCAACGCCTTCCTTGCTAGACCGTTAGGACACAAGGCGCTGTCAGTTGCCGGTGCCCGGCCGTAGGGGAGCCGCCTGTTGTCCAAACCGTTGGCGAACGAAGTCGATGTGGCCACGCAAACCATAAAATTGGTCAGCATAGGGGGCAGGCACTTTCATCTTGTTGACTTTCTGCTCGATCTCATCCAGTCGCGCGAGCAATTGTTGCCGCTTTCCAGATTCCGACTCCGTCAACAACCGCCGTTCCAACGCCAGTAACGCGCGGTACCAGCGGTAGATCAGTAACCGAATTCGCCAGCGATAGACAAAGGGAATGCTACGCAATACCGGAAACAACACCACAATCGTCGGCACCAAAACGATCACAATCCGACTGGTGAGGCTCGCCAGCCAGAAAGGAAGATAACGATACAAGAAACTCTTGCCCGATTTGTAAAAACGGGCGGCATCGGCACTGATGGGAAAGTCCTGTTCGACCGGCGCCGGGAATTCGCCCTTGCGCTGTAACAGTGTGGCACGGCCATGCACCTCTCGCGCGGCTTCCAGTAGTAAATCGGATAGTGCTGGATGCAGATTCTTTCGCGCAATCAACTCGACGGTCGGCCCGATCAAGTTGACATCATGTGCAGGAATGTCATTTCCCAGATCGATAGAACCACGCGGCAGGCGCAGGTCGCTCAGGTAGCCGATACGGCGCGTGTACGCTTCCGCCTCGGCAAAACTGAACAAATGGACATCCGGCGCTCGCAACAGCTCACGCATGGTAGACGTTGAAGCGGACTCACCCATCAAGAACACCGCGTCAATAGTACCCTCCAACAGCGCCTTGGACGACTGCTGCGGCTCCCAGTCAAGCAACGTTGTCGAATGGTCGGGTTCAATGCCATTCGCGGCCAGCAATGTTAGCGTCAGAGTTCGCGTGCCACTGCCCACGGGACCGATAGCCAGACGCTTGCCCCTCAAGGCGGATAGCAATTCCACCGGTGCGCCCCGGTAGAAAACCAGCAGGGGCTGATAAGCGACGCTCCCCAGCGAGACTAGGTTGCCGCTTGCGCTGTTCGTCTCGCCGCCCTGTACGAACCCGATATCGACGGGAAATGACGAGTCACTCAATCGCTGGAGATTTTCGAGCGAGCCGTGTGAGGTGAGGATCTTCAAGTTGACCCCGTGTCTGGCCAAAATGCTCGCGTACTTACAGGCGTTCGTTTGGAAAATACTGCCGTCGGGGCCGCTCGTGATGGTGATCGTGTGGGGTGGCGCGGACCACACAAAGTAAAACACGGCCAAAATCATCACGAGACATACGAAAACGATCATACCGATGGCGATCAGGCGGCTGAGACCGAAAATCTCAGCGGTCGCCGTCAGAACGCTCGGCGTGGTGACGTGGATGCTCCCGGCATCTGTCTGGACCGGCAGATTATGGCGTTTCATGTCGCCGCTCATCCGCCCGCACGATAGAGGCCCAGCGCAACTGAAACAAGGCGAAATTCGGAGGATGAGTGGACGCACCGCCAATTCCATCATTCCCCAATGATTCATTAACTGAGACTTCTGATGAACTTCGCTTTAGCATTTTGATTTGCTGCTATCAGAAATCACAATCCCGAATACGGCACTTCAGCGCGCTGCCCGCGCCGTTGGCTCGCTGTTCTCACCAAAAACATGTCAAATGAATTGTGGCCTAACAGTGGAGGAACAGTGACAGAAAAGTGCCGAATTGTGGAAGAACAGTGGTGGCTAGGGTCAGAATCGGACGCCGTTGGGGAGTTTTCTGAAGCCCCAATCGTCTCTCTAACTCCTTCACCCTGTGCACGAACCACAAGATTGTCAAAAACCCTCTGGTTTCTTGCTGATTTTTATCCTAAATGACTTTTTGTCAGAATTCAATCACTGTTTGGTCAGTGTTCTGTCACCGCTCGCCAGTGTTATTTCCCTGACAATTCCCCTGACACTCCACCTACTGGATCCTTACCGACTCGGCCCGCACAAGAGCAGGCCCAGAAACGGAATCCATGTTCTTCATAAGTACCTCTCCTATGCCAGCCAAACCTCGATCTCCTCTACGGTTCGGGTTGTGAGATCTTCCACAACAACTCAAATCAATTGTGGGAATTCGCCGTCAGCCACGGTGAGCCGTCAGCACTTTGGCCGGGCAAGCAGGGGCACCCGTGGGCTCCGATGACGGCATAAGCAGCAGCGCGCGCTTCAATAATCCTTTCGGTATTACGGTAAACAGCGCGGGCAAGGTATACGTCGCGGACGCTTACAACAACACGATCCGCAAAGGCGCATAATCTGCGGATGACATGCAGTCCCTGAGCGTATGGCTTACGAAGGTGAATAGGATTGCAAGCTTGCCAACAAACTTTAACACCGTTCTACCCCTTCAAGGCGCCCATAGTGATTCCCTTCACAAGGTGGCGCTGGAGCAACACATAAAAGATCAACGTGGGGATGGTCACGAGGACGAGACCCGCAAAGGCCGTCCCCCAATCGCTACGGTATTGTGATGCAATCGCGATGTTCGCCAGCCCCAGCGGCAAGGTGCGGATTTGTTCGCTGCCCGCGCCGGACATAAACAGAAATGCGGTGAAGAACTCATTCCAGAAACCCAGGAACTGAAAGATCGCCACGGTGATGAGGCCCGGCCGCGCCAAGGGGAGCATAATGCTCCAAAATGCCCGCCACTCACTGCACCCGTCGATCTGCGCGGCTTCGTGCAACGACGACGGTAGTGTTTTGAAAAAACCCGCCAGAATGAAAACGGCAAACGGGAAGCTCCCGGCGATATAGCAAAGCGTGAGTCCGAGTCGTGAGTCGAGGAGACCGAGACTTCGCATTTGAAAAAACAACGGGATGATGGCCAGCTGTCCGGGAACCATTAGACCGGAGAGAAACAGATAAAACACCGGCTTACCGCCCGGGAGCCGAAACCGGCTCAACGCATACGCTGCCATCGCTGCCAGAAGCAAACTCGCCAGCAGTGCGGTCGTGGTCACAAGCGCACTATTGAAAAAGTACCGGGAGAAATGGGCTCCGACCCAGGCCCGCTGAAAATTGCCCCATTGAAGGTGTCTGAATTCGGGGAGCGAGAATGGCGACATGAAGATCGCCCGATCGTCCTTCAACGACGTGTAAAACAGCCAGAGCAGAGGAAACACAACGACCACGAGGTAACACAACAGCACGAGAAAGAGCAGGCCCTTCCCTACCGCAGACCGTGTATGTTTGGTGAGGGGTGACAGGATCATTGATTAGATCTCCACGGTTTCCCGCTTCATCAAGCGCATGACGGCGATCGTTCCGAAAAACACCAATACAAACAGAATAACGGCGATCGCCGTGGCTTCACCGACCTTGAATTCCCCGAACATTGTCGACACCATCAGTGTGCCGATCACATGCGTTGTGCTCGTTGGTTCCTGGTTGGTCATGAGCCAGATCTGGTCGAACACTTTCATCCCGCCAATGACCATAAACACGGCTGAGATGGTCAGGACCTCCCAGATCATCGGAATCGTGATTAGGAAAAACTGCTGCCCTGGACTCGCGCCGTCGATGGCCGCCGCTTCGTACAGGCTGGTATCGACGCTTTCCATCGCCGCCAGGTAGAGAATCATGTTGAAACCGCACGCGCCCCAGATCGTCATCGGCACGAGTGCCCAGTACAAATGGTCCTGTGACAACCAGGCGAAGTTCCTGAATCCCAAAAACCAGTTACCCGGTGCCTGCAGGCCGATGGTGTTCAGCATGTTGCCAATCGCGACCAGCGCACCGTTTACCAATCCGCCCTGCGGGTCGTACGCGTTCATCCACAAGAGCGTCACGGCGATGCCCCCGAGGATGTTCGGGAAAAAGAAGCAGACACGGAACACCTTGCTGCCCCAAACGCCCCGACTGATCAGGTACGCGAACAACAACGAGAGCGGGATCACAAACAGCGCGGGCACGAACATCACAAACAGGTTGTTCTTCAATGCGATCCAGAAGACGTCACTCTCGAATAGCAGCCGTTTGAAATGAAGCAAGCCCACATACTTGCGGTCGGTGATCCCGTCCCACTGCGTCAGCGCCCAACCGAACGATTGGAGGCAGGGTTTGATGCTAAACAGCACATACAAGCCGAGCGCCGGACCGACGAACAGCAGGGCGGTTCGCCACCGCATCCGCGCCGAGGGTTCTGCGGTTGGCCTCGCCGATCCGCCGTACGACCGGCGAAACTGCGTGTACAGCGTGTAGGAAACGATGGTTGCCATGAGCGTCAGCAGCGCGCTGCCGGCAAAGCGATGTCGATAGGACACACGGTTGGGGTCCTGGGCCTGTGATCGTTCTTTGGTCGCCGCCTCCTCAAGAAAATCGCCGTACTCCTCCGGCGTGAACTTTCCGGTCAGTAATTTGAATCGCGCGTCGTTGACGGCTTGTCCCATGCCGGGGAAATTCGCCGCAACGTCCGGCGGCGCTCCGTAGGCTGACTTGGATTGCTGGATCAGCCTCGCGATGTCCCGCATGCGGGGCGAGTAGACCTCCACCGGAATGCCCCGCACCGCGGCGGGCGTGTCCTGCTGTGTCGCAAACGCAGTTGCGCGTTCTCGCGAAGTCATGAAGCGGAAGAAGTCCACCGCCAGGTCCCGGTTCGCGGCCGGTGCCAGAAGAAAGTAATAGCCGCTGCCAACATTCAACGCCGTCGGATCGCCCACGCCGTCCGCAAACACGGGAAACCCAAACGCCCCGAGCTCGAAGTCCTGGGGAATCTTGTCCTGCATTTCGCTCACCAGCCACGATCCGTTCGCCATCATCGCGGCATGACCCTCGAAAAACTGGAGCTGCGCCGCCGTATGGCTCATTCCTTCCCAGCCCTTCTGGAAACAGTTCATCGCCAACCGCTGCACGGTCGCTGCCGCCCGTTTGTAGCGCGGATCGGAGCGACTGCCGGGCTCGAGCAACTGGAACCGCGCGTAGTCTTGCGCCCCCACCAGGTTGTAGTGGGCCGCGTTCAAGATCATGTCGGCGTAGTACAGGTACACGCCCGGAAATGCGAACGGGGCGACCTCGTCGTGCTTCATCCGCTCGCAGAGCGCAAACAGTTCATCCCACGTGCGCGGCACCTCCCAGCCGTGCTCCCGAAACAGGCGTTTGTTGTAGAAGATCCCGTAGGTGGCATAGGCAAACGGAACGGCCCAGACGTGCTCCTCATCACGCCACTGATCCAGCGCGCCGGGCAGGAACGAATCCTTCCATTTTGCGTCTTCTTCCCAATTGGGACCGTCCATCGCCGGAGCCAAATCCAGGACTCGCCCGGCTTTGATTAGATTCAGCCATGGCAGCCCGGAGGCATCCGTGGCATTGGGATAAGTTCCTTCGAGGACGCGGATGCGCACCTTGTCGTTGATGCGCGGATCACCGTAGAGATTAACCTGCACCCCCGGACGCACGCGCTCGAATTGGCGGGCCGTATCCTCAAAGAATTTGAGCCCGTACCCGCCCGCGAAAATGGCGACCTCGATTTCCTTCGGCGGCTCCCCGAAGGTTACACCGCAAACGAGCACCGCCAGAACCATCAATCCCCACGGTGACCTGGCTCGTCTCATCAATCGCAATCCTAATGCACTTCGATTTCGCTCAGCCACATCAAATTGGGCCGCGTTTCCGAACCGCCGC
>Ga0326728_10015417_pt1 | contig 15913 bp, 15 predicted proteins | sample MB3enrmetagenome_FD_207602 | JGI IMG/M metagenome (GOLD analysis project Ga0326728, IMG submission 207602) | Lab enriched peat soil microbial communities from McLean, Ithaca, NY, United States - MB31MN | ecosystem: Environmental > Terrestrial > Soil > Wetlands > Peat | place: USA: New York...
CCCTGCCCCCCTTTAGGAAAGGGGGGAAATACGAAACATATCGCGTTTGCGACACAGTCTCTATCCAGACGGGTGGCCCGGATACTCGCTATCCGGGCGCGAAGCGCAAGAGGCTGCGATAAAGCGGACACGGAGATACGCGGACGCGGAGACCCGGAGCCGAAAAGCAGACACCTAGGTGACGGGTGGCCCGGATACTTGCTATGAGCTGTGTCACTTTTCAGAGGCACTTCGGAAAATCCGATGGAGCCAAGTTTTTCTTCCCCCTTTTATAAAGGGGGATCGAGGGGGATTTTTCAGGCTTATACGGGACAAGAGAATCATAATCCCCCCTGCCCCCCTTTAGGAAAGGGGGGAAATACGAAACATATCGCGTTTGCGACACAGTCTCTATCCAGACGGGTGGCCCGGATACTCGCTATCCGGGCGCGAAGCGCAAGAGGCTGCGATAAAGCGGCGATTCCGATTCACGGATAAACTGGAAAATGGAATATAAACGCTCCGACAGGGTAGCCGACCTGCTCAAGAAAGAAATCGCGGACCTCGTTTTCCGCCGCGTTAAAGACCCGCGCGTTACCGGCGTTACGATCAGCGGAGTTGATGTTTCGGGCGATCTGAAGCATGCGAGGGTTTTTTTCTGCGTTATGGGCCGGAGCGCGGACGAAGATGCGGGCAGGAACGCGGCGTCCGGGCTCGAGAAAGCGAAGGGCTTCATTCGCCTGGAGCTTGGCCGGAGGTTGAGCCTGAGATACATACCCCAGTTACAGTTCGAGTACGATACTTCTTTCGAGTATGGCGACAAAATGGAAAAGCTGCTGAAAGAGTTGCACAAGGATGAGTAAACAGAAAAACCTGAAAATTCGGGAGGTCATCTCAGCCATTCGCAAAAACGAGCGGTTTATGATCGCTACTCACGTTCGTCCGGATGGAGATGCGATCGGCTCCCTTCTTGCCATGAAGCTCATCCTGAAGCGCCTCGGGAAAAAAGCCGACGCGTATGCCCAGGACCGGTTTCCTCCGGAATTCGACTTTTTACCCGGGGCGCGCGAAGTCGGAAACAAACCGTTTGACTCAGCCGAATATGATGCGGCGATCCTGGTGGACTGCGGCGATTTCGATAGAGTGGGCGACGATCTCGTGGAGTTCATCGGCAAGCACGTGCCTTTCGTTATAAATATCGACCACCATATCCCCGGCAAGCCATTCGGAGACGTTTACTGGGCGGAGCCTTTGGCAAGCAGCACCTGCGAGATGCTTTTCGATCTTTGCATGAGCCTTTCCCTTGCCCCCGACGCAGTACTCTCATCGCTGCTCTATACGGGGGTCGTGACCGACACGGGCTCTTTCAGGTTTTCGAACACGAACCAGCGCGTTTTCGAGATGATTTGCGTTCTGGTTGGAGCGGGGGCCAATCCTGCATTCATGGCGACACACATCTATGATTCCGCCACCCCCGAAAAACTTAAGCTGCTTTCACAGGTGCTCGGGACCGTGGAGTTTCATGACGGATCGAGAATAGCCACCGCGCAGCTTACGCGCGCCATGCTTTCGAACTCATCGGCCTCTTATATGGATAGCGAAGGATTCATCAATCACCTTCGTTCGGTGAAATCGGTAGATCTCGCGATCCTTTTCCGGGAAGGGAGTGACGGGTTGATTCATGTCAGTATGCGGTCCAGGCAAGGCATAGACGTAGCCAAGCTTGCGCAGCGCCATGGCGGAGGCGGACACAAACAGGCCGCGGCATGCCGGATTCCCGGAAGTATCCAGTCAGTACGGTCGATGTTTATCGGTGAGGCGGTGAGTTTCATTAATTGAGCTTTGGAAGCATGGGAAACGTAGTGGAAATGGAAACGACATGTCCCGGTCGTGATTCGACCGAGACGAGCGGCATTCTTGTTTTGGACAAACCCGAGGGAGTTACCTCGGCGAAGGCCGCCGCCAAAATAAAGAAGCTGCTCTCGCCCCGCAAGATCGGACATACGGGGACACTCGATCCTTTCGCCACGGGTGTGCTTGTACTCTGTATCGATGAGGCCACGCGAGTCGCCGACCAGATCACGAACCTCGAAAAGGTCTATGTCGCGACCCTTTATTTCGGGGTCGAAACGGACACCCTGGACAGGACCGGCAAGGTGCTCAGGCAAAGCGACGGCGTTTTTTGCGAAAAGGATCTCGTCGAGGCTTTGAATTCGTTTTCGGGCGTGTGCGTGCAAACCGTGCCCAGATTTTCGGCCGTCAGGGTGGGCGGACGCAGACTTTATGAACTCAGCCGAAAGGGAATCGAGGTGGAGCGGCCCGAGCGAGAAATATGCATCCACTCGATCGTGCTGAATCGTTTCGACTGGCCGGAAGCAATAATCGAGGTCTGCTGTTCGAAGGGCACCTACATCAGGCAGCTTGCTTCCGATATAGGGGAAAAACTGGGAAGCGCGGCGCACCTGTCGGCGCTGAGACGTATGCGGGTTGGGCCTTTTGCCCTTGATCGGGCGGTTCGAATCGACGAGGAGATTTCGGCTGCATCTGCCGCGGCGGAAATGATCCCTCTGAATGAAGCTCTTTCCCATCTGCCGAAAGTTCTGATGAGCGATCGGGGGTGCCTGGCGAAATTGAAAAACGGGCAGCTTGATCCGGGATGGGAAATGGAACGTAGAGAAAGCCTTGACGCCTGTGCGGACGCCGTGCGGATCGTCACGGTCACGAACAGGCTGGCTGCATTGTGGTGGCCGAACTCTTGCGGGTCGCGCCGCCTGCGTGTATTCCCATTCCGGGACTGTGGCCCGGATCGGGAAATTTAGAGATTTACGGTCTATAAGGTGCGTTGGTGAAATGGAAAGTTGCGTATGGAACCGCAAAAACCCGAGAGCGGATTACCCGAATTCAGAAATCCTGCTGCCGCAGTTACTGAACCCGAAAGACTTACCATCTTTTGAGTTTCGGTCGTGGTGGTCCGCGCTGAAATTATCCAAAACAAGGAGGAAACAGCCGTGGTAATGACACCGGAGAAGAAGAAGGAGATTATTGATGGTTTCAGAGTACACCCTGCCGATACGGGGTCTCCCGAGGTGCAGATCGCTCTTCTCAGTGAGAGAATTACTTATTTGACCGAGCATTTCAAAAGTCATAAAAAAGATCACCATTCTCGTCGAGGACTTCTGAAGCTGGTCGGTCAGCGAAGACAGCTTCTTAATTACCTGAAAAGGAAAAACATCGATCGCTACAACACCGTAATCGAACGGCTCGGATTGCGTCGATAAGCTCCGGATCATTATTGCCGCGCGAGCGCGCATCGGAGCCAATATCTCTTTGGAAGAAGGAAAATAGATGAAATATACAGTACAGGTTGAGGTTGGCGGACGGCCTCTCGTATTCGAGACCGGAGAGGTGGCCAGGCAGGCAGGCGGCTCCGTTGTGATGAGATACGGCGATACCGTTGTAATCGTCGCGGCGACAAAGGAAGACAGGGTCAGGGAAGGCATTGATTTCGTTCCGCTCTCGGTGGACTATCATGAGATGAGCTACGCGGCCGGGCGCATTCCGGGGGGATTTTTCCGGCGTGAGATAGGCCGCCCGAGTGAAAAGGAGACCTTGACCTCGCGTCTGATCGACCGCCCGATTCGTCCGCTTTTCCCAAAAAAATGGCCCTTTGAGACTCAGGTGATCGCCACCGTCATGTCCGTGGACATGGAAAACGAACCTGACGTGGTGGCCCTTATCGGCGCTTCGGCCGCTTTGCACGTATCCTCCATCCCTTTTAACGGGCCGGTGGCCGCGGTGCGCGTGGGCCGATTGGACGGCGCGTTCGTTATAAATCCTTCGGCCGACCAGTTGACGCAAAGCGACATAAATATCGTCGTCGCCGGAAGCCGCGAAGCGGTCGTAATGGTTGAGGGCGGGGCGCAATTTGTGCCGGAAGAAGATATAGCCGATGCAATCATGTTCGCTCATCAGGCCATAGCGCCCATTATCGATGCCCAGGACGAGCTGCAGAAGCTGGTGGGCAACCCCAAGGCGGCCCCCCCCGTGGTAGTGGTTGACGAGGCCCTCATTGCCAGGGTATCCGAACTGGCCCTGGACCGTATGCGGGAAGTAATGGCCATCGCGGAAAAACATCCCCGAAGAGACAGCAAGAAGGAACTCAAAAACAAGGTCTGCGAAGCACTGGCCGCGGATTACGAGGGCAGGGAAAAGGAAATTGAGGCGGCCCTGGAAGAGCTTGAGAAAAAAGTGGTCCGCTCGATGATGGTCGAGCAGCGCCACAGGATCGACGGGCGCGCCTTCGACGAAGTTCGTCCGATTTCCATAGAGGTCGGAAAACTGCCCCGCACTCACGGATCGGCGCTGTTTACCAGGGGCGAGACCCAGGTGATCGCCATTGTCACCCTTGGCTCATCGTCGGACGAGCAGAAGATCGAAGCCCTTGCGGGCGAGACTTTCAAGTCGTTTATGCTTCACTACAACTTCCCCCCGTTTTCGGTTGGTGAAGTGAGGCCTCTTAGAGGGCCCGGACGCCGGGAAATCGGCCATGGAGCGCTCGCCGAACGCGCCATAAAACCTTCATTGCCCACTAACGGCGACTTCCCATACACCATACGCGTGGTGTCCGAAGTGCTGGAATCGAACGGGTCCAGCTCGATGGCCACGGTCTGCGGCGCTTCTCTTGCCCTTATGGACGCGGGAGTGCTCGTTTCGGATGCCGTGGCGGGCATAGCGATGGGGCTGATAAAGGAAGGCGACGAGTTCATCGTTCTTTCGGATATCCTGGGAGACGAGGACCACCTCGGGGACATGGACTTTAAAGTGACCGGAACCGACAAGGGCATAACCGCCTTTCAGATGGACGTAAAAATATCCGGCGTCAACCGGGAGATATTGAAAAAAGCCCTCGATCAGGCCAGGTCCGGACGGCTCCATATCCTTGGGAAAATGAAAGAATCCATTGCGGGGCCCAGGGACCAACTTTCACCCTATGCCCCAAGGGTAGTGACCATTCAGATCAATCCCGATAAGATACGCGAGGTTATCGGTCCGGGAGGCAAAGTGATCCGGGCGATCGTGGCGGAAACGGGAGCGAAAATCGACATTGACGACAGTGGCCGAGTCGTTGTAATGAGCCCTGACGCCGAGGCGTGTGACAAGGCAATTCAGAAGATCCGCAGCATTGCGGCCGAGCCGGAAATCGGGCAGCTTTACATGTCGAGGATAGTCCGGGTCACGGACTTCGGCGCGTTCGCCGAGATTCTGCCCAATACCGAAGGTCTGATACACATCTCGCAACTTGAAAACAGGCGGGTCCGCAAAGTAACGGACGTTGTGAACGAAGGCGACGAAGTCCTGGTGAAAGTGATCGACATCGACAAGGACGGCAGGATACGGCTCAGCCGGAAAGCCGCCTTGCCTCCGGAATAAAACGAAATAGAAATGTTTTTGGGGGTTTTTGCGATGAGAGGGAGCATTCCGCCACGTTTTCAGCGAGGCTCCTGTCTCATCCTCTAATCTTAATTCATACCGGAAACAGGGGCCGGTTTAAGCCCACGGTTCTACACGAGGGGGGAAATTGTACCAGAAAACGGTTCTCCGCAATGGGATCAGGGTGGTAACGGAAAAAATTCCTTTTGCCCATTCGGTTTCCACTGGAATCTGGGTAAATATCGGCTCCCGCGATGAAGGTCCCGTTGAAAGGGGCATAACTCATTTCATCGAGCACATGCTCTTCAAGGGCACAAAGCGCCGCAGTGCTCTCGATATCGCCAAGGAGTTCGACGCGGTGGGCGGTTTTGCCAACGCGTTCACCTCCAAGGAGAATGTCTGTTTTCACGCCAAAGTCCTCGCCGCGCACCTCCCCTTATTGACCGATCTTCTGACCGATATCTTTCTTCGGTCGGTTTTCGACCCCACGGAAATCGAGCGCGAACAAAACGTTATCCTCCAGGAAATCCGCATGGTCGAGGATACGCCCGACGAGTTCATCCATGTTCTTTTCCAGGAAGACTTCTGGCGGCAAAACCCCCTGGGGCTCCCCATATACGGCACGGCTGAAATCGTTGAAAAAACCGGCCGCCGGGAGATGCTCGATTTCATGACGAGCCGTTTCGTCCCGGAAAGAATCATAATATCAGCCGCCGGAAATCTCGATCATCAGAATTTTCTCGATCTGATAGCGCCGTCGATGGAGACCCTCGATCATTCCGGCTATGCGCCTCAGAGGCCCACTCCGGTTCACCATTTCTTCTCGAAGGTAATTAAAAAAGATTTGGAACAGGTTCACCTCGTCATGGGGATGCAAGGGACCTCGCAGACCACCGAGGAACGTTTCGCCGCACATCTGCTGAACGTCATACTGGGGAGCAGCATGAGCAGCCGCCTCTTCCAGGAAATCAGGGAAAAACGCGGCCTTGCCTACTCCGTATACTCCTTCTCCCACAGTCATGAAGATACCGGGATGCTCGGCCTCTACGCGGGCATATCTCCGGACAACGTGCAGCAGGTGGTGCAACTCATAAACGACCAGCTTGCCATTCTCGCCGACCAGCCCATCCCCGAGCCCGAACTGAAATCGGCGAAGGAATATATCAAGGGCAACATGTACATTAACGCGGAGAGCAATGATTCGCGCATGAACCGGCTTGCCAAGAACGAATTCCTGTTCGGCCGCTATGTTGCTTTTGAAGAAATCGAAGAACAAATAAACAGGGTCAGCTCCGAAAATATACAAAAATGGTTCCGCGGCATATACAGCCCCGACAAGATGGCGACAATGCTTTACGGACCCGTGGACTCGGAATCATAAAGACCGGAAGACTCTCCGATTCGAGGATGATGCCTGATGTCCCTGTTTTTCCAGGTGCTCGCAAGCGGTTCCAGGGGAAATGCGACCCTGGTGTGCAGCGATAAGACACGGGTCCTCGTCGACGCGGGCACCTCCTGCAAAGAGTTGAAGCGCCGGCTGGACCTGACCCCTGTTCAGGCCAAAAGTATCGACGCCGTGCTCATAACGCATGAGCATAGCGATCACGTCAGCGCCGCCGGAACATTTACCAGAAAATTCAATCTACCGGCCTACATGACCAGGGGGACCCTGGAAAATATGCCTCCGGGGGTCGGCCAATGCGCTTCCGTTACCGTTTTTGCCACCGGAAGATGCTTCGCAATAGGCGATCTGCTGATCCATCCGTTCGCCACGTCCCACGACGCGGGCGAACCCGCCGGCTTCATCATCGAAAACAACGGACTGCGGCTTGGGATATGCACGGACCTCGGGGTTGCCACCAACCTGGTTAAGGTCAGGCTGAAGGGTTGCCACGGGCTGATCCTGGAGGCGAACCACGACGTGGATAAACTCCTCGAAGGCCCCTACCCCTGGTTTCTCAAGCAGAGGATCAGAAGCCCCCACGGACACCTCTCGAACGAGGACGCCTGTAATCTGCTCGAAGCCGTGCGCCAGGAAGAATTGCGCTGCGTTGTCTTCGCTCACCTCAGCGAGACCAACAACCACCCCGACCTCGTGATGGAAAGCTGCCGCAAACTGCGCCTGACCGGTCAATGGGAATGCGTCCGGTTCGAACTGGGAAAACAGGACAATCCGGCCGCCGCCATTGAGTTGAGATAGCCCCCGGGCGTCGCTTCAGTCCCGGGCCAATGTCGCACCGAGGGGAACCAGGAGCGAGAAGCAAGGGGGAAAAACCCGGAAAACCGCAGACAACCAGGGACCCGTTGTGTGTCGAGTGACGATGATATGAAATAATCCACTTTGCTATCGGCAACCGGCAACCTACATTCGCCGGCTTCGGGAGTCCCGATTCTAGCTTCATGATACCTGGTAAGAATACCGTTTACCAGACAACCCTGGCCGGGTATTGCCGGATCAGGGCGTCGGGAGTGAGCAGCGCCAGTTGGTGGGTCAGCGCCTGGCAGACCAACATCCGGTCAAAGGGGTCTTTGTGCAGGTCCGGCAGCCGGGGCAGCATCAGGACCGTTTCCTCTTCCAGCGGCAACGAATCGATACCGTGGCTTGTTCGCATCGGACCGACAAAGCGGTCCGGAGGCACGGGAAGCGGCAGGCGCCCCAGCATATACTTTACGGCGATCTCCCAGGCGGAAACAGTACTCAAATATACTGCGTTGTCGGGATCTTGAAACAACTCACGGGCCCGTGTGGAGAGATCCGGAGCATCCGCCACGATCCACAGAAAAGTACAGGTATCCAATAAAATGTTCACGACTGCTCTCCGCGAAAAGCAGCGATCAGTTCATCCGGCAACGGCTCGAAAAAGGAGGGCGGCAGCTCGAACGCTCCCCCTGCAAGCCCGATGGGCCGTGGGACGTGGCGCTCCGGGGGGAGCGGACGAATCTCCGCTATGGGCACATTGCGTTTGCACAGCAATATCGTTTCCCCCGCGGCCAGGCGTTCAAGATACTTCGACAGATTGGTCTTGGCTTCATGAATGTTGAGTTTGATCATGATTCAAACCTCGATTCAAATATAGATCCACAACTGAACCATGTCAATGGTTCGTTATCTTCAGGCCCAACACGCCGGCGACAATTGGATTTCTGCAGCCGAATCGCTCCGGCCTCATTGAAGCAAGGAATGACCACGGATAACAAGGATGAGCACGGATGATTTCCGGAGCCGAATTGCTCCGGCCTCAATGGAAATAGGTAACGGGAGGCCCCTTGCTGCCCACGGGTTTTTTGCGCCGACATGGGAATTCCGATCATTTTTTATCACCTTGTTAGATAATCGGTGCCAGGTGCCGAATCCTTCCGCGGTGTCGGCTTCGAATGAAAATCAAAATTCTTAAAACCACGAGCGCGGTTAATTTTGCGCAATGGCAAAAAAACCTATCAATTCCAACAAATTGCCATGTTTTTGCGATTATGGTTCCAGTGGTTTCGTGTAACCGCCGTGAAACCTCTTCGTGCTAAATAACCATTCCGGGGATAACCCGGATTACCTACCCTGATAACGATCAGGCGAACTACACCTATGATGCGGCGGGGAACATGGCGACGGTATCGAACAGCGCCTATGTAGCCTATGCCTCTTTTTCAGGCTACAACGCGTTCGGGCAGCCGGGCCTGATCGGTTTTCAAAACGGGGTGAAAACCACCCTGACATACGATCCATACACCAACCGGCTGAGCGAGATGAGCACCAGCACCCCCGGAAACGGAACGGTGCAGGATTTTGTCTATAGCTACGACAATGACGGGAACATCCTGACCATCACCGACAATGTCGATCCGACCCGCGACCAGACGTTTACCTATGACCGCCTGAGCAGGCTGGCGAGCGCCACGGGTGCATACGGGAAAATAACCTACAGCACGGACGAAGTCGGAAACGTGGCAAATCCTCCCGACACCTCCGACAGCGCCTACCGAGATGATCGGGCGCTGGTCTACGACTACGAGAATCGGATTTTAAGCGTAGGTTCCACTTCATTTTCCTATGACTACCAGGGGGCGCGGGTAAAGAAAACAAACGGCATCGACATCACCACATACGTAAGCAAGCTCTATGAGATCAACACAACCGGAGGAGTAACCAAGCATATATTTGCCGGCGGAAGAAGGATTGCGTCCATAAACGGCTCGACCATTTCCTATTACCACCCCGACCACCTCGGCAGCCTCAATATTGCGACCAACGCAAGCGGAGCCAAGGTCCAGGAGGTCACCTACTATCCTTACGGGGAGGTGCTCACAAACCAGCACTCTGGAATTGACCTGCCGTACAAGTTCACAGGTCATGAATTCGACATTGAAACCCGACTGTACTACTGCGGGGCAAGATACTACGATCCGGCGCAGGGGAGGTTTCTAACACCGGATACGATCGTGCAGTCGCCTGGAGATCCGCAGACGCTTACTAGGTAAGCTTATGCGAGAAACAACCCCTTGGCATTCGTGGACCCGACAGGGCATGGGTTTTTTAGTTTCTTGGAGGACTTCTTTGCCGCGCTCTTTGGCGCTGCAATAACCGCCCTCACCTGGGGCGCGGCAGGTCCGGTCGTTGCCGGTATGCTTGGAGGCATGGTGGCGGGCGCTACCGGTGCCGCGATGCATGGGGCGGGTCTGATTGGCATTGTGCAAGGGGCGTTCATGGGCGCTCTGGGAGGAGGGATCGCCGGTGGCGCTTTTCTTGAGGGGATCCCATGGCCGGTAATGGCTGCGGGAGGACTTGCCCTCGCGGGCGGGACTGGTGGGGTGAAGGGACTGGAGAGTTTTGCTGCGGGGTTTGCGGGGGGCCTTGCCGGGGGTGTGCTTGGCGATTATTTGAATAAGGCGATCACTTCCAATATTGCGCAGGCGGCGGACTACCAGAATGCTGTTGATGATTTGGCACGGCAACGTCAGGCGCTGGGTGACTATAACGCAGACTATTATGGGTACACACATGGGACTTATAACCCGAATTTGGATGCCGCTGGAGAAACTATCTATGATGGGCAAACGGTGGATGCGCATGGAAATACTTCCTACTATGGTCACATCGAGTACGGACCTACGGCGTTTGATGTACCCAGTTTACCACAGGCTGTAGGCGCTAATGAAAGTTGGAAACTCAATGCCCTTTACGAAGGGCAGTGGCAAATAGTTGGCGATCAGGTTCTCAATCGGTGCGAACTGGAAATGGGTGCAGAGGCGTGGACAATTAATAACGCTGCAAGGCTTAATATGACGCCATTGGTAACTCACCTTATGATACAACAATACAATTACTATTCTAATTTTATCGATGTACCACATTGGGGAAAGTAGGACGGTGTTTATGAAGAATTATATAATTCAGTTGTTTATTGTATTACTTGTATTACTTAATGTAATAATGGCTATCGGGAATGGCGAACATTACGCATATTGCCATAACAGTCCTACCATTGAAATTAAAATGACGCTTGATAAGAAGTACTACGAGGTAGGCGAAGCTATAAAGGTAACATGTGAGATTATAAATATGTCTAATTCATCGGTTTGGCTACCCCCTTTGCAGATTGTGGACGTTAAGTTTACTATGTATAGAGACGATAGTGAGATACTATACTTCTGTAGTCCAAATATGCCATTTTATGGGTTTAATGAACATGGGTTTATTGATGTATTACCAGGTCATAGTCACATGTTTAAGAGAACATTGGACAAAAACACATATAAGATTCCCTCTGATGCCGGAGAATACAAACTGTGTATAAATTATGAAAACAACAAAAAGTCAATGCGTAACACCGATTTCTGGGTTGGAAAAATAAGCTCTTGCGTGCCTCTGAAGATTGAAAGCAGGTAAGTGCGTAAGAAGGGGTCACGTAAGTATAAGTAAGGGGTCATAAGTAAGAGCCCTTGAAAAAGGAAAAAGTGCGGGACCCTGGTAAATGAACGCGGCGTCGGGCCTCGTCGGGCCGAATTAAGCACCTGAAACAACAATGACATCGTCGTTGCCGACTTGGCTAAGTATTTGAATTCACATGGCCAGTTTTTCAAAATTGGCACTAGTTTTACCGGTTTGCGCCTTTGAGAGTAATAGAAGCGCTCGAAATGGATAGGTAAGGGGTCAGCCCTGAAATGGATAGGTAAGGGGTCAGCCCTTGAAAAAGGAAAACTCTGACTTTGACTATCGTAAGTAAGGGGTCAGTAATCGGACAAATATTTACGAGGGCAGATAAAGGGACTGGAGGCGAAATATTCCTTTTTCAAAGGCTGACCCCTTGCTGTTTACGGAGGCGGTATTGATAGGGGCTGGATTCGCAGAGGGAATCACGCCTCCTCTATCCGGGGTCTCAGTAAATGCATATGGGTATGCAGCTGGCGTGGCTGCCTCCAATTACCTTCCTCAAGGAATGGTCGGACCATGAATTTCCAGATAGGGCCTTTCATCGCTGGAGCTTTTGTATTTATTGAGGGCGTCCGTATCATTCTTAACCCGAAAGTGTACAACTGGGTCTATAGGTATACCTGGGATCTTAGTGGCTACAATGTATCAATGGGCACAGCGATAGCTGTAGCCGGGGCTTGGTTGATCTGGACTGCTTTCAAAGGGAAATCCAAACGGGATGAGTGAAACCTTGAGTATTGGGTCGGGCTCGAGTAAGCGCCTTTTAATGATCAGTGGGGCTTACGAGGGGGCGCTTTGAGCGTATACGGTAGTTATAATGGATGGTGGTAAAATGAAGAGAATCGGAGACTACTTTACTGCCGCCATTTTGATAATTCTTGGCCTTCAATGTATCTTTCACCCCGTATATTATAGCCCCTTCCGTGCGCGGTATATAGACCTCACAGGGTTCAATGTTCCACTGGGCCTGGGGTTTGTGATTATTGGGATAGTTTTTCTATGGCCTAAGAGCAAGAAGTAATCAATGCATGAATGTAGGTAGGTAAGGGGTCAGCCCTGGAAAAAGGAAAGCTCTGACTTTGACTATCCGTAAGTAAGGGGTCAGTAATCGGACAAATATCTACGAGAGCAGATAAAGGGGCTGGAGGCGAAATATTCCTTTTTCAAGGGCTGACCCCTTGCTGTTTATAACAGTCCCAGGTACCCAATAACCAGAGGATGGGGTGCTCATTATGTTTACTCTATTAAGAATTCATAAAGATAGGATAATAGCAGTAGCCTTACTTTTGTTAGGATGTGGAATTATTGTATTATTGTATCTTGTGAGAGGCCGAATTTTATCTTTTACGATCGACATGTATAAAAGTAGCAATCATATTGATGAAGTATTTATCGTATGGATTTTTTGGACCATAGCATTATTAAACTTCATATTATTTCCGATCCTTGGATTCAGGAGAGCACTAAACAATGGATTAAATCCTATATTATGGGCAACTATATGTGCAGTGGCTAGTTTGTGGGGATACATATGGTTGGTGCTTATCTCCAAGGACGGTGGTAAGCCTATAAGGTCTATTAGTAAAGCCAAGAAAAGTGGACGGAATAAGCGGACAGGCCGATCATGAGGAATGCCGTTAAAAGTAAGCAGGGGGTCAGGCCTTGAAAAAGGAAAACTCTGACTTTGACTATCGTAAGTAAGGGGTCAGTAATCGGACAAATATTTACGAGAGCAGATAAAGTGGCTGGAGGCGAAATATTCCTTTTTCAAGGGCTGACCCCTTGCTGTTTATTTTCAAGGGCTGACCCCTTGCTGTTTACGATGTAGTTGTCGGTATTGATTCTCCGGCTGGCGGAGTTAACACGACGTTTTCTTTTGACAGTGATGTGCTTACGACGAGATAGACAGGCCCGTCTCATAATCAAGCTCTGGCACCGGGCGCGAATTTCAAGGCGGACTACGCTATTGACCCCCTGACTGGAGATTTGACGGTAAGGGCCACAGTCACCACACCGCTGTTTGGAGGAAGAGCGAACGGGAACGTTTTCAGCGGGATCTTGGACATGAATCTGATGGGACCGCAGGCCAATTTTCCACTTGGATTCGGAGCGAATGCGTATATTGGGGTCAAATGGTAATGGGAGTTTGAAAAATGCATATTCTCAAGAGTATTGTTATGATAGCGATATTGTATATTATTGCCGTAATAGCAACATTTATCGGGGAAATTACCTATAAGGGTCGATCCATGAGAGAGGTTGCTTCTGACTGGAAACGGATTTTGACAAGGTGTTCAATACTACTGGGTATAATGTGTATCGCGACAATAATTTACACTGTCCTTGGGATCAGATTTAAGTAATGTGAAAAATGTGTGAAAATCGGGTCACGCATTGAAAAATGGAGGCCTTGAAATCTGGATATCTATTGGGACCCCAAAGCCTTACCGTATGGGTCAAACGACTTTGTGGCGATTATAGGTCACTAACTGGTCCATACCTTTCAATGGCAGGACTATTCTTTCTTTTGGCTGAGGTACGTATTTAATCCATAAATAAGGGGGCAGCCCTTGAAAAAGAAAAATTCTGAGTTTGACTATCCGTACACTTTCCTGACCCCTTGCTGTTCTATTTATATGCAGACCTACTAAAAAATCGTGACGGTGAGGTTTCAGAGTGATGGGAGGACGCGGAGACTTATGGATCGGGATACTATTTGGGATGTTTCTGATCATCATGGGTTTGATGATTTTAATACATGGGGGAACGTATCGCGGATATTCATTACCTTGCGCAGGCGGTCTCATTGAGATTGTGTTTGGAATCATCTGGTTGTTTTCACTGCGGAAAAAGAAATAGATGCGGATTCCATAGGTGAGAGAGCGCGGAGTATAAGCAAGGGGTCAGCCCTTGAAAAAGGAAAATTCTGATTCAGACTATCCGTACACTTTCCCGGGAGAGAAGTAAGCAGGGGGTCAGGCCTTGAAAAAGGAAAACTCTGACTTTGACTATCGTAAGTAAGGGGTCAGTAATCGGACAAATATTTGCGAGAGCAGATAAAGTGGCTGGAGGTGAAATATTCCTTTTTCAAGGGCTGACCCCTTGCTGTTTGCGGCGGACTACGGCACGAATCTCCCCGAGGTGAAGGGCCAAAGCGTAAACTGTGGCCCAGAAGACATCGGGGAACCCTACTGGCGTTACTCTGGTCAAACAAGGGATGTTATGGGTAAAATAGCACTTGAGTCGCCTTGGGAAATTAAAATACCGGGAAGCTTGACAGATCTGGCAACGCCATCAATAGAATTGACATGGAACGTCAAATGGACGGAAGTAGAATTGGTGCTGGATCAGCCGCAGGTATATGTGTGCCGTGGCGATGATCTCAGTGAGGTTTATGTAAACTGGGGGCCATCACGGATTTTGGACTCAAAATGGCAAATAGTTGAAGGCTCTCTTATTCTAGATCCTCACAGCTATGAGAAGAAGATAATACTCGATTTTCCAAACTCATTTTAGCGGTGCTTTGTACTTTTTACTCAAAGGTTATATAATGAAATATGCAAAAGAAACAGCCATTGTGTTACTTGGAATCGGTATATATTTCTTAGTATCCCTTTCATCCCTGTTCATTACTGATAGGATTTTCTTCGAAAAGGGGCGAGTTGAGCAATTAGAAAAAATGTTAAAGGAACCATCGTTCCCTAAACCTGACTCGGCTCATCCCAATATTAAGATCTATATGCCAAAAACAAAGTTCACTTGGTCCTCAGGCGGATTTTTTGCCCTTTTCCCTTCCTTCTTCTGGTTTATTTTCGGGAGGATAGCACGTGCTCACAATGTCAGAGGAAAGTGGTTCATTTGCATTATTACTCCGGTAGTTTCATCGTTTATTTTAGGACATATTTTCTTGCCTTTTTATTTATTTTTTTGTTATTTGGGAGCAAGAAATACCGGTAAATGATTTGGACCAGCCTATTACTCTGCCGGGGAAATAGGATATGGAGCAGGTTTATGCTTATGGTCTGGAAGATATTTTCACTTCTCGCGAGCGAAGAAAAATTCTATTTGCGTCGCCATCGGTGGGAATGCAAATGTTGCCGCCTTGACACTAGGAATTTCGAAGGGATTTGCGGCAGGCAAAGCAGCGCGTTAAGTCGAACCGAGTATAAGCAAGGGGTCAGCCCTTGAAAAAGGAAAATTTTGATTCAGACTATCCGTACACTTTCCCGGGAGAGAGAAAAATGGCGCGACCGCTGCGGATAGAATATGAAGGAGCTATTTATCATGTTACTGCGAGAGGCAATGAACGCGCAAAGGTCTTTTTTTCGAAAAAGGATTACGAAAAATTCTAGGAGTACATTGCCGCGGCGAGCGTTAAATTCGGCTTAGTTCTGCACGCATATGTACTGATGACGAATCACTATCATTTGATCGTTGAAACGCCGGAAAAGAAGCTCAGCAAGATTATGCATTTTGTAAACGGTTCCTACACTACATATTTGAATATCAAAAGAAAGCGGACCGGACATCTGTTCCAGGGCCGTTACAAGGCCATTCTGGTTGATAAGGTAGCTACCT
>Ga0326728_10015419_pt1 | contig 15910 bp, 15 predicted proteins | sample MB3enrmetagenome_FD_207602 | JGI IMG/M metagenome (GOLD analysis project Ga0326728, IMG submission 207602) | Lab enriched peat soil microbial communities from McLean, Ithaca, NY, United States - MB31MN | ecosystem: Environmental > Terrestrial > Soil > Wetlands > Peat | place: USA: New York...
CAAGGATCTTTGCATGTGCCGTTGCCGGATCGGCCCGGAGCGAGCGGATCAGGTAACTGAGTGCCGAAAGGTACGCGGGCATTGAACAGGAGAGCGCAATTACATCCGCTTTCCGGTCACGGGCCGCGTGGATCAGGCTCTGTGCCGGGGTATTTGGCCCGATGTAATACGTATCCCAGCCATCCCGTTCAAAAAACCCGGCAACCATCTGCATCCCGATTGCGTGGAGATCCTGCTCTGCTGCGGCAACAATAACGGATTTTCCCCGGGGAACCGGGGGGTGTTCTGCACGGGCACGTTCGTTGAGCCGGAAGAGATCGGCGGCAGCGGCAGCCGAGATATAATGTTCCTCTGCTACGCTTGTCTCCTGCACCAGCCAGCGCCGCCCGGTCTCTTCTAAGACCGGGACAAGAACGCGGAGGGAGAGATCATCCGCCGAAACCCCGGAAGCTGCCGCATCGGCAAGGATCGTTGTGGCCGTTGCCCGGTCCGCTTTTACCAGCGCATCGAGATACTCCCGGGCGGTTCCTGACAGGGGATCGCGGTCATCAAAACAGTCAGGAGGTACGATCGGTGTTTCCCGTGCAGCTGCGATTCCTTTTTTCAGGAATGCATCAGCATTGACCCGGATATCCCCGGTCAGGTGCTCATCAATTACTTCCCGCAGTGCGAGGAGGCTGTCCGGAAGATAGTGCGGGGAGAGGTGCCGGATAGAAAAAAAGATGCAGGCCCGCCGTACGTAATCCAGGAAAAGGGCCGGCCTGCCGGTGGACAGGGAATCCTGCAGCGCACCGAGGTGATCTGCGAGGTCTTCCTCTGCCCGGGCCAGCTGGTACGCGCTTGACTCCTTAAACAGCGCCGGGGAATCTTTCCGGAGCCGGTCAAAGGCCTCTTTTGAAAGCCCGGCCCGGTCCAGTTTAACCGGGTGGTATACCGCAAGAGGTCGCGCCTGTGACAATCGTGCCCGCTCCTGATCAAGAATCCTTACGGGATCGATATTATCTTTGCCGTTCCCGGAAGCGATCCCGCACAATAGCCCCCCGCGCGTTTGGCATAGGGCAGGGAGGAAAAAATAGCAGGTCCGGTTATTCCCGCTCCAGGGCCGCCTTTGCTTTTTCGAGCTGCCGGATTTTTTCATCGGGAAAGACCGGGTAGCAAAGGTGGAGCCCCTCAATCGCCGAGGCGATCACTTCGGCAACCACGGTCCGGGCCACCCACTTGTGGTCCGCAGGAACGATAAACCACGGGGCATATTCGGTTGAGGTTGCCGAGAGCATCTCTTCGTATGCCACCTGGTACTGGTCCCAGTACTGCCGTTCTGCAATATCGGTAAAGGAGAACTTCCAGAATTTTTCCTGGTGGCTGAGCCGGTCCAGCAGCCGGCGCTTCTGTTCGTCTCTGGAGATGTGAAGGAAGAATTTCAAAACAACCGTGCCGTTACGGACCAGGTGCTTCTCAAAGGCATTGATGTCCTTGTATCTCCCCTCCCAGAACCCGGCATTTTCCGGCCCGATTGCCGCGGGGAGCGATTCCATCCGGTCGGGATGCACATGGACAACGAGCACGTCCTCGTAGTACGAGCGGTTGAAGATGCCGATCATCCCGCGTTCGGGCAGCACTTTCTCGTACCGCCAGAGAAAATCGTGTGCGTGCTCTTCAGCACCGGGCACCTTGAACGAGTGGACTGCACAGCCCTGGGGATTGATCCCTGACATCACGTGCCGGATCGTACCGTCTTTTCCCGAGGTGTCCATTCCCTGGAGCACGATCAGGATGCTGTACTGGGCGGATGCGGCCAGGAGATCCTGCGCCCGTGCCAGTTCCTGGCGGTTTTTGTCCAGAAGGTCCTTGAGCAGCGCCTTTGCCTCATCATCGCTTTCTGCGCTGAGTTCCTTTCTTGGCACCCTTGCAGTATCGTACTTCTTAAGCCGGATCTTTTTTGTGGGATCTGCAACAAACTGCCTGAGATATTTCCTGACCCTCGGTCCGCTGACGTCCATGACTGCCTCCCTTTGTCGCTGTACCTCTGATCAGCCCGGAAGAACCGGTCAGAACCAGAAGTTCCTCACAAAGACCTTTGATTTTTCAGCCCGGGGTGTGTACCGGCTGAGCACCAGCGGGGCAATGATGATGGTAAAGATCGCATTTCCTGCAAACCACGGTACGAACGCGGCCATAATACCGTTCCAGCCAATTACGCCGCCCACCGCAAGCGAGATCGAACCCCATGCGGCCGCGATGATGTTGTTGAGGATTGCCCCAAAGAGGACAAGGTGGAAGAGATCGCGCCGGGATTCAATGGCCGCGTTTGCCTCAAAGATGCGGAATGCGGCAAGCGGAACCAGCACCATCCAGAGATTTGCAAGCGAGAGGTAGAGCGCAACCGAACCGGACATTCCGCCGAAGATACTGGCGCCAAACAGGCCCCCCACGTATGCGGCTATTGCACCGTACATGCCAAACCAGAGCGTGAAGATCACCATGAACGCGGCGGCAAGCGCGATCACGGCAACGCCGGCGGGAAGGGTGGGGCTGATGAGATGCGATATCCCGGCAGAGACCCATGCCAGCAGCGTGTCGATGACAATGAGCCCGATCACAAGGATGAGGTACGAGTACGTCGGACGACTGACATTCTTCATGGATAACCACTACACCCTTATTATCATCCCGCCTACATAGAACTTATCCCCCGCGTCCCGTGGATTATTTTAAAAAACAGAGGATTTTATGGGCAGGTATCGTAACAGTAGATAGGATCCGGGGACTTTTTCGGGCATGATGGTCATTGGCATTGATCCGGGGCTTGCGCGGCTCGGCTACGGGGTGATCCGGGCGGAGCGGGGCACTGCCGTCCCCCTCTGCTACGGCTGCCTGGAGACCCGGGCCGGGGCCCGGCCGGGCGAACGCCTGCTGGAGATTTCCCGCGGCCTTGCCTCCCTGTTCGAACGCTATCCTCCTGATGCCCTTGCAGTGGAGAAACTCTTTTTTTCAAAGAACGTCACCTCCGCAATGGGGGTAAGCGAGGTCCGGGGGATTGTCCTCCTCGCCGCTGAGGAACGGGGGATCCCGGTCACCGAATATACGCCAAACCAGGTCAAGCAGGCAGTGACCGGATCGGGCCGGGCGGACAAGGCGCAGGTGCAGCAGATGATCACCCGCCTCCTCCGCCTCCACGAGGTACCGCAGCCGGACGATGCGGCGGACGCCCTTTCGATTGCCTTATGTCATATCCACGTCATGAGATAGTACAATGATCGCGTACCTGGAGGGGACACCGGCCGCGACCGGCGACCGGTGGGTCGTGCTGGATGTCAATGGTATCGGGTACCGGGTCCATGTGCCGGAACCTGAGGTCCGTGAGATCGCGGGTGCGGGCACAAAGGTAAAACTCCACACATACATGGCAGTGCGCGAGGACGCGATTACTCTCTACGGGTTCCTGCACGAGAGCGAACTCGAACTCTTTACGGTCATTATCGGCGTCTCGGGGATCGGCCCGCAGATCGCGCTCAACATCCTTTCCCAGATCTCCCTTGAGGATTTCGTGCTTGCCATTCTTTCTGGCGATGAGAAGAGCCTTACCCGAATCTCCGGCATCGGGCCGAAAGGTGCAAAGCGGCTGATCCTCGAACTCCGGGACAAGATGAAGAAGGTGCAGGACGCAATGACCCATACACCCGCCGGCCGCCAGGATGCAACCCTTCGCGATGCGGCAAGTGCTCTTGTCTCACTCGGGTTTGCCGAAGCGGCCTCGTACGATGCGGTTGCCTCTGCCGCACGGGGACTGGCTGCGCCCACGGTCCAGGAGATCGTAAAGGCCGCGCTCCGGCTCCTCAAGGAGGGAGAGCACCGGTGAGCGAACGGGTCATCTCCCCGGAGCCGGTCCCGGATGATGCCGACGAGATCACGCTCCGCCCCTCCACGCTCGAGGCTTTTGTCGGGCAGGAGCCGGCAAAGAATGCGCTCCGGATCGCGATCGCGGCGGCCCGGAAGCGTGGCGAACCCATTGATCATATCCTCTTTGCCGGTCCGCCGGGACTCGGGAAGACCACGCTCGCCCATATCATAGCACGGGAAATGGGGGCAGCGATCCGGACCACGACCGGCCCGGTGCTCGAAAAAACCGGTGACATGGCTGCCATTGCTACCGCGCTCCAGAACGGCGACGTGCTCTTTATCGACGAGATCCACCGGATGAACCCGGTGGTCGAAGAGATCCTGTACCCGGCCATGGAGGATTTCTTTATCGATGTGATGATCGGCGAGGGGCCCAGTGCCCGCTCGATCAAGCTTACCCTTGAACGTTTCACGCTGATCGGGGCCACAACCCGGCAGGGCCTTCTCTCCTCACCGTTCCGGGACCGGTTCGGGCTGTTAATACGCTTAAACCTGTATTCCCCGGAGGACCTGGAGAAGATCGTAACGCGGAGTGCAGAGATCCTCCGGATCCCGATCACCCCGAAGGGAGCAGCGGTGATCGCGTCCCGGAGCCGGGGCACTCCACGGATCGCAAACCGCCTTCTCCGCCGGGTCCGGGACTATGCCGTGGTGGAAGGGGACGGGACGATCACCGCGGAGATTGCAGGGGCCGGCCTTGCCCTGCTCCAGATCGACGAGCTGGGCCTTGACGATATAGACCGGCGCATCCTCTCGGTGATTGCCGGGGATTTTGGCGGCGGGCCGGTGGGCGCAAAGACGATCGCGATCTCGGTGGGTGAAGAGGTCCGGACCATCGAGGAGGTGTACGAACCCTACCTCATCCAGATAGGGTTTGTGAAGCGCACCCCGCAGGGCCGCGAGACAACACCGGCGGCCCTTGCACACCTCAAACTGAATCACTCGCAGAAGACCCTTTTTTAAAAAAAACCTATGGCTTTTTTTTTAAATTACGGGCTTCCATGCCCGCGAAAATGGCGGGTATCAGGCCGGGGACGCCCTTTTTGCGGCCCGCCGGGAATGGATATACCACATCACGATCCTCATCAGGAGCGGGAAGATCAGGTACATGTACATGGAAGAGATCGGTCCGTTTGCAAGGACAACGGCCATACCGACCAGGGCGGCAACAATGATCGGGACCCGGTCCATGACCGCATCCAGGATCCGGTCGGGATGGATAGGTCCGGTGAGAAGGGCCGGCTGCCGGATGATATACTGCCAGTGGATAAGGAAAAGGGTGCTGAGTATCAGCATGTTTGCATGGAAGATGAGGGGCGCGATTGGGACATGCGGATAATCCCCGGAAAGGTTGGTGGAGAACGGCACCAGTACCACGAAGATCAGGATCAGGATATTGAGCCAGAGCACGATCTTGTCAACCGACCGGAGAAAATGGAAGTGTTCGTGGTGGACGATCCAGAGGCTGGCGAGGATAAAAAAGGCGATCAGGAAGCTGAGGAACTGCGGGAACATGGAGGCCACGTACGCGGGCAGTTCGGTTGCAGCCTCGGCCTTGGGGATGGTGGGAACGCTTAAGCCAACCACAAGCAGGGTCATGGCAAAGGCAAAAACCCCGTCCACCAGTGCCTCGAGCCGGTTCTTCGAGATGAGGGTATCGCTCAGGATCTCTTCTGATTCCATGTGATTCCTTCCACTCCGGAATGGATCTTTTCTTTTTTTAGGTATTTCCCTTTGTTCCCCGGTTTCCGGTCCTCTCTTGCTGCCGGGGCGCGCTGCTCCTGCCAAGCACCTCGTCATCCGCCGGCTATTTTCAGCGAAAAGATGCAGAGAACGACCCGGTCTCTGTTGTCCGGGTTCCCGATGTGCCGGGCTGCCCCGGGGTATCTTAAAAAAAAGTTATGGATTATTTCGTTTCTTGATCATTTCCAGCGCTTCGAACGCCTCGCGCCGGACAGAGACATTCTCATCGGAGAGCAGGCCGTTTAAGTGGTCTGCGGCCTTGGCATCGCCGATCTCTCCGAGGAGGAGGGCCGCACGTTTGCGCACATCGCTCTGGTCGTCCTTGAGAACCATAATGAGCGGTGTGGTTGCCGGCTGGCCAAGCATCCAGAGCGCTTCCATTGCACCCGTGCGCATCCGCACATCCCCTTCCCGGAAGACCTGCATGAGCGGGGCGATCGCAGGCACGCCAAGCGCAGCAAGCGCCCTGACAACCTCGATTCTTACCTGGCGTTCGGGATCGGAGAGTTTCTCGATGAGTGCGGGGATGGCCGTGGTGTTCCCGATCTGGCCAAGGATACCTGCTGCCTCCTTGCGGATCCCCGCATTCTGGCTGGCCAGTGCGGCTATCAGCGGCTCGACCGCGGATTCTCCGATGGTGGTAAGTGCCAGGGCTGCACGGCGGGACACATCCTCGTTCTTGTCCACCAGCGCCTGGATCAGGGGCTCGATCGATACCTGGCCAAGCGAGCAGAGCGTTGCCATTGCAGCCATCCGCACATGCTCAAGCGGGTCGTTCAAGGCCTCGATCAGGGGGGTGACGGCACGCGGATCCCCGATCCTCCCCAGGGCCACTGCGGCTTCATGCCGGACCCACGGGTCAGCATCCCTGAGGGTCTCAACGATGTTGGGCACCGCACGGGTTTCTCCCATGACCCCGAGGGCCTGGACCGCCCCGCGCCGGATGAACGGGTGGTTATGCTTAAGAGCCTGGATAAGAGGAGTGACCGCCGGTTCTCCGATCAGCTGGAGTGCCCGGATCGTTTCCTGCCGGACATCGTCGCCCGGCTCGGCAAGCGCCCCGATCAGAGGCACGACAGCGGGTGCCCCGATCTTGCCCAGGGTATCCGCAGAACCCCGCCGGATGATCCAGAACTCGTCCTTAAGCCCGCCAATGAGCGGTTCGATGAACGGTTCCCCGAGATCGCCAACGGAGCGCACTGCATTCCAGCGGGTGTCCAGATCGCCACTGGTCAGTGCCCTGAGGAAGTTTTCATAGCGCTCCTTCTGGGCACGCAGCCGGGCCTCCTCTTCCTCACGGTTCCCGGATTTAAAGATGTTGAGTATTTTTTTAATGATCGCCATGGATCTTCTGCCTCGGGTTCAGTGTTTGTATAAAATCCCTCAAATAGGTATCGGATGTCCATGGAATGTCTTAAAAAGCCAGCCAAATGGAAAAATCCCCTCCTTCTCTGACTGCTTCAAAAATGTGGGAGACCCGGATAAAACGGTGCTAATTGTTCAGCTGGATATTTGTTGACGCTGATGCAGTGTGCTGCAGATCGCTTACGGTCATTGTATACGTGCCGGCCGGGCGGGAGATATCAAACGTGTAACTGTAGGAATACGTATTGTCCGGGTTCAGGGTCAGGGTTGCCAGCTGTATGCCGCTTGCCAGCTGTCCCGGGCCGTATAACGTCAGGGTTATCCCGCTTGATCCTGTAGTACACAGGCCCGTAAGTGTCACGGTCCCACCGGGGCTTGTTGTGATGGGGGTCGCAATGACACTGACACTGCCTCCCCCGACAACAGAGAACGGTGCGGTAGCCGAAACGGTCTTATTCTTGTCCAGGGCAACGAGGGTGTACGAGCCGGATATTATCCTGTATCCCGGGTTCCATGTGTAATTCCAGGTATTAACCACACTGACAGGAACCTGCGCAAGTAGTACTCCGTTGGTATATGCGCCCGGGCCGGAGAGATAAAGAAGAACGGTATCGCTCCCTGTGCAGGTACCGGTGAATGCCTGGGCAGTGCCAATGGTCATTGTTTTTTGTCCTGCCTGGATCGTTAAAGTTGGCTGGATCCCGCTTGTGGAACCCTGGGAAACTGATCCTCCTGTCACAGCCGATGTCGGCTGGACCGTCTGTGATGCGAGCAGAGTAAGGGCTGCATAATAGTTCGATGTGCCTGAAGCGACCGTAATATTGGTGATATAACTCTGGTAGCCGGCGTCGCGGAACTCAAGTATATGGGATCCCGTGGCAACCCCGGTGAGGGTGCTGGGCGTTGTACCCTGGTACTGGTTATCAAGGTAGATCTGTGCTCCCGCAGGAGAGCTCGAAAACTGCAGAGTACCTTTTTCCTGGGCAGGGGCCGGGATCGAGGTGCATCCTGCAATAAGAATACAGGCAATCAGGGCCAAAACGATGAGAAGCCGCTTCATTTCTTCTCCTTTACACTGGAGAGGTTATCATGATGATCGATTAAAATACTTATGTAAACGGACCCGGGCTGGATGACAAAGAGGTATACTAAAAAAGAGAGCGGATTTACAGAAATTACGCTTTTGCCCTCTTTGCAAGGGCAAGGATCTGCTCTGCGAGCCCGATACTTTTCTCTTCCCCGGTCATCAGCGTATCCAGCCGGATCGCCTCTCGCATCTCCACCGGGTCGCGGATGTCGTGGATAAAAAGATCGACGAGATCCTTGTAACATGCTGCGGTGCCTGCCGAGGTCGGTTCAAAACCCGATGCCTGCATCAGGGCCGCAGCCGGGCCGCTGACCGGGACATTCCCGATAAACGGGCTCACGGCGATGACGTACTTGTCCTCCATGGCCTCCCGGATCCCTTTGCATTCGAGGATGGGGGTGATGCTCGTGATGGGGTTGGAGGGACCGATAACCACCACATCGCTTGCTTCGACTGCCTGGATCACCTCTTCGGAGCTCTCTGGGGGGACTTTTGAGCAGCGCACCACATCCTCGATCCGGATCTGGCCCCGGGACCGGATCCAGTACTCCTGGTAATGGATAAGACCAAGCTCGGTCTTTACCCGGGTAGTCACTTCGGTATCCGACATGGGGAGTACGTTCTCCCGGACACCGAACCGCTCGCAGAGGGTCCGGGTGGCATTCGTGAGCCGCATTCCCTCACGGAGCATGTTCCCGCGTGCAATATGCACCGCCCGGTCCCTGTCGCCAATTGCGATGTACTCCCCCAGGCCCAGGTGCAGGATCTCCTCGTGGGTGACAAAAGTGTCGTTTCTGATCCCCCACCAGGTATCGGTATTGAGAACCCCGGCAAACAGGTACATGACCGTGTCGACATCGGGGGATATGTGGTTGCCGGAGATCCAGATGTCCTCTGCGGTATTGACCACGACCGAGATCTCGTGCCGGTCCGTCACTTTCTGCATCCCGCGGAGCAGCTTGGGGGTACCGGTGCCCCCGGAAAGGAACGTAATCATTACTAGAATACTTTTATGCGATGTATATGAAGATTCTTTAGAGTGAGTCCCAAGATCATCAAGGACCCGGTTCATGGCTATGTGGAGGTGGACGAGGATATCCTCCCTCTCCTCGACGCCCCCGGCATCCAGCGCCTGCGCTATATCCGGCAGCTCGGCTTTTCGTACCTTGTGTATCCCGGCGCCACCCACACGCGCTTTGAGCATTCGGTAGGCACCATGCACCTGGCCGGAATTGCCTGCCGGGAATTCGATCTTGCAGACGACGAGCGCCGGCTGGTGGTGGCCGCCGCCCTCCTCCATGATGTGGGACACGGCCCCTTCTCCCATGCAAGCGAACCTCTCATGGAAGCATGGCTCGGACGCACCCACGATGATATTGCCGGGATCGTGGAAGTGCAGTTCGGCTCGCTCCTTGAACCTCTCGGGATCAGCCCGGGCGAGATCGGAGATGTGGTCAGGGGCCGCCACCGGCTTTCGGGGATCATCCACGGGGATCTCGATGTAGACCGGATGGATTACCTGCTCCGCGATGCGTACTATACCGGTGCACCGTACGGCACGGTGGATGCCCACCGTCTCATTATGAACCTGCACCTGACACCTGACGGTGTCGTACTTGATGAAAATGGTATCAATGCCGCAGAATCCCTGCTCATTGCCCGGACCCTGATGCGCCCGACAGTATACTACCATCATGTCAGCCGTATCGGTGAATGCATGTTCCAGCTGGCCTTGCTCAGTCATATGGCGACCGATCCGGCCGGAGGCTTTGAACGTATCTGCGCCCTTGACGATGGGGAATGTATGCTTGACCTTCGGCGATCGCAAAGCACCCTTGCCCGGGAGATTGCCGGCAGGCTGTACGAACGACGGCTTTACAAACGGGCCGTGTATGCCGGGCAGGACCAGGTGAACGCGGCTGCATTCCATACCGGCTGGACCCTGGATCGGGCCCGCGATGTGGCAAGGGAGATTGCCGAAACGGCCGGTTGCCGTGAAAACGATGTGCTGGTGGATATCCCGCCCCCTCCGGGGGAGATGACGCTTGAGGTACAGGTAAAGAACCGGGATACCACCACCGGGTTTGCAGAGTTCTCTCCCCGCCTGCAGATGCTCAATGAGACCCGGCGGGAGCAGTGGCGGCTGGGGGTGTATACCCTTCCGGAGCACCGGGCGGCAGTGGCCGATGCCGCCACAGAGATCCTGCATGTGAAAAAACCCACCCGTCAGGGCACCCTTTTCTGATTTCTCTGCACCTACTGCCCGGGCCGAAAAATGAATACTCTCAAATAGTCGTTTTTTCCAACACTATCGCAGATGAATCGTTACCTGATCCCCAGCATGATCCTTGTGATCTTTGCTCTCTTCTGTGCAGGGTGTACAGAAACCGGATCCCAGGGAACGGGGATAACTGCAACACCAACACCACTGCCTCTCACCACGGCGGTGCCGAGCGTTTCCCCGTCAGCCATTACGACCCTGCCGACGCTTTCGCTGGGTAATCAGTACCTGTCCCGCTCGTATGCATTCTCCGGTTTGAATAATACGTACTCCGAGCAGATCAGGATTGCCGATCCTTCGTGGGCGATCTCGTATAAGGTCACCGAACTCACCAACACTTCCCAGGACTGCCAGTTCGCGATCAAGGTAACCAACCTCGACAGCATGAACTCCCAGACCTACACCTGGACATATCTTAATGACTCATTCCAGCAATACCCCATGTATACGCCGGGACTCTACAAGTTTGCCCTGACCGGCTCCCTGGTCAAGGTAGACCTGACAGTGGCACAACGGCTTCCCTAGGGTGGACACGAACCATGGCAGATATCACAGGAGACACGCTGGTTATAACGGGCGGGTTTATTCTCGTAATTATTATCGTGGCGATTACCTTCCTGCGGCTCCGCACTGCGGAGCGGAGGATGCATGAGAGCAGCTACAAACTCAGGACCTATACCGACCTGCTCAATGCCGTGACCGACATCAACCTTGCCGGTAATGACAGCTACAAGCTGGATATCGCAAAACGGAACCTGGCGCTCACCCTCAACCGCCTCAACCTGATCGCAAGCTCGGGTGTCCTCAAAAGCGTGAGTGACCTGCTCGATTTCTTAAACGAACACAAGGAAAAAGACTTCGATACCCTCAGGCTCCACAATATCCTCAATACCCTCGTAATTGAGGCCCGCCGGGATCTCAACCCGTCCCATGCCCGCAATATCGAGGAATCCAAGGTAAGGTACCGGTTCTTTGGCCCGGTCCGGAAATAATACCTCTTTGCTGTTCTCTCTTTTTTGCGGACAAATTTTGCATAAACCCTTTTTACCTTGCGGCCCCGACATTGGTACCACAGGAGAGCGCGAGGGTTGGTATGAAAAAGGAATACGTGGTCGGTGTGACCGGCGCAAGCGGGATCTGCTATGCCCGGCGCCTGCTCGAAGTGCTGTGCCAAAACGCACAGGTGCACCTGATCATCTCTGATGTTGCCCGGGAGATCTCCCGCCATGAGAGAATAGACCTGACAGGGTTTGATGCGATCTATCACGATGCCGATGCCATCAGCGCCGATATTGCGAGCGGGTCCCACCCGCACAACGGGATGGTGATCATCCCCTGCAGCGCAAAGACGCTCTCGGCGATTGCCACCGGCTATGCGGATAACCTGATCACCCGGACTGCCGATGTCTGCCTCAAGGAGCGCCGGAAGTGCATCCTTGTCACCCGGGAGATGCCGCTCTCGCGGATCCATTTGCAGAATATGCTTACCGCCCATGATGCCGGCGCAACGATTATGCCGGCAAGCCCCGGGTTTTACCATCACCCGCAAAAGATCGACGATCTCGTGGACATGGTGGTGGCCCGGGTGCTCGATCACCTCGGGGTTGCCCATACGCTCTCGGAACGCTGGAGTGGTTACGATGCGTGAGTTTATCGAACGGATGCGTAAAAAAGGGCTTGTTATCGATATAACCGAGTCGTATTCCCCCGATGATATGAAAGCGGCACAGCATGCGGCCGGGACGGATAAGCTGCTCTTTTTCCATAACGTAGGCGGGGCGCGGGCAGTGATGAATGTGACCGCGGACCGGCAGGCACTTGCGCTTGCCCTTGGCATGGACGAAAAGGAGATGGTAAAAAAGCTCGCGGATGCAGCGTTCGACGGGAAGATCGTCCATGACGGGAAACTGTCGATGAAAAAACCGGATCTTTCCCTCATCCCGGTCATGCACTTTTTCCCCAAAGACGCCGGCCGGTACTTTACCGCCGGCATTGTCTTCTCGAAATGGGATGGCGTAGAGAATGCGTCCATCCACCGTATGCTTGTGCTCGACGACACCAGAGTTGCTGCCCGGCTCGTGGAAGGCCGGCATACTCATGTAATGCACAAAAAGGCCCTTGCCTGCGGCGAGCGCCTGCCGATCGCGGTGGTGGTCGGGGTGCATCCGGCCGTGACGTTTGCCAGCTGTACCCGGGTCCCGGCCGGGAAGGAACTGGCGTATGCGGCAGAACTCATGGGCGGGACGATCCATGTAAAGGAATGCAGCAATGGCGTGCTCGTTCCTGCCGATGCGGAGATAGTACTCGAAGGGTTCATCGGTCCAGATGTCACCGATGAGGGCCCGTTTGTCGATATCACGGGCACCTACGACCCGGTCCGGCGCCAGCCGGTGATCGAGTTCACCGGGATGCATGTAAAACCGGACTTCATCTACCACAGCATCCTGCCCGGGGGCGACGAGCACAAGATCCTGATGGGATGCCCCTACGAGCCTAAGATCTACCGGGCCGTTGCCGGTGTAACCGAGGTCAGAAATGTCGTACTCACCAAGGGTGGCTGCGGGTACCTCCATGCAGTGATCCAGGTAAAAAAGAGCACGCAGGGCGATGGCAAGAACGCAATCATGGCAGCCTTTGCCGCCCATACTTCGCTCAAACACGTAGTCGTCGTGGATGAGGATATTGACCCGAGCGATCCGAGCGAGGTCGAGTACGCGATTGCAACTAGAGTGAGCGGCGACCGGGACGTGATGGTGGTCACGGGCGTCCGGGGGTCATCGCTCGATCCCTGCCAGAAAGAGGATGGCACCAACGTGAAGATCGGTGTAGACGCGACCATGGTGATGGGCCACGAAGACGAGTTCCGGCGTGCAACATGGTAGCCGGTATGCACCTTGACCAGGAGGACGAGCAGATCCTTGCCGGCGAGCAGGGGGAGACCCGGCAGAAAATGCTCGAGCTGCTTGTTGCGCTCGGGAAGGTATTCGGGGCCGAATGGCTCGTCCCCATCAAAAGTGCGCAGGTGAGTGGTGCATCCTACAAGACGATCGGGAAGTATGGCCTGGAATGGCTCTCAAGCCTTGATGCAAAGGCGGTAGTCCCGGCTGTACTCAACCCGATCGGGATGCCCCGGGGGCGGTGGGAAGAGATGGGGATCGACCCGGACTTTGCAGAAAAGCAGCAGGCTGTTGTCGCCGCGTACGAGCGCCTCGGTATCCGGCTTGACTGCACCTGCACTCCTTACTACCTGTACGAGACCCGGTACGGCGATCACCTGGCCTGGTCGGAGTCATCTGCTGTCAGCTATGCAAACTCTGTGCTCGGGGCCCGGACCAACCGGGAGGGAGGCCCGAGTGCCCTTGCTGCAGCGCTCGTGGGAAAGACTCCCTGCTATGGCCTGCACCTGGACAAAAACCGCGTGCCGCAGCTGGTGATCGATGTCCATGCCGATACTGCCGGCTGGGGGATTGCCGAGTACGGCGCCCTCGGGTTTCATGCAGGTAAACTCGCGGGTAACCGGATCCCATACTTCCGCGGGATCCGGCCTGAACCCGACCAGCTCAAGGCTATCGGTGCTGCAATGGCGGCAACCGGCGCCGTCGCGCTCTACCATGTTGAGGGAGTAACTCCCGAGGCGCAGAAGATCGGGTACGATCTTTCCGGTCTTGATACCGTTCCTGTTGAACAGGCCGAGATCGCCTCCGTGTTCTCGGAGATCCCGGTGGATGCGGTTGCAGTCGGCTGCCCCCACTGCTCTCCTGTGGAACTTGCCGAGATCGCCAGGCTTCTCACCGGCAAAGTGGTGACAAAACCCCTCTATGTCTTTGCGGCACAAGGTGTGATCGAGCAAAACGCGAGGGTGGTTGATTCGATCGAGAAGAGTGGGGCCCGGGTCTTTGCCGACACCTGCATGGTGGTCTCGCCGGCCATGGAACAGTACCGTTCGATCATGGTAAACTCCGGAAAAGCCCTTGCCTACGTGCCCAACATGTGCGGGGGGCAGGCCCGGATCGGGACGATTGCAGACTGTATCCGGGTTGCAACGGAAGGGTGACCTCATACGCGATCGGGGATTCCTCTCGCCAGTCTTTAAGGTGAATATCCATGGATGGAATGGTGACCCTTGGCCTGTTTGCGATCTTCTGCGCAGTGCTCATCCTCCCCTTCACGGTCAAAAAGATCGAGGAAAACCTTGAGGTCTTCCTTTTTTGCTGTGGGGTCCTTGCGCTTACGCTCTCCGGTTTTGTCCTGCTCCCCGGGGAAGAGACCGGCTGGAGCCTCTCAATTGTCACCGAGGCCCTGACCAGTCCCCTGGATATCGCCTCGATAGGCGGGATCCCGATCGGGATTGTCCAGATCGTCCTTGTGGTAGGTCTTCTCATCTATTTTTTCCACCATCATGTGGAGCGGGGGATTAACAGGATGGTTGAATCCTTCTCCCTGAAGCTGATCGTGCCGTTGCTGATCATCATCCTTGGGCTGGTATCCAGTATCATTTCAGCCATCATTGCGGCAATCATCCTGGTCGAGATCATCAATGCCCTTCCCCTGGTAAAAGAAGCCAGAATCGAGATCACGGTCATTGCCTGCTTTGCCATCGGAATCGGCGCCGGTCTCACTCCGCTTGGAGAGCCACTCACAACCATTGTCATTTCCAAGCTCTCCGGGGATCCTTATCACGCGGATTTCCTGTTCCTGGCAGACAAGCTGGCGATCTATATCGTCCCTGCGGTTATCTTTTTGGGGATTCTTGGGCTTCTTGCCCTCAAGAAACGGCAGACCGATGAGACAAACCTGAAATGCGTGGTTGAACGCGAAGAGATACGCAACGTTGTCATCCGTGCCGGCAAGGTCTATCTCTTTATCATGGCGCTGGTCTTCCTTGGAGACGGATTTAAGCCCCTGATCCTCAACTATGTGGTCCTCATTCCTTCCTGGGGGCTTTACTGGATCAACATGGTCTCTGCGGTGCTCGATAATGCAACGCTAGCGGCTGCCGAGATCAGCCCGGCGCTTTCGCTCTCCCAGATCACAAGCGCACTCCTCGCACTCCTCATCTCGGGCGGTATGCTGATCCCGGGAAACATCCCCAATATCATTGCTGCAGGAAAGACCGGGATCACAAGCCGGGAGTGGGCGCGACGGGGGATCCCGCTTGGCCTTGGCCTTATGGCGGTGTTCTTCTGTATCCTCTTTGTCCCGGCGTTTGCCGGCCTGGCCTGACGGCCGGTCCCGGGCGTGAAGAGATCGAAGTCGCAACACAGATGAACTGCGGCATACAAATTCTTTTGATATACCGGTGATCCCATGACTCCTGATACACCAGCGGATGGCAGCGACAATATCGCCTTCCAGATTGGCCAGCTCGATGATCCTTCCATCGACAACCGCCACCATGCGATCCTTGTACTGGCAGAGGCCGGGGAGGCTGCCATAGGGCCCCTGATCCAATCCCTTGCCGACGCAGACAGCGACGATAGCCGCTGGTACCGGGCAGTCGCGCTTGCCCGGATCGGCGTGCCTGCGATCGCCCC
>Ga0326728_10015420_pt1 | contig 15910 bp, 13 predicted proteins | sample MB3enrmetagenome_FD_207602 | JGI IMG/M metagenome (GOLD analysis project Ga0326728, IMG submission 207602) | Lab enriched peat soil microbial communities from McLean, Ithaca, NY, United States - MB31MN | ecosystem: Environmental > Terrestrial > Soil > Wetlands > Peat | place: USA: New York...
CGTGCGGCTATCTTCACACTGGTACTCGGTGGTTTTTTCATATTCCCGGCCACCCAACTGCTGTTGCGCTTAACCGGCCGGCCTACGTCACTTACGCGAGGCAACCCCTTGAACAATCTTGCCATGCAGATCGCGTTTACGCTGCCGCTGTCCATGCTTCTGCTTGTTCCCGTAACCGAGTTTCGTTTGAACTTGTTTTATCCCGCGTTCATGATCCTGCTGGGAGCGCACTATCTTCCTTTCACTTTTCTCTATGGCATGCGCATGTTCATTCCCTTGTGCGCGATACTCGTCTGCAGCGGCGTTGCCATTGCGCACTACCTTCCCGGACCATTCAGTGTCGGTGGTTGGATTTGTGGCCTGGTACTGTTCGTCTTTGCCTGTATCGGCCGCGCTACAGTCCAACAGGAAGCGCGTGGTAAAGCATAGAAGATCGAAAGGGCATCGAAGGAACTCGAACTGAAACCACGACAAACGGTGGCGCGCCCGGACCCGCCGCGGCGGGGAACCCCCGACCTTCTGGTTTCCGCCGCAGGCGGACTCTATCCAGCTGAGTTCTCGCTTGACGCCAGAACTCTCTTGAGTTCCTCGCGCCCCTGGCCGCTCTTTAGGAATCGTTCCCTGCGCATCGCTTCCGAGCGCGTGCCAAATGCTTCCTGATGAACCAGCCTCCAAGGACCGCGATTCTTCGTCGATTTCGTAACTCCGTGGTTGTGCTGCCCCAGGCGCCGCACCAGATCCGAACTATATCCGACGTACAAGCGCCCTGTGGCTTCGCTCTGTAGGACATAAACGTGGAACATGACAAACGGTGGCGCGCCCGGAGGGATTCGAACCCCCGACCTTCTGGTTCGTAGCCAGACGCTCTATCCAGCTGAGCTACGGGCGCACCGAGTGAAGAAATTCTAGCATAGACTGCGCGCATGTCATCGGCTCACCGCGCAATCCCGCTCTTGCCCGGCCTGTCCGGTGTGATTCCCATTCTCGATCGGCATCGCGCCGCTCGCGGCCGCCAAGACTCAGGCGTGCGCGATCTTCTCGAGGCCGGCCCGGTTTGTCACGCTCAAGCTTGAACCATGCGTCTCGACCAGCCGTTTCCGCCGAAAACTCGCAAGCACGCGCGTGACAGTCTCGCGCGAGGCGCCGATTCTTTCCGCGATCTCCTCGTGCGTGAGAGTCAGTGTCGCTCGATGTGAGCCGCGGTCGGGTCCCGGCGCACGGTCATGTGCTTCCGCTGCTGCCGCCAAGTCGAGGATGAATCGCGCCAGCTTCTCCGCCGCAGAACTCGTAAGCCCGAGGTACCGGACTTCCTGGTATGTCGCGTGATAAATGTCGCTCAGTATCTCCGCGACTTTCAGCGCAGCCTCTCCGTGCGTTCGCAGGAACTCCAGAAACGCCTCCCGCGGAATGAAACTGGCCTGCGTCGACTCAAGCACCTCGGCCGTTGTCGCGTACGGCTTGCCGGAGATCGCGCTGGGAAGCCCGACGACTTCGCCGGGTTCAGAAATGCGCAGTATCAGTGATTTCCCCGACGGGGAGCTCGCGGAAAGCTTCACCCTGCTGTTCCCCAGGACGAATACGCCGCGCGACTCTTCTCCCTCCGTAAATAGAATTGAACCTTTTTCGTAAGTCGCCGAGGATGAGATTTCCTGCAGGTCCTCGACGGCCTGCCGTGACAAGTTGCTGAATACCCTGTCCTGAAGCAACGGGCGCGTCAGGCAATTCTCAACCGCCTGCAATCCGTAACGGGTTCGCATAGCCATGGCGCCCAATCATATTCCACTTCTGTGCGGGCCGCGCAATCGTGCGGATAGTTTCACCGCTTCAGTCCTCCGGTCAGGGCGGAGAGGCATGCGCAGTCCGCTGGCTCGCGTCCCGGAAGCGTCGCTGCGCCTGTTCCTTGTGACAAAGTTTCAAAGGCGGACAGTTATATTCAAATGAGTGCTCCTGGAACAGCACTCCGGTGCGTCCCGCGACGCTAACTCCTTATGCAACAACATGTTGCGCAGTCCGGCCTTTGGTCGGCCGACTGCTTCTACCCACTCGGGAGAGATGAGCTATGGGAGTTGAGACTCTTACAGCAACGGTCTATCCGATAGAAATATCCGGCTGGAACGTTGACGGCGAATTCTTCGTCGAGCGAACCGAATTGCGCTGGAACGAAAAAGGCGAGAAGCGTGTTTCGATCCGCGAAGCGGTGCGCGACGGCTCCGTGGTGTTCGCGCGGCTGATGCTGCAGAAGTCCGACAGCGCCACCGTTCCAATCGCCTACCAGGCGGAGCTGGTCCCGGACCAGCGCTCGCGTGGTGCTCTCGAAATGAAATTGGTTCCCTGCCAGCCTCGTGTGAACGAGTCGGACCACGAGAATTCCCGCAAGGAACAGTTACATGAGGTCAACGTTCATGAAAACCGGCTGGCATGATCGCTTGATGCTCGATCGCGCGGCCACCCTCGAAGAGATTCTCGTGGCAATTTCGTTCGAGTCAGATCCTGGAATGGCTTCGGCGAACCAGTCCGTATACATCTGCGAAGTGGCACCGGGGGCCGGGCAACATTCACGCACGCTCGGGTTCGATTTGGAACTCTACGATGAACTCCGCTCAATGCATGACCACTCGCTCAACTGAAGCAAGAACATCACCCGCCAGGGCGCCAGCAGAGCGAACTGGCGGCCGGTTCAAGAATGAAACAAGAATCTTGCCGGAGCACGCCGAAATGGGACTGGTCGACCCGCTGTTTCTTCCATCTGAGCACGCTGAGTTCCGGATTGGTAGGAAAGGGATGCACTCCCCTCCTTCGCAAGACGCCTCTAAACACTGATATTTCTTCGCTTTGGCGAACTCGCAACCCTCGGCCGCTGAGAGATTTCCTTCACTTATCGGAACAAGCCATCTCGCTGCCATTTTGGCATGCGCCGTGCCGTAGTTGCAGGGCATGAACACCACCAGCGCAACAAGAGAACCGCCCGCGAAAGAACACTCTGCACTCCCAACCCGCGATCTGGTGCCCGTATGCATCTTGGACGACGACACCTCCATGGTCGAGATGCTCAGCGCAAGCCTCGAACGCCTTGGTTGCGAGGCGATCGGGACGACAGATCCATTGCGCGCTCTCGACATGATCAGCCAGGGCCGCTGCCGGGTCGTGCTTTGTGACTTGCGCATGCCCGCCATGGATGGCCTGACCTTTCTCAAGCAGGCCCTCGAACGCGACCCCGGCGTCTACGTGATCCTGATGACCGGCTTCTATTCGCTCGATTCCGCCATCGAAGCGATCAAGCGCGGCGCGTACGACTACCTCCCGAAGCCCATCGAGCGAGCGCGCCTGAAAAAGACCCTCGACGAAATAACGGATTCGTTTCGCCGCCGGCGCCGCATCCGCGAACTGGAGCAACAACTGCTCTCCGATCTCGAATTCCACGGAATCGTCGGAAAGAGCCCGGCCATGGTCGAGGTATTCGAGCTGGCTCGAAAGGTCGCGCGGCACTACACGAACGTTCTCCTGGTCGGCCCGACCGGAGTAGGCAAGGAACTCGTGGCGCACGCGCTGCATGTGATGAGTCCCGTTTCACAGCAGCGATTCGCTGTCTGCAATTGCTCCGCGATTGTGGACTCACTCCTCGAAAGTCAGCTGTTCGGCCACATCCGTGGCTCCTTCACCGGCGCCACGGATACGCGCGCCGGCCTGTTCGAATACGCCAATGGGGGCACGGTCTTTCTCGATGAAATCAGCGAGACTTCGATCTCCATGCAGGCCAAGCTCCTCCGCGTGATCCAGAACCGCGAAATTCAACGCGTCGGCTCGCCCGAGGTGCGGCGCGTCAACATCAGACTGATTGCCGCCACGAATCGCGATCTGCGCGCCGAAGTCCTCGCGGGCCGCTTCCGCGAAGACCTGTACTATCGGCTGAGCACGATTCAGATTCGCATCCCCAGTTTGTCCGAGCGCCTCGAAGACGTGCCGTTGCTCATCCAATTCTTCCTCAAAAAATACAACGCAGCCTACAGTAAGCAAATCCGCGGGCTCACCCGCCGCGCCCAGACCGTTCTCCTGCAGCATCCCTGGCCCGGAAACGTCCGCGAGCTCGAAAATGTGATTTCGAGCGCGGCGCTGACGGCCGTCAATGAGTTTATTGACGTGGACGATCTGCCCGAAAACCTGCAGAAGCCCATGCTCGCCGTGGGCCGTGCCGGCGACGCATGGCGCCCTGTTCCGCTCGAGGAGGTGCGGCGCCAGCACATTGAGCGCGTCCTGGACATGTGCGAGGGAAACCGTGTCCGCGCCTCGCAAATCCTGGGCATCGGCCGCACGAGTCTCTATCGCTTCTTGAAGCGCGTGCAGGGTCCGTCGAAGGCTGGCGAATCCGCTGCCTGAACGCCGGCCATCGCTCCCGAACAGAAACGAATTACGCCCCTCTGCGCAGCGGATCGTGTACCGCGCGCGAACAGTGTTCCGACTTGCTGCATTGGTTCTCAGCGCCGGCCAGTCTAATGTCTTTGGTTTCAGCGCCCTACGACCCGCGTTTCTGGCACGGAGCGTGCTCCCCTGACTTCTGACACTGGGGGAATCTTATGAATGTTGTGACGGACTGGGAAACGCTGAGCCGGGAAGTTACGCGCGATCGCCGCAAGGGCAAACGTGTCAATCTGAGGTTCCCGATCGAAGTCTCCGGTTTCAATCCTCAAGGTGTGCTTTTCGCCGAGAACACGGAAACGACTGACATCAGCGAGTCCGGCTGCCGATTCACTCTGAAAGAGTCGGTGGCCCGCGGTGATGTGGTCGCCGTCAAGCTTCGAAGTCGCCAAGGCGAGGACCGCGATGCGGCACACGCCGAATTGTTTCAAATCATATGGCGCGCGCGCGACGGAGAACTCTGGTTGGTGGGCGCGCTGAAGCTCCGCAACGACAAATTTTGGGAAGTGAGCTTTCCGCCGAAGGCTCCGGCCGAACCCCCAAGCTGACAACTGTACATTCCTTCGCACGCGCCGCGCGCTGTTGAGAACTGAACTACTTCGTTGGGACGCGACTCCGCAGCCTTCGGAAGAACTGTAGTTTCTTACGAATTCGTAGCGGCGACCCCGCTCTGCGGGGTCGCCATCTTGGTTTCTAACAGAAGAACGCAGCGCGCGAGATTACCGTCCACCGCCGGTGTTGCCTTGAATTTCCGCCGACATTCTCGGCAGCTCGACGGTATTGTCCATGCGCACAAGCAGCGTAGTTTCTGCGGGTAATTGAACCTCTTTGCCCTTCTTGGACAAGACGTAAACCGCGGAGCCTGCGAGTCCGATCCCGAATCCACGGACGGCATGGCTGAACACGAAGCCCACGACCGTGCCGCCGCCCGTCCCGATCGCCGCGTCTAGGACGGCCCCTTTGATGTCCGGTTTCTCGCGGACGACCTCGCCCTCTTCGACCTTGACGTCTCGGCGCTTCTTCCCGAGTTCATCTGCGTCCTCCGAGGGTTTCCGGATCGCCATGACGCTCATGCGAACCGGAACCTCGTGATCTCCGATTTGCATTGAGCGAAAGTTCAAACTCATCGCCGCCTGTCCCCGAAACAACGCGAAGTGGCGGCTGTGGATGACTCCTCCCACCACGCCCGTGACGCGCGTTCCCGCGGGCAGCACCACTTGAGTGCCGATGGACACTGGCTCTGCGACCACGGCAATGAACGGATCTCCGCTCTTCGCCACCGCAGTGCTCAGGCCGCTTTTCAAAGTCAAACGTACTTGCGTGCCTTGCAGAAGTTGGTTGGTCTGGGAATGCAGCGGAATCGCTGCCAGCGTAAACAGCAGCAATCCCGCCCCGAAGATTCGGGACGTAGCGCCGAACGACACAAATCGCTTCATCATTTTCCTCCTTGGCCGCGCGGTCCTGCGCTGGGTGGACGCACGCGTGCCTTGGTGGCCGTGCCACCTGTGCCTCGTCACGTGAGGCGTTCCGCTGGCGCCGCGGAACCGGCCGTGCCCTGCGGGAGCGCAGCCAGTCAGGGTGCGGAGGAAATCACCCGGGGAAATTGTACTTCTACTTGGCTTGCAATGCGGGCGGCGATTCCTGCCGAGGTTCCAAAGAGCAAAGTCCGCGCCCGCAACCAATGAGAATCCCGCGCGGCCCGAATCGTTGCCTGTGGCAGTGATAAGCTCGTCAGTCGAATTCCCGCTTCGCCGGTTTCTGCTCCAGCCCAACGCGCCCGGTCATGATCTCCGCGACAGAATAGTTTTCGCCGCGAACCGGCGCGCCCGCCAAACGCCGCAGCATCGTGAGTTGCCCCACGTGCGTCAGCGCATCCGCAATCGGCCCTTGAAATAATCTTTCAAGCGATGCGCCAAGCGGCTCGTCCGACGCAAGATACGCGTCGAACGCCGCGAGTGTCGCGAAGAATCGCTCGACTTCCCTGTCCCACTCGAGCGGCGTCGAGTCGTGCCACGTCTCTGCTCCGCGCGCGACCGAAAGCGCCCAATCGAAAAGGTCGCCCACGTGCGCGAGTATCTGCGCCGGCGTACGCGTTGTCGGGCCCGCCGCGAACGCCGCAAAACTCGCCGGCGCGCCGCGAAGTGCCTTCCCTCCGCGATATGCCACCGTCGCAACGGTGTGACGCAACAGTTCGCGTGCCGAATCTTTTGCAGGTGCCACAGGAATCGCCTCCGATTGAAGTTTCGCGCCTCAGAGGGTGAAGCAGACCTCCGCGTATGTCAACGGCGCACGCGCTTACTCGTACCGCAGCGCCACCATCGGATCGACACGAGACGCGCGGCGCGCTGGAATGTAGCAGGCGAAAACGGCCACGCCGGCCAGCAGCAGCGAGACACCGGCAAAGGTGAGCACGTCCGTGGGCTGTACTCCGTAAAGCACGCCGGACAACATGCGCGTGACCGCGAAGGCGGCAACCAATCCCAGACCGAGGCCGATGAGAACCAGCCGCAAACCCTGCACGATGAGGATTCGGAGCACGTTGCCGGGTTTGGCGCCCAGCGCCATGCGAATGCCCATCTCATGCGTGCGCCGCTTCACCGAGTGAGAGAGCAATCCGTAGAGGCCCAGAGTAGCTAGAAACAGAGCAATCACGCCCTGCGTTCCTGCGATCACCGTACCGAAACGCATGGGAGCCATGGCCATCGGACTCCCGGCGATCTGCTGGTCCATGGTGCGAATGTTGTAGAGCGGGAGATCGGGATCCAACTGCGCGACGGCTTGTTGCACCGGCAGAGTCAGCTGCGCGGGATCCATTCTCGTCCGCGCGACGATGGTGACGTTGCCCTCATAATTCTGCGCCAGCGGGTAGAAGAGAAGCGGCCGATTCGTGTCCGTCATGGCCCAATAGCGCAGGTCGCCGACCTCGCCAACGACCTGAAGGTGGTCGCGCTGGAGCGTCAGGCGTTTCCCCACAGGATCGTCGTTCGGCCAAAGCTGTTGGGCCAGGGTCCGGTTGATGATGACCACACGCGGCGCGGAAGCGTCGTCGCGTTCATTAAAATCGCGTCCCTCCACAATGCGCGTCCCCAAAGTTTGCAGAAAAGCATGATCGACGGCAAAGCAAGCGACGTTCATGAACTTCTGGCTCTCCGTCGGGGTTTGACCCTCCGGCCAGATGCCGGCGCGCATGCCTTTGCCCGTGTCGAATGGAACGGAATCCGCGAGGCTGGCGTCGCGCACACCCGGCAAGGCGCGGACCTTTTCCAACAATTGCTCTTGAAAGCGGCGGCCCTGGTCGTAGCTATAGCGCTGCAGCCGGAGATCGACGGAGGCGAGAAAGAGGTGATCGGTGCGAAAACCGAGATTCACCTGCGACAGCTCTTGCACGCTGCGCAGCGCAAGTCCGGCGCAGATCAATACCACGCAGGAGATGGCCACCTGGCCAATCACCAACAAGCTCCGCAAGCGATGGCGGTTACCCGCAATCGTCGGCGCATTCTTCAGCAATGGCAGGACGTCAAGGCGGGTCGCCTTCAATGCGGGCAGCAGCCCCGCAAGGATGCCGGTGACCAGCGACGCAACAAACGTGAAAACGAACAATCGCCAGTCCGTGCCGGTGTCGGACGGGGGCGCCATGTCGCCCGGCACGATCACATTGTTGAGAATGGGACTCAGAAGGATTGCGGCCATCGCGCCGATGACTCCGGCGGCCAAGGCGAGCAGCGTGCTTTCGGCCAGCAACTGGCGCAGCAGGCGCCAGCGCGTGGCGCCCAGAGCGCCGCGAATCGCCACCTCCCGTTCGCGATCGGCAGCGCGCGCGTAGAGCAGATTGGTCACATTCGCCACCGTGATGCCCAGCACCAGCAGGGCCAGGCCCATCAGGGCAAAGGCAATCAGCGGTGTGTAATTGGCCACAAAGGGTGAGGGCCGGCTCATGGATTCGCGCAGAACGACGGCCTCTGCATTCAGCGGGTGCATCCCGGCATAGTCCTTGAGCAGGCGCGCCATGACAATCGCGGCTGCGGCGCGGGCTTGCTCCAGGCTTGCGCCGGATTGCAACCGGCCCATCATGAAGAACGCTGTGTCGCCGCGGTCGAAAACCAGATAGGCGCGATCCGGGATCATCTGGGGCAACATCGTGGCCGGCACAAATCCACTCAGGGCCGTGCCCCAGGACGCGCCCACAAAGTTGGGCTGCGTGACGCCCACCACCGTGAACGGCAGGCCGTTGAGTTTCACCGTTTGACCGATGATGCGCGGGTCGGCGGCAAAGCGGCTGCGCCAGGTGTCGTAGGTCAAAACGACGATCGGATCCGCGCCCACCGTACGGCCTTCATTGGGCAGAAACAGCCGCCCCAGCATGGGCTTCGCGCCCAGCACCACAAAATAGTTGCCGCTGACCATGTGCACATACGTGCGTTCGGTAGCCTCGCCGGACCGGCTCAGATGAACAGGCGTCTCCATGTAGGCCATCACGCCTGAAAACGTCTTCGCCATCTCCGGAACTTCGTGGCCATCCCCTTCAGCCCAGCGCTGAAAGTCCAGGAAATCCTGATACGAAAACGGAAACATCATCTCCGACTGCGGAATTTTCTGGGCAATCACCACCAACCGCCCGGGGTCTGCGGCCGGCAAGGGCCGCAGGAACAAGTCGTTGATGAAGAAGAAAATCGTGGCGTTGACGGTTAGCCCCAGCGCCAGCGTTAATATCGCAATGGCCGTGAAGCCGGGATTCTTGCGCAGCATGCGCGCACCGAAACGCACGTCCTGCCAGAGCGTTTCGAGCCACACGCCCGCTCTCGCGCTCCGCACCTCTTCCTTCACCTGCTCGATCCCGCCCAACTCCATCCGCGCCGCGCGTCGCGCCTCCGGCTCGCTCATTCCCTGCCCCGCTTTCTCGTCCGCCAGCATCTCCGCATAGCCGCGCACCTCTGCATCGAGTTCTCGCTCACCCGCTCGCCGATGAACGAGACCGCGAAGGAAACTCCAAACTCGATTGAGCCACCGCATGATTTTCCCCTCTCCGCTACTCGTACCGCAGCGCCACCATGGGATCGACTTTCATTGCGCGGCGTGCGGGGATGTAGCTGGCGAATAGAGCCACGCCAGCCAGCAACAGCGAGACGCCGCCAAATGTGAGCAGATCCGTGGCCTTGACACCGTATAGCACACCGGAGAGCACGCGGGTCACTGCGAAGGCGGCCGCCAATCCCAGGCCGAGGCCGATGAGAACCAGCCGCAGACCCTGCCCGATAAGAATGCGAAGCACTTTGCCGTGCGTTGCGCCGAGCGCGATGCGAATGCCGATTTCATGGGTGCGCCGCTTGACGGAGTGAGAGATCAACCCGTAGAGGCCAAGGGTGGCGAGGAAGAGAGCAACGAGGCCCTGACCGCCCGCGATGATGGTGCCCATGCGCATGGGAGCCATGCCCATCAGACTGCCGGCGATCTGCTGGTCGAGGGTGCGAATTTTGTAGACAGGCAGATCGGGGTCCAGTTGGGCGACGGCTTGCTTGACGGAGGCGGTGATTTGCAGCGGGTCCATTCCGGTGCGCACAACAATTGTGACGTTGTCTTGGAAATGTTGCGCCAGCGGGTAAAAGATCAGCGGCCGATTCGTATCGGTCATCGCATAGTAGCGCATCTCGCCGACCACTCCGACGACCTGCATTGCGTCTCCCTGCAGCACCAGGCGCTTCCCAACGGCATCGCCATTCGGCCACAACTGCTGGGCAAGCGTTCGATTGATAATGACTACGCGCGGCGCGGCCTCATCGTCGTGCGCGGTAAAATCGCGGCCCGCAAGAATGCGCGTGCCCAGAGTTTGAAGAAAGGCATGCTCGACAGACATACAAGGAACTTGCAGAAACTTCTGGATCTCGGTTGGGGTTTGACCCTCCGGCCATACGCCGGCGCGCTGGCCGCCTCCACCATCGAAGGGCAGATGCGTGGCGAGGCTGGCGCTGGTGACGCCCGGCAGGGCGCGGAGCTTATCGAGCAACTGCGCTTGAAACCGCCGGCTGCGCTCATCGCTGTAGCGTTGCAACGAAGGATCGACCGAAGCGAGAAAAATGTGATCTGAACGAAAGCCGAGATTGACCTGCGCGAGCTTTTGCACACTGCGCGCCGCCAGTCCGGCGCAGATCAGCACTACGCACGAGAATGCCACCTGGGCAATCACCAACAGGCTGCGCAGCCGATGGTGGGTTCCAGCGACGGAAGGTGAGTTCTTCAGCAACGGCAAAATCTCCAGCCGGGTCGCCTTCAATGCGGGGAGCAGTCCCGTGAGAATGCCCGTGGCCAACGAGGCGACAAAGGTGAAGACAAACAAGCGCCAGTCGGTTCCGGTATTGGCCCGGGGCGCAAAGTCGCCGGGAACGATCATTAACTTGCCGAGCAATTGAGTACCGGCGATGGCGGCCATTACGCCGATGGCTCCGGCGGCGAGCGCCAGCAGCGTGCTCTCGGCCAGCAACTGGCGCAGCAGCCGCCAGCGCGTGGCGCCCAGAGCGCCGCGAATCGCCACCTCCCGCTCGCGGTCGGCGGCGCGCGCGTAGAGCAAATTGGCCACATTCGCCACCGTGATCGCCAGCACCAGCAGCGCCAGGATCATCAGCACGCCGGTAACCAGCGGCATGAAGTTGGCCACAAAGGGAGTAGGCCGGCACATCGATTCGTACAGAACCACGGTGGTTTCGCCCGGCGGGTGAAATTGGGGATAATCCTTGAGAAGACGCGCCATCACAAGTGAGGTCGCGGCACGGGCTTGTGCAAGGCTGGCACCCTGCTGCAAGCGGCCCATCATGTATACCGATAAGTAGCCTCGATTGGTGAAGACTTCGTTGCCCCCGGGATTCATCAGCGGCAGCATCGAAATCGGCACAAATCCGCTCAGCGCCGTGCCCCACGCCGCGCCCACGAACTTGGGTTGCGTCACGCCCACCACGGTAAACGGCAGGCCGTTGATCTTCACAAGTTGGCCGATGATATGCGGGTCGGCGGCAAAGCGGTTCTTCCATGTGTCGTAAGTAAGAACGATGATGGCATCCGCGCCTGCGATGCGGCCCTCATCGGGCAGAAAAAGCCGCCCCATCATTGGTTGCGCACCCAGCACCGTAAAGTAGTTGCCGCTGACCACATGCACATAGGTTCTTTCGGCGGCTTCGCCCGGGCGGCTCATCTGGACTGCCGATTCCAGATAGGCCATGATTCCGGAGAAAGCCTTCGCCATCTCTGGAAAATCAGGGCTGCCTCCCTCGGCAGAGCGCTGAAAGTCCAAAAAGTCCGGATATGAAGCATAAAGCAGCATCGGCGACTGAGGTATCTTCTGGGTAATCATCACCAGCTTTCCCGGATCCGCTGCCGGCAAAGGCCGCAGAAACCAGTCGCTGATCATGAAGAACATGGTTGCGTTGACGGTCAGTCCCAGCGCCAGCGTGATGATGGCTACAGCCGTGAAGCCGGGAGCCTTGCGCAGCATGCGCGCACCAAAGCGCACGTCCTGCCACAGCGTTTCGAGCCACACGCCCGCTCTCGCGCTCCTCACTTCTTCTTTCACTTGCTCGATTCCGCCCATCTCCATCCGCGCCGACCGCCGTGATTCCTGTTCGCTCATTCCCTGCCCCGCTTTCTCGTCGGCCAGCATCTCCGCATAGCCGCGCACCTCGGCATCGAGTTCTCGTTCATCCTTCTGCCGATGAACGAGACCCCGAAAGAAACTCCACACGCGATTGAGCCCGCGCATCGCCTCTCCTCCTTAGCTGACCGCCAGCACACGCGCGATCGCCGCCGAAACGCGCGCCCATCGTTGCTTCTCCGCGCCGAGTTGCCGCCGACCCGCGCGCGTGAGCTGGTAATACTTCGCGCGGCGATTGTTCTCCGATTCGCCCCACGAGGAAGTAAGCCAGCCTTCCTCTTCCATGCGGTGCAACGCCGGAAAGAGCGAGCCCGGCTTCACCTGAAACGTTCCCCGCGTGACCTGCTCGATCCGCCGCGCAATCCCTAAGCCGTGACGCGGCCCGAGCGCCAGCGCCTTCAGAATCAGCAAGTCCAGCGTGCCCTGCAGCAATTCCGTGTTTTGTTCCCCCACGATGCGCTCCTATAGAACGCCAATATGTGTACACCTCGTTCCTATCGAATGTCAATAGGAATCTGCGCGCGCGGCCGGCAGGCTGGGCAGGCAGGCGGAATCTTCCGCGCCCCCACCCGCTGTGCTAGACTCGCGTTGCAGATTGAGATTGCCGAGCGAATCGGAAATTCCAATCTGCCGATGCGTGGAACTTCGGGCTCTGTGCAACCAGGCCCCGCAAACCCCGCCAGGCCCGGAAGGGAGCAACGGTAGCGGGATCACCTCGTGTGCCGCGGAGTACCCGAAGTTCCTCTCATCGTTTTCTTTAGGAGGGCACGGCTTTAGCGGTGCCGAAAAGCGCTGTTGCTTCAGGGGTTTTAACCCCTGAAGCCCCGTGCAAGACACGGACGCGGTGTTTACGAAATTAGGTCCATAGCAAATCGCATGAGCTATCAAGTCATCGCGCGAAAGTGGCGCCCGCAAACGTTCGCCGAGGTCGTGGGGCAGCAGCACGTCACCCGCACGCTCGGCAACGCAATCCAGACGAACCGCGTCGCGCACGCCTACATCTTCAGCGGAGCCCGCGGCGTGGGGAAAACTACGACCGCGCGCATCCTTGCGAAAGCCCTCAATTGCGCGAAAGGTCCCGCCGCCGAACCGTGCAATGAATGCGACTCCTGCCGGGAAATCGCCGCGGGCACTTCGCTAGACGTCATCGAGATTGACGCCGCATCGAATCGCGGCATCGACCAGATTCGCGAGCTGCGCGAAATGGTGCGCTACGCGCCGGCGGCCTCGCGCTACAAAGTCGTCATCCTCGACGAAGCGCACATGCTCACCAGCGAAGCCTCGAACGCGCTGCTCAAGACGCTCGAGGAGCCGCCGGACCGCGTGATTTTCGTCATGGCGACGACGGAACCCGATGAACTCGAGCCGACGATCCGCTCGCGCTCGCAGCATTTCCACTTCCGCGCGCTGTCGTTCGCCGAGATCAGCGGCGCGCTTGCCCGCATTGCGGGCAAGGAATCGCTCACGGTTGAGCCGGGCGCGATCGCTGTGATGGCGCGCGCGGCCGAAGGCAGCCTGCGCGACGCGCTCTCGCTGCTGGAGCAGGCGCGCGCGTACGGCGGCGACGCCATCGCCGACGCGCAGGTGCGCGAGATACTCGGCGTCGTGCCGCAGGAAAAACTCGACGAACTCACTTCAGCGATCGAAGCGCAGTCGGCCGAGCGGGTGCTGGAGCTCGTGCACAAGCTGCTCGCCGACGGACAGAACCTCGCCAGCTTCTGCCGCGAGGCCATCGGACACTTCCGCAATCTTCTCGTCGCGCGCGTCTGCGGCGCGGATTCCGAACTCATCGCCGCGCCGCCGGACGAACGCCCGCGCGTTGCGAAGGCGGCGGCGAATTTCAGTGAAGAGGATTTGACGCGCCACTTCCAGATTCTCCTCGACACGCACGCAGATTTGCGCCGCCAGCCCGACCAGCATCTGCATCTCGAAATGGGCCTGCTGCGCATGATTAACGCGGGACGCCTCGCCCCGCTCGAAGAACTGCTGGCGGAGCTGGGCGGCGAAGCTTCGACTCGCCCCGCGCGCGGCGCGACCAACGCGGGCGCAGCCCCCTCTCCGAATGTGGGGGCGGAGCCGGCGCGCCGTGGCGAGATTGTCTCCGCTCGTCCTTCGATTTCTGTGCGCGAGAAACCTGCCTCCGCCCTTTCCACTGTGCCGCCAGAAACTGCTCGCGGGGAAAGAGTCGCTCCCGTATCTCCGGGACCAAGCGCATCCGCAAGCGCGCCCGAATCCTCCGCCGCCGATGGCCCCATTGCGCGAACGCCGGCCGGACCTGTCGCGCAAATGGCGCAGGTCGGCAGCGGGCTCGAAGCGGCGCAAGTGGACGCGATCAAGACCGCGGCGTTCTCGCAACAGAAATTTCTCGGCGAATTGATCGAGCACGCAAGCCGGTGGGAGCGCGACGGCGCCGAAGTGCGGTTGTTCTTCCCCACCGAGAGCCGCGCGCTCGCGGAGATGCTGCAATCGCGCGAGCCGATGGAGAAACTTCGCAACATCACGCAAAGCGTCTTCGGCCAAGGAGTGCGCGTCTGTGTTAAACTTGAAGTTGCGCCGGTGATGGCGACCGAAGTTCGCGCGGCAGCGGCTTCTCGCGAGTTGCGCGCGCGCTTCGAGCAGGACCCGATCGTACGCGCCATGCTGGAGCGGTTTGGCGGCCAGATCTCCGACGTCAAACGCCACGGCGAGGACTAGACCATGGAAGTCAAGGCCATACAGCAGCTGCTCTCCCAGTTCCGCCAAGTGCAGGAAAACCTGCAAAAGCAGGTCGAGTCCGTGCACGTGGAGACTTCCGCCGGCGGCGGTATGGTCGTCGTCAGAATGAACGGCCAGAAGCAGGTCACTGACCTGCGCATCGAGCCCGAGGTTTTCAAAAGCAAAGACCAGGAGATGCTGCAGGACCTGATTCGCGCGGCGGTGAACGAAGCAGGACGCCGCGTGGACGAGGAACTTGCGAACCAGATGAAAAGTCTGACGGGCAGCATGCCGGGCCTCGCCGGATTGAAACTGCCGGGATTGTTCTGACCGGCGTGATCGCATCGAACTTTTTCACCTCAAGGTACCGGGGCAAGCTCCCCCAACCCTTTCATGCCTGATTTCGCCGAACCCGTTTCGCAATTGATCGACCGGCTCAAGCGCCTTCCCGGCATCGGCCAGAAGACGGCGCAGCGCCTGGCGTTTTTTCTGCTGCGGTCGAGCCAGGAGGACGCGCTCGCCCTCGCCGACGCCATACGCAACGCCAAAGAGAAAATCCGCTCCTGCACGATCTGCTACAACATCACGGACACCGACCCGTGCCTTTACTGCACCAGCGCGACGCGCAATCGCAAGACGATTTGCGTCGTCGAGGAACCGCACAACATCTCCGCGATCGAAAAAACGCGCCAATACAACGGCCTCTATCACGTCCTCGGCGGCGCGCTCTCCCCGCTGCAGGGCGTCGGCCCGGACCAGCTCCACCTGAAGAGCCTCATCGAACGCCTCAAAGGCAATACGGTCGAAGAGATCATCATCGCCACGAATCCCACCGCCGAAGGCGAAGCCACCGCGATGTACCTCTCGAAACTGCTGAAGCCTCTCGGCGTCCGCGTAACCCGCATCGGGGTCGGCATTCCGGTCGGCGCCGATCTCGAGTACGCCGACGAAATCACCATGCTCAAAGCCATGGAAGGCCGCCACGAACTGTAGTTTTGCCCGCGGAAAAACATCCCTTTCCTGAGTGTGGTGTGAGCGTGGGGTAACTCGGAAGGTACTCCCCACCCCCTCCCCCCCCATGTTTTTATGTAAGTGCTGAATATAAAGGACTTGCGACGAAAAAACACGTAAGTGCTGATTATAAAGGACTTGGCGACCGTTTATTTT
>Ga0326728_10015423_pt1 | contig 15905 bp, 18 predicted proteins | sample MB3enrmetagenome_FD_207602 | JGI IMG/M metagenome (GOLD analysis project Ga0326728, IMG submission 207602) | Lab enriched peat soil microbial communities from McLean, Ithaca, NY, United States - MB31MN | ecosystem: Environmental > Terrestrial > Soil > Wetlands > Peat | place: USA: New York...
TGTTGTCTGCTCGCCCCGATGAGGAATTTGGTTGAAAACGAAGCGGGCCTGCGCCTAGCATAGACACGGGGTGACCTGCGCTGGGTGAGCTGGGGAATGCGTCGACTTCACGCCATCGCTTCTTCGGTGCTGGCCCTTGTTCTGAATCTGCTGTTGGCAGCAGGTATGCCGGGAAAGCCCATGGCGGCGTTTGAACTCAAGTCCTCGGCATTTTTGAATGGCAATGCGATTCCCCCGAGATTTACCTGCGATGGCTCAGACCTCTCACCGGCACTTTCCTGGAATGACCCGCCGGCGGGCACCAAAACTTTTGCTTTGATCATGGATGACCCCGATGCCCCGGCTGGCACGTGGGTGCATTGGGTTCTCTACGATCTCCCCGCGAGTGTAAGGGAATTGCCGGAGGGTGTGCCGAAGGCGATAGATTTGAAGATCGGCGCTCGACAAGGCCGGAATGATTTCCGGCGAATCGGATACGGCGGTCCCTGTCCTCCCCACGGGGCGGCTCATCGGTATTCCTTCCGACTCTATGCCCTGGATGGGTATACACAACTTCCCGCGGGAGCTGGAAAAGGTGATCTCGAGCGCGCGATGAAGGGCCACATCCTGGCGCAGTCGGAATTGATCGGCCGCTTTCAACACTAGTTCATCCCTTGCCGGCTCCTATGCCGTTTTTCTTTCCAGAGGATTGGCAACAAAGCCGGAGGAGTTGTTGATTCTAAAGGGGAATAGGTTGGTATGGCGGAGAGGGTGGGATTCGAACCCACGGTGGAGTTTCCCCCACACACGCTTTCCAAGCGTGCTCCTTAAACCGCTCGGACACCTCTCCTCCGTGCTTCTACAGCGTAACAAAAACACGGGCGCAGAAGAAGCGAGCGCTTTCGGCCCGGAGCGGATCACACTCACCGTTGTCTTTAGTCCCACCGCGAGGTAGACACGTTCGGGGTCTTGCGCGCGCTTGACGCGTTGGCCGATTTGTTGCATTCAATTCGCCAGCAGTCAGTAGGCAGCAGGGGGAATCATGGACGCATGGCGCGGGAAGTGGGTGTTGGTGACCGGGGCGAGCTCGGGCATCGGCCTGGAGTTCGCCGCGGAATTAGCGGCGGGCGGCGCGAATCTGATTTTGACGGCGCGCCGGAGGGAACGCCTGGAGAAATTGGCGCAGGCGCTTTCAGCGAAGCACGGCGTGCTGGCGGAAGTGTTTTCCGCGGACCTGGCGCAGCCCGGCACGCCGCGCGAGATTTTCGCATTCACGGAAGGGCGCGGCATCACGGTGGACCTGCTCGTCAACAACGCGGGCTTCGGCGTGTTCGGAGAATTCCCGAACGTGGAGATCGATCGCTTGCTCGCGATGGTACAGGTGAACGTGAGCGCGGTCATGCACCTGACTCATTTGTATTTGCAAGGCATGGTGGCGCGACGCCGGGGCGACGTCCTGATCGTGTCATCGGTCGCGGCATTTCAGGGCGTGCCGTACCATGCGACTTACGCGGCGACGAAGGCGTTCGAGCGAATTTTCGTTGAAGGGCTCGTCGAGGAGATGCGGCCGCACGGAGTTCGCGTCTGCGCGCTGTATCCGGGCTCGACCGCGACCGAATTCCATGAAGTGTCGGGCCAAACGGTTGGCACTCGCCGCAAGCGTGAGCCGGCGGACAAGGTCGCGCGCACGGGTCTGGCGGCGCTGGCGGCGGGGAGGAGCGGCGTCGTCTCCGGAGCGGGCAATTGGCTGATGACTGAAGCCGAACGGCTCTTGCCGCGGAGAGTCATCAGCGGAATGGCGGCGAAGATCTTCCGTCCGCAGAAGGAGGCGTGACGCCGATGGATGTGGACGCGATCGAGCGGCAATTGCACGAAGAAGGATTTGTGCACACGTACGTTTGGCAAGACGGGGCGAACGCCGCCTATTCCGATCACACGCATGAGGGCGAAACCGCGCACATTATTCTGGATGGAGAGATGACGCTGATTTTCGGCGGCGAAACGCGAACGTATCGCGCGGGCGAACGGTGCGACGTTCCGGCGGGCGCGGTGCATTCGGCGCGGATGGGACCGAACGGGTGCAGATACTTGATTGGGGAACGCTAAGTGAAAGAGTACGGGAAAAGGCCGCGACGCTCGCACAGAAGCAACCGGAACGCCCGCGGGAGCTGCCATTGTCCTTATCGCTTATCCCGAATACGCAGTACCCTGCCCCGCTGCTGAAGGCCAAGTTCTGCAAATCGCTTTACCTGCGGGGCGGTGAGAGTAAACGACGTGGACCCGCTGGAGACCCAGATGAAATCGCACTCAAAGTCTTTAAGGGGTCTCCCTTCGCTGGCCAGCCATTGCTGGAGCCAAGCCAGTTTTCTCAACACCACTTCAGTTTCCTCGTCATTGGCGGTATGTATCTCCAACCAGTAGATGCAATCCTGTTGTCGGTTTGAATGACGGTACCCGATCGCGAAGTCCCACCGATTCGCATGCGGGTGCTGGGCTTGGAGTGCGCCGTCAATGTCCACACTGCCTTTCAGTCGGCGGGTGTCTTCGGCAGAAACGTGGTTTCTATCGTTGGCCCGCAATGCCTGCAGGCCCGGCCGCCATGCATTCGCCAGGTGGTCCGTTGCTCCGACCGCCTTCTTGAACGTCATTTAAACAACTCCGGCTGGCCAGTAGCGGCAGCGCGCGCGACCGCCCGATTAGCCCGTCCGCTAAACTCCGCGAGTCCTCCCCAACCAGAAGCCCCTTCCTGTTCAGCAGTTGGATCTAGGTCGGATATGTCGTTCGTGGTACCGGTCTCTCTGTCGAAATAAAACACTTTCACTAACTTCTCCATGACTGTGTCGGCCAGTTTTTGCATCGATTGAGTGTTCTGGGCTTCAAAGATGTCGAGAAGTGCTTCAGGGCCAGCGCCATTTGCTTTCAGGTGTTTGAGCGCCCATGCGGCGTCCAGCACTTGGGGAGAATGCGTGGAGAGGCAGACTCGGTAACCACGCGCGACTAGCTCAAAAACTAGCAGGAGCACAACCCCGATGGCGCGGGGGTGTAGTCCCATCTCAAGTTCCTCCAAGACAACCCACTTTATGCGACCGCGCGTCGGCGTTCTCGTGGGGGGCATGAGCCAGTAGAAGCCAAGAAGAAGCGGAACAAACTCCCGTTGACCGGCCGACCACACCATGTAGGGAAGCGCTTCCTTGGCCTCTTCCGCCCCGAGGACTAGACGCTTTTGCGAGCGAAACTTGTCCACCTTCAGATGAAAATTAGAAAATACGTGTTTTTGGAGGAGATCTCGAAGTTCTCTCTTGAGGCGGCGCTGTTGCGGGAACAGATCACCACTCGGGCCGAACTCCTGTTCCACTAGCACGCGCAAGTTCTCACTGAACTCTCGGACGGCAAACGGGTCGCCGGGAGCATAGTCTGTGAACGGGCGCGGCCAGCCGTCTCGCAATGCGAGCACTCGCTGGGCAGGTATGAAAAAAAGGGTCTCTTCCTTGTTAGGACGCCTTCGTCTGGCCATTTGTGGGAGGTCCACCGGATTGCCTTCCCACTCAATTGAAGTGCTGCCTTCGCGCCAGATGGACCGCATGCCTTCGCCGAAGTAGATATCAAGAAATTCCGGCAGCTTCTGATCCCAATCTAATCCGTGCCTGCCCATTTCCTCTTGCACTTGCCCCGCGTCCACCATGAGCTTCAAGAGTTGGAGAGCAATGCTCTTGCCAGTCGCTTGTGGGCCTACAAGTACTGTCAGATCGCCGAATGTCAAATTGGCTTCCTTGATTTGCCCGAGGTTCTTCATCTTCAATGTCGTCATATTTTCCAAGTGAGCCACCTTCTCGGCCATACGGCCTTCGCCCGTAGGCGGGCCATCGGTGCCACATCCGTCGTTGCGATTGTAACGCTTCTCTCGTTGCCTATGCGCCGCATTTGAATTCCTCGTGGGTCTCGACGTCATTCGAGGCACTGTTTGCCTCGCCGCGGCCCTAATGCTCGCACCGATTTGCGCGGAGGGAGCGGTCGAGTAGTTCGACGACGTGAACGACTTCCTGGCCGGTGGCGTGAATTGCAGCGCCGGCGCGCAATTGCAGCAGGCAACCGGGATTTGCGGTCGCGATAATCTGCGCCTTGGTGGCTCCGGCGTGAACCATTTTTTCGGCGAGCAAATCGAGGGAAGCTCGTGTTTGCGTGACGTTGTACACCCCGGCGGAGCCGCAGCAATAATCCGCCATCGCCATTTCCACCAGCTCGACGCCGGGAATCGCGCGAAGCAGACGGCGCGGGGCTTCGCGGACCCGCTGCCCGTGCACGAGATGGCAGGAATCCTGATACGTCACCCGCGCGGGAATGGGCGCGAGTGGCGCGACGATTCCGAGCGCGTCGAGGAATTCGGTGATGTCGCGCATCACGCCGTGAAACGCGAGTGCCTGCTCGTGCGCGGGATCGCCCTTGGGGAGAAGCTGGTCGTATTCTTTCAGCGTCGAACCGCAGCCTGCGGCGTTGGTCACGACCGCGTCGAATCTTTCCCGCATGAAGACATCGAGATTTGTGCGCGCGAGTTGCCGCGCCACATCGCGCAGGCCCGCGTGGGCGGCGAGAGCGCCGCAGCAAACTTGTTCCCCGGGGACGACGACCTCGCAGCCGTTGGCCGTGAGCACGCGAATCGTGGCTTCGTTGAGCGCGGCAAAAGTGACCTGCGCGACGCAGCCGGCGAAAAGCGCAACGCGGGCGCGACGCGGCCCTTGCGCGGGAAACGTTTGTCCCAATCGCGAAAAGAAGAAATCCGTTTCGACCACGGGCATGAGCCGATCGCGGTCGGCCATGCCGAAAAGTTTCAGAATCCCCGAGCGGCGCGCCAGCCATTGCAGGCCGGAGCGTTGATAGAGTCGCGCGAAACGCGCAGTGGCGGCGATGCGATTCGGATAAGGCAGCAAGTGCCGATAAACGAGGCTGCGCGCAATTCGTGAGGCGATTGAGCGGCGATAGTTCTGTTCGATTTGCGCGCGCGTGGCTTCGACCAGCTTCCCGTATTCCACGCCGGAAGGACACGCGGTTTCGCAGGCGCGGCAATCGAGGCATTGATCGATGTGGCGGACAAATGTCTTGCCAAGCGGAAGCTCGCCTTCATCCACGAGAATCATCTGGCGAATGCGGCCGCGGGGAGAATCGGCTTCGAGGCCCCAAAGTTTGTAGGTCGGGCAATGATTCAGGCAGAGGCCGCAATGGATGCAGCGCACGTAGTCGGCGTACTGAGGCTTGTCCGCGCTGGCAAAGCCGGATGCCGCTCTGACGCTCGCCGTGGTTGCGGGCTCGTTCATCACGTCAAATGCCTCCGCAGAAACGGCCGGGGCTCAGAACGTTGCGCGGATCGAAAACCTTTTTGACGCGCTGCATCAGCTCAAAATCGTCTTTCGCGGGTCCCCAGAGAGAAATCCGGCGCTTCAATTCGGCGGGACATCCCTCCACCATGGCCGCGACGTCGCGCGCATTCACGGCGTTCCCGGAAATTGCCTCAAAGAATTGTGTTACAGCGGTGGCGAGAGAACCCAGCGCCGCGCTTCCGGACTCGCGCGGCTGAAGCGCGAGATATGCCAGACCCGTGGCAGGCAAGAACAGGGCCGACTCGACTGGGTTGCTCCGCGCGATGCGGAGCGATTCCGCGGCCAGGGCGGGCATCGCTGTGGGCGGAGCCGCGATGCGAACCAGCAGGGTTTCGGGCGAACGCTCCGCCACATAGCGGGGAAATTCCAGCGCGCGCGTGAGCCATTTTCCCCGATCTGACGATTCGAGAGCGGTGAATTGCGCCGCGCCGGCCGCGCGGGCCAGGCGCTCGAGATCGCGTTGGTGACGCGCCACCACGGCGGATGTTCCTGCGGCATCCACGAGGACGCACCAGGCGCCTTCGCCGGAACCCGGCCCGGTTGGCGCGAGGCCGAGCAGGCGCATGGCTGCGGCGTCGAAGGTTTCCAGCCTGCGCGGTTCGAGCGGCGAATGAGTGATTGCGGCGCAGAACGAAAACGCATTCTCGGCGCTGGGGAATGCTGCCAGAACCGCGCGCTCCCCGGCGGGCAGCGGGAACGTGCGGAAATTGATGCGGGTGATTACGCCGAGCGTGCCGAGCGAGCCGATCATGAGCTTGTGCAGGTCGTAGCCGGTGACGTTTTTCACGACGCGTCCGCCGCCTTTGGCCGGTTCGCCTTCGCCGGTGACGAATTCCATGCCGAGCACGAAATCGCGCGGGCCGCCGAACGCTTGGCGCAGCGGCGAAATGGCATTCGCGGCGATTGTGCCGCCGACGGTCGCGCTCGCGGCGTACGGTGATTCGAGCGGAAGAAATTGGCCGTGTTCGGCGAGCGCCCGGCGCAATTCCGTGAGGGTGACGCCAGGCTCGACGCCGAGCGTGAGATCGCCGGGGTCGTAGGCGAGGATGCGATTCATGCGCGAGAGATCGAGCGCGATGTCGTAGCGCGAAGGCGCAGCGCCGATGCTGAGCTTCGTGCGTCCTCCGCACGCAATGAGCGCGAGATTCTCAGCGGCGGCGCAGCGCACGATTTCGGCGGCCGCCGCGGCGTCGCCGGGCCGCACTGCTGCACCGGGCCGCGCGCCGTCCACGTCGTAAGCGGCCAGCAGGGCTGCGTCCGTCAGCATCGCCGCGGAGCCGGCGATGCTTTCGAGGCGAGCCAGAGACGCTTCTGAGAGAGAGTTCATGCGGGGAGAGAAGAGGGCAGGGGCGGCGGTTGAATGCGCACTTCGCCGCAGCCTTTGCCGAGCGGAAATATCTTTTTCGGATTCAGCCGGCCCGTGGGATTGAAAGCCCCGCGGACGCGCTTCATGAGCGCGAGATCGCCGGGAGTAAACATCAGCGGCATCAGCTCGTTTTTTTCCATGCCGACGCCGTGCTCGCCGGTGAGCGCGCCGCCCATTTCGATGCAGTGCCTGATGATTTCGCCCGACGCCGCAACGACGCGATCGAATTCGCCGGGATGGCGCGGGTCGAACAGGATCAGCGGATGGAGATTGCCGTCACCCGCGTGAAAGATGTTGCCGATGCGGAAGCCGTACTTTTCGCCGATCTCCGCGATGCGGCGCAGGGTTTGCGGCAGCTTCGTGCGCGGGATGACGCCGTCCTGCACGTAATAGCTGGGCGAGATGCGGCCGATGGCGCCGAACGCGTTCTTGCGGCCTTTCCAGAGGAGATCGCGTTCGCGGTCGTCCCGCGCGACGCGCACTTCGCGGGCGCGCTTCGCGAGACAGACTGCGGAAATTTCCGCCGCCTGCTCCTCGACGCCTTCAGCGAGGCCTTCGACTTCGAGGAGCAACACAGCCGCGCTGTCGCGCGGAAAACCGGCGTGCACGAAATCTTCGACGGTGCGCAATGTCCAGCCGTCGAGCATTTCGCACGCAGCGGGCGTGATGCCGCGGCGCGTGATTTCCACGACGGATTCGGTGGCGTCGTCCACGGCCTCGTAAACGGCGAGGAGTGTCTTGACGGCCTCCGGCTTGCGCGAAAGCCGCACGGTAATTTCGGTGACGATGGCGAGCGTCCCCTCGGAGCCGACGAGCAGGCCCGTGAGATCGTAGCCGAGCGTTTCCGCAGCCCTTCCGCCGATGCGCACGACGCGGCCCTCGGGCAGCACGAGTTCGAGCCCGGTGACGTGATTCGTGGTGACGCCGTAGGCAAGCGTGTGCGGGCCGCCCGCGTTTTCCAGGACGTTGCCGCCGATCGTGCAGGCCTTCTGGCTCGACGGGTCGGGCGCGAAATAGAGACCGAGATGCTCCACCGCGAGCGTGAGATCCAGATTCACCACGCCCGGCTGCACGATCGCGCGGCGGTTTTCGGCGTCCACTTCGAGAATGCGGTTCATTCGTGAGAATGCGACGACAATCCCGCCGTCCCGCGCGAGCGCGCCGCCGGAAAGACCCGTTCCCGCGCCGCGGCCGACGAGCGGAGTCTCATATTGATTGGCAAGGCGGACGATGTCGGCAACGTCGGTGGTCGCGCGCGGGAAGACGACGCACTCGGGGCGCGCCACTTCCACGGAGCCGTCGTATTCGTAGAGAAGCAGATCCTCGCGGAGGGAGAGAACCGAATCGCGGCCAAGCCGGTGTTCGAGCTCTCGGATGAGTTTGGGGTTCATTCGCGCGCCCGTGGCGGCTCTTGGGTCACTATAGTCGCGGGCTGCGGCGGCGTCAACGCGGCCCGCCGCGGCCGCGACGCGGGCATGACTGCGCCTGCGCGGCGACGGACAAATGTGCTACGCTCGGTTTCCCGCGCTGGCGGGAAATGCCGCATGCCGCGTCCGAAAGTCTATGTCACGCATCCGCTGTTTGAAGGGCCGCGCGCCGCGCTGGCGACGCGGTGCGACGCGGAGTATTGGCAAGAGCCCGGCCGGCCGCCGCGCGAGGAGGTTTTGCGCGGCGTTGCGGACAAGGACGCGCTGATCTGCCTGCTCACGGAGCGCGTGGATGAGGCGCTGCTCGGGGCCGCGCCGCGGCTGCGGATCGTCGCGAACGTCGCCGTCGGCTACGACAACATCGATCTCGCGGGGTGCACGCGGCGCAAAGTCGCTGTGACGAACACGCCGGGCGTGCTCGACGAAACCACGGCCGATCTTGCATGGGCGCTGATGATGGCGGTGGCGCGGCGGATCGTCGAGGCCGATGCGTTTGCGCGCTCGGGCGCGTGGGCCGGGTGGAATCTCGATCAATTCTGCGGCGCGGATGTTTGGGGGAAGACGCTCGGCATCGTCGGATTTGGACGCATCGGGCGCGCGGTTGCGCGCCGGGCGCTCGGTTTCAAAATGCGCGTTCTCTACGCGGACGGGCAGCGCGCGCCGGCCGAAGTGGAACGCGCGTTGAACGTGGAAAAAGTCGAGTTCGATGCATTGCTCGCGAACGCTGATTTCGTGACGCTGCACGTCCCGCTGATGGCTGAGACGCGCGGGTTGATCTCCGCGCCGCAGCTCGCGAGGATGAAACCCACGGCGTTCCTCATCAATACTTCGCGCGGGCCGGTGGTGAACGAAGCAGCTCTCGTCGATGCGCTTGCGTCCGGGAAAATTGCCGGCGCGGCGCTGGATGTCTACGAGCACGAGCCGCAGATCGGCGATGGGCTGCGGCGGCCGAACGTAGTACTCGCGCCGCATATTGCCTCAGCCTCGGTCGAGACGCGCACGCGAATGGCCTCCATCGCCGTGGACAATGTAACCGCGTTTTTCGATGGGCGCCGCCCGCCGACCATTTTGAATCCGGAAATTCTCGGCTGAACGCCGGCCGCACCCGGGAGGATTTCATGCCGCAAATCACGCGCAATCATCCGAAGCTTACACTCGAAGGAGCCAAGGCCGTGCTGGCCGCGGCAGAACGCCGCGCCGTCGAAATCGGCGTGCCGATGAACATCGCGATTGTGGATGATGGAGGGCATCTCCTCGCCTTCAGCCGCATGGACGGCGCGAAACTTTCCTCCGTGCGCATCGCGATCACCAAAGCGCACGGGTCGGCGATTCGGCGGCTGCCGACGGGCCCCGCGGGCGGAGATTCGTCGAACGTGCTTCTGTCTCTCAGCCTGGCGATCGCCAGCGGCGCGAACCAGACTCCGCTGCGCGGCGGCCTGCCCATCCTGGCCGACGGCGAGTGCATCGGCGCGATCGGCGTCAGCAACGGCACCGAGGAGCAGGATGTGGACGTCGCGAAAGCAGGCGCGGCCGCGCTCGATACGCGCTAGCACGTTGCACGGAGCGGCGTTGCGCGTGTGTCGTCGAGCGGCGAAGCTCTGATACCTGCTGGTGTCCATGCCGGACCTCAAACAACTCGCGCGGCGAATCTTTCACGAGACGCTCGCCGCGATCGACATTCCCGCCGCCTTTAGAAGGAAACTGGATCGCTCGGGGAGCACGATTTGTTGCGGGGAACAGCGCTTTGATTTGGCGCAATTCTCCGCGATTCGCGTCATCGCGATTGGCAAGGCCTCTCTCGCGATGGCTCGCGGCTTGGCGGACGTTCTCGCGCCGGATTTCAATTCCGAAGGAATCCTCGTCGTTCCCGCAATGGCGTCGCCGCCCCCGCCGGGCTTTCGCGCGATTGTTGCCGGACATCCCGTGCCCACGGCGGCGAGCTTCGAGGCCGCGCGCGCAATCCTCGATTTGCTCGCGCGATGCGATGAGAAGACGGTCGTGTTTTTTCTTCTCTCAGGCGGCGGCTCGGCGCTGGTGGAATTGCCGCTCGATCCGAAAGTGAGTCTTGCCGACGTGCAGGAGTTGTACCGCGTTCTCGTCACATGCGGCGCTTCCATCGATGAGATCAACGCGGTGCGAAAGCATCTCTCCGCGGTCAAAGGCGGCCGGCTGGCGGCTGCGGCGCCGCGTTCCTGGAAACTCACCTTTGGAGTCAGCGATGTGCCCGCGGGGCGCGAATCAGCGCTCGCCTCCGGGCCGACCTTGCCCGATCCCACGACGGCCGCCGATGCGCGGGAAGTCGTGGAACGCTTTGCGCTGCTCCCCAAACTGCCCGCCGGCATCCGCGCGAAATTCGCGCCGGGCGGCACGCTGGCCGAAACGCCGAAGCCGGGCGACGCGGCGTTTCAGCGTGCGCGATTCATGCTGCTGCTTGGGATGGACGATCTATTTCATCCCGCGCATCGCAGCGCGGAAGCCGCGGGCTGCGTAACGATTTGCGACAATTCCGCCGACGATTGGCCTGTGGCGCGCGCCGCGGACTACTTGCTCGCGCTGCTGGAACGGCAGCGCCTCGCGAACCCCGGCCGCGTTGTCGCGGTGATCGCCGACGGCGAACTTTCCTCGCCCGTCACCGGCGACGGCGTCGGCGGGAGAAATTCGGCGTTCGCTCTCGAATGCGCGCAACGCATCGCCGGGAAGGGAATTGCGGTATTGAGCGCGGGAACGGACGGCGTGGATGGTTCGAGTCCCGCGGCTGGAGCCGTCGCCGACGGCAAAACGCTTGCACGCGCCCAGGCGGCAGGACTCGATCCCGCGGAGTTCGCGCGCCGCAGCGATTCCTACTCTTTTTTCAACGCGCTGGGCGATGCGATCGTCACGGGCCCAACCGGAAACAATTTGCGCGATCTTCGCATCTTGCTCGCCGGCTAGTCCGCCGCGCCGGGCCGCGCGCCGGCCGCTCATTCTAGAGCAGGCCCCGCAGCGCGCCGCCGTCCACCGCAAGGCTGACGCCGTTGAGGTAGCTCGCGCGCTCGGAAACCAGAAATGTCACGACCGCGGCGAACTCCTCGGGCGTTCCGACGCGGCGGAGCGGCACTTGCGCCGCCCATTGCTCGAAAATCTTCTCGATGTCCTCGCCGGTCGCTTTGGTGCGCGATTGCGCGAGTTCTATGAGGCGCTCGGTTCGCGTGTAGCCGGGGCAAACGTTGTTCACCGTGATCCCAGAAGGGCCGAATTCATTCGCGAGCGTCTTGGCCAGTCCGGTCACGCCGGCGCGAAGCGAATTGGAGAGCAGCAGGCCGTCAATCGGCTGCTTCACTGCGCTCGACGTAATGGTGACGAAGCGGCCCCAGCGTCGCTTCTGCATCCGCGGCAAGGCCTCGCGCGCGAAATAGACCGTGCTCAGCAGCGTCAACTCGAATGCGGCGCGCCACTGCTCGATGGAAATTTCGAGGAACGTTTTCGCCGGCGGCCCGCCTGCGTTCGTGATGCAGATATCGAGCCGGCCGAATCGCTTTTCGACGCCGTCCACGAATTGCGAGACGCGCGCGGCGTCGGTCACGTCAACGGCCTCGGCGTAAACAGTGCGGCCGGTCGCCTCGCGAATCGCCTTCACGGCTTGCTCGAGATTGGCGGCGCTGCGCGCGCAGATCGCCACTTCGGCGCCTTCGCGAGCCAGCTCCGTTGCCACAGCGCGGCCGAGTCCTTTGCTCGCGGCCGCGACGATCGCCACACGATCTTTCAATCCGAGATCCATATTGGCCCTCTTTCTTCAGTCACATTCGGGTGAATTGCGTTCACCTGCTGGCGACGCGGCACGATGGTCCCATTTTTCAACTGCATTCGCGCGAACGAAAGTTCCTCGCCGTGGAGCACCTGCCGGGTCAGGCCTGGATTCAGCGGCCCGGCTTCGATCTTCTCCCGCGAGGTTTTTTCCATGAAAGCGGACTCCGCGCCGCAGCCTCGCGCCGCGGCAGCAAGGAATCCTCCATCGAAACGCCTCTCGCGTCAACTCACGTGGCGCGCATGTATCCGCGATACTTCGACGCGATGTTTCGCCTCCTCCGCGCGCTTCGGCTCCGCCTAGGCCGAGTGCCGCCGCGTCCCCGCCTTTTTGCCCTTTCGTTTGTGGCCGCGCGCGGATTGGGTCCCTGACAATTCCGCAGCCTGGCCGCTTCATAAACCCTTTCTTGACGCGCCGGTGGTCGGTCAATTTGTGATTAGTCCGTTTAGCAGGACTCGGGCGGTCACCCTTCCGGTCAACATCCTCGTTTAGCATGAAATCCCGAGAGCCGCCCGCCCCTAAAAGCACACTTCACGCTCCACCCCGGTAAGTCGTCGAGCAATTCCTAGACCACGTAGTCCTTGACATAGACTAGTTTGTGATGCAGACTGGTTGCAATAAAGGACTCTCTCCATGACTGCTACCGCGAAAGGAGGCAAGCTATGAACGACACCGTATCCGCTGAGTGTCATCCTTCCAGAGAAGAACTGACCGCAGTTCAAAAGCTGACGCACGAGTATGCCAAGTTTTCCCGGGACGCAGTGGGATTGGGCCATGTGTTCGGAGGGGTGCTTGTGTTCCTATTGGTGTCCTTGGTGGGCCGCGATTCTCTCAGCCCATGGGAAGGGGTTCTGTTGGGCATCACACCCTTTATCTGGATCATTACCAAGGAGTGGCTGCACAGGAGCTATTACCAATTCAGTGGCCGAGTAACACAGCCGGCGAAGCGATGGCACGACCTGATTCTCGGGATACTCGCGGGCTTAATTGCCGCGCTGACCGTAGCGATTCTCCTGGCGCACAGGCTGGCACAAGCTTTTTCTTGGAACCTGGCGCTCAAGACCACGGTTTGCGTCGCCATCCTGCTGGCCATGCCATACCTTGCCTGGCGGTATCTGCGGGCTCCTTATGAGTTTGTAACCGGGGTCTTCCTGCTCGCGCTCTCCGCTTTTCTACTAAGCGGAGACCTCCGAATTGCTGCTCGCGTTGCGGGTACGTTGGGCATCGTCGCAGAAATTGTAGCCCTGGTGATGATCCTTGCCGGCTTTGCCGAACATATGAAGTTTTTAAAGCTTCGCCGGAAAATGCGAGCGTTGAAGGAACAAGCATGAGGACTGGCATCGAAAGTTACCTGAGCCTGGACCGACTCGTCCATGAGCCGGCACGCTTGGTGATCTTAACGATATTGGCGGAAGCCGAGGAGGTGGAGTTTCGGTTTCTGGAGAAAGTTTCTGGGCTCACCAAAGGCAATCTCTCAGGACATATCGCTAGGCTTGAAGAAGTCGGTTACGTGGAGGTAGTGAAATTCTTCCGCGGCAAGCTTCCTGCAACCTCCCTCAAAATCACACGCTCCGGACGCAGTGCGCTCAAGAAATATCGTAAGCAGCTTAACGACGCGCTTCAACACAGACCGACAATTCTAACGGCGATGAAAAAGCGACTTCAATCAATGTCATCCTGAAGAAAACAAGAACGCAGATTATCGGGGCGCACCGATTCGGGTCCGGTTGCTCGGTTGGTCGGATTACTGGAAACTGACCCACTACCGCCGCCCCGTGCGGCTTGACCTGCCCGGCAATCTTGGTATGCTTCTGGCCGCCGCTCCCGCAAAAGGGCTGCTTTGGAGCCGCGCCCGGCGGGGACGCGGGAGGTAATCCATGCGGCGTCTTCTGAGCAACTTGTTGGTGTGTTCCTTCCTCTTACTGGCTGGTGCGCTGACCGGCCGAGCGCAAATCACGCGGCACATTGGCGTCGCCGCGGGCAGTCCCGAGGACAAGGCGCTGACGGAGATCGGCGCCACGGCGGATCCTGCGCAGAAGCTCGCCCTGCTCGACAAGTTCATGTCGGATTTCGGCCAAAACACCGATCTGGCCATGGTCGGCAACGAGCTTTATCTCGAGGTGTACGTCGCGCAGAAGAACACGGCGAAGGTCTACGAGTACGGCGACAAAATCCTCGCCGCCGATCCCGATAATTTCGATGCCGCGGTGACGCTCACACGCGCGGCCAGCGACGCCGGAGACACGGAAAAGATTTATGTGTACGCGGAAAAGGCCGGCCAAATTGTGCAGCGCTACAAAGCAGCGCCTGCGCCCGCCGGAACGGATGTCCCCTCGTGGCAGGCGGAGCGGCAAAACGCGCTCCAACAGGATTTGCCAAGCATAGCCTACGTCGAATACTCGTTTTACAATTCTGCAATTGCGACGAAGGACATGAATCAGCGCGCCGATCTCCTGAAGCGCTTCATCGCCGCGTTTCCGGATTCCGACTACAAGGCGCAAGCGGAGACGCTGATTCCCGTTTCGTACCAGCAGGCGCAGAATTTTCCGAAGATGGTGGAATCCGCGCAGGCGATCCTCGCGAAAAATCCGAACGACGTGGACCTGCTCCTGCTCCTCGCCGATTTTTACAGCGACAACCGCCAGCATCTCGATGACGCCGAAACGTATGCCAAGAAAGCCCTCGAAGTTCTCGCCTCCGAGAAAAAGCCCGATTCGACGAGCGACGCGGACTGGCAAACGCAGACCACGGTTCAAAAGGGACTCGCATGGTCGATCCAGGGTTATGTGGACCTCTCGCACAATTTGAACGCGCAAGCGGTCATCGCGCTGCAGACGGCCACGCCGCTGCTCAAGGACAATCCATTCGCTTACGCGCGAAATCAGTACCGCCTCGGATTTGCGTTCGTGAATCTCAAGCGCAACTCGGACGCATTTCAAGCTTTCACCGATGCTGCTTCGGTGGATACTGCCTACCGCCCGCTCGCCCAGCAAAAGCTCGATGAACTCAAGAAAGCGGGCGTCGGAACAGGCGCCGGAACAAGGCATCCTCCGACGAAACCCTCTTAGCGCAGATTCACTCTTTCGGCTACGCCGAGAGACAACAACCAACACGTGCATATTAAGAGGGAAGCGAGGGGCGCACATGGGCTTTTGGAATAAGCTGTTCGGCAAAGCCGCTGCAGGGAGCATTCGATGCGGCGGATGCGGGGTGGTATACACGCCGGGCGTGGACGCCGTTTGCACGACCAGCACAGAAACAGATGAGTACTTTCAGAAAAAAGGTGCGGTCACGATTAGGCTAACGGATTCGGAAAGTTCCCGTAGACCTGAAGTCCTGATGATTGGGAAGTCAACAGTCCCGGACAATCCGTATGTCCGGAGCTCTGAGGCAACTATACTCCGCCTTGGGCCAAAAATCGGATGGCAATGTCAGAAATGCCACACCATGAACGCTTGGAAGCCGCATAGATAACGCCTTACCCGGATGCCTCGTCGGCGGCATGCTATTCTCTCCTTATGGCCTCTGCGGAAGATTTCATGCGGATTGCGCTTGAGGAAGCGCGCGTGGCAGCGGAAGCGGGCGAAGTTCCGATCGGGGCGGCGCTCGTTGTGGCAGGCAGCGTAATCTCGCGCGCGGGAAATCGCACGATTCGCGATTGCGACCCGACCGCGCATGCGGAAATTGTCGCCATGCGCGCCGCCGCGCGGGCGATTTCAAATTACAGGCTGGTCGGGGCCGAGCTCTACGTTACGATCGAGCCGTGCGCGATGTGCGCGGGCGCGCTCGTTCAGGCGCGCATCGCGCGGCTGGTCTACGGCGCGGAAGATCCGAAGGGCGGCGCCGTGCGATCCTGTTTTTCCCTTCTCGATCACCCCGCGCTCAATCATCGCCTTGACGTTGTTTCGGGCGTCCTCGCGGACGATTGCGCTGCCGTGATTCAATCGTTTTTCGCTTCTCGACGCTGAACCCGGATT
>Ga0326728_10015424_pt1 | contig 15904 bp, 13 predicted proteins | sample MB3enrmetagenome_FD_207602 | JGI IMG/M metagenome (GOLD analysis project Ga0326728, IMG submission 207602) | Lab enriched peat soil microbial communities from McLean, Ithaca, NY, United States - MB31MN | ecosystem: Environmental > Terrestrial > Soil > Wetlands > Peat | place: USA: New York...
CTTCTCCAATTCAAGCCGCGCTTCGGAGCTCAATTCTATCGCTGGCGCTACGCGCATATCAGGTCCCCTCATACTATGAGATGACCCGACATATATAAATGATTCTATTTATGGCGGACTACACTAGTCCCGAGTTCCTTGGCCCCTCCTCCGTCCTGTATATTCAAGAAGGAATGGCAACTACGCCGAATAAGCCCGCCGCGCCGGGAAAGCCAGTCGCGGGCAAGCAAGCACAACAGGGATTCGTTTATCTTCCCCTCATTGCTGGATGGCTCGTCCCCGGCGCAGGCCATTTTCTTCTCGGCAAATGGATCCGTGGCACGCTCCTGGCCGTCTCCATCATCGCCATGTTCGTGCTTGGACTTGCCATGCAGGGCAAGCTCTATACCAGCGCGCAAGACATCCTTGACATGCTCGGCATGGCCGGTGACTTGGGTAACGGGCTGCTCTTCGTCATTAGCCGCGCGATGGGCCTGGGCGGGCAGCCGGTGCAGACCACGGTCGCCGATTACGGAACTAAATTCATCGTCGTCGCGGGCCTCCTCAACATCATTGCCGCTGTCGACGCGCACAACCTGCGCACCGGGAGAAAGGCTTCATGATCCATCCCTCCCACTTCGCCGCGGTCGTGCTCTTCTCGCTCTTCGCCTCCACTGTCTTCGGAATCACCATGCGCGACACCCCCCGCCGCATGGTCCGCTACGGCGCCTACTGCTTCATCCTCTTCGTGGGCTCGGCCATCGTGCTCAGTTGGATTATGTTCCTCATCGCGCGCTGAGCTTCATCCAGAGCCACAACGTCCTTCAGGGAATTCCGTAACAAGCTGGCGTTCCAGCGCGCGTTCCTGGCCCAAAATAGGCTCACACGGGTAAAAAAAGCCGCCGATCCTAAGGACCGGCGGCGCAGGTTTCGGCGGGAGTGCCGAAAAGTGAAGTTACCCATCAGGGCTACCACCATTTCCAAACACCCGCCGCAGGCAATAGTTGCGGCCCATCCTGCAATCTTTTGCCAAACCAGGTTGATTTCCGCACATGAAACGGTCGTGCGCGACTACAGCAGAACCAGAATAGCTGTACCCAACGGCACGCCCTCTGAGTGGCTTTTTCCTCAACCGGGCCCCAAGGACAGGTCTTTGTCCTTGGGGTGGAAGTAAAAGCCACATTGAAGACTCTTCACTTGGGCACGTGAATTCTGGTTCTGCTCTACCCGTTCTGACTCGGGGTTTCCTTCCTCACCCGCCAAGAGCAAAGATCACGTTGACCTTGGTCTGCACCTCTACAGGGTAGCCGTTGATTTGGTAAGGCCTGTAGCGCCATGTCTTTACTGCGTCCATGGCGGCCGCCTGCAACATCGCCGGCCCGCTGACAACCTTCAGGTCCTCTACGTCGCCTGTCGTGGAAATGGTGACCTCCAGAACCCCCGTCCCGGTCACTTGGGCCGCCTGAGCGATGGGCGGATAGATCGGCTCGGTCTTCTCGATCAGCATTCCTTCCGCAACGTCGGCCGATATGGCGACCTTCTCGGGAGAGGCCCCACCACCCATTGCACTCCCGCCGCCATTGGTCTCCTAGTGAACCGGCGGCGGCGGTGGTGGTGGCGGAGGAGGCGGTGGTGGCGGAGGAGGCGGTGTTGGCGGTGCAGGCGGAGCAAGCAGATCGAATTCGGGGTTGCCGCTGCTGGCGCCCCTCGAATCGTTCACTTCGTGGGTCTCCCTGTACTTGTGGGCCTCCATCGCCTTTTGCATCCACCCATTCGCGCTGTTCAAATCGTCTTCGCGGACTTCTTCATCGCCCCGGTCCAAATCCGCCTTGCGCCGGTACATCAGGCTCAGGTACTGCATGGCGTCGTCGTAATAGGGCCGCAGCTGAACTGCCTGGGCCAAATACTTCAGGCCCTCATCGACCAGCGGGCCATTCTGCGCTTTGATCGCTCGCATCACCGCGGCCGGGGCTCTGGTATTGCCCCTCCCGTCGTCATGCATACCGGCCTGTCTCAGCGCCGCCTGCGCGTTTTCGTACGCCTCCCGCCAGTCGATCACGCCAATTGTGTAGGCGGCCTCGGCGTCCTGCTGATCTTCCTCCAGCACCTTCTTCTGCCACTTCTTGGCATCGTCGAATTTCCCGATCTCGAAGTAGATCCCCGCAATCTGCTCCATACTGTACGCAAGGTGAGGGGCCTTCTCCAGAACCTGCTTGTAGATGTCGATGGCCTGCTGTGCGGCCTTCAAGTTGTCCGGCGAATTCACTCCGGGCACAACGTTTTCTGAAAGTGCAAAACCGAGGTAAACCTTGGCCAGAATGCTGTCCGGATCGAGTTCGACAGCTCTCTGAAAATGCACCGTGGCCTCTTCATAATTGTCGTTCTTGAGCGCATCGACACCCTTGTTCAGATCGTCTTGGGCGGCAGGCGCAATCGCACTGAGGCTCGGGGCATTTCCGGTGGGGGCTTGCCCCGGAACGATAAAGGCGGTTGCGGCGATCAGGAAGCAGACGATTGCGCACCTCAAAGTGCGGCGGGAACCACGGAAACTGAACATACTCCACCTCGTGCAATCAGGCTGAAGTCCAACCGGGATTTCCGGCATGGGTAGCCGCATTTTGGAATAGTCTACACCCCATTCGCCCTGTCTATTTCACCGGACTGGGGCCGAAAGGCCCCTCAGGTGCAAGAGGATTCCTGTTGACAAATGGTTCTAATAGGTATATTTCTATTAGAACTATGGCGCGCCGTTCCAGTTCGAGCAGTGAAGTACTGCTGGGCTTGCTGACCATCCAGCCCATGTCCGGCTACGACCTGGGCCAATTGATCCGCATCTCGGTCGGCCATTTCTGGCGCGAGAGCTACGGGCAAATCTATCCCAACCTGAAAAGGCTGGCCGCCGAGGGACTGGTCACCGCGAAAACCGAAAGGCAAAAGGGCAAACCGGACCGGCGCATCTACTCCATCACCGGCAAAGGCCGCGAGCGGCTGGCCAAATGGCTGGCCGTGGCGCCGCAGCCCGAGATTCCGCGCAATGAATTGCTTCTCAAGCTGTTTTTTGGCGCGCAGGTTTCTCCTGCGATTCCCATCGCTAATCTGGAGAGATTGGTCGAGGTAGAACGCGCACTGCTTAAGCAGTTCAGGCAGGCGGAGCAGGAGATCGCCGGGAATAGGCAGTATCCCGATGCTCCCTACTGGAGAATGACTGCGCGCTTCGGCCTGTTGGAACTCGAAGCACATCTGCGCTGGGCGAAAGAGACGCTGGCGGAACTGCGCAAGATTGCCGGAATCAGGAAGAGAAACACGGTAAGAAAGGAAAAGCGTCATGCAAGCAAATGAATATCCTGTTTCGCCACCGGCGGAAGGGCGCCGCAAGCCCGAACCGATCGCATCCTGGCTTCATCTGGCCGGCCTTCTGGTTATTGGCGCGGCCGTAGCCGGGCTCGGCCTCCTGGCGCAGCGCGGACACGCGGGCGGTACGGCCAGCGGCCAGCTTGCAAGCCACAGCCAGGCTATTCCCATCTATCTCACCGCGATTGTCATGGACTGGGCGCTTTTCTACTACTGCTGGGCCGGCGTGCATCGCCGCGGCGGCAGCCTCTGGTCGCTTTCAGGCGGCAGGTGGACTTCGTGGCGCGGCGTCGCCGTCGATCTCGCCATTGCGTTGCCTTTCTGGATCGCCTGGGAGGGCGCTGACTACGCAGTAGCAACGCTGCTGGGGCCAAGCAGCGCGAAGAGCGTCGACAGCCTCCTGCCGCACAGCCTGTTCGAAATCCTTCTCTGGAGCGCGACATGCGTCACCGCCGGCATTTGCGAAGAGATAGTCTTCCGCGGCTATCTGCAGCGGCAGTTGCACGCACTTGGTGGCAGCATCGCCGCCGCAGTGGCTTCTCAGGGAGTGATCTTCGGAATCTTTCACGGTTACCAGGGTTGGAAGAACGTGATTACCATCAGCGTGCTCGGCATTCTCTTCGGCCTGCTCGCCGCATGGCGCAAAAATCTCCGCGCCAACATGATCGTGCACGCGTGGGCAGATTTCTGGGAGGGCTGGCTCAAGTTCCTCGTCTTCAGATAGGAGCCGGTGGGGTCCGCGCGCCGGCGTGCTGAGTCGCCAACTCGCTGTCCCGCCGACTCGCCCCTCCCTCGATCCCACGTTCCCTTGGTCCCTCGCTCCCGGTTCCTTCTATAATCGCCCCATGCGTTTCCTTGGCGATTCGCGGCGCCGCAACATCGCCCTGCTTGCGGGCGGAGCGCTGCTGGTCTTCGTCTTGCTGGGTACGCTGCAATGGTTTAACACTTCCGGTGTAGACTTTCTCACCCCCGTCACCTACGGCCAGACGCTGATCCTGATTGCCCTCGTTGGGCTGTTCTCCCTGGTGCTGCTGTTGTTGCTGGTGCTGCTCTTCCGCAACCTTCTCAAGGTCTACGTCGGCGAAGGCAGCAGTGGTGTGGCGGCGCGGCTGCGCTCGCGCATGGTGCTGGGCGCGGTCATGATTACGCTTACACCCGCCGCGCTCATGTTTCTCTTCAATTACCTGCTCATGAACCGCTCCCTGGAGCGTTGGTTCTCGCCCAGCGCTGAGCAGTTGCGCAACGACACGGCCAGCGTGGTGCGCGGAATGGTGCAGTACCTCACCGAAAACGCGCGGGCTGAGGCGGAATCGATCGCGGCTTCGGGAGCGCCGGACCAGGACCCGGCCCAGCTCCAGACGGAACTGGGTTCGCGTCGCATTACGCTGGCTGGCGGCTTTGCCGTAGTCTACGACCAGAATCGACACCTGCTGGCCAGTTTTCAGGCGCCTTCGTGGACCACTGTGGCCAGCCTGCAGCCCTGGCTCGATGACGGCGAGCGCCCCGCCCCGCCCACGCTGCGCGGGCCGCTCTCAGGCATGTTGCTGGCAGCGGCGCAGCGCGGCGATGAGCAGTCCCTCAACGTGGCTGGTCAAAAGTTCGCGCTGGGCATGTCGGTCACTGCTTCGGGCAAGGCGGTTGTTGTGGCCATGCCCATGCCTGAGGGTTTGAGCCGCACCGCCATCAGCATTAATTCCGGCACCGCGGACTATTGGCAGCTCTTCCGCTCCCGCAATCGCATTCGCACCGTCTTCTTCCTGTTCCTCCTGCTCATTACAGTCTTCGACTTTTTCTTCAGCGTGTGGCTGGCGTTGTTTCTGTCCAAGCAGATCACGCGCCCCGTTGAGGCGCTGGCCGACGCCATGGACGAGATCGCCGCGGGCAAGTATCAGCAGCGCGTCGCTTCCGTAACAACCGGCGAGATGGACGACCTGGTGCGCTCCTTCAATCACATGGCGGCGGATCTTGAAGCAAGCCGGAAGTTGGCCGAGAGCGCACAAGCGCAACTCACCGCGGCGAACCTGGCAGTCGAGGAGCGGCGTCGCGAACTGGAGACCATTGTCGAAACCATTCCCTCGGGTGTGGTCACGCTCGACGCGGCAGGAGTCATCCTGCAATCCAACCGGGCATTTGCCGTGCTCATGGGACTCAAAGAAGATGCTGCTCTGGCTGGGCAAGGCATCGAAGCGTTGCTGCCGGCCGAGTGCGCCGGCGATCTGGCCGGCGTCATCCGGCGTGGGCATCGCATGGGCGCAGCGTCCACTGAGGTGGAACTCCATGCCCGCGGGCGCACCATCCATCTGGCCATCACCAGCGCGCGCCTCGATCTCGGCCACGGGCAGGCAGGATCGGTGCTAGTGGTGGAAGACACAACGGAGCTGCTGCGCGCGCAGCGGCAACTGGCGTGGAAGGAAGTGGCGCAGCAGGTGGCGCATGAAATCAAGAACCCGCTCACGCCCATCGCCCTCAGCGCCGAACGCATCGGCAGGCATCTCGAACGCGGCCAGCCCGATTCGCCGAACATCATCCGCAAGTGCAGCGAGGTGATTCTGGGCTGCGTGGGCACGCTACGCACGCTGGTCGACCAGTTCTCGACGCTGGCGCAATTCCCGGCGCCGCAGCCGCGCCCTTGCGACATGAATCAAATCGTCGAAGAAGCGCTGGCGCTCTTCGGCGGCCGCCTTGTAGGCATCACCGTGCAGCGCGATCTTGAGCCCGGTTTGCCGACGGTGCTGGCCGATCCCGAGGCCATCCGCCGGGCGTTGGCCAACCTCATCGACAACGCCGCTGAAGCCATGCAGGGCAGCCTGCTGCGCGTGCTTGGCGTCTACACGGCGCTCAGCGAAGATGGCGCGGCCGTCGAGGTCACTGTCTCCGACACCGGCCACGGATTGACCGACGAAATTCGCGAGCGGCTGTTTTTGCCGTTCTATTCCACCAAGCACCGCGGCACCGGTCTGGGCCTTTCCATCGCCGCCAAAATCGTGCAGGATCATGGAGGCTCCATCAGCGCCGAGTCCAACACGCCCAAAGGCGCGCGCTTTCTGCTGCGTTTGCCGTTGATGGAGCCTGTCACGCAGCCCACATCCGCCGCACCGGGCGGTGAGACGGTCAAGAGGCACGCCTGATGAATCACATCTTGGTAGTCGACGACGAAGCGGAGATTCGCGCCTCACTTGAAGAGATCCTGCGCGAAGAGGGCTACGGCGTGGCCGGCGCAGCCGATTCCGGCGAGGCAATTGCTCTGTTGCGCGACGCGCCCTACGACGTGGTTCTGCTCGACATTTGGCTGCCCGGTCGCGACGGCCTCGAGCTGCTGTCCGACCTGCGCGAGTCGCCGCCGGAAATGCGTCCTGAAGTAGTGATGATCAGCGGCCACGGCACCATTGAGGCCGCTGTGAAAGCCACCAAGCTCGGCGCCTACGACTTCCTTGAGAAACCGCTTTCGCTCGAACGCACCCTCATCGTAGTCAAGAATGCGGTCGAGGCGCGGCGTATGCGCACGGAAAATGAGGAGTTCAAGCGCCAGTTTAACGCCGCGGCGGTTCTCACCGGCGAAAGCGTGCCGCTGAAGGCGCTGCGCCAGCAAATCCGCCTCATGGCGCCCACCAACGGCCGCGTCCTCATTTACGGCGAATCTGGCACCGGCAAAGAACTCATCGCGCACTCCATTCACGCCGAGAGCCTGCGCCGCGACCGTGTGTTCGTTGAGCTAAACTGCGCCGCCATCCCCGAGGCGCACATTGAGGCCGAGCTCTTTGGGGTTCGCCACGGCGCCCAACCCGACCAGCGCGGCCATCTCGAGCGCGCCGACGGCGGAACCCTCTTCCTCGACGAAGTCGGCGACATGAGCCTCAAGACCCAGGCCAAAGTCCTCAGCGCTCTCGACGACCAGATGTTCACCCCCGTCGGTGGAACGCAGCCGCTGCGCGTGGATGTGCGCGTCATCGCCTCCACCAACAAAGATCTGGAAGAGGAAATCGCCAAGGGCAACTTCCGCGAAGATCTCTTCTATCGCCTCAACGTGGTCCCGTTCTTTGTCCCGCCCCTGCGCGAGCGCAAGCAGGACATTCCCTTGCTGGTGCGCGAGTTCCTCGCCGAGTTCGGCCGCCAGTACGGTCGTCCACGCATGGAGATCGGCGCAGAGGCCCTCGAAGCCCTGGACCGCTACCACTGGCCCGGCAACGTGCGCGAGCTCAAGAATGTCATCGAGCGCGTGCTTATTTTAAATCCCCGCGTTCTGCGCATCGAGCGCAAGCATCTGCCCCCGCTCACCCACAAGACGGGCTCACGCTCCACTCAGGACTTCTCCACTCTGCAGCAGGCGCGCGACGCCTACGAGCGCGAGTACATTCAGAAAAAAATCGAAGAGGCCCGCAACAACATCAGCCACGCCGCCGAACTGCTCGGCCTCGAGCGCAGCCATCTCTACCGCAAAATGAAGGCGTTGGGAATCGCGGCTCGTGAATAGGGAATCGATTGCAGCCGGAAAAGGATGTCTTAGTTTGCCTTTTGTCGCGGGCCGTCTTGACGTTCGCGCCGTTCTCTCGCATGGAAGCGCCGCTCCACTTTGATTGCGCGCCGATCCGGTGCGCCGACACGGCGGTCTGGCTTGCCCGAGCGCCGTTCCACTTCCCCATCCATCGATGCCGGCAGAATGATCGGCCCGGAAGCGGTTGCACGCCGCTCGATATCCGCGTGCGCCTCCAGCTCGGGAACAGCCGGCTTTTTCCCCTGCGGCGAGTCAGTTTCCGCAGTTGTCGCTGGCGAACCGCTGGTAAGCATTTTGTTCAGGACCGGGATCTCGCCTCGCTGTTCTTCCACAAAATCCACGCCCTCGGCCGTAAGCGCGAATTGCGCATTGTCTGCCCTCGCGATATAGCCCTTTTTGAAGAGATACCAAAGCGTAAAGTCCAGGTAATCGCGAGGAAATCCCATGCGATCTTCGATCGTGGCAAGAGAGACTTCAGGTTGATTCGGGCTCATGCGCCGCTTGTGATACAGAACGACCAGCACCGCCAGTCGCCGGTTTAACTCGCCCTGGTGGTCGTCCATGAAGTCGATCGACTTCGAAAACGGCTGCGGCGCCTGCGGCATGCGAGTCGCATCGTACTTGGCACGGCGCGACCTGTCAGACAACACGTCGTAAACAGCCTTCAAGTGACGAAACTTTACAGGATCTCCGGAATTCGGGTTGTCCGGGTGCAGCCGCGCTGCTAAGAACCGATAGACGCGATGAATCGTTTCCACATCGGCGTTCGGGCTTATCTGGAGAAACTCGTAGTGATCAACTGTGTCCTTCGACGCAGCTTCCACAACACGCGGGTCGAATTCCGCCCCTCTTTCGAACGGCGCGGCATTTTGCTTAGGCGTTTCGACCACCCCAGAACCTCCCCAATAACCGGTGGCGTCTACAGCGGAACCAGAGTAGATGTACCCCGAAAGCACGTCAGCTGAGTGGCTTTTTCCCCAAGAAAAAGCCACTTTTCACGACTAAACGCAAGGGCACACTTACTCTGGTTCCGCGCTAAACCCTCGATTGCAATTCGATCGATCGGGCACGCACCACAAAACGCGCCTTTTAGGTTCTAGTAAACATCAGACATTTCGGCGGGTAAATGCCCGCAAAGTGGGAGCCGAAGCGAAAATATAGCGAATCCAGGCCCGATACAGGAGTGCCAGGCAGAAGGCCCCAAAACGGCTCGAAGGAACATGCCAGAGAAGTGGCCTGGGCGAGTCTGCCAAACGCCGTAACGTTGATCACCGAACGGCAAGGATCCCATGCTAGGCTAAGCCAAATGCAGCCAGGAGTGAGCACTGAAGTCGAGGTCCAATCCTCACCCGCGCTGCACGAGCGCCCGTGGCTCTTCAGCCTCCTCATTGCACCCGCCGCGGTCATCTCCATCGGCCTCGTGAGCGGCGCGCTCTCCTACCTCTTGCGTGGGCAGGGAGTTAACCCTGCGCGCGGCGCCAGCATCGTCGCGCTGCTTACGCTTCCGCACACCATCTACTTCTTGTGGGGCCCGATTACCGACTTCTTCGTGCGCCGCCGCAGCTGGCTCATGATGGCTTCCGCGGCTGCCGCGGCTACCTTGCTGATTGCGTTCTACCAGTCGCGCCTCGCGTCAAGCTGGACCGTCGCGCTCATCTTCTTGGGCGCCTGCTTCGGCGAGCTTGTCGTTGCCGCTTGCGGCGGCATGATGGGCACCCTGCGCAGTGAAACCAATCGCCGCCGCGCCGGCAGCTTCTACCAGAGCGGCTCGCTTGCCTTCGGCGCCATCACCGTCTTTGTGCTGGTATCGCTCTCTGGCCCGCTTCAACTCGGCTCCATGGGTTGGATCGTGGCCGTCCTAATCGCATTGCCGTCGCTCGCCGCTCTGGCCGCGCCGGCCCAGTCTCCGGCCAGTGAGCACACTGCCCGCCAAACCGCCGCGCACATCTGGCAGGAGTTCAAAACCACCTTCCTGCGCTGGGAAGCCATCCCCTACACGCTCCTCGTCACCTTTCCCATGTGCAGCGGCGCCATGATCGGACTGCTCCCGGCCCTGGCCGCCGACTACGGTGTCACCGGCCAACAAGTGGCTTGGATCAACGGCCTGGCCGGAGTCATCTTAACGGCCGCAGGCTCACTCTCCGCCTCGCTCATCCCCATTCGCATTCGCGCACCCATCGCTTACCTGCTGGTGGGCCTTGTTAATGCCGCCACGCTGGCTGTGCTGGCTTTGGGACCGCCACGTCCGATGGTCTACTTCGCTGGCACCGCGCTCTTCCTCTTCACCATCGGCGCCTGCTATGCCATGTTTACCGGAGTAGTTCTTGATTTCCTCGGCGGCTCAGGCAAGAGCGGCAGCGCGCGCTACTCCATCATCAATTCGCTCGGCAACCTTCCCGTCGCCTACATGGCTTATCTCGACGGCAGAAGCTATGCGCATTGGGGCCCGCGCGCCATGCCTGCAGCAGACGCAATTCTCAGCGCCGCCGCAGCCACGCTGCTGCTGGTGCACTTTGTCTTCAACCGCCGCAGACAGTCGAAGCTGGCGGTTGCTGGGTAGTCCTCTGAGTTTCTCTACCGAAACGGTGGGAGAAGATCATCTACGCTTACTGAGGGGGCTGCTCTGTCATGGCCGGCTGGCTCACCCCCGAGTTGTCAGCCGGCTCCGCATCGCGGGCTTGCTTCAAAATCGGCCCAATCGACCGCGGATTGTCGCCCATCGCCGGGTCCACGCGGAAGTCCCATACTGACTCGCTGATGTCCGATGGAGAGATGATCTCCACCAGAGCATACTCACCGATGGTCAGCTTCTGCTCGGGCGCGATGCGCAGCCAGCGCTTTCCCGGCATCACTTCCACTTTGGTGGTCACCGTGTCTTCGTCCTGCGTCACCGTCCCGCTGGGGCTCACGTGCACGGCGCCCACAATGCGCACCGCCTGGCGCTCGTCCACGCGCACAATCGCAAAGCCCGACTGCGCCGAATGGGCGCCATGCTTTCCATTCACCGCCTTGGCCCCGCCGGTGTCCACGGTTATGGGGTGCGTCAGCACCGGCTCTGTTTGATCCTCCACGCCCAAAGAGAGATAAATCTCAGGATCGTTCACGTGCAGGTGCACCTTGGCGTGCGCGCCCTCCAGCTCCAGGCTGGCTTTCTGCGTGGCCAGCGGATTCAGAACGCCGACGCCGTGCCGCGATTTGGCCTCCATGGAGAGATCGTTCGGCAGCAGCTCCACCAGTTCCGGCGTGCCCTGGAACGTGTCCAGCACAAACACACCGTCCTCATCCGGCAGCTCCAGCCCCTCGGCCACTTTGGGCATACGCGCACTCTGCTCTCCGCGCTCGTTCGTCTCCTCCTTGTCGATCTCCTCGGCCTCCACCATGGCCGGCGACGTATCTTCCTTCACCAGGTCGGCATGTTCCTGTTCCCATCTCTTCGTCGCGTCCCAGTCCACAAGGTCCGCGGGCAGCTCTTCCCATTCGCCGCGCTCCTGCGAGAGGTAACGCACCCGCTGGCCCACGATCTGGTAATCGCGCACCATCTGGTAGGAGCCGTCTTTCAGAATGAGCCGATGATTCTTCCCCATGCCGGGAACGCCGGGCTGCAACGGCAGAGGTTTGGAACTCTGGCCCGAACCGTTCTGGCCCGAATTGCTTTGGCTGGGCGCACTCTGCGACGGCTGTGCGTTCTGACTACTTTGCCCGCCATGCCCCGCTGCAGTAGCGGACACGAGCAGAATCACGAGCGAAAACGCTCCCCAGCGCCGTTCTTGCGGAAAATCAACCATGGCAACACAGTTTAGACGAATCGGACCCGTCGGCGTTGGCCGCTAAAAAAACCGTGCGACCCCTTTACGCCTTTGGCGTCCAATAAGATGCGTTCTTCTGTAGAATATAGAAAGAGCGGAGACCATCGATTGACTGGACTTAAGGCATATTTTCACGGAAAACGCAGCTCCTGGCATGGCTTTTTGCCGGCGGTTGCGGTCCTGTGCCTTGTCCTCTTGTCGTTGCTGGCCGTAGCCCAGGTAACCCACCAGCATGCGAACTCGACCGACGCGGATCACTGCCAGCTCTGTATCGTAATGCACACGGTGGCGACCGTCGCGGCTGCGGCGGTTGTCATTGTCATGGTGCAACTGGGAACCTCCGCACCTCAGGCCGAGCCAATCGTTGTGGTCCGGCAGCGCCAGTCCCGCCTCTTCATTCGTCCCCCTCCAATCTCCTGCTAGCGCATCCTTCCGTAATCATTCCAGCCGTTGCGTCGCCACATTTCCCCATCGTCCCATCGGGCGATGTTCCGGCGCATCTCTAAGAGTCGAAGCGGACCGATGTTCCTCGAAGCCGGCCTCGGCGACAGGTCCTCGTCGCTGGGCGGAAACGCACTGAAGGCGCCGCGGCCATTCTCGCCGTGGGTCACTTTTCGCATTTATAGCCAGTGTTCAGGAGATTTCCAATGACGTTCCATCGTGGCGCAACGTTGCGCATCCTTCCCCTTCTCGTAGTGATCTTTGCCGCGCTCTTCGCGTCCGCGCAAAGCGGCAATGCCGGGACCATTCGCGGCACCGTGACCGATCCATCCGGCGCCGTGATTTCCGGCGCAACCGTGCATCTGTCAAACGAACTCAGCGGATTCGAACGAACCACGACAACAGACGCAACCGGCCAATTTGCATTCACCAATGTGCCCTTCAACCCTTACCGGCTTGGCGTCTCCGCCAAAGGGTTTGCCCCGCTGGCTCAGAGTGCTGAGATCAGCTCGTCCGTGGGAACCATCCTCAAGCTGGTTATGCAAATTACCGGAGGCACGCAAACTGTCACCGTTGAGGCCACCGGCGACCTGATTGAGGACGATCCCACCTTTCATGTGGACGTAGACCGCGACCTGTTCAACAAGGTGCCGCTCGAAAGCGCATCTTCCACGCTCAGCTCGCTGGTCACGCTCACCACTCCCGGCGTGGCGGCCGACTCGAACGGCCTGTTCCATGGCCTGGGCGACCACGCGTCCAACTCCTTCTCCGTGGATGGCCAGTCGATCACCGACCAGCAGAGCAAGATCTTCTCCAATCAGCTTCCGTCCAACTCCATTCAATCCATCGAAGTCATCAGCGGCGCGCCTCCGGCCGAGTACGGCGGCAAAACCAGCCTCGTCATTGTGGCCACCACGCGCTCTGGTCAGGGTGTTACAAAGCCAACCGGTGCAATCTATGCCTCTTATGGGTCGTTCGGGTCTGCGAATGGTGGTTTCGATCTGTCCTACGGCGGCAAAAGCTGGGGCAACTTCATTGAAGCCGACGGCCTCAATACCGGACGTTTCCTCGATCCGCCGGAGTTTACTGTCTTCCACGACAAGGGCAACGAGGAGAACTTCTTCGATCGCGTTGATTACAGCTTTTCATCTGCCGATTCCATCCATTGGGATCTGAACTACAGCCGCTCCTGGTTCCAGACGCCGAACTCCTTTGACAACCTGAACGTGATGAACGTCGTGACCACCGGCCCAAACAGCGGCACGAGCGCTAACCCGACCTTCGTGAATGTGGGCAACACCGATCAGCTCTCCAAAATCAGCACCTACGACGTGTCGCCCACGTACACGCATATTATCAACAAGAATTCTGTCTTTAACCTGGGTGCATTCATCAGAAGAGACGGATATGGCTACTATCCCAGTAGCAATCCCCTCGCCGACCTGGGTCCAATACAGACTGCATCGATCGCCCAGTACCGCACGTTGACCAATACCGGTGTCCACGCGGACTATTCGTACGTGAAGGGAGTCAACAGCCTCAAGATCGGCGCGCAGTATCAACAGACCTTTCTGCGCGAGCGCGATCACCTCGGCGTTATCGATCCCACCTATAACGCGCCTTGCGCCGACTCGAATGGCGACCCATTGCCGGGATATGCGAGTCAGTCCGACTGTGACGGCGAAACGTCGTTCCCGAATGGCAGCTATCTCCCTGTCCTTGCGCCCTACGACCTCACTCGCGGCGGCGTATTTTATCCCTACATCGGACATACCGACGTAAAAGAGCTGGCCCTCTACATTGAAGATGAGATCAAGGCCGGCAACTGGGACTTCAACCTCGGCATCCGCGGTGATATCTACAATGGCCTCGCCACAACAAAACAAGCGGAGCCGCGTCTGGGCATGGCCTACAACATCAAGCCGTCCGCTACCATCCTGCGCGCCTCGTATGCGCGCACGTTGGAGACGCCTTTCAATGAGAACCTGGTGGTCTCCAGCAACGGCTGCTCGGATGCGGTGCTGGCGCCGATACTTCTCTGCTCTCCCGGCGTTTCCGGGGTCGTGCACCCTGGATTCCGCAACGAGTTCCATGCCGGATTCCAGCAGGCCGTCGGCAAGAATGTCGTGGTCAGCGGCGAGTACATTTGGAAATATACCCACAATGCTTTCGACTTCAGCATTCTGGGCAATACGCCGATTTTCTTTCCCATCGACTGGCATAACTCCAAGATTCCGGGCTACGCGCTGGACGCAGAAATCCCCAACTACCATCACTTCAGCGCCTATCTTGTCACATCTTCGGTGGCGGCACGCTTCTTCCCGCCGCAGGTGGCCGGAGCCGGGGCCACCGTGGGCCAGACAGGCCTACCGTTCCGCATCGACCACGACGAAAAATTCAACGAGACCACACATCTTCAGTACACGGTCTCCCACGATGGGAGCTGGGTAAACGGCTTGTGGAGCGGCTTTAACTGGCGTTACGATTCCGGACTCGTCGCCGGAAACGCGCCCTGTTTTGGTGTGACCGATCCCAATAGCCCATGCCTGCTCTCTTCAACCACGCTCGGCGGCCAACCGGCCATCAGCATGGTGAACGCCTTCGGCGTTCCGCTTACCGCCGATCAGGAATTCGAGGCAGGGTTCACGTGCAACGGCCAGACGGCGACACCGTTCGTTGCTCTGCCCAGCGTCTGCCTGGCTTCCCAGTTCGGCTCGAATCTGATCAGCGTCCCTGCTCCGAATACAGGAGACAACGACAAGAACCCGCAGCGCATCGCCCCGCGTAACCTGTTCGACGTCACACTCGGCAAAACCAACATCTTCCACAAGGAGCATTACAAGACCGACATCGACTTCACCGCCATCAACGTCACCAACAAGTACGCGCTCTATAACTTCCTGTCCACGTTCAGCGGCACGCACTACGTCACGCCGCGCGCCATGACAGCGAAGATTACGTTGAACTTCTAAGAAACGCACAATGCAAGTCGGCAAATGGAAACGGGCAGGCCGCCAAGGCCTGCCCGTTTTCCTTCTTGCGCGTCCTCTTATGAGAGGCTGTCCACAGCCCGCAGGTAAGCCTGATAAATCTCATCCCCGAAGCACGCAAAGATCACCTTCTCAATCGCGTCGCTGCCGATCAGCTCCGCTACCGTCTCTCCCACCGCAATCTTCACCGCGCGCTCCACCGGAAACCGGTACACCCCGCAACTGATCGCCGGAAACGCCAGCGATTTTAACCCATTCTCCCGCGCAATCCTGAAAACCGACCGGTAGCAGCTCGCCAGCAACTCCGGCTCGCCTCGTTCGCCGCCGCTCCACACCGGCCCCACGGTATGAATCACGAACTTCGCCGGCAGCCGGTAGCCCTTGGTCAGCCTGGCCTCGCCCGTCGGGCAGCCGCCAATCTGATAGCACTCGTCAAAAAGCTCCGGCCCCGCCGCGCGATGAATCGCTCCATCCACTCCGCCGCCGCCCAGCAGTGAGGTGTTCGCCGCATTCACAATCGCGTCTACCGCCAGCGTCGTGATGTCCGTCTTGACCACTTCGATTTTAGCGGTCATCTCAATTTCGCCCCCACCATCCAGGCCTCTTGAGCGCGGCATCTGCCGCAATTCTTACCTCTCACTGTCGAGCGCATGCATCTGGTGCGCGTCATACCGGGTGCCCGCAACGGCTCCGGGTGGAATTGCGGCTTCAATCTGCGCCATCTCCTCCGTGCTGAGCTTGATCTCAAGTGCGCCCAGGCTCTCGGCCAGTTGCGTGCGCTTCCGCGCCCCGACCACAGGGATGATCGAATTGCCCTTGGCCAGCACCCATGCCAGCGCCAACTG
>Ga0326728_10015426_pt1 | contig 15901 bp, 10 predicted proteins | sample MB3enrmetagenome_FD_207602 | JGI IMG/M metagenome (GOLD analysis project Ga0326728, IMG submission 207602) | Lab enriched peat soil microbial communities from McLean, Ithaca, NY, United States - MB31MN | ecosystem: Environmental > Terrestrial > Soil > Wetlands > Peat | place: USA: New York...
AATGGTGGCCGGTATCGACCAGAACGCGGGACTGCGGGCCGGACTGGCGCGCCAGGTGGGAGGACATGCCCCAGTCGGCGATATCGGTGTGATAGAAGGCCGGCTCGAAGGGCTTGTATTCGATCAATTGGCGCTGGCCCGGCGCCAGATGGTCATGCGTGGTGCGCAGGGCCTCTTCAAGCCAGCCGATGCGCTTGCGGATGCTCTGGGTGCCGGGATAGTTGGAGCCATCGGCCAGCCAGACGGAGAGATCGCGGCAACCGAGGCGCTTGGCAATCTCGATCGAATCCAGCATGTGGTTCACGGCCTGCTCCCTGATCTTCGCCGAAGGGTTGCAGAGGGAGCCGTACTTGTACTCCTGGTCCTGAAAGAGGTTGGGATTGATGGAGCCGGCGCGAACGCCGAAGCGGCGCTCCAGTTCCTTCACCTCGGGGACATCGCTGACGCCGTTGGGCAGATCCCAGAGCACATGCAGGGCAAGCGTGGGAGTGACGCCGGTGAGGCGGTTCACCTCGGCCGCATCGGCGAACTTCTCCTCGATGGTGGAAGCGGCGGCGGCCTGCACGAACTTTCCAAAGCGGGTGCCGGTGTTGGCGAATCCCCAGGAGGGAATCTCGATCTGGAAAGAATCCAGAGCTTTAACTGCCAGGTCATAGGTTGCGGATTCCGAGTGCGTCATGGTCCTTTGCTCCTTACCGGGCTCGCTGGCTCCGGTCTCAATGCTACGTTCGTCGTGAATCAAACCTCGTCGCGCACCAGGATCACATGCAGGAAGCGTGGTCCGTGGACGCCTTTGATGCGTGTCATCTCAATGTCTGCCGTGGCGCTGGGCCCGGAGATGGTTGTAACCAAACTCGGCGGCTGCCGGCAACTGTCGAAGTACTCGGGCAGGGTTTGGACCACCTGGCTGGCGCGGAGGATGCAGAGATGCCAGTCGGGCAGCAGGGTGAGCACCCTGCGGCCTTCAGCCGGAGAGTGGTGGAGGACGATGGTTCCCGAGTCGGCGACCCCGCAAGTGGCCGCGGTGACCACGCCTTCGACCGCTTCGATCTCGGCGGTCGCAAGGCCGCGATCGATCTTCCAGTCATAGCCCTCGGCGAGCCACTCGGCGGGCAGGCCTTCGGGCGCGGCAAAGATGCGTTTGCCGCTGGCTTTGAGCTGGGCGGCGATGGTGGCGGGCAGAGCCGCGGGCGTAGACTCAACGACCTCGGCGTCGTACTCGCGCAAGCGTTCGATCATCAGCTCGATGCGGGCCGCGGCGGAAAGCGCGCCCCGGCGGATATAGGCGCGGGGCAGAGCCCGATAGGCATCCGCCAGTTGAGAGGCATCTTTCCTGACAGACTGAGTCGCGGCGCCGATGCGGTCGAGGATCAGCTGCCGTGACTGGCCGGAGGCGGGGACGGGCGCGCTCATTTCGCCTCCTTGCCCGATGCCGGGCTCGACTGCCGGGCGCGGGCTGCCCACCAGCCGTGGAAGGTCTGTTTGGGAAAGCCGCGCAGATCGCGGGTCTGGGTCCATTTGCCACCCACGCTGGGCAGCGAGTGAATCCATCCATCCCTGCGCGTGAAGAGCCGAATGCCGATGCGCCCCATGAACTGCGAGGCATGGAAGAGCCAGGCATGGGCAAAGAGCAGGCTGGCGATGCGAAGCCCCAGGTACATGGGGTCGAAGAAGCGGGCGAGATCCCTGCGCTCCTGGTCGACCACCTGGGCGCGCAGTTCGAGCAGCACCTCGGGAATATTGATCTTGACCGGACAGACCTCGAAACATGCGCCGCACAGCGAGGAGGCAAAGGGGAGCGACTGCGCGTGATGCATCTGCATCAGCTGCGGGGTGAGAATGGCTCCGATGGGGCCGGGATAAACCGAGCCGTAGGCGTGGCCGCCGGTCTGGCGATAGACCGGGCAGGCGTTCATGCAGGCGGCGCAGCGGATGCACTTCAGGGTCTGGCGCTGCTTGGGCTTGGTGAGGATCGACGAGCGCCCGTTGTCGAGCAGAACCACATGGAAGCTCTGCGGGCCGTCGCCGGGGGTGACGCCGGTCCAGATCGAGTTGTATGGGTTCATGCGCTCGCCGGTGGCGGAGCGGGCCAGCAGTTGGAGCGTGACCTCAAGGTCCTGGAAGCGGGGCAGCACCTTTTCGATGCCGGCCAGGGTAATCATGGTGCGGGGCAGGGTGAGGCACATGCGGCCGTTGCCCTCGGATTCGACCACCCCGACGGCCCCGGTCTCGGCGATAAAGAAGTTGGCCCCGCTGATGGCGGTGGGAACGGTGAGGAACTTCCGGCGGAGATAGGTGCGGGCCGCGTTCGTCAGTTCCTTAGGGTCGTCGGAGAGATCCTTAAGGCCCATGGTGCGGGCGAAGATCTCGCGCACCTGGCTGCGATTGATGTGCAGAGCCGGGACGACGATGTGGGAGGGCTCCTGCTCGCCCAACTGCAGGATGATCTCCGCCAGGTCGGTTTCGAAGACGTTCACGCCCGCGGCCTGCAGGAAGGGATTCAACTGAATCTCGGCCGAGGTCATGGTCTTGATCTTGATCACATCGCTGGCGTTTTCCCGGCGAAGGATATCGAGAATGATCCGGCGGGCTTCGGCGCCGTCGGCGGCCCAGTGAACGACCCCTCCGGCGGCGGTGCACTTGGCTTCAAATTCTTCGAGATACGCGCCCAGGTTCTCGATGGCGTGCATGCGGATGGCCGACGCCGCCGTACGCAGTTCCTGCCAGTCGGCTTTTTCGGCTACCAGCTTGGCGCGCTTGGCCTGGATCACGTCGATGGCGTGGGCCACGTTCTTGCGCAGTTGCGGATTGCGCAGAACCGGCAGCACGGCTTGCGGAAAGGGCGGCGCGATGGTGGGGTCGAGCACGGGGTGGTTTGCGACTGCGGCGCTCATAGGACCCCCTCAGCGGGCGTGGCTTCCGTGCTGGCCAGAATCTGGGCCATGTGGATGGTCTTCATGCCCGCATATTGTCGGTGCATGGCCCCGCCCAGGTGCATGAGGCAACTGTTGTCGAGGGCGGTGCAGAACTCGGCGCCGGTGGAAACGACGTCCTGCAGCTTGACGGCCAGCATGGCGGAGGAGACCTCGGCGTTCTTGACCGAGAATGTCCCGCCGAAGCCGCAGCAGCGATCCACATTGGGCAGCGACGCCAGTTGCAGGCTGCGCACCTTGGCCAGCAGGCGGTAGGGACGGTCGCCAAGGTGCAGCCCGCGAACGCCATGGCAACTGGCGTGGTAGGTGACGCGATGCGGGAACCAGGCGCCCACATCCTCCACACCCAGGCGGTCGATGAGGAACTCGCTCAGCTCGTAGATCCTGGGCAGCAGGGCGGCGTACTCTTTGCGCAGCGATTCGTTGCCCAGTTCCTCGATCAGGCCGGGATATTGATCGCGCATCATGGCCACGCAGGAGGAGGAGGGAACCACGACGTTTTCGGCGTCCTGGTAGAGGCGGACCAGGCGCTTGGCCTGGGAAAATGCTTCGCCGCGGAAGCCGGTATTGGCGTGCATCTGGCCGCAGCAGGTCTGTTTGGGGTGGAATTCCAGCTCCACGCCCAACCTCTCGAGCAGGCCTACCACCGCCCTGCCCGTCTCCGGGAAGAGGGTGTCGTTATAGCAGGTGATGAACAGCGATGCGCGCATAGGCCACTCAAACCGGACAGCGATTCAAAGGTTGTATGGTATTCGATAGAGACACGATTTGTCTATTGCATTTAAGTTTTTTTAGGGGAGGGCGGCGCATCTGAATTCACTCGCCGCCGCAATTCCAGTTGCGTTTGCCCCGGAGAGCAGAATCCGGAACCAGCCGGAGCTGAGGTCGATGCTTTAGAATGAGCCGGTTCCGCATTCACAGGGCGACCGGCAACCAGCCAGCATGCCGCCAGCCAGGCGGGTTCCTGCCCCAGGTCAACTTTGCCGCTCGGTTTGCGTCTAATCAGGATGCTTGCTCTCGCCGGCGCATCGGCGGGCGTTCGGGGCCTCCGATAGCTCTTCGATGCGGTTTCGAGTTTTTCTTTTTGCCGCTGTCAAGGGATGCGCGGCCGGGAACCGGGGCGGGAGTTTTCCCCAAGGGTACCTCGGTGTATTTTGGTCGGAACCGCAACTTTTCGCTTGTTCGGGAGTTTTCTCCGAAGGAAGGGTCCAGGAAAATACTATGCGTCTGATGCGTTCGCTCCCCCTTTGTGTATTGGCCAGCGCACTGCTCTGCGGAACGGCAATGGCCCAGCTATTCGCACCCACCGTTCGGATCGTCGATAAGATCGACGAAAGCCAGCTGGTGACGCTCAAGGGCAACACCCACCCGGCGGCAAACGCCAGGAACGATCTTGGGCCGGTCAGCCCCGACCTGCCCATGACCGACCTGATCCTGGTGCTGAGCCGCAGCCCTGAGCAGCAGGCGGCCTTCGAGAAGTTTGTGGCCGCCCAGTACGATCCGGCCTCGCCCGATTTCCATCAATGGCTCACTCCCGAGCAGGTGGGCGAGAACTTCGGCCCCTCCCAAACCGACATTGCGACCATCTCCAACTGGCTGACCGGGCATGGCTTTGCCGTCGCCGAAGTGACCAAGAATCGGATGTCGATCCGCTTCAGCGGCACGGCCTCGCAGGTGGAGAACGCCTTCCACACCGAGATTCACAACCTGAGTGTGAGGGGCGTGCCGCACATCGGCAACATGAGCGATCCGCAGATTCCCGCGGCGCTTGGCCCGGTGGTGGTGGGCGTGAAGGCGCTGCACAACTTCTTCCCCCGGCCGCTTCACCGGACGGGCAGCGTGGTGCAGCGGGATGCCGCTTCGGGAAAGTGGAAGCGGACCGCGAACGCATCCGGCACGGCCAGATCGGCGCGTCCGCAGTTTGAATCGACCGATGAGTATGGCGACCTGATCGAGGACGTTGCGCCGTACGACTTTGCCGCCATCTATAACGTGCTTCCGCTGTGGAATGCGAGCACGCCGATCGACGGGACGGGGCAGACGATCGCCATCGCCGGGACCAGCGATATCAACCCCAGCGACGTGGCGGCCTTCCGATCGGACTTTGGCTTGCCGACGAATCTGCCGGCGAATACGCCCCAGCAGATCAAAGGCGCGAACGGTCACGACCCCGGGATATGCCTGAGCACAACAAGCATTACGTTGTATGGCTGCACCATCGACGACCTGATCGAGAACTCGCTGGATGTGGAGTGGTCGGGATCGATTGCCAAGAACGCGCAGATTATCCTCGTGACCTCCGCCGCTCAGTCGATAAGCGACGATCCTATCTACGATTCGGCAAATTACGTCGTCGAGCACCAGACGGCGCCGGTCCTGAACGTGAGCTACGGCGAGTGCGAGTTGGGCGAGGGCACCGCGGGCAACGTGGGCTATTACAACCTGTGGTCGACGGCGGCCAGCGAGGGGATTGCCGTTTTTGTGGCGGCGGGCGACTCCGGCTCGGCCAGTTGCGACGATGGAATGGATGAGTTCGTGCCTTATGCGTCGGAGTACGGGCTTACGGTCAGCGGGCTAGCTTCCACGCCCTGGAACACGGCGGTGGGCGGCACGGATCTGTACTGGTGCCCGATTGCCGACTCGAGCTGCACGAGTCCGGCGGCGCAGTACTGGAACACGACGAACAACGCAACCACGGGAGCCAGCGCCAAGGGCTATGTGCCGGAGGTTCCCTGGAACGACACCTGCGCCGGCACCTTCGGATTCCAGGTCACCCAGTTGATTGCGTCGGACCTGGGAGTCCCGGGCGTGGACGACGCGGAGCTGGGATGCAATTTCGCTGCCTCGGCCTACTATGACAGATTGGTCTATTACGACTTCGGCGGTTACGAAATGGCGTATCTCGTCGATATTATCGGCGGCAGCGGCGGGGCGAGCGGATGCGTGGTCAGCACCTCGACCGGTACCCAAACAGGAACCTGCACGGCCGGCTCAACCAGCACGGGCGCCACCACCAACCCCGTCACAGGCGTCGCGCAGGGTTCAATCCCTCTATACAACAATGGCTGGATTAAGCCGTCGTGGCAGGCGGGCGTTCCCGGAATCCCGTCCGATGGGGTGCGCGACATACCCGACGTCAGCTTCTTCGCTTCGGACGGCTTCCTGGGCAGCGCCTACCTGATCTGCGTCTCCGAGGGCGGCTACTCCTGCACCTATTCCAATAACTCCGAGCCGTTCGCGCAGGAGGTGGGCGGAACGTCGGTGGCTACTCCGGCGATGGCCGGGGTGATGGCGCTGATCAATCAGAAGAGCGGCACGCCGCAGGGATCTCCCAACAGGGAACTCTACGTCCTGGGGGCCAAGCAGGCCGCCAGCCCCGGCTACTCGAGTTGCAGCGCCGAGACCGTGACCGCCAGCAGCACGACCTGCTTCTTCAACGACATCGACGCCGGCTCCTTTACGCCGCCGTACAGCAACGCCGTCCCCTGCGACGCTGGCGACGGGTCGCCCAACTGCTTCGCGCTGCATTCGGGAGATACGGTTGGCATCGTCGGCAATGCCGCGGGCACGCCGGGCTACAACGCGGGCACGGGCTACGATCTGGCCACCGGGCTGGGATCGCTGAACGTGGCCAACGTGGTGAACAACTGGACCTCGACCATCGGGACCAACAAGGCGACCGTGACGGTGACGCCGACGCCGGGAACTATCGCGGTAAACCAGAGCCTGAGCGTGGCGGTGACGGTGGCCAGTTCGCCCACGGGCGGGACCACGCCCACCGGAACGGTGACGCTTTCCAGCGGCAGCTATACGTCGAGCGCGGAGGCGCTCAGTTCCAGCGGCAGTTACACCTTCACGGTTCCCGGCGGCAGCCTGAGCGGGGGAACCGATACCCTGACGGCGAGCTATACCGGCGACTCGACCTACGCGCCGGCGAGCGGAAGCGGGAGCGTGACGGTGACCAAGCTCACGGCCAACGTTTCGGCCACGCCTTCGGCGCCCAGCATCAATTCGAACCAGACGCTGGTGGTGACGGGCACGGTGACCGGAACCGGGGCGACTCCAACCGGAACGGTTCTCGTTTCGTACGGAACCTATACTTCGCCGGCGGCGACCTTGAGCAGCGGGAATTATTCGGTAACCATCACGCCGAACTCGCTCCCCGGCGGAAACGACATTCTGACCGTTCAGTACAGCGGGGATGCCAACTACAGCGCGGCGGCCGGTTCGGCAGCGGTTAAAGTGACGTATATCCCCGTGCTGAACCCGACGGTGACGGTGACGCCGGCATCGACGACGGTGGATTCGGGCTCGCCGCTGATCGTAACGGTGACCGTGACCGGCCCGCCCGCTACGCCGGCAAATCCCACGCCCACGGGAACGGTGAGTCTGACGGGCAGCGGCTACGCGTTGACGACGCAGTCGCTTTCCAACGGGGTCGCCAGCTTCACGATTCCCGCCAACACGCTGGCGTCAAGTCCCACCACCACGGTGAGCGATGCGCTTACGGCGCACTATCAGGGAGACCCGGCCTACGCTCAAGCGGACGGCTCCGCCACGCTGACGGTGACGCAGTCCGGCTTCTCGCTCTCGGCGACGACACCGGTTGCCGTGGCTCCCGGCGCGCAAACCACCTCGACGGTCTCCGTGAGTTCGCCCACCGATTACACGGGCACGGTGACATTCACCTCCGCTTCGTGCGTGCTGACTAAGTCTCCCAGCGGGGCGGTCAGCCTGCCCGGCTGCTCGCTGACCGGGAACGGGTCGGTGACGGTGACGGACGGCTCGGTCAGCGGACCGGTCGTCTACACGGTAAGCACAACGGGAACAACCTCGCCTTTGGCGGAGCTGCAACTGCCCAAGGTTGGCGGGGACGTCCGGCAGGCGGGCAGCGGGCCGGCCCTGGCCCTGGCGAACCGCATGGCGGACGCTCACACTGCAAGAGGGAGCGGTTCGGGGTGGTTTGAGACGGCCGGTGGAACCGCGCTTGCCGCCTTGTTCCTCTTCCTGATTCCGGGCGGCTCCCGGAGGTGGAGGAAGATGCTCAGCGTGCTTCTGCTGATGGCGGCCGTGACGTTCGCGGGCGTGGGCTGCGGAGGCGGCGGTGGCGGAGGGTCGACGGGACCCACGCAGGCCAATCCGACCGTAACCGTGACGCCGTCCGCAAGCAGCGTGGCTGTCAATACCTCGCTTTCCGTCGCCGTCGCCGTCACGGGGTCGTCCGGCACGCCAACCGGCACGGTGAACATCAGCGGAGGCGGATATACCTCCCCGCAGCAGACGCTCTCCTCGGGCAACGCCACGTTCAACATTCCCGCCAACTCGTTCACCACCATCGGGAGCGTAACGCTCGCGGCGAGTTACAGCGGCGACTCCAATTACTACTCCGGGAACGGGACGAGCAGCATCACTGTGAACAACGTGCCCACCACGGCGGGCAACTACACCTTTACGGTGACCCCGACCAGCAGCCCGTCCTTCACCACCGCGGCGCCGTCAACCACCTTCATGGTGAACGTGAATTAGTGCACGCAAGCAAGCGCGGCGCGCTGGCCCTTCCTTCGGGAAGGGCCAACGCGTTTCTGGGAGCGGGGCGGGGAAGCCGGCTTGATCGTACTATCCCACCCCTTCGACTGCGCTCAGGGCAGGCTCTAGCGACAAGGACAAGGACGTCGTGCCCAGAGGGCGCCCAGGTGGGGTGCCCACTGCGTCACTTGGCGAGCTTGTCGAGGTCGAGGTTGAGGAGGAGAACGTTGACGCGGGGTTCGCCGAGGATGCCCAATTGGCGCTTGGCGATGTGCTGCTCGATGAGCTGGCGGATGCGGTCTTCGGCGATGCCGCGAGCCTTGGCGACGCGCGGCGCCTGGAAGTAAGCGGAGTCGGGGGTGATGTCGGGATCGAGGCCGGAGGCGGAGGTGGTGACCAGATCGATGGGCACGGGCTTGCCGGGATTCTCCTGGGAGAGCTTGTCGATGGAGCCCTGAATGCGGTCCACCAGGGCCTTCGAGGATTGGGCCAGATTCGATCCGCCGGATGGAGAGGTAGTGGAGTTGGCGGCGAAGTCGGAACTGTCGGAGTAGGCCGCGGCCGAGGGCCGGGGATGGAAGTATTTGTCCGCGGTGAAGCTCTGCGCCAGCAGCTCGGAGCCGATCACGGTACCGTCCTTGAGTTGGATCAGGCTGCCGGCGGCCTTGTGGGGAAAGATCACGGCGGCGATACCGGTGACGACGAGCGGATAGCCGATCCCCAACAGGACCGCGGTAACGAGGGTGAAGCGAATCGAGGTCTTCCAGACGGAATGCACGTTGGTTCTCCCTGAGGGTTTGAAGCCCCTCCTATTACGCAAGACGCACGGCTACCAGGAACAGGTCGATGGCCTTGATGCCGATGAAAGGCAGAATGATCCCTCCCACGCCGTAGATGAGCAGGTTGTTGCGCAGCAGAATGTCCGCGGCCTTGGGTTCGTATTTGACCCCCTTGAGGGCCAGCGGAATGAGGGCCACGATGATTAGCGCGTTGAAGACGACCGCCGAGAGGATGGCCGACTGCGGCGAGTGCAGAAACATGATGTTGAGCGCGCCCAGCACCGGAAAGACTCCGGCGAACATAGCGGGGATGATGGCGAAGTACTTGGCCACGTCGTTGGCGATGGAGAAGGTGGTCAGCGCGCCGCGCGTCATCAGAAGCTGCTTGCCGATCTCCACGATCTCGATCAGCTTGGTGGGGTTGGAGTCCAGATCGACCATGTTGCCGGCTTCCTTGGCGGCCTGAGTGCCGGAGTTCATGGCCACGCCCACGTCGGCCTGGGCCAGGGCGGGAGCGTCGTTGGTGCCGTCGCCGGTCATGGCCACCAGCTTGCCCCTGCCCTGCTCGCGCCTGATCAGGTCCATCTTGTCCTTGGGCTTGGCCTCGGCCAGGAAGTCGTCCACGCCGGCCTCGCGGGCAATCACGGCGGCGGTCAGCGGGTTGTCGCCGGTGATCATGATGGTGCGGATGCCCATGGCGCGCAGGCGCGCCAGGCGCTCTTTGAGGCCGCCTTTGACGATGTCCTTGAGGTAGATGACGCCCAGGGCCGCTGCGTTTTCCGCCACCACCAGCGGAGTGCCGCCGGCGCGGGCAATCTCCTCCACCTGTTCGCGAACCTTTTGCGGCAGTTGCGATCCCTGCTCCTCGAGGAAGCGGGCGATGGCGTCCACCGAGCCCTTGCGGATGCGAGTGCCGGGCAGGTTGACGCCGCTCATGCGGGTCTGCGCCGTGAAGGGAACGAACTCGGCGTGAATGCCGGCCAGATCGCGGCCGCGGAGGTTGTACTTCTCCTTGGCCAGGACGACGATGGAGCGGCCCTCGGGGGTTTCATCGGAGAGCGAGGCAAGCTGCGCCGCGTTGGCCATGCGCTCCTGGCTCACGTCGGGGGCGGGATAGAACTCCGTGGCCTGGCGGTTGCCCAGGGTAATGGTGCCGGTCTTGTCGAGCAGCAGGGTGTTCACGTCGCCCGCGGCCTCGACGGCGCGTCCGCTCATGGCCAGCACGTTGTATTGCACGAGCCGGTCCATGCCGGCGATGCCGATGGCCGAGAGCAAGCCGCCGATGGTGGTGGGAATCAGGCAGACCAGCAGCGAGACCAGCACGAAGACGGATTGCGGAGCCTTGGAGTAGATGGCAAAGGGCTGCAATGTGACCACGGCGAGCAGAAAGACGATGGTCAGTCCTGAGAGCAGGATGCTGAGGGCGATCTCGTTGGGGGTCTTCTGGCGTGAGGCGCCTTCGACCAGGGCGATCATGCGGTCCAGGAAGGTTTCGCCGGGGTTGGCAGTGATGCGGACCTTGATCCAGTCGGAGAGAACCTTCGTCCCGCCGGTGACGGCGGAGCGGTCGCCGCCGGCCTCGCGGATGACGGGCGCCGACTCGCCGGTGATGGCCGACTCATCCACCGACGCCACGCCCTCGATGACCTCGCCGTCGCCGGCGATATATTGTCCGGCCGCAACGTAGATGATGTCGTCCAGGCGCAGCAAGCCGCTGACCACCTCTTCAAAGCTGCCGTCGGCGGTGTAACGCTTGGCGATGGTCTCGCCCTTGGCTTTGCGCAGCGTGTCGGCCTGGGCCTTACCGCGGCCTTCGGCCATGGCCTCGGCAAAGTTGGCGAAGAGCACCGTGACCCACAGCCACAGGGTGATCTGCAGGTTGAAGCCGAAGCCGGGGCGATGGTGGACAACGTTGTCGATGAGCAGCGCCGAGGTGAGCACGCTGCCCACCTCGACCACAAACATCACCGGGTTCTTGACCATCCAGCGGGGATCGAGCTTGCGCACCGAGTCCAAAAGCGCCTGACCGATGATTTCCGTATTCCAGAGACTCTTCTTTTCAGCCATGACAGTCCGTTTCGTCTTTTCCTGATGCGGTGTGGGTATCGGTTAGAAGAGCTGCCCTGTCTTGAGCAGCAGATGTTCCAATATGGGTCCCAGGCTCAGGGCCGGGAAGAAGGTGAGGGCGCTCAGAATGAGGATCACGCCCACCAGCAGCGCGGCAAACAGGGCTGTGTTTACCTGGAAGGTGCCAGCCGAGGGCGGCACGCTCTTCTTGCTTGCCAGGTTGCCGGCCAAAGCCAGCACCGGAATCATCATCAGTAGACGGCCGGCGAGCATGTCCCAGCCCAGCGCCACGTTGTACCACCAGGTATTCGCATTCAAACCAGCAAAGGCCGATCCGTTGTTGCCCGCCCCGGAAGTGTATGCGTAGAGAATCTCGGTGAGGCCGTGGGGCCCCTGATTGTTCAAGCTGGAGAGGCCTATGGTCGGCGAAAGCAGAAAGGCGGCGGTGAGCGAAAGGATGATGAGCGGGAAGATGAGCACATAGAGCATGGACATCTTCACATCGTAGGATTCGATCTTCTTGCCCAGGTACTCGGGAGTGCGGCCCACCATGAGTCCGGCGATGAACACCGAGAGCACCACCATGATCAAGATGCCGTATAAGCCCGAGCCGACGCCGCCGAAGACTACCTCGCCCATCATGATGTTGATGAGCACCACCATGCCGCCCAGCGGAGTGAGCGAGTCGTGCATGCTGGTGACGGCGCCGCAACTGGCGTCGGTGGTGATGGTGGCGAAGAGCGAGCTTGCGGCGATGCCGTTGCGCACCTCCTTACCCTCCATGTTGCCGCCCGGCGCGGTCGCCGTGCCGGTCTGCGCTGCGCCATGAATCAGCGGATGCGAATGCGACTCGGCCCAGTAAACGGTGGCAAACCCGGCGGTAAAGAGCACCCACATGGCGGCCAGCACAGCCCATCCGTGGCCCGGCGAACCGGTCATGCGCCCCAGCGTATAGGTGAGCCCTGCGGGGATGATGAAGATGGAGAGCATCTGCAGCAGGTTTGAGAAGGGAGTGGGGTTCTCGAAGGGATGGGCGCTGTTGGCATTGAAGAATCCGCCGCCGTTGGTGCCCAGCATCTTGATCGCTTCCTGCGATGCCACCGGCCCTTGCCCGATGGTCTGGACCTGCGCGGGCTGTTCAAGCGGATGTGCTATAGTGTATGCGTTCAGATTCTGCGGAACGCCCTGACCGACCAGCAGCAGCGCATAGATGAGACACGCCGGAACCAGCACATAGAGATACGTGCGGGTCATGTCTACCCAGAAGTTGCCGATGGTGCCGGAGGTCGTCCGCTTGATGCCTCGGATCAAAGCCACGGCCACCGCGATGCCCACCGCAGCGCTGCCGAAGTTGTGATACGCCAGCCCCACCATTTGGGTCAGATAGCTCATGGTGGTTTCGGGCGTATACGACTGCCAATTGGTGTTGGTGGTAAAGCTGGCGGCCGTGTTCCATGCCAGGTCGGGGCCGACGGCGGCCAGCCCCTGCGGATTCCAGGGCAGGAAGTTCTGCAAGCGCTCGATAGCGTAGGTCATCAACATGCTGACCGCTGAGAAACCGAGCACTGCAAAGGCATACTCGCGCCAGTTCATCTCCGTGTCGGACTTTACGCCGGAAAGCTTGTAGATGAGCCGTTCGATGGGACGAAGCACCGGATCCAGCCAGGTGCGTTCCCCCTCCAGCACACGGGCCAGATAGATGCCCACCGGGCGAACAGTCGCAAGTAGAATCAGGGAGTAAAGGGCAAACTGCAACCAGCCGTTGGCGGACATGTCAGAACTTCTCCGGGAAAAGCAGGGTGAGGGTCAGGTAACCCAGCAGCAGGACGGAAAGAACCAGGGCAACAACGGTATAGAGGTCCATTTGCATGGGGGCTACCTCAACTTCTGGCAGGCCATGACGTAAAGAAACGCCAGGGCGAAGAAGACTGCCGTGAACAGCAACATCGCTACATCTTGCATCGCGGGTCTCACAGTTCCGGCCGGAACGAAGCCGGCCAGGCTCAGTGCGGGAAATGCCGTCCAGCATGGACTCCGGGGCGGCTGTTTGCGAGCAAACCGGAATCGCCGCACAACAACGATTCTGGTTCACGCCTCGTTTGAGTATCGAAAAGGTTTCCTAAGAAAGCCGTAAAGACGTTGGAGAAGCTGAAGACCCAACTGCAAGTCAGTGAGCAACCGAAGTTCGCATCGCCGGGGGTCCAAGCGATTTGCGGCTGGGGTTTATTCCTCGCTGCCGCTCCATCCCTCTGGGATGAAACGGTAACCGACCCAGGGCTCGGTCTGAATATACTGCTTGCCGGTTTCGGCTTCCAACTTCTTGCGCAACTGGCCGACAAAGACGCGCAGATACTCCGGTTGGTGGGCCGACTGCGCTCCCCATACAGTGGTAAGCAGGGCGCGGTGGGTCATCACCTTTCCCGCGTGGCGGGCCAGGTGAAGCAACAGATCGAATTCCTTGGGGGTGAGGTGGACGGGTTTGCCCAGAACGGCGATGGTGTGAGCGGTGGAGTCGATCACAAAGTCCCCGGCCTCGATAGCCGCCGTGGTGCGCTCCGGTGCGCGGCGCAGGTGAGCGCGGACCCGGGCCAGCAGCTCTTGAATGCTGAAGGGTTTGGTGACGTAGTCGTCTGCGCCGGCATCCAGTGCCTCTACTTTTGACCGCTCATGTTCGCGGACAGAGAGGATGAGCACGGGAGTGGCGGCGCGGGCGCGGATGGCGCGGCATACCTCGATGCCGGAGATGCCTGGCATCATGAGGTCGGTCACAACCAGGTCTGGCGCCCAATCCCGAAAGACCTGCAGGCCCTCTTCGGGATCGTTGGCTGTTCGTACGTCATAGCCTTGTGCTGAGAGCGCGGCGCGCAGCACCCGCGTGATCTGCGGTTCGTCGTCGATAACCAGAATTCTGCCGGGCATAATGTTTTTCTTCCAACGAAAGATTACATCATCCGATTGGCCCGCTATGATTTCTTTGATGAAGATCACGGGCGGGCTCTCCGATTCGCGAGGGATTCTTCACTGGCTGGTGGGAACGCTGATGGCGGCGCTGGCCACTTGGCTGCTGGTCTCCCTGGGAGCCAATTCGACAGCGGCGGGCATGGTCTTTCTTGTGCTCGTGGTTTGGTCGTCCACCCAGGCGGGGTTTTGGCTTTCACTCTATATCGCGGTACTTTGCGCGGTATCGTTCGACTATTTCTTTCTGCCTCCCTTCCGCACCTTCCGGCTGGCCGGAATTCAGGAATGGACGGCGATGCTTGCGTTCCTGGCATGTTGCGTGGTGGTGGGCCGGGTGGCGGAGCATGCGCGGCGCCAGACCCGGCAGGCTGAACAGAGGCGCGAGGATGTGGAACGGCTCTACGCGCTGAGCCAGGAAGTGATGCTGCACGAGGACGCCGTAGGGCTGATTCACGATCTGCCCCGGCTTATCGATCGCATCTTCGCACTGGATGGCGTGGCGCTGTACGTTTGCGATCGGGACGAGTTCCACGCCTCGACGGCGGACCTGCCTGAGAGCGTGAAGGAAACCTTGCGGGTGATGACTCAGGGCCCGAATCCAACCATCATTCCGCAGGCTGGCTTCTTCACCACGGCGCTGATGCTGGGGATGCGGCCAGTAGGGGCGCTGGGCTGGCGGCCGGCGCGGCTTTCCCGCCAGGTTGCTACAGCAGTGAGCGCTCAGGTGGCCATCGTGCTGGCCCGGGCCATCGCCATTGAGGCCTCGGCGCGCATGGAGGCGGCGCGCGAGGGAGAACGGCTGCGCACGGCGCTCATTGACTCGCTGACCCACGAACTGCGCACGCCGCTGACCTCCATTCGCGCCGCCGCCACCACGCTGCTGCAGGCTGAGGGGCTGGACGAAGCCGGTCGGCTGGATCTGGCGGCCATCGTCGATGAGGAGGCCGCGCGGCTGGATTTCCTTATCGGTGAGGCAGTCGAGATGGCCCAGATCGATGCCAACGTAGTCGAGGTCCATCTGGTCCCGCAGCATCCCCGCGCATTGCTCGACCAGGCCGTCGAGGAGTCGCGCAAAGCTCTGGCCACGCGCCGCGTCACCATCGATGTGGAGGGGCCGGATGATCCAGCCTGGTTCGATCCCCACCTGCTGGGGAGGGTTCTGCGCCATCTGCTTGAAAACGCGGCCACCTATACTCCGCCCGGCAGCCGCGTGAAACTGAGCAGCCGCAGGGTGGGCGACCGGCTGGAGTTCTCGGTCGAGGACAATGGCCCAGGCATCGATGCCCTCGATCTGCCGCTGATCTTTGAGAAGTTCTATCGTGGCAAGCGCGGCGCAATCGTAGGCAAGGGCTCGGGGATGGGCCTGGCCATCACCCGCGCCATTCTGGCCGCGCACGGCGGCGCCATCGAGGCCGCCAGCGTTCCCGGCAAGGGAGCCAGTTTCGTCTTCTGGGTGCCGCTGGTGGAAAAAGAGCTGGGAAACGCGGGATGAAGGCTTGCCGCATGGCGCTGCAAACCTGGTGACCCTGGTTATGCGGGAGCGGATTTTCACTTGCCCGGAAGGAGATTCGAATGCCAGCCACCCGTTTGTCGGTCTGTCTACTCGTAATTTCTGTCCTTTCGCTTGCTGCGCATGGT
>Ga0326728_10015427_pt1 | contig 15901 bp, 19 predicted proteins | sample MB3enrmetagenome_FD_207602 | JGI IMG/M metagenome (GOLD analysis project Ga0326728, IMG submission 207602) | Lab enriched peat soil microbial communities from McLean, Ithaca, NY, United States - MB31MN | ecosystem: Environmental > Terrestrial > Soil > Wetlands > Peat | place: USA: New York...
TCTCCTGGATGATGCGGCTCGAGATACCATTCGCCGGGTGGGAAATTTCCCGCCCTTTCCACCCGAACTCAATCGCCAGAAGTTGACCATCGAGGTTCCTTTGGCGTTTCGGCTAAGCAATGAGTGACGTGGCCGCGTGGCGCAATTTGGCTCAGTCAAATCAATCGCTCCTGAATCATGGCAGCTTCTATGGTTTTGCCCACCCCTACGTCATCAGCGATAAGAAGGCGCACGGGGTCAAGGCGTAAGGCCATGATCAGCGGGACGAACTGGTAAGGCCGGGGAACCACGGAAAGGCGCCCCAGGGATCGGAAGGGAGTGGCCCCGGACCGAAGGTTCAGGCGGGCAGCGTCGAAGAGGAGAAGGCTACCGGTGGCATCACCGGGGTGAGGTTCAGGAGGGGGAAAGGTTGCAGGTTTAATTGAACCCCCTTCCATGGGGAGAAAAATGCCGATCTCGTTTCCGTCCCCACCGGTGAGGGGCCGGAGCCTCAGAACCTCCGGTTCCTGATAGGGCAATACAACCCAATCCCTGCCTCGGGCATTTACAAGAGAGCCTGGCTAATATTGGTATTCCACATCAGATTCCTTAATTGGCCCCTAGCCTCCCCTTACAACTGCCAGAGAGTGAACAAGCAGGACTGGTCAACAGGCTCAAGGTCCTCCGTCAAGCATCCCGGGACCCGGGTTCTGCAGGTTGATGCTACACTTGACCTTGGGCTTGAGGGTCTTGCCGATCTCGTTCAGCAGGTTGGCCAGGGGGCCATAATAGGAGGTCTCCTTGACGGCCGCGCCGGAAGAGCGGATTTCGATCTGGTCTCGAAGGCAGGTTCCAGGGGATTCATCGGCCCTCACCTGAAGGCATTATGCCACAAAGGAAGAAAATGGTTAAGACATTTTGGGTTGTTTGAGTCGGCAAATTTCCTTGGACAAAATTATGTTGAGGGGATTTTCTTGTCAGAGACCTAAAACGGCCAGATTTAATTAACCGGAAGCTCCCAGGGGTAGGCGCAGGCAAAGATGGGTCGGATTATGGGTTACCATGCTGAAATAACATTATTTTTCAGCTTATCTATGCTTTGGGTTAGGGATTTTGGAAAATATGGGAAAAAAGGATGAATGGCACGGGGAAGAGTATGAAAATATTTGCAGAATTTATTTTATTGAAAAAGTATAAAGAATTTAAATTATTATAAGGTATTGATTAATTACATTTTCAAGAGAAATATTTCTATTCAAATTTATTTATAAATTCAGCTCTTAACCTTTATTTGCGTCTTCTGTTTCTTCCTCCGAAATTGCCTGGGCCAGTGCTTCCCCCGCCTCCGTCAAGCTAATCCCTGTAGCCGAATTGGTTAAGTTTTTCCAGATCACCACTAAGCCCCGTCGCCACAGTCTGGTTATGCTCCTGGATAAACTGGCGTGGCCGGCGTTGTATTCGCCCACGCCAACGGTGGCCATCTTGGACCCCCACTCCGCCGGTTCCCAATCCCGCCAGGCATCTAATATTTCCTGGGTTGAAAGAAATCTACTATCCAGGCATAGAAGCAAAATCCATCTTTGCAGGTCCGAAATACCCCTTCCCATTGAGTTATCCCCCATACTGGACAGAATCGTTTATGGATAATAGCAACGCGCCAGGATTTTTAGGGCCTTTAACCGTTGAGACGTGGATTCGCTATTGAAGGCCATATCGTCGAGTAACTGGACAATCATCCTCTCGCGGGTCCCAGCCAGGCGGAAAAATGATTTTTGGTTCTTGCTGAGTTTGTTCAGGATCTTCCGCCCGGTGTTGCAAAGGGCCTGGTCGCTTCGCCCCTTGTAACCTGCGGCACGGGCAGCGGTCTTCATTTTGTAGCCAGAAAAAAAGAGTTCCAGAAATCGCAACTGTCTCTGATTAAATCTGAAATTACTCATTGCCCACCTCAGCCATAAACCCATTGCCGGGTCTGGGCCATATTTTCAAACGGGAATCGTCTCCCACCATCTACAGAGTTATGCCCCTAGGCCTCCAGGTCCTCCCGGTCAAGCCAGCCATCTTGAATCATGGCCGTCTCTATCTGGGCCAGGGCCTTTTTAAACTCCGGCCACAAGGTGGGGGATACCGCCAGCCCCTTCTTTGTGGGGACCGGATCCTTGCCATCCGCCTGGACATATATCCGCATATCCGCAAACTTGTGGCCTTTATATTCCTGCAGGGTAAACTTTATAGCCTCCCTGCTATTCTTGGGTAGTTCACACACAGGTTTGGTCATGGCCGTTGCTCCTTTGTTCTGTCATCAACCTTGTCATCACCCTAATGAAGACACGGAAGACTGCATAATTACTGGATGAGGTGACTGTGTCACCATTTTTTCATATATCCCGGAGATTATTAGCCTATATAAATCCCATCCCCTCCCTTCTTTTAATGACAAATACCTTCAAACCTGCATAGTTGACGCCTAAAAGGTGTCATCGTCCCTTGACGACAAAGGTGACGACAATTTATTCTGGGCACAGTGAATAGGTTTTGGTTTTCGGGTCATAAAACATTTCCTCACCCAGGCCCTTTAATGCTGCGTTCCAGGCCCAGCTCCCGGCCCGGCTCTTATTCGCATGGCGTTCTAGGTCCCTTTTCTGCATAGGTCCGGCTGTTAACAGCCGCCTAACCCTTTCCTCCAGCTTGGCAATGCGGTTGTCCGCGTCTATGGGGTCGGCAAACTTGCGAGCAGCAAGCTGGTAGTTGAGCAAGGCTACGACTTTTTCGGCAATCTCGGGGGTGATACGGTCCTTCATCTCGGTTACCGCCAGCAAGGGCATAAGCCTGTGTCCGTAGGTGTCCAGGCGTTTCGTGAAGGCTGATTTCTCCATCTCGAAATACCAGGCAGCAAAAACTTTCTCGGCCTGGGGGTCAATGGGCATGGCATAGGGGCCATTGGCGGTTATCTCCCCCACAAACCGCAAAATTTCTCGCAAATCTTGCCTAAGTGTCTCCTTTTCATCCTCTGGCATGGGCTTGGGGATAGGGAATTTCTTTTGACTGTCGCCCACCACTATGAAAAGCCGGTTGATAAAGCCGATGTCCAAGAATTGGGGGGTGAACATGTTGCGATAAGTTTCCAGGGTGGAGGCAGCTAGGAGGCAAAGCTCGGCGTTGTCGGTCCCGATGGTGTGATTTTTGATGTGGTTGTGGTAGCTATTTTTCTCAAAGAGGGTATTCATGCAGGGCAGGAGCACCGAGGCGTCGATCCTCATTTTCTGGACAAGCGCTTTAAGTTCGTCGAGGATAAGGATTACCCGGGGGTTTTTCCCGAAGGCTTTAAGCAGACCCTCAGCGCTGCCCACTCCCAAAATCGGATTTGTCGCTCCTAACTCCAACGTCCCGCGGAAGAAGTCGCTGGACTTGTCAATTGATGTGGATTTTCGGGCATCCGAGGATTCCCCCAAATTTACTGTATAGAGCCTGGGTTGCGGTCTAATCTCGGATTCCAGGGTTATCTTGTTTGAAATTACGTGACCCAAAATCGTGAGATAGTCCATAAAGAGGAAGCATTGGGGGGTTTCGAGGTAATTTGAGTATGTCCGGGCAAATGTACCTGCCGCACCGGTCATCACCTCAATGGGCCAGAGAGGGGCCACCGTGACATTTGGGGTCCCTGTGGACTGCTGTTTCTGCTTCTTGGGGTCAGGGTCCTGCCCAGCTCGGTCGGGGGTATAAAATTCAGTTTTACCCGATAGGGCCTTTTCGATGGTCATTTGCCCATAGGTTGCTCCATCGCCACGATGCTTCTTGTTCCATTTGCCTTCCCGGTAAAGCCCACTTTGTCGAAACAGGTGGTCAATCCTGGCCGCATCCCCGCCGGTCCAGAAAGCCAAAAGGCCGCATAAGGCGAGATCGGCCTCATTTTGTGAATGGTAACCGCTTATGTCTCCCCGCCAAAGTTTTCCAAACTTAGCTCCGTTTGCCGCAAGGTGAGCCTTCTCAATCAATTCCTGGTTTGACAGGTTAATAGCGACGGAGGGATCGGAACGGGTATCTTTGGAGGATGCTTTGGGCTTACTGAAAATCGCGGTATGCAGGGCCTTTAACTGGGCTTGCCGGGGCTCAATGGTGGGAGGGGTTCCTTCAAAATGGTCCCCGATCACGGTTCAGCCGTCCTTTATAGGTGGTGACCGGTCATCGTGAAGTATCGGAGCCGGTCATAAACCTCGATCTTCATTCCGCAAGGTAATGTCTTGCTATTGCCAGCACTTACGGGCCACTCAGCCTTAACAATCGTGTGGGTTCCCGCTCCGCTTGGGCTTGCCTCTGAATATGAATCCAAATACTCAATGAGAACCTGAGCGCAGAATTTTAATTGCCCGGTTTCAGAGCGGCAATGGTCAATGTCAACTCCAGTGAAAGGATCATCGGGACTAAACATAAAGCCGATCCCGGCAATTCCGTTGTTTTTGTGCGCCTCATAGTGCTTTAAGGCCTGGGCATAGGTTCCCCAGGTGTTCGGTGCATCCGACTTGGCGTTGCCGCCTGTCTTGGGATTTTTGGGGACTTTAGTTAGTTTGCCCTTCCGTTTCTCCCAACCCCAGCAAACCCATTGGGGCCGGGCCTTTAATTCCCGCGGGATTTTGTCAAGGTTAAGGGGTAGCATGATAAGAGGTTCTCCATGGGTACTGGATGGACCCACTTATATCCAGACCAAAAATCTTGGCCTACGCCTGGTCTTTCAGCGATTGAACCCAAGCCTCCAGGTCGCTTCTTAAATAACCGACATCCCTGCTACCGAGTCTCACCCGCTTTGGGAATTTTGCTTCCCTTTCCAGTCTAAAAATTGTACTCCTGGATAAGCCATATTCTTTTATGACTTCCTTGGGCCTGAGAATCTGTCTCTGCATAACCTCCCCTCTCCGTGGTTATTAGTGAATTAATCAATTACTTTATGAATAATAAGAAAACAGAAAAACGGCTTAAAAGCAATGATTAATAATAATGATGATTAGTTATAACTTGCACCCAGACAACATAAAAAATGGTATTTTTATTATAATATGGGAGCAAGTAAATCGGCTTGCCCCCAAATTGAACAAAAAAGCCCCATTTCTAGGGCAATCGGAGACAAGCAATAAAAGGAGAATAAAAAAAATATTCTATAGAGGGTTCTTAGAATGGTGTTGGAGAAGCCAAGGCCTTCGCGCACGTTCTTTGCCAATAAAGGTGCGTAGCTTCGACTCGCTTGCAGTAGGACGCCCCAAGGATTTAAGGCAGATATTTGTCCACTCAGCTATTTCTTTGTCACTGGCTTTGGTGGGAAATTGTAAAAATATAATGGCAAATGCTTGGGCTTGTGATTTTGGCTTATAACTAATCGAAGTAAGCGACTCACCTTTTATAAGTTCGCGCCAATTAGAGGGAAATTTACCTTCAGAAACCGCTTCAATTATTTTGTCTCGCCATGATTGTAGCCGCTTCCGAATATCTTCAATCTTCTTAGGCGTAATACCAGCTAGACTGGCAAACTCGACCATTCTGTCAAAATGATAATCGAATTTTTTTATAATAACTTGGGGGAAATAAATAACATCGCGGTACTGGAAATCTTTATCTAATAGAGCAATAAATAAATCTCGCTGGTTAATATGGTAAGTCTTCTTATGCCCCTTTAGTCCATCCTCCCCAATGATTCCCGTGCCCAGAATTGCAAGAGCTTCCTGCTTAAATTCCGGGAAATAGGTGGTGGGGTTAAAAGGCACCAGAATTTTAGGTACTTTCCATTGTGAAGCTTCAGGAAAGAAGAGAAAGAAGAGCCGTTCAGCTTCGGCCTGTTCCTTGGACTTGATCTTTATAGTCTTCCAGTCCTTCAACCTATGCTGACCAGATTGTAAGGGTTCTTTTTCCTCATGGCTCATAACTACATTAATTTCTGGCTGGGTTTCATCGTCCTTCATCTGCTATGTCCTCCCATAGCCCCTTCAAAGAAACTCCCCCCAAGGTGATGAGGAAGGCACCCTGTCCCCCTCGCTGATCAGGCAGGGGTTAGGGGGAAACTCGGTTTATTTTTAAGCTCCACGCACCATCGGGACCACTTTGCTTTCGATACCCTCAATTATGCTCTTCAGCTTGCGGGCCCAGGCTTCCAGAGCTTGGCGCTTCTCCCGGTCGTAACTGTGCCGGTCATACACGGCGATTACACCCCGCTCGACATGGTTTAGGATTTTGCTGACCACCAGCCTGGGGATTCCCATACCGGTCATAATGCTGGCCGCGGTGCGCCGCAAGTCGTGAGGAGTGAAATTATTTATCCCCAGGGTATTAAGGTCAGCACGAAGTGCATGATCTACTGCCGCAGGCGTTATATGTCCGGCGCCACGAGGAGATGGAAACACCCAGCAAGAATCTCCTGCCAGATTTTTGGCCGCTTCCATTATTTCTATCGCCGGCGCGGATAGCGGCACGCGATGTGGGAGTCGGTTCTTAGCCTTCTCGGCTGGGATCGTCCACCATTTCTCTTGCAAGTCGATCTCAGCCCATTCTGCGGAAATGATTTCGCCCTTCCGCTGTGCGGTAACCAGTTGCAGTTTAAGCGACAACCTTATCCCTTCTGTAATCCGGGTCCCCTCCAGGCCATGCCAGAAGGTCTTAATCTCTTCCGCAGATAGCACACGATCCCGGCGCTGTTCACTAGAGGGGGTTTGTATTACAGTGCAAGGAGAAGCATGGACAATATCCCGAGCCACCGCGAAGTTGAACATCTTGCGGACCACCGCTAAGGTGCGGTTGGCCATGATGGGCGCGCCCCGATCAACTATATTGTCCAGGAGGCGGATTACATCGCGCCGGGTAATGTCCCTGGCCTTACGCCTTCCCCATTCCGGGAGCACATCCTTTTCTAGAATGCGCTTATCGGTGGCCCAGGAGCGTTTGCGGGCTTTGGCCCACTTCTCAACGTATTCGTCGGCTAGGGCAGCCACAGTTGGAGCGGTGCGTTCATCCTCTTTTTCGGTTAGAGCCTTGGCGGCAGGATCAATACCTCGGGCAACCATTTCCCTAGCCTCAGCATACTGTAAATGGGCTTCCGCAAGAGATAAGGCTGGATAGTTCCCCAGGGTGAGGCGTCTTTTTTTGATCTCACCTGGCATTCGATAAAAATAGATAAAGGTCTTGCGTCTGGAGGAAACGCGGACACCAAATCCACGATCTTCAAAGACCTCATACCTTTGGTCCCTCGGCTTCAGGTTTTGAATCTGCCGATCAGTAAATTTCATCCGGGCCTCCTTTCGGGTACCAAATTGGGTACCATTTTTATACTGGCAATAAGCGAAACATCTTGGTACCCGATGGCACAATCATAAGCTAGATATTTTTGAATGTCAAGCGCTTATTCAAAATAAAAAACATTTTATGAAACAAGCTGAACCATCCAGAAAACCTATTTGGCGCGACTCTTAATCACTAGGTTTGGGGTTCGAGCCCCCGACGGCCCACCAGAAAATTTAATTATTAAAAAGGATTAGCTGATGATGGCTAATCCTTTTCCCTTTTAAAATTGCCCAGGGATAACACAGGGATATAGGCTTTATTTCCAACCTTCAAGCCCCTCCTTGATTGATCGCAGAAATCAACCTTCCAGGTAGAGGGTGGACAGGGGGTAAAGATGGGTAGCCCGATACCCCTGACCCTCAAGCGGGGCCTACATTAAATTCCCTCTGTCCTAGATTTTTACTATCCAATATTTTGGTATGTTGACATTTAAATTTACATATGCTTTAAGTGTTTGTGCGAAACGCTAACCAGCCATGAGGCGTGGTCGGAAAGCCACGGGACTCAAGGAGGAGGCCGGGTTGCCCAAAAGGAGGTAACTCGGCTTTTTCATTCCTCTGGGGCAGAGAACTTCTGCCGGCTACCTCAACCACTCATTCCCTGCAGATGAAGGCGGTTCAGCCGTCGAGAAAGGGAGCCCAGTCCATGGAAAGTGATACCCGCAAATGGAGAGGGCGGTGCTGCGTGGGGGCGCTGGCCCTGGTGGTCTTAGTGCTGGCGAGTTCTGGCTGGGCGCAAGACCTGACGGTGGACAACGGGAACACCCTTACTGTGACCTCCGCCATTACTTACGATAACGAGTATATCGGGGACTCGGGCACCGGTACCCTCAACCAGACCTCGGCCACTAACACGGTGAACGATGATTTATATCTTGGGTATAATTCCACCGGCAGCGGCACCTACAACCTGAGCGGCACCGGCAGCCTCACGGCCCCGAGCCAAGCCATCGGCTATAATGGCACCGGCACCTTTACCCAGACGGGGGGCAGCAACACCATCACCGACCAGCTCGATCTGGGTACTAACCCTGGCAGCCTCGGCACTTACAGCCTTAGTCTTGCAGATATGAAGGACCAACTCATCTACTTCTACGACTTGGGATAATCAGCCGCGATCCATGACCTGGGGAAGCACTTGGGTGGACCCGTCCACCGTCAGATCTGTCGCCCCGACCGAACTCGGCATCCCCAAGTTCCCCAGGGCCAGTTAGAAGCCCCAACCTTGGCCCTCCCCCGGTGGCCTTGGTGTCCACCTTTAGTCAACTGCTTACCGTGGTCCACCACCACAGGCACTAGCATTAGCACCGTGGTCACCATCACCGGCAACACCACCGGCGCGACCATCGGCACCATCATCGGCGACTGGGCGTCAACTCTGGCGCCAGCGGCACCTACAACTTGAGCGGCAGCGCAGAATAATTTGATTTTTTAATAAATTTAATGGTATCCTGAGCTTTTAAGAGAAGCCTGGCCTTGAGAATACGGGCTCTTAGGACTTTAACCTGGGAGTAGAGATGCCAGGCACCAATTTGCTGCATCCGCGAATTGCCAGCCGAATTCTTGTTTAATAGTTTTTGCTGGAAGGAATTACGGTTTTCTTAACCTAATTCAAGGCTCCTAATTAGATAATTTCTCCATCCGTTCGAATTGCCATGGAAGCCACCAGTTTGAGCCATTCCCCGGATAACTCCTCCCCCATCTATTATTACCAGGCCTTCGGCCTGAGTATCGCCAGCGCCTTGCTCTGCCCCGAACTATTGCCGGGGGAGGGGCCAGCCGAGGTCACCATACATTATGGGGCGGTTCCTGATGCTCTGGAGGACATCCAGCAACAAGGGGTCTGCTACCAGGTAAATGCCAAGGCATTTCTCCTCAAGCTAAAGGGCATCGCCAAGTATTTGGTGACCGCGGGTGAGCGGATCATCATCGAGCCGGTTCCCGGGGTGGAACATGGAAAGGTGCGTCTCTTTCTACTGGGCTCCTCCTTTGCGGCGCTGCTTCAGCAGCGCGGCTTGTTGGCGCTGCACGGCTGCGCCGTGGAAGTCAAGGATGGGGCGGCAGTCATCGTGGGTCCCTCCGGCTGCGGCAAGTCCACCCTGGCGGCGGCCTTGCACCAGCGGGGCTACCGGGTTATGGCCGATGATGTCAGCGTTATTTCTTTTTCATCGGCAGGGATACCCTTAGTAATATCGGCTTATCCGCAACTCAAGCTCTGGGCTGATGCCATGAAGCTGGTGGGGCAAAACCCGGAGGATTTACCGCGGGTTAGGGCTGAATTGGAAAAATACGCCCTGCCTCTGGGGGAAGGTTTCGCCAGGCATCCCGCCCCTCTCCAACTGGTTTACGAGCTTACGGTCAGCAACTCTCCCGACGTTGAACTGACCTCCTTGCAAGGCACGGATAAGCTTACCGTCCTCATGCAGCATACTTACCGCCTGCAGTTTTTGGCCGGGGCCGCCTCGCATAAACGCCATTTTGCCCAATGCGGCCAGGCCGCCCGCCATTGCCGGGTGAGCCGCCTGGTCCGGCCCGGCTGGCCCTTTGAGTTGGCAGAACTGGTGGAGTTTTTGGAGAAGGATTGGGCCTGATGGGCGGCATTATCTGGCTGGCTTCCTACCCCAAATCAGGCAACACCTGGCTGCGGGTCTTTCTCGCCAACTTGCAGCGGGACGGCCAGGAGCCGGTGAAGATCAATGAACTGGATAGGAGCCCCATTGCCAGCGACCGGAGGCTGTTCGACAAGTTGACGGGCCTCGAGGCCTCGGACCTCAGCCCCGAGGAGATTGACCGGCTGCGTCCTGAAGTGTACGAACGCTTAGCCGGAGAGGCCAAGGAACCCCTCTTTGTAAAGGTCCATGACGCCTACACTTATGGCGCGGACGGTCGTCCTCTGTTATCAGCCACAGATAGCAGGGCAATTTATCTCATCCGCAATCCCTTGGATGTGGCCGTGTCGTTTGCCCACCACTTGGGTCAAGATCTCGATACCATCATCGATAATATGGCCGATGCAGAATACGCCTTGGCGGCGGCCAGCGGCAAGCTGCATGGGCAATTACGCCAGCGCCTCCTTTCCTGGAGCAGGCATGTCCTCAGTTGGCTGGCGGCTCCGCTGCCGGTATTGGTGCTGCGCTATGAGGACATAATGCAGCAGCCCCTGAAAACCTTTAGCCAGGCGGCGCGGTTTGCCGGGCTGCCGGATGAGCCGGCCCGGGTGCGGCAGGCCGTGGCCTTCAGCGACTTTAAGGAACTACAGCGCCAGGAACAGGAGCGCGGCTTTAGAGAGAGACCGCCAAAAGCCGAAAAGTTCTTTCGGGAAGGTGGCTGTGGAACATGGCGCCGGGAGTTGACCCTGGCGCAGGCGGCCCGTCTCATCCTGGCGCATCGGGAAGTTATGCAGCGGTTCGGCTACTTAACGGCAGAGGGGGAGCCGGCCTTTTAAAGGGGCAACGGCTCCCGCCAAGGAGTAACAAGCAACATGAAACCAGCCATCAACTTAAACAGCACCATTAAACGGATGGATAACCTGGTATCCTGCGATCTGGACGGGGAAACCGCCCTGATGAGCGTGGACCAGGGCAAATACTACGGTCTGGACCCCATCGGCAGCCGCATCTGGGCCCTCCTGGAAGAGGCCCGGCCGGTCGTGGATTTGTGCGCCCTGCTGCTGGCGGAATTCGAAGTGGAGCCGGCCCGGTGCCAGCAGGATGTCCTCGCCTTTTTGCACGACTTGGCCCAGGACAACCTGATCAAGGTAGTAGATGAGCCGCCTGCGTGAATTTTTGGCCCTGCCCCCCGCCGACCGCTGCTGCCTGCTGGAAGCCGCCGGCTGGCTGGGGCTGGCCCGGCTGGCCCTCCTGCTCCTGCCCTTCCGTCGGGTCGCTCCTTATCTGGGGAGGCAGATGGCCCAATCGCCGGCGGCGCCCGTCGACCTGCTGAATCGCCTCGCCTGGGCGGTGGCCACCGTCAGCCGCCACCTCCCCTGGGATTGCTTCTGCCTGGCCCAGGCCCTGGCCGCCAAGGCCATGCTCCAGCGCCGGGGGGTGCCCAGCACCCTTTATCTGGGCCTGGCCAAGGACGGCGAATCCCAGCTTCAGGCGCACGCCTGGCTTCCCTGTGGGGAAGGGATTCTCATCGGGCGGCAGGGGATGGCTGGATTCACCGTCATCGCCAGCTTCGCCGAGGACGAGTCATGAGCGGCATCTGCGGCATAATCAATTTCGATGGGAAACCGGTGGCCCCCGAGGCCCTGGAGGCCATGATGGATGCCTTGGCCCATTTAGGGATTGACGGCCGCGGCACCTGGCGGCAGGGACCGATTGCCCTGGGTCACCAAATGTTGCACCTCACCCCGGAGTCCCTTCACGAGGAACTGCCCGTCTTTGTGCCGCAGTCAAATCTGGCCATTACCGCCGACGCCCGCTTGGACAATCGGAAGGAGCTGTTTCGGCAGCTAGAGATTTCTTCTGCCCGCCAGGCAGGGATAACGGACAGCGAGCTAATCCTGGCAGCCTATAAGAAATGGGGCAAAGGGTGTCCCCGGTATCTCCTGGGCGATTTTGCCTTTGTCATCTGGGACGGCGACCGGCAGGAGCTCATCTGCGCCACCGATCCTTTCGGCATGCGTCCCCTCTACTACTACCATACGCCCAACGAATTTATCTTCGCCTCGGAAATCAAAGGCATCCACGCCGTGCCGGGGGTCCCCAGAGTGCTTAACCAAAAAACCATTGCCCTCATGGTGATGCCGACCATGGTTTTTATGGAGCCGGGACGCACTTTTTTTGAGCGGATAACCCGGATGCCGGGATCGTCTGTCCTGACGTTAAGCGGTAAGGGAATAGCGAAACAGGAGTACTGGCGGCCGGATCTATCCAGGCGAATCCAATTTAAAGACGAGATGGCCTATGTAGAGGCCTTCCAGGACCTATTTTCCCAGGCGGTGGCGGCTCGCCTGCGCAACGCCTTTCCGGTTTTTTCCCTGTATAGCGGCGGTCTGGACTCTTCGGCAGTTACCGGGATGGCCGCTCGCCTCCTGGGACAGGAGGGGCGGCGGCTGACCGCCCTTGCCGCGGTGTTGCCTCCCGATTACCAGGGCAGCGGCACGGATGAGAGAGCCTATATCGATCTGCTCCGGGGAACCGAAAACCTGGAGATCGCTTATATCACCGACCCCTGGCGGGGGCCTTTCGATGATCCGGACCGGCTGGTGTGGGGCAGCGACAGCCCACTTCATACTTCCCGGCACTACCTCTACACCGCCTTCGCGGCGGCCGCGGCCCAATGCCAGGGCCGGGTCCTCTTGGATGGCGTAGGAGGGGAATTCGGCCCCAGTTTTCATGGCGACGGCTACTATGCCGAACTCTGCTGGCGGGGCCGCTGGCCCAGGCTAGTGAAGGAGCTACAGGCCCGGGCCAGGAATGATCGCTGCTCCCTTCTGAATCTGATCAAATCACAGGTCATCGCCCCCTTCATGCCAAATTTTCTCATGACCCGTCTGAGGCCCCGGTTTGATATCGCCCAGATGCAGCAATCCATGCCCCTGCGGCAGGATTTCGTCCAGCGCCAGCTCGGTCGGGAGGCCGCAAGATATCAACGGCTGTCCCGGTCTTTGGGCGCCGTCTCGCCCAGCCATCGGCGCAACCAGTACCAATTACTGCTGCATATACGCCGCGGCCGGCAAAACGGCAGCTTCGTAGGCTATGAGCGGGTTTCCCTGGCTTGTCCCTTTTTGGACCGGCGGCTCCTGGAGTTCTGTTTGGCGCTGCCCGGCGATCTGAAGGTCAACCAAGGGTATAAGCGCTCCCTGATACGGGCCGGTATGAAGGGTATTCTGCCCGAGGCGCTGCGCTTTCGCACCAGCAAGGAGCCCTTCTCGCCCGATTTCCACGACCGCTACAACCGGCAGAAATCTAGAGCCTCCGTCCTGCTCGCCCAGGCGGAAAAACATCCGGCGGTCCGGGAAATCGTCGATCTGGATAGATTAGGACGCATGCTCCAATTGACCATGCAAACCAACCGCTGTGGCACCCCGGAGGATTTCGCCACCATGCATGCTGTGCCCCGGGGCGTATACTTGCTTTGCTTTTTGCAGCGTTATGCCTGATCTTGCCGAGGATAACCAGGGGATTTGGCTAAGGCCTGATAGAAATATCGAGCCTTAAACAGGAAGGCGGGGCAGGAGTGTTCTTTTCGCCCCCATTATCAATGGGCTCGCCCCCCTTAGACGAGGACTGCTCCCTCTGACATCGGGTATCTAGAGCGCCCCTGCCTCTATGCCGCTGTTAGACTCTTTTCTATCGATAGTAAGGAATCTAGTTGCAGAAGGGTGGAGGCTATGAATGGGTTAAGCCAAATGATCCCCCGTCAGGCCCTGGCGCAGGGAACGAGTTAGTATTGTCTAATAAGTCGAGAGGACGGACCCTTGGCCGCTGCCACGGCTTGCCGGCAACCGGTTCGCCTGAGGCCGGGGATGCCTCGGCTTTAGCGACCTGGGGCAGAGGACGGCTGAAAGAATTCTGAGTCATGGGGTTTGAGCTCCTCTGTTAAAGGTACTCGGGGTTGGAACTGGCTGGTCCTGCAACTATCCTTTTTTGCGCCCACTTTTAACACAACCGTTTGTCAGTGTCAACACTCATTTTACGGGGAGCTTTTTCCCCTAAATTTTTTAATGAGTCTTCACCCTTGACCTGCCCCCAGCAGTTGTAGTCAGGGGATATGTGGCCCCTACCGCATCGTTGCCGTAAATGCCGGCCTTGGCCGCGGCGGCGCGCCGCAGCCAGTCGCCGTGGTAAAAATCCCGGTTCCCACAGGCCGAGGCCACCAGCCATCCGTTGATCCTTTTGCCCATGCCGGCGACTTTCTCCTCCACCTTTTTCTCGCCCTCTTTCATGCCCAACCCGATTTCCAGTTTATGTTTCAGGCTGAGGTCCTTGAAATTGAAGCTCTTTCCCGGCCCGACGCCGATCTTGGCCAGCTTGGCGCGGATGTCCTTTTCCTCCGGTCCTGGCGGCGCGAACTGCCGGGAGCCCGGGCAAGTATCCATGGCTTCCTGGATCAGGCCTTCGGGCCCCCCTTCAGGTTTAATGACCTCGGCCTTCTCTCGCCTTCCTTCATCTGAAAGACCTCGGGGCAGATTTCCACGCAGGAAGCGCAACCGATGCATTCGTCCTCGTCGAAGTACACCCCCTTGCTCATTTTTTTATCTCCAAGGGGGATCAAATAGGTGGTGCGATGGTGACCAGCAACCGCACGTTGGTCATGGCCCGGAAGCCGTGGGGCTCAGCGATCTCTGAGATAACCACATCTCCCGGCTTGCCGGGGAACGAAGCGCCGTCTTTTCCCAGGAATTCCCCGGTCCCTTCCAAAATAGTCAGGCTTACCTGCCCCTCAATGTCGTGGGAGTGCACGGGCAGTTCCTGGCCTGCCTTAAAATTAAAATTAAGAATCTTAAAGTAAGGCGAATCGTGAACCAGAAGCCTTTTCATGCCCTTGTCGGAAAAATCGTTGGCTTCGAAGAGATTGATTGTTTTCATGGTTTTTCACCTCTGCAAGAGTTTTTACTTATATGGTTGATTTGCGTACCACATCAGGAGTCAAGGCCCAGTATCTGGAGGCGGGGAAGTCCTAAGGCCAAAAGTAATTGACCCAATGGGCGTGCGAAAAGTGTTGTAGGTCCGGCATCCGGGGCCAAAAGTCGTCGCTCCTTTAGACGCTTGGCCGGGATTGTATGTCGCGGTAGGGGCAGAAGTAATTGATCCATTGGCTGGAAGAAATGGGTTGGCTGTTTGCCCAACAGGGCCAAGGCCAAGAGTCATCGACCCCGGAGGCGCCTGGAAGATATTATCATCCTGAGCCACACTCGGATTTAGGGTTATTAAAACCCACGATGCTAGGACCAGGAAAGATGCTAGCCGGTTCATATGCTACCCTCTCCCATGCACTAAACCCATTAAACTGAAATTATGCGGCAATCTTGGGCACCACGATCAAAAACGGTTTTGGGGAGCCCTCTCTCCCCGTATTTAACCTCGAGAAGGTCTTGAGATCATGATTATAGCATAATTTTCCCTGAATTTATCAGCACATCAGCCGAGCTAATCAAAGCCAGGAGCCCCTTTCCGCCAGGCGGCAGCCAGGTCCCACCGTCCCCGGTCGGCACCCCATAGATTTTCCGGCCCCGGAACCCAAATCCGGTGATTATAGGACTGCGCCCTTATGTCTTTGAATGCCTGCCCCGGACGACATATTTAATTTTCATCGGGGTACTGGATCTGATTAGGTTGGTGTGATGCCCGGATCCCGGCCTGAACTGCCAAAAGAGGGGAAATGACCCCCTACCCCCTATATAACCTTGCCTGGGCGCAAATCGCTCCGCTACAGGGCTCTCATGACTCCACGCCTCGATGATCGGGGGCAAATGCAGTCCTGAAGAAACTATCATGATACAAATCATCATGCCGATAAATATATAGCGGTTTTGTCACCAGGAGAGAGATATTCCCCAAACCCTTTTTCAACTGCGCTGGCCAAGGTTGCCGCATAATCTCATTGAGATCAATACGTTGCGGTAGTCCTGGCCTTTCAAGCAGTGGTTTTCAGAG
>Ga0326728_10015429_pt1 | contig 15899 bp, 10 predicted proteins | sample MB3enrmetagenome_FD_207602 | JGI IMG/M metagenome (GOLD analysis project Ga0326728, IMG submission 207602) | Lab enriched peat soil microbial communities from McLean, Ithaca, NY, United States - MB31MN | ecosystem: Environmental > Terrestrial > Soil > Wetlands > Peat | place: USA: New York...
CAGGATCTGGCCGAACTCCTCGACAGAGTCGCCACATCATGCTGATCCGACGACCCCAAAAAATACGTTAGTGAACTTCTGAAGTGACGTACTAAGTTATCTATGGAGCGGGAGACCGGGTTGGAACCGGCGATAGTCCAGCTTGGGAAATTGACCGTGGATTGAAAATACAGAATTTGGCGTCTACCGGGTTGATTGCTGACGACCCCAAGCTATTGATTTTCCAGCGGCCGATTTTAGTAGTCTGTTAATGGACTTTTATTGGACTCCACGTTTTTTCTCGCCTGAAGGTTTTGACTATTAGTGCTACCAGCTTCTCGTCGCGTCTGGATCCGGAAGTCATCGTGGGCGCGTTGCGGTTTGACGTTCACTCCTGGAACAGTGCCAGTTGCTTGCGAACGAAGAGATTCTCCGCAGCCGGGGCACTTCGGAAGCGAGCCAGTCGGACTAGGTCGAACACACGACCCATCGTAAGACCAGATCCGAAAGCAGTGGGCAACGGCGTAGCAAACTGATGAGCCCGACATGAACGCTCAGGGTTGCACTTTACGCTGTTCTTCTCCCTGCCGTTCGTTGATCGTCACGCTGCCGGTTTGAATCATGGGGGGGCGGCAAAATCGCTATTCGTGGGAATCAAAGTCCAGGTTCCGTTCAGCGCGGCGTGATCGCGCACGAAAGCGGAAAAGGCGATCGTTAGAAGTACTGCGGTAATTGTGGTTATTATAATATTCACTTTTGAGCGGAAGCTGCGTTTATAGCCGCCGGATAGACGAGGATTTCAATTTTCCCGTTCTCCCCGGCATCGTCCGTTTTGCCAAGACCCATTGTCTTGATGCGCGTGTCGTCCAGGCGGAAATTCTGCACCAGGTAATTGCGAATCACCATCGCTTGCGCCTGCGTGGTGACGCGATCTTTCTCCGAATCGCCCTTCATGCTGGCCGCGGCAGTAATTACCACCTCATTGAACTTTTGCGCCTGTAGATATTGCCCGACCTCTTTTAGCCCCTTCTGATCCCTCAGCTTTGCCGCATCGGGTTTGTCGAAGACTTGCTTCGAGTCGAAGGTGAAGCTCTTTTCCGGCGGCGCGCTGGGCAACCTGGCGATCTCATGCTTCTTCAGCTCGCCCGAATCGACGTATCCCCGCTTATTGAAGAAGCCTTTCAGCAGGAAGTTGTGTTTCAGCGCATCGACGTCCTCATGCATTGAGGCGACGGTGGCCGCGGCCTGGTTGTAGATCGTCTTGTCGTTGATCAACGCGCCAACCGTTCCCTGGCCGTGATTGATCTTCGCCGAAATATCGTTGATGTTCGAGGTCGCGCCCTGGACATTTTCGAGCGCTGCCTGCGTTGTGTCCAGGATCTGGTTTGCCTTCCCGAACAGATCCGAAATGTCGAGAGGCGCCCGGGAACCGATGGTCTCGCCGCCGCGCAGTTTCGCCGCATCCATGGAGCCGAAAGAGATCTCGATGTACTTGTCGCCCAGCATTCCTTCGGATTTAATGTCGGCCACGGAATCCATCTTCACGATGCTCTGTGTTTCTTTCTCCAGATCCATCAGCACGACAACTTTTCCGTCTGCCCGTTTTGGCAACTGAATGTTTTTAACGGAGCCTTTACGAAGACCGCCTACCCGCACATCGGCGCCTTCGTTTAGTCCCGCTACATTGTCGAAATCGGCTCTGACTTCGTAGCTCGAACGGAACATCGACTCTCGGCTGCCGATGAGAAACACACCGGTTGCGAGAATCGCCAGCGTGATGATGATGAATGCTCCGAGCCTTAAGTTTTGTGACATGGTTGCCTTCAAGCGGCGTCGCTCAAAAATTGAGCGACAAACGAATCCTTGCTCTTTTCGAGATCTTCGAAGGTTCCGGAGATCAGAATATTGCCTTCTTGCAACATCACCAGGCGGTCTGAGAAATGATGCGCGGCATGCATATCGTGCGTGACCACGATGGAGGTCACATTCCTCTCCTGGCGCAGTTTCTGAATCAGCTTTCCAATTTCGACGGCGGTGATGGGGTCGAGCCCCGCAGTCGGCTCGTCGAACAGCAGGATTTCAGGATCGAGAGCCAGGGCGCGCGCCAATCCAACTCGTTTGCGCATGCCGCCTGAGATGTCCGAGGGCATTTTTTCGAGATCTTTGCTCAACCCGACGCTGAGAAGAAGTGCGCGCACTTTATCGGCCCTCTCGGAGTCCGACAGCTTGGTATGCCGGCGCAGAGGGAACCCGACATTCTCGGCAATCGTCAGCGAATCGTAAAGCGCGCCTTCTTGAAACAGGAACCCGACCTTCATTCGCATTTCGTTGAGCTGATCCATTTGAAGATAAGTGGTTTCCTGCCCGCGAATCGAGATCGAGCCCGCATCCGCCTTTTCGAGGCCGATCAACAATCGCAACAGGACGCTTTTTCCCGTTCCGCTCTTACCGAGGATGGCCAGAATCTCTCCTTTATCGACTGTGAGATCGATGCCCTTCAGCACTTGCTGCGCGCCGAACGATTTGCGTAATCCTTTGACGACCACCGGTTGCGGTTCCATATTTCCTTAGGGAAAAAATACGAGAATGAGGCGGACTAACAGAACGTCCGCCAAGATGATGAACAGCGAAGAGAGCACCACGGAACTGGTGGCTGAGCGCCCCACGCCCGCGGTTCCTCCGCTGGTTCGCATTCCCTGAAAACAAGATACGGTGCCGATAATCAGGCCGTAAACGGCGGTTTTGAGCGTTGGAGGAAGAAAATCGCTGAAGGTGACGCCGTTCATTCCATTGTTGATAAAGAGCTGGAACGAGATCGGCTCGGCGAGCGTGTTGGCGACCCAGCCCAGCAGGATGCCGCACGCATCGGCCGCCAGAGTGAGCATCGGGAGAACAACGATGCAGGCCAGAATGCGGGTCGCGGCAAGATATTTGTAGGGATTCACGGCGGATGCTTCCATGGCATCGATCTGCTCAGTGACTTTCATCGAGCCGAGCTCCGCACCGATGCCTGCGCCGATGCGTCCGCTGGCAACCAAGCCGGTGATGATCGGCCCCATTTCCTTGATGACTGAAAACACGAGCATCGTCGGCAGCATCGACTTCGCGCCGAATCGCACCAGGCTGGCCCGCGATTGCAGCGAGAGAACGACGCCGGTGGCCGCTCCGGCGAGTGCGACCAGAGGCAGGGATTTCGATCCTGCCGCATCCAGTTGGTGCACGAATTCCGACCATTCGAAGGGAAGGGTGAACAGAGCTTTGGCGACGCGCGCCACAAACACTCCGAGTTCGCCAAACCATTCGAATCCGCCAGTCACGAAGTCCGGCATTGGATTCCCAGCCGGACGGAGTTGTAGTGTCGGCGTGCTGACCGATGTTGCCATCGTCAACCTATGTGCCGATTTGATGCCAAACCTAAAGACTCATAAATGGCCTATACTTACGAGCCCCAGGCCGAAAACCACCCGGCAATTCCTGCACCACAGATGCAAATTCAGTTGGAGGCTCCTGCCGTTCCTGGATCCGACGGTTCGGCCGGCTGCGCTGCCTGCCCTCGGGTCCCGACCCGGCGTCGTGCTTTCTTGACTCCAGCCGACCGGCACAGTTCCCGGAATGACGTAGAGGAAATCGCGCGAGCGGCCTACGTCCGGCGCTGCGAGAGCGTCTGCGCTGAGCCCGAAAAAGAGCTTTCCGTCATAACTCTGCACGGCGCAGCCGAGAGTCGTATTTTCATCCACACAAGTGATTCGACATTAGTGCTGAACCGGCCGCATTGAGCTTGGCAACCAAGATGTCTGAGGCGCCCGCAAAAGCAGTTTGGAAATTAAAAGGCGTGGCTTCGGGGAGGCGCAATGCCGGTTCCGAAAACAGTCCGGCAAAGTTGATATATTGCCCCTGTTGAACGTTCTCCTCCAAACTGCGAGGCAGGCTCGTGGGCGCAGCTTCGCGTCGATATTCCGCCACTTGGGAGCGTTGGGGCTTTTCTTTCTCGCTATCCTGGACAGCTCTCCACTGCCAACATTTGCCGGCCCTGACATCCTGATCGCGATTCTCGCCGCTAGTCACCGCAACCCATGGTACGAGTATGCAGCCGTCGCAACAATCGGCTCGGCGATCGGTGCTTATCTCACCTTCCGAATCGCACGCAAAGCCGGATCGGCTTATCTGAACAGTAAGTTTGGAGAAGGTAAGGTATCCGCGCTCCTGAAAGTATTTAAGAAATGGGGCACTGGGACTCTAGTCGGCTCTACCGCCGTTCCTTTCCCATTCCCGACCAGCATGTTTTTCGCGGCAGCAGGCGCTTCCAACTACCGCACGTCCAAGTATCTGGCAATTGTCACCATTTGTCGCGCTGCTCGATATGCAACCATCGCCATCGCTGCGGATCTTTACGGGCGCCACTTCATCCTCATCCTCCGGCATCCGACGCAATATTGGGGCTGGTTGTTGCTGTTCGCTGCGATGATTTTCGGCTGTATCACTGCGGGGATTCTGATCAACAGGCGGCTAGCGACTGTATCGGCCGGGTAAACCACCCGGCTGCGGCAGCCACCAGAATTCCTGATCCGATTGATAGGTCTTGGTGCTAGCCGTCTCGAACTCCAGGCTCGCGTAGCATGATCATCAGGCACGGAAAGATCCGAGCTTCAAGAAATCACGAATTCAGACGATTTGGTAACGAGCGGGTGGGGCATCGAGCCGATCGGGGCGTGTATTTCCACCTCGACCGTGTGTTCTTGATGGTCGTCAACAAGAGGGATAGCCTTGTCGTTTCGCTGCACGCCGTCAACTGTCACCGTCGTTCCGTCACTCGTGGCAGTCGTTTGGCGGACAACAATATGGTAGACAGTCTCCCGATATCGGTAGTGCACCTTGAACTCTTTCCAATGCGCTGGAAGGCACGGCGCGAAGTGCAGTTTGTCCACATCGAGCCTCAGCCCAAGGAGTGATTCCACGATCAGCCGGTACATCCAGCCGGCAGAGCCTGTGTACCAGGTCCATCCACCGCGGCCGGTATGCGGCGAGAGGGCATAGACGTCCGCCGCGACGACATACGGTTCTACCTTATAGGTTGCAATCGCCTCGGAAGTTGCGGCATGGTTCACCGGGTTGATCATGGCCAGCAGCTCCCACGCGCGGCGGTTGTCGCCCAATGCGGCGAAGGCCATCACGGTCCAGATCGCGGCGTGGGTGTATTGTCCGCCATTTTCTCTAACGCCCGGAACGTACCCTTTTATATAGCCGGGATCCAAATTCGACTTGTCGAACGCAGGGTCCAAAAGTTGGATCAGAGCGCCGCTCCGGCGAACAAGGTGCTGATCCACCGCTGCCATAGCCATGTGTGAGCGCTTGTCATCACCCGCCCCAGATAGAACTGACCAGCTTTGCGCGATCGAATCAATCTGGCATTCGGGGTTACTCGAAGACCCGAGTGGCGAGCCGTCGTCGAAGTAAGCGCGGCGGTACCACTCGCCGTCCCAGCCATGCTGCTCGATATTCTCACGCACTCGAGCCGCCTCGCTCCGGCAACGGTCGGCGAAGGAGAAGTCGGCACGTTTGCGTGCGATCTCGGCAAATGTCATGAGGACATCATAAAGGAAAAACCCCAACCAGATGCTTTCCCCTTTGCCGTTCTCGCCCACTCTGTTCATGCCGTCGTTCCAGTCACCGGAACCCATAAGCGGCAGGCCGTGCTCACCCGAGGTGAGGCCTCGCAGGATAGCTCGCACGCAGTGTTCGTACAAGGGAGCGGTTTCCTCAGACACGCTCGGTAGATCGTAGTACGAATCTTCGTCCGGGTTTACCGGGCGGCCATCGAGGAAATGGACGGGCTCATCCAACACTCCTGTGTCCCCTGTACTCAGAACGTAACGGGACGTGGCGAGCGGCAACCATAGATAATCATCCGAACAATGTGTGCGGACGCCTCGGCCCGAGGGAGGATGCCACCAGTGCTGCACATCTCCTTCCCGGAACTGACGAGCCGCGGACCGCAGCAAGTGCTCGCGCACCAGACGCGGCTCGGCGTGGATGAGGGCCATCACATCCTGCAATTGATCGCGGAAACCGAACGCGCCCCCAGACTGGTAGAATCCACTCCGCGCCCACAAACGGCACGCGAGAGTTTGATAGAGGAGCCAGCCATTGGCCAGGACGTTGACGGACTGGTCGGGTGTTTCCACATGCACGGCACCGAGCGTGCGTTTCCAGTACTGCCAAACTGATTCGAGTGCGCCGCGTGATGCGCCGAATTCCCGGAAGCGGCGCACCAGGTTGCTGGCGTCATCGGCGTCTCGGCCCACGCCGAGCCTGAATACAATTTCCCGCTGTTGTCCCGCGCCGAGCTCGAATGGAACCTGGATCGCGGCACAAGGGTCCAATGCGGCCCCTACTTTACCGGAAAGCCGGGAGTGCATCATAGCGGCCGGTGTCCGAAGCGTGCCGTTGCGCCCAAGAAACTCAGTGCGGTCGCCGGTGACGGTCCGGACGGTATCGTCCACATCGAAGAAGGCAATCCTGTCCGTGAACTCCGTGTTGTAAGGATTCCGCGCGAACAGCGCACCGCTCGCGGGGTCGATTTCGGTGATCACATGCATCGACGATTTAGGCCGTAAATCGCCTAGTACCCACTCCGCATAGGCCGTCGCAGAAAGCTGGCGCGTGCGTCCTGACTCGTTTCGCACTTTGAGGACCGAGAACTTGACCGATGCATCCAGGGCCACATAAACCCATAACTCCGAATGAATGCCGCTCTCGGTGTGCTCGAACACGGTGTAGCCGAATCCGTGGCGGCTGACGTACAGGCTCGTTCCGCGACTGGGCAGCGGCGTTGGGGACCAGAAATAGCCGCTCTCTTCGTCACGCAGGTAGAAGGCCTCTCCGCCCGAATCGTTCACGGGGTCGTCGGACCATGGAGTGAGACGGAACTCGTGGGCATTCTCGCCCCAGGTGTAGGCAAGGCCGCTCTCTGAGATGACGGTTCCGAAGTGCGGGTTTGCAAGCACGTTGATCCATGGCGCAGGCGTCGCTTGCCCCTCCGAGGTCGTGATTACGTACTCGCGCCCATCCGGAGTGAATCCTCCGAGGCCATTGAAAAAGATCAGATCGCGGAAAGACGACTCAGTGGCTGCTGGGGACTCGGTACGATGGGTCCGGGTCGGAGCGAATGGCGGAACCGGTACTTCAACAACGCTCCGGCCATCGATCTGGTCCGCCAGCGATCCCCGGCTATCCGTGATGATGACGCGAGCGACCGATTGGATCAGAATGCGGTCCTCGTCCGATATCTGGTCGCCGGACCTTATAAAGATGCCGCCTGGCCGATCCGTCACGTTCGTTTCGACGCCCCCGGCAATTAGCCCCATGATCTGGTCATTAAGCAACTGCCGGTAACCGCCGTGATCTTCGTTCCAGATCACGAGGTCTGATGCCAGACCTTTAGAGCGCCCATACGCGTGAGCTTGTACGAGTTGGCGCACCAGATCGATATTGGCCGGATCTCCAATCTTCACCAACACAATAGGCAGATCGCCGGAAATGGAGTAGCCCCACAAGCCGGACTGGCCGCGACGGTTCTTGATGAGAATGCTTGCGTCGGCGCGCAGCGACGAATTGGCATAAATGACAGAGCTGGCCAATCGGCCGAAGAGCTGTGCGTCGGCCTCCGTGGCATTGAGTTGCCGCAGGACCACCTGGCTATGGGTCCACGCCAGATCGAAAACGCGATTCGCCAGGCGCTGGTCCTGGTATTTCTCGACAAGGCCGAGGCATGCGTCGCGGCTGACGCCGACGCCGGTGACAATATTGATCGTTACCGATTGTTCCGGATCGAGCGTGATTCGACACCGGATTGCCACGATGGGATCCAATACCGAGCCTTGGCTGCCCGAGAGCGCCGGGGGACCACTTATCGCTTGTGGATTGGCGACGGTGTTCCCACGACCGATGAACCGCATACGTTCAGTCTCATAGGAAACTTCTCCGATATCCGCTCCATGCACAGCCATCAGATGAAACATCCACGGAGCCTGTTCATCGCGGGAGCGTGGCCGGCGGGTGCAGAGAATCGCCTGGCGCTCGGGGACAATCTCGGTCTGAACAAAAAGATTGCTGAACGCGGGATGTAGGGCGTCAGCAGCAGGTGAAGCGAGAACGACCTCTGCGTAGCTCGTGACATCGATTGCTCTGCGCGTCCGTGACCGGTTGGTGATGGTGACTCGCCTCAACTCAATATCATCCTCGGGTGAAACGGCGATCTCCGTGTGCGTGTCGAATACGTGGCCGCAGGAGCGGAACTCGGCTCGTCCCTCAGAGAAGATTGCTTCGTAAGTCTTCCGCTGCTTCCGTGTCGGCTGATACGCGGTGGACCAGAACTCTCCGCTTTTCACGTCGCGGATGTAGCAGAACGTGCCCCAGTTGTCGCAAACGGTGTCCTCGCGCCAGCGGGTGACTGCGATGTCCTTCCACCGGCTGTACCCACCACCCGCGTTGGTGATCATCACGTGGTATCTGCCGTTCGACAGCAATTGCACTTCCGGAATCGGTGTACTGGGGCTGCTGAAGGCACGCACCGAAGCCTCCGGGGCACTCGAAGTGGAACGAAAACCGGAGGGCTCAGCGGTGTGGGAGTTGAATGGTGTAGTCCTTGGTATCCTTTCCTGCAACAACAGCGTGGTCGCCTGGAACGAGGGATACGACTCGAATCGCCTCTGCATGGGGCGGTCGAGGAGCAGATAGGCCAAAGATAGGAAGCTCATTCCCTCGTGATGGGCCATGAAGGACCGTACCACGGCAGCCGATTGGCCGCGCGGCACACGGGACGGCGTATAGTCGATTGCTTCATAGAAGCCGTACCTTCCTTCAAATCCGCCGGCGGCGAGCCTCTGCAGGTTGAGGCACGCCTCTTCAGGCGCCACCATCAGCGCGAGCGCCGACGCATACGGTGCAATGACCAGATCCTCGGCCAGCCCGCGTTTTAGCCCCAGGCCCGGCACGCCGAATGCGCGGTACTGGTAGTTGAGATGAACGTCGATGGTGTTGTAACCGGATTCGGACACTCCCCACGGCTTACCGCACGACTTCCCGTACTCGATCTGTCTCCGCACCGCCGCCTTGTAGGTCCGGTCGAGCAAAGTATTTTCATAGGTCGGCATGACCAGTAGAGGCATGAGGTACTCGAACATCGAACCGCTCCAGGAGAGGAGAATCGGTTCTCCACCGATCGTCGTGAGCAGGCGCCCCAACGCAAACCAACTCTCCTGCGGAAGTTGCTCCTGCGCAATCGCCACGAAGCTGCACAATCTTGCTTCGGAGGCCAGCAGATCGTAGTAACTCGGATCCCGGCGGCGCTCACTCACGTTGTATCCAATGGCCAGTAAGTGGCGCGTCTTGTCATACAGGAAGTCATACTTCATGGCGGCGAGCTCGGCACATTCGAGCGCAAGACTTTCGATGGCTGCGATCCTTGCCCTCGCACGCTGCCTTGCGGCGGGAAGCTCCAGTTCAAGCCTTGCCAATTCGCGTAGCGTTGGGACTTCGTCGATGCCGGTAGCGTCGCTGAGCGCTGCCTCATCCAGGGCGTCCCGGCATTGCCGCGCGAAGGCATCTGCCCACCATTTCGTTTGGCTCTCGGAATAAGGAGCAAGATGATCGGTCAGATCGGTGGCGGAAGCCGCCAGCCGGTCAAGATAGAGTCGGGTCGACGCGAGCCCGGTCGGCCGCGACTCCGGATCCATGTGCAGTTGGGAGAACTGAGCCGCAGAGGCTCCTGCCGCAGTCTCCTCCAAAATTCTCAGCGTGTCCTCGAGCCCGTCGAACAATCGCGATCCCAGGATCTTCTGATCGGGAAGAACCATCAGGCCTGCGCGCAATGTCAGCAGATGACCGGCGAGATTCCCGCTGTCCACGGTGGAGATGTATAATGGCGGCAGCGGTTTCAGAGACTGCGTGTCGTACCAGTTGTAGAAGTGGCCCTTGTAACGTTCTAACCCCTTCATCGTATGAAGCGCATTCGCCGTGCGCTCGATGAGTTGTGCCGCGGAAATATATCCGAAGTCACAGGCAGACAGATTTGCGAGCAGTGCAAGTCCCATGTTGGTGGGTGACGTGCGGTGCGCGATGGCGCCTGCGGGATGTTCCTGATAGTTATCCGGCGGCAGCCAGTGATCTTCAGGGCCCACGAATGTCTCAAAGAACGCCCAAGTTCTGCGCGAAAGATTCCGGAGGAAAATAGTCTGATCGACCGTCAGCTTGGCAGGCCGGCGAACGAGCGGCAAGCTGATCCACCATGCAATCGCGGGCGAGATGAACCAGAGGACCAACACAGGCCCAGCCACGGCCAACGCGGTTGGCCTCGAAAGCACCAGATAAATCACCGCGGAAATGGCAATGGCGGGTGCAACCCACATGGATTGGCAGCAGGCGAAGAGGTCCTGGCGGCCACTGCGGTCCCGGTCGCTCGACGGGTTCCATTCCAGCAGTCGTGTATGTGTGAAGAGCATCCGGCCGGCGGTGCGCACAATCGCATCCAGACTGAAGAACGCCTCGTACGGGAGGCACACGAAGGTAAATACGGCCTGGGCAAAATGCCGCTCGGTCGAACGCATCCAGGCTGCGACGTGCTGGCTCAGCAGTACATCATCCGGTTTTCGAAACACATCCAGAATCGAGGCCAGCAAAGGTGGGATCAGAATGATTGCGATTACCGACAAGGTCCAGAACCAAACCGGTGACAGGATCGTCCAGCCCGCGACCAACAGCAACATCAATGCCGCAGGAGCCAGACTACGCCGAAGGTTGTCCAGAATCTTCCAGCAGGACAGCCCGGAGAGGGGATTTTTCTGGTTATGGTGGTTCGGGCCTGGAACACGCGGCAGCAGCCACCGCGCAATCTGCCAGTCGCCACGAATCCAGCGGCGCCGGCGGCTGACGTCGGCGCTGTAGCGAGAGGGATATTCCTCGTACAACTGCACGTCGCTCAGCAGTCCCGCGCGCGCGTAGCACCCTTCCAGAAGATCGTGGCTCAGGATCCGGTTCTCGGGAAAGCGCCCGTTGAGTGACCGCTCGAACGCATCGACATCGTAAATCCCTTTGCCAATGAACGATCCTTCGCCAAACAGGTCCTGGTACACATCGGAGACAGCGCGAGTATACGGGTCGATGCCCGGTTCACTCCCCCACAATCGCGCATATCGAGACCGGTTCGTGCCCGGCAGGCTCACCGCGACGCGTGGCTGAAGAATGCCGTATCCCTCAGTAACGCGCTGCTTGCCTTCGTCAAACCGTGCCCGATTCAGCGGATGCGCCATAGTTCCCACAAATTGCCACGCCGAATCACGCGGAAGTTGCGTATCCGTGTCGAGGGTGATGACGTACTTTACACCCGCCAAAACTGATGTCTTACCGACGACGCGCGAGAAGGGATCACCTGTGTGACCAAATGTTCCCCCGCGCAGAAGCGAGTTCAATGCCGCAAGCTTTCCTCGCTTACGCTCGTAGCCCATCCAGAGCTGCTCTCGAGGATTCCAGCAGCGCAGGCGATGGAAAAGAAAAAAAGTCCCGCTCTTTGCGCCATCGTACTTTTCGTTGAGCTCTTCGATCCTCTTTCCGGCTAGACACAACAGGGGTTCATCCTCCGGTAGAGTTTCCTCGCGCGCGTCTTGAAAATCAGTCAACAGGCCGAAGTGCAAATTCGGGTCTTGATTGGCGAGGAACCGGACTTCCAGCGCCTCGATCAGATCCTCGACGTTTTGAGTGCTGGCGAGCATCGCCGGTACCACAGCCAGGGTAAGCAATTCTGGTGGAATTCCTTCGGAGAAGTCCATGCGCGGCAGCGCATAGGGCACCGCCAGCAACGTCGCCAGCCAGTTGACCAGCGCGACCGCGAGCTGACTTACGCACAGAAGCAAGACAATACCAGTCAGTGCGAGTGTCCAGCCGTGAAAGCCACCTGCGTGCGCCTTCGCCAGTAAACTCGTTGTGAAAAGCAGGGTGATCAGCAAGATCGCGCCCAGATAGACGGACAAAGGAAAGTGGCGTACAATCCCGTGGAAAGTCCCGGATACAGATGGGCGGATGTTAGCTGTTCGCGCAAGCTGCGGAAGTCCCTTGTCGATCAGGAAGAAACCAACGTGCGCCGCTCGATCTTCGCCGCCTTTCCGGGTCAGAGCCTCGTGCGCCAGTTGGACCGCGCTGCGCGCCACGTCGGCTTCTGGCAACCGGCTGCTCTTCGCTACCTTCTCCACGGCGTGACGATACCGGTCGCGTGTGGCAAAATCCATTCTGCCGTATACGCCGCTGGGATCCTCGCGCAGCGTCTGCTCAACCACGCTCATCGTCTCGACGAACTCGCGCCAGTCCATTGCTCCGAGAAATCGGAGGCTGCCGATGGTGTTGCTGATGGAAACCTGGTCGGCGGCCTGTTGTTGGTTCTCCGACTGCACCAACTGCTCAATCGTCAGGCCGGACTCAGAGAGTTGCTGCTCTATCCAGGTGAGGGGCAATGCCAGAGCAGGACTCTGTCCCTGCAACCGGCGCGCAAATTCCGCGACAAAGGAGCTCACCATGGGCGGGCTCGATCGCGCCATGTCCGCGATCACCAGAATCAGGCTTTTTGGGTCCTTCTCGGCGACCTCCGTCATCTGGTCCGCCCAAGAGTCTGCATGGTTTCGGTCGATCCTGTCGGCCGCGACCCGGGTGCCCACGCGCCGGAGATTCTCGATCAGCGCCAGGCGTAGCATGATCGGGATGGCCCACAGTTCGCCTAACTTGAGAGCAGTGACCGTTTGGTAAGCTGCCACGAAGCTGGTGAGGCTCTCGGGATCCACCCGTCCGTCACCATGTGAAATCGTTTCTAGCGCGATGTCATACACGCGCGGAAGTCCGGCAGAACCCCCATTTATTAGAGACGGTAGTTCCTGGCTGTATCCTTTTGGCAGGTGTCTCTTGGCTGTCCGAATCTGCTCTTCGATCAGGTAGAAGTTATCGAGCAGCCACTCCCCGGCGGGCGTGATCCTGCGGTTCGCCTGAACCGCGTCCGACAGCAGGCTGCGGACCCCAAGCAGAATTCCTTCGTTCTCAGCCAGCCGTGTTAGAAGCCGATCTCGAGCGCGTCTAGGACTCAGCTGGTGCGAAGCCGCCAGCGTCTTGCCATGCAGCTTCATCTGATCGGCGCTGAATAGCTCCGATCGCAGCGGTGGCTCGTCGCTAGGGTACTTCTTGGCCAAACCATTTCCGCGGAGGCTTGCACTCAACCGGAGCCAGCCGCTGAAAACGGTTTTGTTGCTGGCCCTCACCCGTCCAGTTAAACCGACTGACATGATCCCCCATCGTGCCGGGCATCAGCCATCTGTGGAAGGCGCTGGTTTGGATCAAGGGTGAGTTTCAGAGTCATACGTTTCATGCATTCCCCGATGTCGATGCTTGGACTAGCAATTTCGGCAAAGAAACGGGATAACCTGTTAGGACATGTATTTAGACTCGCTAGCTCATCGTGAGGGGATCCGCCGAATCAGCCGTCCACCCATCTCATCAGGAGTTGATCGTGTGTAGGCATCTCGCGTGGGCGCTGCTTCTCGAGAGGGACACGCCATCACACTTATCGGCGGTACTTCCACGAGATAATCATAAATTCCCCGCCGTCGCTCGACAGAGTCCGGCGGGACGACGATGCTCTTTCCGAGAATCTTACATCCTTCGACGCTCTCACCCACCTCATGATTGAATCGGGAGCGAACCGTTTTGGTCATCATTGTCCTTGCTTCGCCTCGTTCATTTTCCACCGCCTTCACCGCCGTGACCTCCTTCTTGGAACGAGAGCCTCCGTTACCGGAGTGCCGATACAATTGTGGACGAGCTGCGCTCACATTGATGCCCCGCCCCTTGAGTTCAGAGCCGTTCAAGGCCGCGATCGCTTTTTCCGCGGCGCTATCATCTGTCATCTCGACAAACGCAAAGCCTCTCGGGTGGCCGGTCTCCCGATCAGTCATCATCCTGAACCGGTCCACTGATCCATGTTTCTCAAAGATGGATCGGATGTCCTGTTCAGTGGCGTCCGGGCTGAGGTTTCCTACGAAAATATTGTTCATCTGGTATCTCCCTTGGCGCCCTAAAGGGCGCAATTGGTCTGAGCGAGTGGTTTCAGATGGCCGGGTCGAGCTTGGCATGTTCTGGCCATTCAACCGGGTGAGATCGAACCTGCGAGTTCCGCTCTAAGATATCGGCCCATTCGGGTTCGGCTCTAAGGTTGACGAAGATTCCGAGGGTGTAGCCATACGGTCCACTGGCGAGAAATACTTCATCACCCGTCCCTAACGTTGACAGGTTATTGGGGGCTTGCACTAGGTTCCGTCCTTTTCTGGCAAAAGCCATCCGGGACGGACGGTAAAGGTGGCCGGAAAACAGCTAGGCCGCTCGGCTCATGGTGGGTGATGCCAACTCCAAGTTTAGCAGATGGCCGGGTAGCCAACGCAGAAAGTAATTTTGCGGCCCCGATCGGGCTACATCCGTATCGGGGCTTATAGCGTGAAATCCTACCAGCGCTTGCGAAAGCCGCCACCAGCACCGCCGCGATCGTTCTTTGGACGGGCTTCGTTGATGTTCAGCGCCCTGCCATCGACGCTTGTACCGTTCAAAGCAGCGATAGCCTTCTCACCCTCACCATCGTTGTCCATCTCAACAAATCCAAAACCTCTTGGTTGTCCCGAATCACGGTCCGTGCAGATGTTGACGCGTCCGACAGTTCCGTGGGGTTCAAACAGTGAACGCACGGTCTCTTCGGTTGCTCCAAAGCTGAGGTTGCCTACATAAATATTCTTCATTCGTTTCGTTTCCTTTACTGGTTTGAACAACGGCTAATTTGGAAGGTGGACGAATGTAGCGAAGGAGGCTAAACCAGTCTGCCTTGAATAATCGGGCGGGATCCAAATCCATAGTAAGCATAGCACAGATACGTTCACTTTAAGCGTTTCACTCCGGCTTCCGCCCCCCCGCTACCAGGCTCTTCGGCTTCCTCGCAGCGCATGATAGACAACCAGGAAAACTACAGAGCCGAGAACCGCCACAAAGAGACTGTATAGGTTGAGTCCATTTACAGCGGCGGCTCCAAAGACACGGAACAGCCAGCCCCCGATTACAGCGCCAACAACCCCCAATAGGATATCGAGCACGATACCCTCACCTCTCCGATTTACAATCTTGCTGCCAATAAACCCCGCAATCAAACCAAGTACGATCCAAACCAGTAATGACATACACTTTCCTTTCTTGTTAGTGAACTTAGCCGTTAAATAGTCGTGCCGGCCGCAGCCTGGCGCGCCACCTCAAAACTTTTCCGAGGCTTAGACCCCGGCTTGTTGTACGCGTTTCTTTTCCGTTGCCAAATCCTCGCTGGTTTCGCCGGGTGATGCGACGCTCTCGGCGACGGTCTCCTTCACCAGATGTTCTGCGTGCCGCCGTACGGGTCTGTCGGTTTTTGCGAAATCCGAGCTCGCCTCGCCTGCTGAAGCGATGCTCTCAGCACCGGTATCCTTCAAACGGTCCTTTGCGCGCTTCACCCAGTCCGAGGAGTCGCAGTGGACCGAAAGCAGGGTGCTGCCGTGCTTGGTTCGCCCGTCATATCTCTTTGCCTCGTACTCCGGTATCCCGAGCCCGGCAAGGACCCCAATCATTGCCCCCACCGTACCGCCGATGCCGAGTCCAGCCAGCAGCCCCATGATCGGGCCCGCCGCGATAAACGATGGTCCGACTCCCGGAATTGCCACGGCGCCGCTTCCAACAAGATAGCCGAGTACCCCCCCAACGACAGCGCATAGACCAGCACCTAAAATGGCGCATTCCGGGGCTTTGGTGTGTCTCTCGTGAGCAAAGTCCTTCGAGCCTTGATTCTCTGAAAACAACACGGCAGTATCCGTGTTCCGAAAGCC
>Ga0326728_10015434_pt1 | contig 15896 bp, 7 predicted proteins | sample MB3enrmetagenome_FD_207602 | JGI IMG/M metagenome (GOLD analysis project Ga0326728, IMG submission 207602) | Lab enriched peat soil microbial communities from McLean, Ithaca, NY, United States - MB31MN | ecosystem: Environmental > Terrestrial > Soil > Wetlands > Peat | place: USA: New York...
CGACACCCTCAAGCCCTTTGCCGAGCAGCTCGACGTAGCGCATCCCGCGATGATGAAGGCCATCGCGGCCGCCAAGAAGAAAAACGATACCCTCGATGCGCGCATGATTGCCGACTTGGTGCGCTGCAATTTGCTGCCAGTCTGCTACGTGCCCTCGCCCGAGATTCGCGAGCTGCGAAGTATGCTGCGCTACCGCAGTCTGGTGATCCGCGAGTCCGTACGCATGCAAAACAAAATGGCCGGCCTGCTGATGGAGGCAGGTGCGCCCTTCAACAAGCAGAAATTGCACGGCAAGAAGTATTTCACCAAGCTACTAAACGAGCTGGAAGAAGTTCCGGAGTCGGTAAAGGACCTGCTGCGGTTGAGCCGCGGCGCCCTGGAGATGTTCGAGACCACGCAGAAGCGACTGGTCAAACGCTTGCTCGCGGACGAGGAACTCAATCAACGCGTGGAGCGGCTGTCGAGCATTCAGAGCATCGGCCCGATCACGGCATTAACTTGGGCGTTGGAGATTGCCGATCCACACCGCTTCTCTTCCTCGGCCCGCGTGGTGAGTTACTGCGGCTTATCGTCGGCACTGAAATCCTCGGCCGACAAACAGCAGCGCGGCCCCTTGTCCAAGCAGCGCAACGCGTGGCTGCAGACGGCGCTGATCGAGGCCGCCAAGCTGGCTCCACGCTGGAACCCGCAACTGGCCGCCCTGCATGCGCGCGAACTGGAACGCGGACACCGCAATCGTGCCACGCTGGCCGTGGCGCGCAAGCTGGCGGCCTATCTTCTTGCCGTGGACAAAAGCGGCCAGCCCTTTCAAGTGCGCATGCCGCCCGTAGGAGAAACGGCAGTGATTGCCGCGAAAGCAAGCTAAAGCGCACGAAGAGCTGTGGGAATGTGGAAATCCACCCGAGGACGGCTGGATTCCCACATTCCCACAGCTCCGGCTACGGCTGCGGCGCTAATTTCCGATTTGTCAGCGATCCGCCGGCCGGTCCCCGCGATCCTAGTGACTGTGCAAAGGAGCTTTTGCTCCTGATGCTCCACTTCGTCTGTTTCGGGGTCGGCAGGTTTACCCTAACTCAATCTTCGTGGACGGTGCTGAAGCACTGTTCCCGCAAATGGATGTCTGGCCACGCTGCAACTGTTGCGTTGGTCGCGCTACGAGATCGTCGGCAGTTCGTGAATTCGAAAACTACTACCACCGCGCTTCGGGAGTACCCGCTAAGTGCAGGGGGACCTTCGTCTCCCCTTGACATTTACTTATCATGGATGTCACGGGATTTCACCCTCCAGGGGTGTTGTGTCACCCTCACTCCCCGTGCGCCAGCACGGCACTAGCTCCAGCAGCAGAAGCGAACCCTGGGAGCGACAAAACGCCAGCCGCAACACCGGCAACGGCACCCCCAGGGTTGTCAGCGTAGCGACCGGTCACATCGGCCACTGGACTTCAGGATTTAATAAACTCCAATGCTTTAGAAAAATCACGATCTCGCCAGGCTTGGCGGGCAAGAACCGTTGCGCGATATTGGGGAGCTTTAAACACTGGTTCTCTACGACAGATCCCGAACGCAGCACGTCCTCCACTTTGTAGTTGATTGGAGAGCACTGCACCCAGTGTCCACCCGTGCCGACCACAACTGTTGCGAACGGCGGATTGGGAAGATGAAAGACGGCGGTTCCCGTCGAATCCGTCTTTTCGTCGAGGAAGACATCACGGCGACTGAAGCCTAAACGACCTGAGTTGTCAGGAGGATTGGTAAGCTGGACACGGATCGTTTTCCCCTTGATAGCTTCTCCCGTCTTCGCGTCTATAGCACGAACTCTAATATCTTGACAAAAAGAGTATGGAGCCAGCCAGCAGCAGCCGAAAAGTACAAGCGTGAGCAAGCGCAAAATTCCATGCCTCCTCTAATGACATCCTGACGCGGAACAGGCAAAGCTCTGGGGACTACCGTTTGGAACGATTTTTGAAAGCACGAATTCGACCCCATGGAATGGAGCAAGCAACCCGAACGGGCTGGCTGGATCGATATGTGCTTCACCGCCCGGCGTAGCACTTTCATACGCCTGCTGAACATCCACGACATGAAGCACGTCGACCATGCCGCCGATGTACCAAGAGTCGTTGCCCCCGTGCCCCACTCCCATATGACCTGCATCGGCAGCGGCCTGGTCAGTATTGAGCGGCAGTGGTTTACCATCTGGCCCAAGAATCTGTATGTTCTGTGTGGTGCCTCTCCGTTGAGAATTAACCGTATACTTCAAGTTTGGATCGCAGCCACTCATGTAAGCGCAGGATGCCATGAATGCTTGATACACTTCGCCCGCTGTGCCGGCATCTGCGGCTATACCAGTTCGCCACTCGGCATATGCATCCCATGTCTCGAAACTCTTGGTGTAGTCTTCTCCGTAAAGATTCCCGCTGAACTGGAACTCAAAAGGCGAAGACCCCGTCGCATTAACCCAGTTGACACCACCTCTTCCGTCGCCGGAGCAAGAGCTTTTCTTGCCTCCGTCGCATTCCTTGTCTCGTACAGCCTGGTTGAAGTCAAGGACAAGTTGATTCCACTGGTCCCGCCGGGTGTCCTTGTCGTCTTGGTCCAAATCTGGTATCTCGTCGAAGTCATCCAAGCCCGTCGGGTCGGTCAGGATTAGGGGACTATTGCGGACATATGCATATTTATTCAGGGATTGCGGGTCACCGAGAGTTCCGCCAACCGGGTCGGGCGTCATCATGCGCCCCATATTGCTGGCGTAGTAACGAGCGCCGAAGTAATCGTTGCCGGTTTCGGCGTCACGTTCTTTGCCGGTGAATTTGAAGTGGTTAGAATCGCCCAAGCCCGTTTCGTTGGCCACGCCGCCGTAGGGATAATAGTCCGTGTCTTCCTCGATGCTCGTAAAAGTCTCGTCCATCACCATGCTGGTCGAGCCCAGGTGATCGCTGAAATAATATCGCAACTGCGCCGTCGCCGGGTCCGTCGGATTGTCGGTGCGGGCCAGGCGTTTGCCGTTGAAGTACACGTACTCCGATTTCAGGTAACCGGTCAGATCGCTTTCCGTCAGGATTTCCCCGCCCGTCCCGTACCAGTACAGGGTTCCGCCGCCGCCCCACAGGCTCTTGATCACCCGCTGGCCATCGCCGTCGTAGGTGTACGCCGCCATGCCCCCATCCACGGTGGCAATCCGGTTCTCCTGGTCGTATTGGTATCGATGCGCCCCGTCGTTGGTCAGATTACCGGCATAATCGTAAATATAGTTCTGCAGTTGATTACGGTTCGTGGCCGCACCCAACTCCAACCCCTCGTAGAACTGCTTCCCGTTCATCCCGTCAATTTCGGTCAGGTTCCCCCAGGGGTCGATCGTATAGCTTTCGCCCCAGTCGGAGCCATTGGTCGAAGCCGACGCGATGCGGTTCAGATTGTCATAGCTGTAGCTCTGGGTGCGCGTGCTGTCCAGGCAGTTCGCGACGCTGCTCACGTTGCCGTTGTTGTAGCCGTTGGTATCGGTAAACGAGTACATGCGGTGGAAGAATTCGCCGCTGCTGCTGCCGCACGAGATGGCCGCACCGGGCCCGATTTCGCTCATCTGCGGCATGCCTGTTGTGTACAGCATGTGCACGGGCTGCAAGCGATTATTGTAACTGAATTCCCCCGTGGCTCCGCCGAAGCCGGCGCAATTGCTGGCCGTGCCCAGCGTCAGTTGCGCGATCTGCCCGTCCGGCATGTAGGTGGCCCCGCTCACGTAATCGAGCTGCTGCCCCGAGCCGAAGATATCGTTCTTGCTCACCTGCGTATTGTGCCCCGCGTTGTCATACACATAGCTGACCACCCGTCCGCTGGGATAGGCAATGCTGGAAACCGTCCCGTCGAAATTGTACGTATACAGCACGGAATAGCTCATCGGCGGCCCCCCCGGCACGTTCACGCTGCGCTGCTCCCGCGTCATCCGCCCCATCAGATCGTAATTCCAGAACGTGTGCCCGGAGGCGTCGTCCATGGTGGTCCGCCGGCCCATGGTGGGCTTCACCGCGTCCTTCAGCGCCGGATCGGGCACGTCGTAACCGTATTTTACCGCCGTGCAGCTGCCGTTGTAACCCTTGCCGGTCAGCCGGTTCAACTGATCGTAACAATAGGTGGTCGTGATGCCGTTCGCATCCGTCCTGCTGGTCACGTTGCTGTTGGCGTCGTAATGATAATTGATGGTGCCCGACTCCGGATTCTGGGCCGTGACCAGCCGCGAGAGCGAATCGTACGTAAACAAACGCACCCGCCACGTACCGCCATACCCGCTTCCCGCATCACAGCCGGCGCCACCGGAGAAACCGCCCTGCTGGTCCACGCAGACCAGGTTGCCCACGGCGTCGTAGCGGTAGTCGGTGACGAAGCCAAGCCCACCGGGATCTTCTGTGACTTCAGTCACCCGGCCCACCGCATCGGTGCACGACGTTCGCGATCTTTTAGCCTCGTCCGCCACCGTCGTGCAGGGCCCGGTGTAGGATGTATTCACCGACTGGCCGTCCGGCCGCACTACCTGCGTAACCCGGCCCAGCGCGTCATAATAGGTCTCGGTGTACCCGCTGGTGTTTCCGTGGCTGGTGTCGCCCCCGGCTCGGTACGGATTGCTGGTGGCGATCACGCGCCCAAAAGTGTCATAGTAGGATTCGGTATAATCGGCGCCCTGGGGATCCGAGGCCAGTTCCTTATCCGTGGTCTGGATAAGCTCATCGAAGCGGGTCTGCGCCATGAGCGTCCGGGAGGCGTCCAAGGTCCGGGTCGAGGACATGGAGGGCGGCACCGTGTCGTAATAGGTATTTCCGGCGCTTCCGCCACCCGGCGGATAGATAGTGCTGGTTATACGCCCCAGGCCATCATAGCCGTAGAAAGTTACTTCTCCATTCTCTCCCGTGTGGGATGTGGCTTCGCCAGTGTTCCGATCAAACGTAAACGACTCCTTATGCGCGCCGGCGGCAGCCGTGGTGGACGGATATATAACATCCTTGAGGAACGCCCCGGTTGAATCATAATCGCGAGTGGTGTTGTTGCCATTGGCGTCCGTGGACTGGATCACCATGCCGTTGCCGTTGTAAACTTTACTCGTAACGATCCAGTTGGTACAACTAGTGCCTGAAAATCCGGCACAGCGATGGACGGAGGTCTGATTGCCTAATGCACCCGCCGGGCTTGGACTTTCATCGTAGCCAAACAGAGTCTCCGCGCTAACGTTTCCACTGCCGTCGGCCACAGTGCTGCTGTAGACCCGGTCCAGGATGTTCACACTTTGATAAGCAGAGAACGCTTCCCACAAGTACTGGGTCGTCGTCTTTTGTATCACGGTCGAATTGTCATAGGCCGTGATAGTGGTACTATTCTGCTTGGTCGAACCAGGGTCATAGGTGTAGCTTGTAGTCGTGGCCTCACCGTCGTCAAGCGTAGTGGTGACAGCCTTATGCTCATATGCGCCCGCCACGTAGCTCGGGCCGCCGTTCGACGGATTCTCGTATGCAGTGGTAGTCGTCCGCAGCACATTGCCCGCAGTGTACGAACCGTTATATATCGTCCTTGAGGTCTCAAGGTAGGAGCCATAATCGACCTCCTGCCCGAAGTTGACAACCGTGTCGTTGCCGGCAGGGTCGGTCATGTAGGACCAAATACCATCATTGTACATACAGCTGCCGTCGTAGCATGGATAGTTATAATAATAAGTTCCGGAATCGCATCTGCCGGTGGGATCACATCTATTGCTGTCCGTCAGGGTGCGGGAGGTCACTTGAAAGTCGAATGGATAGTTCGCGGGAGGAACATCCCCTGCATCCCTGCGATACTGATAAGTATAGTCAATTGTGGCGCCAGAGGGATATCGGATTTCTATTAGGCTATTGGTAGTGTCGTCGTAGGAGAATTCCCAATAGGTTGGCGGGTTGGTTGGCAAAACTACGCTTTGCAAGGCGTAGTTTGGCTCGAGCCCTTCAGCCTCATCTTCGGCCCAATACTCGGCGAAGCAGAATATGAAATGCTCGGTGCCGCCGTTCGCGCCGGGCGGGTCCCAGGTCAGGCTGCTGGTGCTCGGAGGCTGTGGCACTGGGCCCCACTGTGTGGCTACAGTCGGCACGGTGGGACAGGCGGCATTGGTAATTTGGTTGTTAACTTGCCATCCCTCGAACATGAGGGGGGGGGTTACGCTTATATCCGGGAATGTCCGGCCAAGGCTGTCGGTAATCATTTCCGTGACTGGCGACGGATTCGTGGGCGTGTACGTATTAAGGATTGGCATGTAGGGGATATTTGTTGCTGGCACTACCGTCGTCGTACCCGTGTAAACGAGGTATCGAGCAATCTGATTGCCGTTCGTGTCTGTAAAGCCGTTGCTGATCGCATAGTTTAGAGTAGGGGGCACGCTTTCGATGCCAACACCATCGGGACGAGTGATGACATAATTGACGAGGTTATAGTCGGAACCATCGATCGGATTTCCCGAGACATGAAAGGCTCCGGTGCTATCCCGCAAGCCCTGCTTCTCGCCCGGCGAGGAACCGCATTGGCCATCCGACCCGGACCAGGGCGGAATGCAATTCACCGAGCTGAGGCCGGCAACCGCGTCGTTAAAGACATCGCCATCCAATACGGGTACGAAACCATAATAAAGCCGCTTATACCACGCGGCATAGCTGGCCCAGCCGCCGGCGTTCAGCACCAGAGAATAGTTGAGGTTCAGATCTCCGCGCTGGGGCAAGGAATAAAGGGGAATCTTAACCGTAACGTTTCCAGAGAGCATGTCCACGCTGTCGATATCGCCAAAATGATAGGTGGCATGCGGTCGTATGCCCAGCATTCCGCTCTGATCCTCCTGGGCATGAAGCCGGCTCGTCCCACCAAAGGCAAAGAGCAGCAGAAGGAAAAGCACCGTCGCCCGCCGCCCGTATCGCGCCCGAGGAGTACAGCCGAGCATTTCATGTTTTACGTTTCTCGTTTCACGTTCGACAACCCCGTTAGCCGCCAGGGCGGCACAGGCAGCCTGCGGTGAGAATCCTGTCTTTCCGCTCATTGCCATCTACCTCGCCGAGTTGACATTGGTGCTACTGTCCGCGGGAACCAAATGGATAGTGTCAAACGTCAATACTTGCCTAACGCGATCAGGGTAGGCCACGCTAATCGTCTTCGGCAGCACCAATCCCTTCACTGTTTGAAAGCCGTTAAAGGTTATCGTCTTGTACAGGGGGATTCCATATCTGCCGGGCACGGCCACTTTCGTCTTCAGCGGCAACCCGGTCTCGACGGAAAAAATCCAGACCTGGTTGGGGTGAAGAGCGTCCTTATCATCCACCCGATACACGTCGATCTGCTGTTGCCCCGCCGGAAGCCATGAGGAATGGCCAGGAAAGCTAATCCGGTATTTTTTGCCATTCCTGATCACGCTCAGCAGAGCCCCAGGAAGGAAGGCGGTGTGTGCGTCACTTCCGGGATCGCGCAGCAGCCCCTGGGTCGCCGCTAACTGCGCGCGTGTGTGTATTTGGTCGGGATCGTAGGTCTGGGCCGGCTGACCTTTTTCGTCCGTCCAATCATGGCGGGATTGGAACTGCCCGCTGTTCCAGTCGTGCTGCGAGACGAAGCGATATCCTTTGCCCGCTTCCGCAGTCGCTTCCTGTATGCTTCCTTCCAGGCGCGCCGCTCCCAGGGAGCGCCAGGCCCGCGCTCCGCCCAGGGCTTCGAGCGCACGGTCAATGAACGCAACCGCGTTGGGGTCGCTGGATGCGGCGGACTGCGCCTGTCCGACGGCAAAGGTGGCGGCAAGACCCACCAGGATAGCTGAGCACAGTAATTTCGAAATCGTCGCGCGCATGATATCGCCTCTCAGGAGTTCCATTCTTTTTTCACCATAGAGGTCACAGAGAACACGGAGGAAGACCCGCAACAACCATTTAAAAAGGCCGGCGGCTTGTCGTATTGCGCTCGTTGCTTGTTACCCTTGTCGTCTTCGGTCAAAAAGCCAAAACCTTCCTTTGAATTCCTCTGTGTCCGCTGTGCCCTCTGTGCTGAAAAATCGTCGATCGGCGGTCGCAAACCGGCAATGATGCAACTGGCACTGGCGCTCACCCGGAAGATCAGAGCGGTAATCGTATAGCCGCCTACGGTGATGTTAAGCGGTCCCGTGGTGGCGTTCGGCGGTACCGTCACGGTGATCCCGGCACTACCCCACGCGGTAACCGTGGCGGGAAGACCGTTGAAGGTTACCGAGCTGTCACCCTGGCTCGACCCGAAGCCCGAGCCCTGGATCGTAACGCTGGTTCCGGCAGTGCCGTAGCCCGGAGATACGCTGGTAACGGCCGGAACGATGGTGAAGTTTACCGGGCTGGCGGCCGTATTGCTTACTGTGACCACAAGCGGTCCCGTGCTGGCCCCGGCGGGCACCACCGCCATGATCTGGTCGCCGCTGGCCGATGTCACCGTGCCGGCTTTGTTATTGAAAGTGACGCTGATCGCACTCGCCACCGTGCCGAAGTTGCCCCCGCTGATGGTTACGGCTGTGCCTGAAACGCCAAAGTCGGGGGTGACATTAGTGACTACAGGCGCCGAGCCTCCAATCGACGGCGTTGCCGGGGAGCCTATGCTGCAGAACGCTGTCGTCGAAGGCTGGTTCGCACATGGCGAGACTTGGTTCGCCCACTCGGCGGCAATCCAGCTGTAGGAACGCATGATCCCTTTCGAGATCCGTACCTCGTCAAAGAAGCCATAGAACCAGTCCCACTGGTCCATTCCGTCTCCGCCGATGGTTAGCGTGCCACCGCCGTCATGGGGCGCATCGCTGCCATTCCCGTAGCCCGTCCCGGTAAGCCAGCTTCCGCTGATCTGCTTGCCGTCGGCGTAGAACTGGGCCGTTGAGGCGTTGCCGTAGGTGTAGGTAAAAGCGACATAATGCCAGTTGCCATAATCCGTAAAGGTTTTGCTGCTGGAATAGCTGTCCCAGGCCGTATTGGCTGCGTTCCGATAATAGAAGCGGAGATGCTCCGCGACGTCGAATCCCATTCGCGAATTCTGCAGGCCCGAGCCGGCCGAGTCGGCAAATATATCGTCGGAACAACACAGGTTGGCATTGTTCAGGTTAATCCAGGCCGAGGCGGTAATCTGATCGCCGGCATTGAAATCCAGGGACGAATTGTCCCCAATGACCAGATAGCTGCCGGTACCGGGATTGTAGGCGCTGGTGCCTATTTCGCCAAGTTCAGCAGACAGCGTCCCGTAGACCTCGCCGTTGTTCACGCCGGTGGAATCCGCGGCGCTGAGGTTCGCGCCGCTGCCCATGTGCCATACCCCCGAGTACTGGTTACTCCAGACTCCGGTTTTTTTCTCCTGGGATGTTGCAACCGCCGGGTTGCCGTACCACATGTAAAAGACAGTACCGCTGGACAGGCTCGGAATTTTCACCCAGAAGGCCGCCGTGCCGGTGCCGGGATCGTAGCTGTCAATCTCATGGTCGAGCTGGACCTGCCCCGCGGCGTCACTGGTAAAGACAATGTCGTACCCGCTCGGGTTCTGGACCTTTCCGCCGTAGGCCGTGTTCGCCCAATCGGCATTGACTCCCGAGACCAGCACCGGGAAATTCGACAGCGTGCCGCTCACCTGACCGGAATTGACGGTTATGGTCCGATAGGTGCTGTAGCCCCACGTAATGGGAACCGCGGTGGCGCTTGCGGCGACCGAGTAGAAGGTTGACGGAGAATACCAGTTACTGTACTCGGCTTGTATCCAGGCCGCCGAGCGAGCGACCGAAGAGATGCGTACTTCATCGACGGAAGCACTCGGGGCACCGCCGCCCGCATAATTCGGAATGCCGCCGATCTTAAGCTGGGTGGTGGTGATATTTGGGGTCCCAGAGCTTACCGTCGCCGACGGGGAGCTTCCGTCCACATAAAGCACCGTACTACTCGCGCTGACTGCGCCCCCCTGATATGTGCCCGCCAGTTGATGCCATTTGCTGTCGACCGTAAAGGGCACATCGACACCCATACTGTCAAATTCCATCCAGAAATTAGAGCCGTCCCAGTAAAGGCCCGCGCGACTTCCGGCAGCAGAGTTGTCGCCGTAACCCACTAATTCCCCGCTGGTACCGGAGGCGATATTGCCTACCCACGCCTCCAGGGTTAACGGCGCGGCTCCACTCGGAAAACCGTCAACGACGTCGCGGAACAGATAATCGCCGGAATTGCCAGCGAAGCTTACTCCCTCGCCGATCGCACCCGTCACCGCGGAGACCGAACCAGCGACCGAAAGACCGTGGCTACCGGTCGCGGAATCCCACATGCTTAAGTTCGTTCCATTTCCCAAGTGATACACGGAGACGTAGCTGTTTTGCCAAACCCCGGGTATGTTTTCTTGCGAACTGGTGATGGCGGGATCTCCGTACCACATGTAAATAGTCGTGCCCGTGCTGCTGGAGGACACCACCGGAATGCGAATCCAGAAGCTCACTTTACCGGTCCCGTCGTAGTAGTCGATTTCATGATCCAGCACGTCCTGCCCCTCCTGGTCGGACGTAAAGACGATGTCGTACCCCGAAGAACTGTGAACGTTCCCGTTATGGGCGGTGTCTGCCAAATAGGAATAGGTGCCGGAGAATAGGAAGGGGAAGTCGATAAGATCGCTCTTCACCCTTGTGCCTGGGATGTTTATGGCAAGACTGTAGGCGCGTCCGGGCGCGCACCCGGCATGCGCGTTAATGTCTTGCGCCAACTGCTGGGACGCAGCACCTTTGTAATTGGCGTCGCCGGAATACTGAGCCGTGATTGAATGAGATCCAGCCGGCCCTATTCCTGTCGTGGTAAGAGTCGCCATTCCATTGCTGATATAACCGATTCCCAAGCTGCCGGTTCCATCGAAAAACGTTACGCTTCCAGTGACGTTTGCGGGGGTAACGGTGGCCGTCAGCGTCAATGGCGCGCCCACTGCGGAGGGGTTGGCCGAAGACGAAAGCGTCACGCTTGAGTTGATGGGGTTGACCGCCAGGGACAACGTCCCGGAGGCGCAAGGAAGGGCGTTGTCGGTTGCTACGATCGAATTGGTCCCACCCTTCAGCGCGGAGGTGGTCACCGTAGCGGTTCCGGAAGAATTAGCCGTTGCGGTGCCGAGAAGGATGTTGCCGCTCGAAAAATTAATTGTGTCGCCGGCCAGGGCTCCCGTGGCAGTGAGGGTCACGGAAGAGCCATAGGATGGATTCGACGGCGAGGCCGACACCGTAAGGTTCATTGCGGAGACGTTTTGACTAAGGGTGGCGGCTTCCGACGAATCGGCGGTTTCCGCTTCGAGTAAGTTGCTGCCACTGCTGAAGGCAGATGTCGTAAGCGAGGCCACCCCGCTGGAGTTGGCCGTAGCCGTGCCTAATAGGCTATACCCACCATAGCCACTCGAGAACGTAATCAAGCTACCGCTGGGCGCGCCCGAGACAGAAAGAGTCAGCGCCGAGCCGCAAGACAGCGAACTCGAAGCCGGCGACACGGAAAATGCAAACGCGTTGGCGCTTACCCATACTGTCAATGTCCCGGAGGCGCAAGGGAGAGCGTTGTCTGTTGCTGTGATGGAACTGGTTCCAGCCTTAAGGGAAGATGTGGTCACCTGAGCGCCACCGGAGGAGTTAGCCGTAGCGCTTCCGAGCGAATTGCCGCCGCTGGAAAAGTTAATCGTGTCGCCGCTTTGCGCCCCCGTAACCGTAAGGGTCACTGGCGAGCCATAGGAAGGGCTCAACGGCGAGGCGGAAACCGTTAAAGACTTCAATGCAACGGTTTCAGTTATCGGCGCGGAAACGGCAGACAAATCCGCCAAGCTTGCGACGATAGAGATGAGGCCGCTATTGAGCGCGGAGGTAGTCAGGCTGGCTGTCCCCGCGCTGACCTCTGAAGTACCCAGCAGGCTGCTGCCACTCCAGAACTTGACGTAACTACCGTTCGGCGGGCCTGTAGCAGAAAGAGTCAGCCGGGAGCCGCAGGACAGCTGGCTTGTAGAACTCGTCGCCGGCGAGGCGGATAGCGCAAGCGAGTTTGGGGGATTGACCATCAGCCATACCGGGGCCGAGGTGCTGGCCTGGTAGTCACCCGTTGAATAGCTGGCCGTGAAAGCATGTGCCCCCGCCGTCAAAGGAGGCGAATCCCAAATGGCCACGCCCCCGAACCCAGTTACTGGAATCGATTTGGAAGAGGAGGTGCTCACGTAGGGGCCCGGCGTTGACGAGGGCTCAAGCTGCGCTCCCCACACATCCACATGGTTGGTCAGGACCTGACCGACATACAAATGAGCGGTGTTGCTGCTCGGCTCAGGAAAGGTCAGGGAATATCGCGCCCAGGAGGTGGTGACGGTCGAGGTCTGGTGGTAAGTCGTACCTTCTGTCGATCCAGGATAGGCCCCTATCCGAATCTGGGCCGTACCGGAGGTCACGCGCAACCAAACTGAGTAGGTGTAGGTCCCCGCCGGCAGATTTGGCACAGGCAAGCTAACCCGATCCGCGCCCGTATACTCGGTAACCTGTCCGCCGCCCATTGGGGAAGCTGCGGAAACCACGCTGATGGCGCCACCCTTGTCCGGCGTCCAAGCCGATATATTATCGGAGGAAGGGACGTAATTCTGGGTCTCCAAGGGCTGAACCGGCGCTTGAGCCGAGACGCCGCAGTCGGAAAAGGTCATAGTGCCAACGGGCGCACCGCCCCCGGTGTCCACCAGCGCCGTCATTTTCACGCTCTGACCCTGAGTGGCGCTGGGTGGGGAAACGTATAGCTCGGTCGCAGTCGGCGCCTGCGCGTGGACAAGGCCCGGGAGCGCAAGGAGCAGAGACAACAGTAGAAGCGCTTTCCAGCGCCATGACGCCACAGACGAGCCACCATCGCCAGGCTCCGGTTGTGCCTGCACTGAGTCCCGCTCCAGGTTCCAGGTTTCTCGTTCCACGTTAACCCCCGTTCTACGTTCTGCTTTTACTGTGGCGCGTTCAGGACGCGGATTGCGAACGGGTGACTGGGCACGCTGGTGCCACCCTGTTCGGGCACATACACATTTCCCTGCGGATCCACGGCCACCCGGTAAGGAGTGTTGAGCCTTGCCTGCGTCCCCGGACACCCATCTCCGAAGTCGTTGGTGCTACTGGCACAAATTGTGTTCCCCGCGGTATGCGGCCCCAATCCCCCAATCACCTGCAACGTCGTACTGCCGGCAGCGAGCAGCCAGATCACCTTAAAGCTGGCATCCGAGATGTAAAGATTTCCCGCGCTATCTACTTTTACGCCAACCGGCTTTTCGAAGTTGACTGCCGATGCCTGGGCGGTGGGGCCGTTATACGGCAGGTTCAGCGGAGAACCGGAAGGACCGGCGCCACTGCCCGCCACCGTGGTCAGGCTGCCGTCCAGCCCGATCTTGCGAATTTTGCGGCAACCCGTGTCGGCAATGTAGATGTTACCTGCTGCGTCCACCGCCACATCTTCCGGCGTATTCAAGGGAGCGCCAATGGCCGCTACACCCTCCTGAGCACATCCGGCGCCATTCGGGCCAGGGCCGGCGATGGTAGTGATGGTCCCTCTCTGTCCAGCCGTGGCGGGTGGGGTAACCTTGCGAATCGCATTGTTCAACTTGTCGGCAATGTAGAGATTTCCCTGCGAATCGAAGACAATCCCTTCCGGGTTATGCAATTTTCGTTCACTCCATCCCCCTTTATGGCCCCCGGCATAAACGGTCACCATCCCGGTGGCGGCGTTTATTTCGCGAATCTTGCTGGCAGCGAAATCGGAAACATAGACATTTCCGTTGGCATCCACCGCAATATTCTTCGGACTGCTGAAAACAGCCTCGTTCGCCGCGCAGTGGTCACCGGTCGTAGAGGTGCAATTGGGAACCGGCTGGCCGCTTGCCGCCGCCGCGGCTGCGTTAAATTCCGGATATTTCTCGCTGCGGTCCAGCACTCCCGCAAATAACGTCAGGTTACCCTTGGTGTCGACCTTACGAATGACGTTGTTTCCCGCATCCGCAATATACAAATTTCCGGCGCTATCGAAGGCAACGCTGCTGGGCTGCAGCAGTTCTCCGTCGGGGACCAGCGTGGTGACGTTGTACGGGACGGGCGTTGGAGCCGGGCTGGGGGCTGGGCTTGGAGTCGGGGCCGGAGTCGCGGGCGGCCCAGATTGAGCATGGAGGGCGAGCGAACCGCACCCAATCAACAAACTCAGCGCTAACAAAAGCTTCATACAAGTTGTCTTCATCTCAGGCTCCACTCGTCATTTCACAGGCGGCGCAACAATGCGCGCGCGTTTTACCGAATCCGAATCCAGGCGGAAAAGAGTCGCGTCGGGTTCCACGCCCGCCGTGATGTTCCGCATCTGGCGAACCACATGGATTCGCCTTCCATCCGGCAGGGGGCGGACCGTATCCTGCTTAACCATCAGAAAGTTGTAGTCAGGGGCGGCCCAGCCGCGGCCGATCAGCGTTCGCGTTCCATTGGCGTTGACCATATAAACGGGCGCTGCGACACAGCGCACTCCGTTTATAGTCTCCTCAGCCGTGCTGTTCTGGTTCTTCGCTGAGGGGAGGTCGGATCGTGTCTTCGGGGGCATAGGACGCGCCGGGCGGTGCTTATCCACCACCGCGCCCGTCTGATAATTCAGGGAATAGGTCTTACCCGTCTTCCCGTGGTCGAGCAGCACCGCGCTCGTGGGGACATTGCTGCCGTCATTGGCCATCTGCTGAATCAAGATGGAACCGGACGAGGCGCGGTGATAGCGTTCCTGCGTCTCCCGGTGGTCGGTAACGCGGCCGTTGGCGGAGATCGTTTCCACGGTCGTTGTCTGGGAGCCGCTTACCGGCACCCATTGTGCAAACGCCGGAATAGAGCAGAACACCAGAAGAATGAACCATCCCTTAGTGCGCATACGCCTTCCTTAATTGCCGGTGCCGCAGGTGGGCGCCTGCCCGCAGGTACAAGATCCCCCGGTCGCCTGGTATTCCCATGAGAAAGTATTCGCTTGGGTATTCCAGACAAGATAGACATTCTGGGTAGCACATCCGCCAGAGGTGACAGCCGGTTCACAAGCCTGCCCGACCTGTTGCGTGACGATGGTGTTCTGAGCCGGATCGCTGCAGGCCGATGCCACCCGCAGCAACCCGCAGGCCGCGGTGATCAGTAAAATCACCAATGCCGCTATTCGCTTCATATCGTCGTCCTTACCGGCCGTCACTTGGTAACGGCCATGAGCCGCCGCCTTGACTGGCACACGCCTGGCGCGCAAGACACACCAGTGCCACACGTGGAGACAGCTATTTCCTGTTAACTTCTGCACTTCTATGGGGCCGAAGGGGCCGATCCACACCCACTTCTTCTTCGGCAAAGCTGCCATAGGAAACATCACCGAAACACGCCGAATACTCCCAACATTCCCGTGTCTACAGTTCAGCAGCTACGCCACCACAGCGGAAAAAACATGTACTGAAAAAGCGAAATCTTTATATCGTCTCTCTATTCGCATGTCAAGCACTATTAAAAAAGGAGTCAGGAGTCAGGAGTTAGGAGCAAGGCCCAAACACCAACCGATGTTTGCGCCGCAAAATACCTGTTTCCACATTATTGCTTTTCGTGCCACGTCGCCGCAGAATGGCTTGGCCGACGACTGGTGATCGATTACTGCCAGCCGCCGGTTTGCTCGCCCCAGGGAGAGCAGGGGACGGGTTCTTTGAAAACAGAAGCAGTAGTTAGGAGCCCGGCCGCCCGGCGTTCCCATGGCTCGCTCAGCCGCTTTTGAGAACCTTGAGCATCTTGATGGACTGAACCCCTGAAGTGAGACACTCGCAGTTGAGAAACTCTGCAGCGAAAGGATCTGCAAGTGAGACAGAGACGACGAGTGGCTCAGCATCCGGCCGAGTTCCGCCAAAAGGCGATCGAGCGGA
>Ga0326728_10015435_pt1 | contig 15895 bp, 16 predicted proteins | sample MB3enrmetagenome_FD_207602 | JGI IMG/M metagenome (GOLD analysis project Ga0326728, IMG submission 207602) | Lab enriched peat soil microbial communities from McLean, Ithaca, NY, United States - MB31MN | ecosystem: Environmental > Terrestrial > Soil > Wetlands > Peat | place: USA: New York...
CTCTAAGGCCCGATTCTTCGGCAAGTTGCATCAAGAAGTCTAAGGTTTCGTCAGTGATCCGATTCTTCGAGTAATCCAGAAAGATGCCCACGGCTTCCGCCGTCAACCGTTCGCCACGCGTCGGATCCTTCGCGAAGAGTTTTCGGAGATGTGCTCTTCGGACTTTCTTGTAGTGAGCTTCAAGAGCCTTCCATGACTTGCGAGTGGTGAGCGGCTCAATGTCCTCATGTTTGATTGCTTGTGCACGCGTCGCCATTGCCCTGCTCCTTTCTCCGCCGGGTGGTCATTTGGCCCCTCCCAAAAACCATCGCACTGGTTCCGCCCACGCCCACAACCAACACATTGATGAAGAGGCTCTTCACTCCAATGTGGATTGCGGTCATCGTGTATCGCCCCGGAGCGACATCTCCGGTTATTGCGTGGATCAACTGGCAGCTTTTCCCAACAGAACGCCGGTTGAATCAACGACCGACATCAGTTCATTCCAAGATTTCACGAACGACTGTGTACCCTCGTCCTGAAGCCGAGCAGCTAGTCCGTCTATGTTGATACCAGCTTCAGCGAGCCGCGATAACACCTCTTCGCAGTCACCCCCATCGGCTGGCAGAATCGATCCGAGCTCTTTACGATTGGCGAGCGCCTTCAAGGTTGATTCGGGCATTGTGTTCACCGTGAAGGGTGCTGCGAGAGCCTTAACGTAAAGAACATCGGACGCAGTTGGATCCTTAGTCCCCGTGCTCGCCCACAAGAGGCGTTGCGGATAAGCACCAGCGTTGTAAATCCGGTGCCAGCGAGGCGAACTAAGCAAATCGCGGGCGGCCTTGTACGTGCGCATGGCGATGGCAATCCCGAGCTTGTGATTCAATTCACGGGGGGCCTTCCCCTTGACTGCGGCGTCCCAGCGACTAACAAAAACCGACGCCACCGAGCCGATATTGGGCTTGAGTCCAGCTTCTATGCGCCGTTCGATTCCCCGAAGGAACGCCTCCGCCGCTGCCAGATAGTGGCCGCTCGAAAATAAGAGCGTGACATTGACAGGAATTCCAGAAAAGATCGCCTCCTCGACGGCAGGCAGCCCTTCCTTGGTACCGGGAATCTTGATAAGAAGGTTCGGGCGCCCGGCACGGGCATACAGTTCTTTCGCGGCGGCCAAGGTTTTGGCGGTGTCGTACGCGAGCAGCGGTGAGACTTCGAGCGAAACCCATCCGTCTACGCCGTTTGTACGGTCATAGATCGGGCGAAACAGATCGGCGGCTCGCGTAATGTCTTCCAGCGCCAGTTCAAAAAAGACTGTCTCACCGGATTTGTCCTGGGCAAACTTCTTGCCAATCGCAGCGCTGTAAGCAGAGCTGTTCTTAATGGCATGATTGAAAATCGTAGGATTCGAGGTCAGCCCTGTTACCGACAGATCATCGATATAAGTCTTTAGAGTACCGCTATCGAGCAAGTCGCGCGTAATGTTATCGAGCCAGATGCTTTGTCCCAAATTGTGGAGCAGTTGCGTTGCTTTCATTCGTCACCTCCATCAAGGTCACCAAGAAGTTGCCTAAGCCGAAAGTCACGTTGCAGTGCCAACCGCATTCGTGGTCGGCTCGCTCTGGGGCACATGCAAACGATTTGAAGTTGCCGTCACCTCTCGAAGTCGGTGGAAAGTCCCGCTGTGCAGCATCTCCTCAGTGCAGCGCCAACGCCAGTGTGCATCGGTAGATCCCGGCAAATTCATCCGTGCCTCGGCTCCCAGGTTCAGCAGATCTTGCAAGGGAGCGATTGCAAGCGCAGCGACCGAAGACCACGCTTGGCGGAGTAGCTCCCCAGCGATCTCGCTGCTATCGCCTTCGGATCGATTCAGACAGCCCCACACCCGTCTTCGTTCAGGCTCGGGTAGGGCCTCTAACCAACCACGAGTCGTGTTGTTGTCATGCGTTCCGGTGTACACAACCGTGTTAGTTGAGTAGTTCTCGGGGAGGTGGGGGTTACCAGGATTTCCATCAAAGGCAAACTGAAGCACTTTGGTTCCTGGAATTAGAAACCCGTCGCGCAGTGCGCAAACGTCAGGCGTGATCACCCCGAGGTCCTCGGCGACAAATGGGAGACAACCCATTTCTTGTTGGACAGCTCTGAAAAACTCGGCACCTGGGCCCGGTGTCCAGCACCCTATCCGGGCCGTTTTGGCCTCGGCGGGTATGTGCCATGCCGCAGCGAATGCACGGAAATGATCTAGGCGAATTACGTCCACGTGAGCTAAGAGGGCACGCAGGCGGTCTATGTAGAATCGGAAGCCAGTGTGGCGAAGGGCATCCCAATCATACACAGGGTTGCCCCAAAGCTGTCCGTCCTCGCTGAAATAGTCTGGAGGCACTCCAGCAACGAATCGCGGACGGTACTCTTTGTCGAGCAGGAACAGTTCGGGATGGGCCCATACGTCGCTCGAATCGGGCGAAACAAAGAACGGAAGGTCACCGATCAATCCAACTCCTTTAGAGTGCGCATACGCTTTGAGACGTTGTGTTTGTTCAAAGATCAGGAATTGGGCAAAGCGAACCTTCTGCATTACCTGCGACAACTCTTGCCGAGCTTGGGCCATGGCGGCGGGAGTGCGGCGAATGAGTTCTGTCGGCCAATCAAGATACGAGATGCCATGGAACTTCTGTTTCAGGGCCCGAAAGAGCGCATAGTCTTCCAGCCAATGTGCCTGCCGATGGCAGAACATCTCGTAATCTAAACCTAAGTCTCTTCGCGCACCCGCACTGAAATTGCCCCATATCTGATCGAGCAGCCGGTGTTTGAACTGAATCACTGCACCATAACCCACAGCGTTCGACGAGAACGACTGACCTTCGCACGCGTTCGCGTCGAGCAAGCCATCCTCAAGCAAAAGTTCTGGGCTGATTAGCAATCCGTTGCCAGCGAAGGACGAAAGAGCTTGATAGGGAGAGTCACCATAGCCGGTTGGACCCAGGGGCAGGGCCTGCCACCAACTCTGACCCGCTTCATGTAGTCGGTCGACCCATGCAAAAGCTGCCGGCCCCATATCGCCAATGCCATATGGTGAAGGCAAAGACGTGACATGCAGCTGCACGCCGGAGACCCGATAGTCCGCCAGGGAGAACGGGAAGCTCATTGTCTGTGTTTGATCGGGCATACCTTGTTCTTCCTGCCAACAGCACCCATCACCGCAATGCGTTATTCACGATTTCCTGCGCCTCGTTCACAAGTGCGTCTAAGTGGGACTGGTCCCTGAAGCTCTCTGCATATATCTTGTAGATGTTCTCAGTGCCCGATGGCCGGGCGGCAAACCATCCGCTGGTAGCTACTACTTTGAGACCACCAATTGCCGCGTTGTTGCCGGGCGCACGAGTCAGCTTGGCGATGATGGGCTCTCCCGCCAATGGCCGGGCTTCTATGGCACTGGACATGGTTTCACGTTCCAGATCTCGGCGGCATATTCTGCGATCGTGCGGTCGGTGGAAAACTTCCCCGAACTCGCCACATTCAAAATGGCCTTCCGCGCCCAAGCGTCCTGGTCGCTATATAAATCGTGCAGTCGCTGGTCCGCCTCCAGATACGACTTCAAATCCGCCAAGTGCATGTAGTGGTCGCCGTGTGCCAACAACGTATCGTGGAGCTCCGAGAAGACGCCGGGCTCATAGCGGCTGAAATGGTCGGAGAAGATCAGATCCAATGCCGCACGCGTCTCCGGCTCATTGTCATAGTGCCACTGTGGGCTGTACCAACCACGACTTTGAACCACTTGCTCCGCCGTGAGGCCGAATAAGAAGAAGTTTTCCTTACCTGCTTCTTCGGCCATCTCGATGGTGGCGCCGTCCCGAGTGCCGATGGTCAGGGCCCCGTTCATCATGAACTTCATATTGCTCGTACCACTCGCTTCGTATCCCGCCGTGGAGATTTGGTTCGAAACGTCCGTCGCAGGGATGAGCCGCTCCGCCTGCGAAACGTTGTAGTCGGGCAGGAATAGGACCTTGAGCCGGCCCCTCACAGCGGGGTCGCCATCAATCGTGCGGGCAAGGTTGTTGATGAACTTGATGATTAGTTTAGCTAGCCGGTAAGCGGGCGCCGCCTTGCCAGCGAAAAGGAACGTACGCGGAGTCATCTCGATGTCCGGGTTTGCTCGTAAGCGGTTGTACAAAACCACGATCCGCAACGCATTGAGCAATTGTCGCTTGTACTCGTGAATGCGCTTGACCTGGCTATCGACGATGGCATTCGGATCAATCTCCAAACCCGTTGTAGTTTTGAGCCAATCGGCAAACCGCAACTTGGCCTCGTATTTGGCCTTGCGGAAAGCGTCACGGAACACCTTGTCCTCGGCAAGCGGCTTGAGCTTGCTCAATTGGCTGAGATCGCTGATCCATGCATCGCCGATGGCATCGGTGATTGTGCGGGCGAGCGCCGGGTTGCAAAGCAGCAACCAGCGCCTGGGTGTGACTCCATTGGTCTTATTATTGAAGCGTTCGGGGAACATCTCAGCCAAGTCTTTGACCGTTATCGTGCGAAGCAGTTCGGAGTGAATGGCGGCCACTCCGTTGGTGCTGTGGGACCCGACAATGGCCAGGTTTGCCATTCGAACCTTGCGCTGCGTACCGTCCTCTATCAAGCTCGTACGCTCTGTGCGTCCTTCATCCCCGGGGAAGCGACTCCGAACCTCGTCCAGCAGGCGCCGGTTAATCTCAAAGATGATCTCCAGATGGCGCGGGAGCATGGTCTCAAACCACGCTAGCGGCCATTTCTCGAGAGCTTCGGGCAGTAACGTGTGGTTGGTGTAGGCAAGCGCCTCCCGCGTGATGTCCCAAGCCTCGCCCCATCCAAGGTGAGCGTCGTCGAGCAGAATTCGCATCAACTCGGGGACTGCCAGTGCTGGGTGCGTGTCATTGAGCTGTATGGCTACCTTTTCAGGGAACCTGTCCCAATCATCATTGCTGTGCCGGAAGCGCCGCACCAGATCGGCCAATGAAGCGGCGACCAGGAAGTACTCCTGCACGAAGCGGAGTGCCTGCCCCACACTGGTGGAGTCGTCCGGATAAAGTACCCGGGTTATCGATTCGGCGGTAAGACTTTCCGCCAGTGCTGCGACGAAGTCTCCGCTACTGAATTCCTGAAAATCAAAGTAATCAGGCGTAGCTGCGGCCCAGAGACGTAATGTATTAATAGTCTTTCCGCCGTAGCCCACGACTGGCCGATCAAATGGAACGCCGATCAAGCTTGATGGTCGACCGGGGAGGGCACGCAAGCTGCCGCCGTGCAGCTCGAACGAGCAGTTCATCTTGATCTCCACCGTCTCCTCTAGGCGGGCGACCTCCCACGGATCCGCGCGACCGAGCCAATGGTCCGGCTTCTCCAGTTGCCATCCGTCTTGCATGGATTGCTTAAAGATGCCGTACTCGTAACGCAGACCATAGCCCATGGCCGGGAGCTGCAAAGTCGCCATGGAGTCGAGAAAGCACGCTGCCAAACGCCCCAGCCCCCCATTTCCTAGCCCGGCATCAGGCTCCCGCTCCACCAACTGGAGCCAATCTATGTTCTTTTGCCAGACGGCATCTTTAACAACGGGATCAAGCAGAAGGTTGGTGATGTTATTGCTAAGCGAGCGGCCAATCAGGAACTCCATCGAGAGATAGTACGCACGCTTGGGATTCTCGCGGTCGTATGTGTTTTCGGTATGCACCCAACGTTGCGAAAGGATGTCCCGCACTGAGTGGGCAAAAGCCTCGAACCTCATCCGAACATCCGAAGCAGTGGGATCGACGACATTGTCAAAAATGAGATGCCGCTCATAGAGCGCATTGTCTGTTCCGGAGAACTGAACCGGGCCACAGCCGTACTGCTGGATGAGCTTTGAAATATGCTGGGGTGCCGTTGGGATTGGTACGACAGTCGCGGATTTTGTAGCCGTTTGACTCTCGGGGAGTGCCACAGTTTTTGTGCTCATCGTAATATCCTTTCTTACTGCGACCAGCGTGCCTTTGCGAAAGCTAGCCCCTTGAGATGCTCAACGAACTGCCGGGGGGGTGCTCATTGCGCCCGGTCAGCCATAGATCAACTAGAGAAGTTTGCTGGCCAGTCAAACTCCACACGGTCTCACCGTGACGAGACAGATAAACGGTAGGAAGACTCTCGCCCTTTCCCTCGGTTCTTTCAGCGCGATGAGTCACCGCAGTGGCGTCGGTATCCCAAACCAAAACCGCTGGCACCCGACGTGCCCACCCGCAATCACGCCGGCCAGGTCCATTGATCGACTTCAGGCTTGTCGACGCCATGCTCGTAAGCGTAGTTCTGGCAGTCGATCTGCATATTGCGCAATATTTCTTTGGCGTGAGCGCCCGCCACCTCCAGTGTGGGCACCCGGTCAATAACGTCGATTGCCAGGCTAAAACGATCGATCTGGTTCTGGATGGCCAAATCGAGCGGCGTGTTGATGTTTCCTTTTTCTTTGTAACCGCGAACATGCAGGTTTTTGTGATTGGTGCGCCGGTAGGTCAAGCGGTGGATCAACCAGGGATAGCCGTGGAAGTTGAAAATGATAGGTTTGTCTTTCGTGAACAAGCTATCGAAGTCCCTGTCCGAGAGGCCGTGGGGGTGCTCTGTCGAGGGCACGAGTCTGTAGAGGTCCACGACGTTCACGAAGCGGATCTTGAGATTGGGGAAGTGCTCACGAAGCAACACTACCGCCGCTAGCGCTTCCTTGGTTGGAATGTCGCCCGCACAGGCCATCACCACATCCGGCTCCGAGCCCTGGTCGTTGCTCACCTTCCGCCAGATGCTAATGCCCTTGGTGCAATGCGTAATCGCCTCGTCCATGGTCATGTACTGCAGGTGCTTCTGCTTGTCGGACACAATAACGTTGATGTAGCCCGTGCTCTCAAGGCAGTGATTGGCGACACTGAGCAGGGTATTTGCGTCTGGCGGCAGGTAGATCCGACAAACATCAGGGCTCTTGTTGACCACCAAGTCGAGGAACCCAGGGTCCTGGTGGGTAAAGCCGTTGTGATCTTGTCGCCAGACGGTGGAGGTAATGAGCAAATTGAGCGAAGACACGGGCGCACGCCAAGATAACTCCTCAGAGCTCGCGAGCCACTTTGCATGCATATTGAACATGGAGTCGATGACGTGGACAAATGCTTCGTATGTGGAGAAGAATCCGTGTCGGCCTGTCAAAAGATAGCCTTCATACCAGCCTTCCAGAGTGTGTTCGGAAAGCATTTCTAGTACTCGGCCGTCTGTGGACAATTCGCCTCCGTCGGCATCCTCCGGCCGGTAGTCAGCCAGCCACAGTTTCTTGCTCACCTCATAGATTGCATCGAGCCTGTTCGAGGAGTTTTCATCGGGTCCGAAGACGCGAAAGTTGTTCGGATTCTGGCGCATGATGTCGCGCAGAAATCGGCCGAGAGGGCGAGTGTTCTCAGCCGCATTCTGCCCAGGTTTTTCCACTTGCACGGCATAGTCACGAAAGTCAGGCAGACCCAGGGCTTTTCGCAACAAACCCCCATTGGCGTGAGGATTGGCGCTCATTCGCCGTGCACCTGTCGGGGCTAGCGCTTTTAATTCTGGGATCAGCCGCCCCCTTTCATCGAACAACTCCTCTGGTCGATAGCTGCGCATCCAGTCTTCGAGCAACTTCAAATGGGCGGGGTTCTCGCGCACGCCCGCAAGCGGTACCTGGTGGGAACGCCAGTAACCCTCTACTTTGTGTCCATCCACTTCCTTCGGGCCAGTCCACCCCTTCGGTGTCCGGAGCACGATCATGGGCCAGCGCGCCCGGCTGGCCTTGCCACTGGCGCGGGCCTCTTCCTGGATGCCGCGAATCTCTAGCACGCACTCCTCCAGCGTGCTCGCCATCTCCTGGTGCATCAACTCCACATCATCGCCCTCTACGAAATGCGGTGCCCAACCGTACCCTCTGAATAGGTCCGCCAACTCCTCACGCGGCACACGCGCGAGAAGGGTCGGGTTGTTGATCTTGTAGCCATTCAGATTGAGGATCGGCAACACGGCGCCGTCGCGAATGGGATTCAGAAACTTGTCCGAATGCCAGGAGGTGGCTAATGGCCCCGTCTCTGCTTCGCCATCACCCACCACGACCGCCACCAGCAAGTCCGGATTGTCAAACGCAGCTCCGAAAGCGTGGGAGATGCTGTAACCCAGCTCGCCCCCTTCATGGATAGAGCCCGGGGTTTCGGGAGTACAGTGGCTGCCGATACCGCCGGGAAAGGAGAAGTCTTTGAAGAACGCGCGCATTCCCGGTTCGTCTTCGCTCTTGCTCGGATAAATCTCCGAATAGGTCCCCTCCAGATAGACCGGTCCGAGCACGCCCGGTGCCCCGTGCCCGGGTCCAGCGATGAAGATGGCGTTGAGATCGTATTTCTTGATAAGGCGATTCAGGTGAACATAGGTAAAGCTCAGACCGGTACTGGAACCCCAGTGGCCCAGTAGCCGATTCTTGATGTGCTCGGGCTTCAGGGCTTCGCGAAGCAGAGGATTGTCGCGCAGATAAATCATGCCTGCGGCTAGGTAATTGCACGCACGCCAGTAAGCGTCGATTTTGCGCAGGTCCTCAGCAGACAAGGGGTGCGTAGCACTTGGGCTGACACCGCCCGTCTTTCGCGCATTCACATCATTGAGAGTTGCTTCCATGACTCCTCCAATCGGCGCCGTCTACGCTCATCGTCAAGAGCGGGCTTCTCTTGATGCAGAACTGCGGTTGTTGCTCAAAGTCATGCGGTCACATGCGTTTCCGATTTCCTTCAATTCGATGACCGACGTCGGTGGCTGATCTGCGAATCGGGATCAGTCCCCAAAAATCGCGTTTTGAAATATTCCCTTGGCGTAGCATAAGTTGCCTTGAGATAGGGGTAAGGCAAACGATAAACACTTGTGGAGCTGGGACCAACTGTCAAAACTGTCAGTGCTCCAACCCAATAAATACGCCCGCGCGTAGGCATCCATTTCGGACTCGAGCGCCTGCGGGAACCGGATTATTTATAGTCATGATGGGCGTTCTTTCCTCCTCCCTCGGACGCCGCAGAAGGAGATCCTGTTCAAGGAATCTTCGACTCTATCGCCCCGTATGAGATCGCCCGTCCCTGCCCCTCACGTGAACTACACGTTTTGCCAGTTTTCGGCAGGAGGATTAGGCGGCACAATACCATGCCTAGCACCTCATCAAACCGGATACCAAAATATGCTGATCAATGAGATGACGAAGCAAGAGTGCCGCGAAGTTCTGGCACACGCATCGTTCGGAAGGCTTGGGTGCTCGCTGGGTGATCAGCCATACATAGTGCCCGTTTGCCTTGCGTATCCACCGATGGTTCTAGGACTGAATGCCCGCGCTCCTTTCGTCCGCCCAATTCAAATCTGCGAGTCACCGAAGTTAAGCCTTTTCACTTCCGAAGCTTAGCGTCGGTGGAGCACGGCCTATGTAGACGAATCAGTGTTCGACTACGTTCAACTGAATCCCCCAGTTGTGGCTGGTGTTTTTATCAGTAGGCATGTCGGGGCGCCCAGCGCTAGTGTTCTGGGTACAGAGCACTAGAAGCATTAGTGTGCGATGACGAAGTTGAGAAGAGGTATCGAGTTACGAATTCATTCCATCTGAGCGAGCACGAACTAAGCGGGAAGGAAATCCACCGTAATCTCCCACCAAGTGTCTTGTACGAACATGCGATACGTTATGAGAAAGAGGCCACGATTGCAGAGAATGGTGCCCTTGTCGCGTACTCGGGAGAGAAAACTGGCCGTTCACCCAAGGACAAACGCATCGTCAAGAATCCCGCCTCCGAAAAAGATGTCTGGTGGGGGACGACAAACGTTCCGCTCGATCCAAAGTCGTACAGAACGGTCCGCCAGCGTGCCCTTGATTACCTTAACGTCTGCGACCGGCTCTACTGCTTCGATGGGTTTGCTGGGTGGGATCCGAAGTACCGCATTAAGGTCCGTGTGATTTGTTCGAGACCGTATCACGCCCTTTTTATGCATACGATGCTCATCCGGCCCACAACCGAAGAACTCTCAGCCTTTAATCAGCCGGACTTCGTGATTTACAACGCTGGCGTTTTCCCGGCGGACCGCCTTATGGCCGATGTCGGATCGAAAACTTGCGTCAGCCTGAATCTTGAAGACCGGGAACTCGTGATTCTTGGAACTGAATATGCCGGCGAGATGAAGAAGGGCGTATTCACCGTAGCCAACTATTTCGCGCCTAAACGCGGCGTCCTCTCGATGCATTGCTCGGCGACCGCAGACAGGCAGACGCGACGTTCGTCATTACTTTTCGGATTGAGCGGCACAGGAAAGACCACCCTGTCTGCCGATCCCAAGCGATATCTCATTGGAGACGACGAGCATTGCTGGGGTGACGACGGCATCTTCAACATTGAAGGCGGTTGCTACGCAAAAGCTGTCAACCTAACCAGCGAATCTGAGCCGGACATATTCTCTGCTCTAAGATTCGGCGCTGTTCTTGAAAATGTTGTTCTGGAAGAGGACCGAAGCGTCGACTACACCGACGTGAGCATTACCGAGAATACGCGAGGCGCGTATCCCATCAACTTCATTCGTAACAGTCTGATTCCGTGCGTTGCCGGACATCCGACCGATGTGATTTTCCTGACCTGTGACGCATTCGGAGTGTTGCCACCCGTTAGCTCACTCACTCCTGAGCAGGCAATGTTTCACTTCATCAGCGGATACACCGCGAAAGTCGCTGGCACTGAAGTGGGCGTTAAAGACCCAACCGCGACGTTCTCACCGTGTTTTGGAGGACCGTTCCTGGTATGGCATCCCAAGAAATACGCTGAACTGCTCGCAGAGAAGATTAGGAAGCACAACACTCGAGTGTGGCTGGTGAATACGGGATGGAGCGGTGGAGCGTATGGCGTGGGCAAGCGCATCAAACTTATACATACGCGCGCCATCATTGACGCGATCCACAACGGTACGTTGGCGAAGGTGAGGACTGTGCCGGATCCAGTTTTCGGTTTCAAAGTGGTTCCTGAGTGTCAAGGCGTTGCAAGCGAGGTCCTCGTGCCTCGTAATGCCTGGACCGACAAAGCAGCCTACGATTCCACTGCAAAGAAGTTGTTCGAACTGTTCCTGGACAACTTCAAGAAATACGAGGACGCTGTCAGGGCCACAGTTGTGGCCGACGCTGCCGCTTGAAGAAAGGTAGAAAACACCATGGTTAGCATCGCGATACATGGGTTTGGTCGCATCGGACGTTCGCTGATGAAGGTTGCCCTCAAGGAGGGCCTCTTCGTCCCAGTGTCTATCTCGGATATTAAGGATATTTTCGACTTTGGCAGCGCTCTTTGAAGTTGATTCCAACTATGGCCGCTGGACTGAGGACGTCAGAGTGAAAGATAGCTGCTTCGTCATCGGTGGGCGCGAGATACCCTACTTCGAGTCTATGAAGGGCTTGCCGAATTGGAAGGCGCTCCGCACCGACGTCGTGATCGACTGCACAGGAAGGGCCACCACCCGCTTAGGCGCGCAGGCCCATCTTGATGCCGGCGCCAAGCACGTGCTTGTGAGTGCGCCGAGTAAAAAGCAAGAAGACTGTGACGCTGTCCTACTGCCAGGCATCAACCTCGAAAAGTTCGACCCCGATAGACACAAGATCGTCAGTATGGCCAGTTGTACGACAAATGCGCTAGCTCCGGTAGTCAAAGTCGTGATTGAAAATTTCGGGATTAGGTCTGGTCTTTTCTCGACGATCCATGCCTACACCAATACTCAATCGTTGACTGACCAACCAATGAAAGATCGTCGCGATTCGTGGGCCGCGACCGAGAATATTATCCCCTCTTCGTCTGGCGCAGCGCGTGCTCTTTCCTTCATCTGGAAGGGCCTCAAGATAACGGGCAAGGCCTACCGCGTTCCCACACGCACGGGCAGTATCGCCGAGCTAAACCTGCTCACCGAGCGTCGGGTAACCGTCGAGGAGGTCAACGACGCTTTCCGCAAGGCGGCGTCGGTTCCACCACTCAAGGGCGTTATGGGTGTGCTGGAGGACGAATGGGCGTCTTCTCGTATCCTCGGAGATTCACACTCTTCGATCGTCGACCTGCCACTGACTGCCGTTCAGGGGGAGTTGTTATCCGTGGCGGCCTGGTACGACAATGAAATGGGTTACTCAACGCGTCTGGCGGAGACGGCCGCGCTGATCGCAAGTAGCCGGTCCAGGGCGCCGCAAGAGGCGCACGAGGGTGTCTTCACCATTTCGTAATTACACTGCTCCAGTCAGACTCTGGGTGACGTACCGAGACAAGCCGCTCTGACGCGGTGATACCGCGCTTCGCATCCGTGTGCAGTGGCAATCTTTGTCGCCAGTGCCCGTCGTGTTATGCCACTGCAACACTGGGCCAGGCCGCAGAGGGCACACACACCTGATTTCAATGTCAGTGGGAGATACGATGGACGACGTAATTCTGGTTCTGAATTCCGGCTCCTCAAGCATCAAGTTCTCAGTGTTCGTCGAACGCGCGAATCAGGTCCAGCTTAAGTTCCGGGGACAGGTGGAAGGACTTTACGAATCGCCTCGATTTGTGGCGAAGAATTGGGCAGGAATGGAAATCGGTGCGCACCAGTGGGGAGAAGACGTGCGACTCGGTCATCAAGGTGCCGTTGTCTACTTAACAGAATTCCTGAGTCGTCAGCGCGAGGAAAACCGCCTGATCGCCGTAGGCCATCGGGTGGTTCACGGCGGCCATGAGTTTTCGTATCCAACGCTAATCAGTCCGCAGGTACTCGCCACACTGGAGAGATTGATACCGCTTGCCCCCCTGCACCAACCCCACAATCTCTTGCCGATTAGATTGATCAACCAAAGAAAGCCGGAATTGCCTCAGGTCGCATGCTTCGACACCGCTTTCCATTGCACACAGGGTGAGGTTGCTCAGGCATTCGCGTTGCCACCTTCGATCACTGAGCTTGGCGTACGGCGCTACGGCTTTCATGGCCTATCTTACGAGTACATCGCAAGCGTACTGCCAGAGTTCGAGCCAAAGGCAGCCTTGGGGCGAGTTGTGATCGCGCATCTAGGAAACGGAGCCAGCATGTGCGCGCTGCGCGCGGGCAAAAGTGTTGCCACCACGATGGGCTTCACGGCAGCAGATGGGTTGCCTATGGGCACGCGTTGTGGCTCGATAGATCCCGGGGTGATCATTTACCTCATGGATGAGGTCAAGATGGACGCACGCGCGATCGAGAAGCTGCTTTACCACCAGTCTGGTCTGCTTGGTGTGTCCGGGATGTCGGGCGACATGCGCGTGCTGCTAGAAAGCGATGAGCCGCGTGCCCAATTCGCGGTCGATCTTTTCGCCTACCGCATCGGGCGCGAACTCGGCTCGCTTGCAGCGGCAATTGGCGGCCTCGATGCGTTGGTGTTTACGGGTGGCATCGGTGAGCACGCTGCAATCATTCGCGAACGCGTTTGCCAGAGTGCTACCTGGCTTGGAGTGGAACTTGATGTCAGCGCCAATAAAGAAGGCAGGCCGCGCATCAGTACCGGGTCGAGCTCTGTTTTCGTATCTGTCATTCCGACCAACGAAGAACTCATGATCGCGCGCCACACCCGGCGCATTATTGGAACGGAAGCAGCAGCAGCTTGATAGGTACACAGGCTAAGACGGCAGGCCGATAATTGCTGGGCAATTGGACATAGACGGGGTTAGCGTTCAGGGTAGGTTAACGAGGTCAAGGTTCTGAGCCGATTTGCCGCCATTTCAGTTTCGTTCACCCTCGCATGCGTAGACCTGCACCGAACCGAGGCCGAGAGTGCTGATCAACGAAGTGACGGAGCAAAAGTGTCACGAACTTCTGGCATATGCCTCGTTCGGGAGGCTGGGATGCCGTGCTTCGAAACGGCGAGCGTTGGCCACGGCAGATGATTCTTTCAATCTGCTCCTGCCCACTTCAACTCACGCACGCGCAGCAGAAGGGTGGGGATGGCCACTCCGGTTCCGAGGGCCCCCATGGTAAACGTCACGCGCAGGGTATTGTCCATGACCGCGATGAGCGTTTCATTGGTGGCGGTCGAATGCTGCGCCGTAATGGCAAACAGCCCCAAAATAGCCTTGGCGGCGAACGCACCCGGAATCATCTGAATGCAGCCTACGACGTGAAGGGCGTTGCGCGAGATACCGATGGGCGACGGAAGCAATTGCACTGCGACCCCGACTGCCAGGGCAGCGATGAAGGACGCTGCCTCCAGGCTCCAACCTTCCGCGAAAGCGACGGTGCGCAACGCCAACGCCAGCGCCCCGCTGGCAGCACACCAGGGCGGTCCCCGATTGCCGACATTGAACAGCACGCCGAAGCCCGCTGCAGCCAGGCCGCCACAAACAGTGTCCTGAAGCAAATGGTAGAAATCCATCGTTAGCGTCCTTCTCCCAAAAGGCCCTGGGCCAGCCACACGCCCACTGTCATGAATATCACCATCATCACCACCCAGACGGCCCGGGCACCTCCCAAGCTTGGATAGCCTTCGAGGATGTCGTACTGCGCATTAAACGCGGGTACCCCCGGTACCAACAACAGGACGGGCGCTATCATGTCCGTAGCCAATGTGTGGCTGCCTGCCCACCGGGCCCCAAGTCCGCACAAGCCGGATCCCAGAAACGCGACCACCGCGGCGGAGATGAAGACGTTGACCTTGTGCAAGGCTAGCTGGCGTCGAACCGTCTGCCCGAGCCCGGCCGCTACGAAGATCGGTCCCACGGCTACCCAATCAACTCCCAGCAACCGACCAAAGGCGGCGCATGCCACGCCGACCGCTACAGCGACGACCACATCGGAGTAAACGGGAGATTTGCGTAAAAGGTCCGTCAGCTCCGTACGAGCTTCCTCCACGGTGAAACCACCGTGTGCGATTCGCGCCGAGGCTGCATTCAACGCGCGATGCAGGCTCTCATTTACGCTTAACGGACCGACTCTGCGCATCCGGGTGACGGCGTCGGGTCCGACGCCGATCGTGATGGCAATGTGGGTACCGTGAGCCAAAGAAATCCAGCCGATGTGGCTAGTTTGCTGGTTCTGGCGAAGTTAGAGGAACTGGCAGTTCTGTCAGTTCTCCGACGTTGCATCCGCGAGGAGAATTCTGGTCGTACATTCTGAAAGGCAATGACGGGGCACGCACACCAACCTGTGTCAGGAAAGCGTTGTGCTATGGGGCGCGTTGTCATCCGATACAGCACTTTTCATCCAGAACTGGCAGCAACAACTGTTGATTTTGCCAGTATTCAGATTCCGGAACGGCCGCTAGTCTTTGCTCGTCGATCTAGGGACTGCGGCCTCCCTCTGGGGTCGCAGTCTCTGGGCTGGTTGGCAGAAGGGCGTTTCTTCCCCGAGAAAGCCGCCAGCGGCAGCGATACATCGGCCTCGATCCGATTTGGCAGACCGGTCGTGTTTGGTGATCACGATTCATAAGAAGGGAGAATGGATGCGCGACCTCAAGCTAATTCAACACGTGAAAGCTAATGCCGACCGCATGTCCGATGGATTGATCCAGCAGATCAGGAACTCCGAAAGATGCAGCGAGCTGTTACTCAGAGCACCGGCCGATGAACATAAGAGATACGCGTTGGGAATCTACCGAGACCTGATCGACTGGCTGGCAGTCGAAATCGACTCAGTCATCGAATGCCGCTACGTCGATTTGGGGATTCAACGTTAGCAGCAAGGTGTCCCGTTCAGCGATGCGGTTTGGGCGGTGTGTATTGCCCGCGAGTATCTCTGGGAGTACATGCAGCAGGAGCGCTTACTTGAGGAACCGGTTGAGTTTTGGGGCGGTGCGACATTGTTACATTCGCTCAACCAGTTCTTTGACCGCGCTTTGTACTTCACCCTGCTCGGTTATCAGAGGGCTGGCCCAGGCGAGCTC
>Ga0326728_10015436_pt1 | contig 15893 bp, 12 predicted proteins | sample MB3enrmetagenome_FD_207602 | JGI IMG/M metagenome (GOLD analysis project Ga0326728, IMG submission 207602) | Lab enriched peat soil microbial communities from McLean, Ithaca, NY, United States - MB31MN | ecosystem: Environmental > Terrestrial > Soil > Wetlands > Peat | place: USA: New York...
GCAGCAGGATGCCTGCAGCCCGTGCAGGAGCTGGGCTGCTGCCTCAAGGACTGGACGACCCCTGGCCCGGATGGCACGACAATCACGCACTCGGTGTATGACGAGGGCGGCAGATGCATGCTCTACGAGCTTAACGGCAGCGAGGTGGATGACACCCTAATCACCAGCGGATGCAATGAGACGAGCGGATTCTGCACGGTCATGATAAGCACCCAGTATACGAACGGCGGCTGGTCCCAGCAGGCCACGCAGATACCGGTCTGCACGGAGGAGGAGAATGTCGGGTGCATAAACGGCAACTGCACGGCAATGGTGTGCGGTGACTTCACGTTCACGCCGCGCGTGGCGCCCGCGTTCCCGGACAGCGAAGCGGACAGCAGCAACCCTGAAGAGGCCCTGGACGAGGAGGCCCCCAACGCCATCCCCGCAGGCAGCCAGGGCAGCACGGCCATCCAGTTCTACAAGGCCCAGTGCAGGTTCCTGCCCATGGATGCGACGCTCAGCAACATAATGAAGAATTCCAACTCGGCCCTGAACGTGTTCAGGATGGGCGTGGGAGGCAGCTTCGACGAGTTCGACCAGTACCAGTATTATTTCCCGATATCGGACAGGTACTGCGGCCTGAACGCAGGCGGCTATATCGACAGGTACATGAACTACCTCACGCTCAATTCTTCGGGCGATGTCGTGCCTTACAGCCCGACAACCGGGATAACAAGCAACTGCGTCGATGACGACAACGGAACCGTGCCGGCACCGCTGGCATTCGCAGAGAATGACAACCTGAAAAGTTCCACGTACATTCTGCCAAACCAGACTACCGTATCATCATTCAGTTTCTACCAGCCCGTCCCCGAAGTGGAGAACTACAAGTTCGCCGATGAGGCAAGGTTCGACAATTACTCGGATGAACACTCGGCCGCTGACTGGTTTGAAAGCACGTACCTCGAACCGATGAACACCCGGGATTATGGCATAGCACCGCAATCCTGTGCATTCAGCGTTTCCGGCACTGCCACCGGCAACGACCTCGGCGGCACCACATACAGCGGATTCAACTGCAGGGACAATACGACCGGAGACCTGTGCCCCACCGGAGAGGAGGTCGAAGATGGCATCCCGGACAACTGCATAAACTATGCGGCACCGTGCGCCTTCAGCGATATCCCGCCGCAAGGCGATTATACATATGGCTATCTGTGCGTCAACAGCAGCGGGGAAACCTGCCCCTCTGGCGGCTGCATCAACCAGAGCGCACCCTGCACCAACAGCGTCACAAGCGGCGATTCGCCGTATCTCTGCATCGACGCGCATGGGGACGCCTGCCCGGTTTCGGGCGGCTCGTGCTCGGGCAATGAATCCACGGGCTACCAGACCAGCGGCTATGAATACAGCGACTGCATCGAAGCGTATGCCGACTGCACCGACCCAAACACCGAGCATGAGTGCACCCAGACGTGGATGAGCGGCACCAATGGCAACTATCTCAACACCACATGCTGGACTGATACTCAATCTCATAATGGAGGGACGTGCGAGCAGGCGTTGGCCCATTGCGTGGATAACGTCTCAATGGGGATACATGGGTACGACGACCAGACCATGTCGTGCGTTCCAAATACCGCGCTCGGCCAGCAGGACTATGGCGGCGGGGCGATACCGTATGATAATGGGCCCAGCCCCTGTTATTACAATGCCCCTGGCCCCGCAGGCTATTACACATACGACAAACCCGCCCCGGTCAACGTCTTCAAGCAGATAGATACGGGGTACTACAGCAGGGAACTTTCCATCATGTATGCGGATTCCATATATGACCTCTCAGAAACCGGGACCGCGCAGGCGCCGTTCGAATGCGACGTCGCAGCCGACGACTGCTACTCCGGCACTTGCAACACGCAGGTTTACAGCAGGGGCGTGATGCTCACCAGCAGCAACCCCCAGACTGCGCAGGAGGTGGTGACTGACTGCAGCCAGTTCACGGATTCCGCAGGCATAAACGAGGTGGTCTGCGCGCCCACGGAATCCGTAACGGCCGAGGGGCAGAACCCGCCGGAGAGGGACTACGGCAGCGTCAGCATCATACCCAGCAGGGTCGAATTCCTCACTACCAACTTCAAAAACGGCAACCAGCCGGATGCGCCGGTAGGTGTAAACGGCCTGATTGACGGTACGGAGCTTGACAGCGACTGGGCAACCATCTACAATACGACTCCGGGGCAGGTAGGCACGCCGAACGGGATTATCCTTAACGAGAACATCTTCAGCCTCGATTATTCGGTGGACGTGACCAACGTAACCCAGGTGTCCTGGATACCACAGACCGAATTCAAGTACTGCCCGGCTTTCGATGTGGAATACGTCAACAGTAGCGGCGTGCAATTATCCCTCCTGAATCCGGACAATCCGGCCGATACGGCATCCACCAACGAGGTATGGTGCCCGAACGTCACGCAATCCACGGAGGGCCCGCCGCTGGGCGGCGTCGTGTTCTTCGGAAAGACAGGAACTGACGGCAGCACCCCAGTGACTTACAATGGCGACACCATCATAGGATATTCCCTGCTGGACCAGGCCGACTTCCAGAATACGCTCCTCTACAAAAACTGCAATCTCCAGCCGGGCGACTACGAAACGATAACGCTGAGCGGCCCGCGCGACCCCCAGATTAACGCGACTGGCGGCCTGCTGGACGCATTCCGGCCGTACTTCGAGCAGCGGGTAAAAGGCTTTGGAATGTCCATGGGTACCACGAAGGCCAACGCTTACAGTGTCGTGTTCTCCTTCACGCCCTGGATAGCAACTTTCGAGAAAGGCACCCAGAGGGTTGCTTCCGGAGGAGGCTCGTACAGTCCGCAGCCGAATGTGGTGGTGGATGCAGGGAACCAGGTGAGCAATCCGGACGAGAGCGACGGCCCGGAGTTCACATGGCTCGGGGATTTCCTCGCTTCGCCGCCGGCGCAGGAAATCCGCCAGCACAACACATATGACGAGGAAATGGACCAGGTGCCTGGCACCACGACTGCCGACCTCGATGACAGCAGCGACCCGTGGGCCGGGGCGGAATATTCCAACAATGCCAACGGCAAGGAGGTCTATCACACCTACGACCTGGGCTTCAGCCAGTACATCACGCTCATCAAATACGACCCCAGCAGCGGGATGCTCGGCAACTGCGCCATAGACAACAGCACGTACCTGCCGGTCATGAGGAATTTCGGCTGGTGCGACCCGTGCACCGCATCGACGCTCGCGTTCCAGAACATAACCGCGAATACGACCCCGTACCTGCCGCGCTACACTGCAGAGCTCATGCCCAACGGCACGGGCTACAACGCGACGAACATGCAGTCGATATGCACCTCTGCGCTGACAGGTTCCCCGACGACCGACAATGCGACCTGCTCCAATCCGGGCATAACGGACATGAACGACTACACCGGCTCCCTGGGCGCACAGGGCGCCCCCAGGACAGAGCCCGACGCCACCATACTGAAAGAGCGCATCGGGAACTACATGAAGTCAGGAGTGCTGCCGGTACTGGACATAAGCAACGATAGCAACTGGAACCTGACCAAGCCCCTGGGCAGCAGCGGGGTCGAATCGGATTATACGGGATACGATTTCCAGCCGCTGTTCGGGACGATGGGCGCTGCGGTGGTGATAGTGGACCGTGTGGCCAGCGCTGCGGACGCGACGGCCAAGGAGGGCGAGATAATAAACCGCAGCGAAACGGTGAGGGAGGACTGCGCGGACTGCCTTGTCGCGATACACGTCGATTCGCCCGCGAGCAACGAAAGCTTCGCGAGCGCTGCGGCCGCGGCCCTCAGCGACCCCAGGGCCAGCCTTGACGTGGACATGGTTACATTCGACTATGATGTCACGGACCATCCGCAGGATGGCGCAACCGGCCTGGTGAACAAGAGCCAGGCGGTGGTGAACGACCTCGCATCCTACGGCTACGCGCTGCTCAACCAGACCGGGAAGCCGTCCATGGTGATCGGCTTCAGCGTGGACAGCGACGACCCGGACTGGAGCGGCACCAACCCTGACGGAAGCAGCGGTTATTCGATGCTGTTCGATGCCATCGCGCAGGGGCAGGAAAGCCTCGTCAAGGCAGGGATAACCGGCATCATATACTCGCCGGTGAGGACCGTCATCGGCAGCGCGGCTGCCACGACCAGCGGGCCGTTCCTCTGCACAGCTCCCATAATATACTCTGACCCCGGAGGCCTGTACGCGGCCGCTGCTGCGGACGTGCAGGCCTCTTTCCCCATTCCCGCCTGCCCCAGCAGCGCTTCATGCGCAACAAATTTCCTGTATGTGGATGTATGTAACGGAATACCGTGCAGCGGCTCCTCCCTGGCAGCAGAGACGACTCCATCCATCAAGGCAGAGTACGGATTAAGCGACTGCCCAGCCGATGAGAGCGCCATCGGATGTAAAACGGTTGGCTTGGAAAACTGCACCCTGCCTGCCAATCCCGAGACTGCGCCCACGGCCGAGAACGGGCTCGTGGACACCAGCACTGGCGTCGGCGTCACGACCGACAAGTTCTGCGCGCTGGAGAAGGCCACGCAGCTGGTGACCGCCACTGCACCGGTGGCAATATTCAGCCAGGAGCCTGCCCAGAGCCCGGTACAATGCACCGCGTGCAGCCAGGAAGATATCAATACCGGCTCGTGCAACGCAAGCGACAGTGCAACAGTCCCGAACCAGCTGTTATGCGATGACGGCAACCCCTGTGAGGTGTGTGACGCCAACGGGGAGAACTGCGAAGTGCCGACGGCCGCGAACGGATACACCCCGACAGACTGGAGATGCCCGGCCGGGGCGGTGACGGGCGGCTGCATGCCGTGCGCGGATGCTCCGGCCGGAGAAACGTATTCCTGTAACTACGATTATTCCAATGGCAGCACGCAGACCGAGACAGGCGGCGTGGACACACTGACGACCGATGCGTACTCGGACATAATCGCAGCGCTCCCCAAGCCGTACAAATGCTGCCTCAGCGCATCGGACGGCTCGAACTATTCATATTCGGAGCAGCCGTATCAGGTGCCATTGAGCCAGCCCGTCGTATTCTCCAAGACCGGGAATCCGAACGCGCAGTGCGGAAGCACCGGACTGGCGGACCTGACAACCGCGCAGAGTTTCTGCGGATACACGCTGCCGGTAGAACAGTACGACATCAGCTGCAATGTGACGGTTCACGAGGGGAATTGACATGGGCATAGGCGAAGTGCTTGGGAACATAATCAAGGGCGGCGGCCAGCCCTCGGGCAAAGGCCAGGTGCAGGCGTGCCCGAACTGCGGGGAGAAGGTCAACCTCAGCATGGAGCGCTGCCCGAAATGCGGCGTGCGCATAAAGAGCATGTTCCGCAGGAAGTGCCCGCACTGCGGTGCGCTCAACGAGCTGGACGTGAAGAAATGCGTCAAATGCGGCTACGATTTCGAGGCAGAACTGGAAAGGGCTAAAAAGACTTATTACGTATGTCCCATATGCGGGTATAAAATGGAGAGCATGATGACTCAGTGCCCGGCCTGCAGCACACGGTTCATGTAAGTGGATAAGATGGTGGAATCATTCAAGCAGGAGCAGAAGAAGGCCGAGACCGAAGCCCCGAAGAAGAAGTTCGTGCACCTTCTCGATGAAGAGCAGGTGGAGATGAAACGGCTCGATGGGGAGGACGTCGAGGACTGCGTCAAGGTCATGCGCAAGTGCGCTTTCGACGTCACCGAGAGCGAGGTCGGCAACATAATCCAGTACGGCCGGAGCTTCGGCGCCACGGTCAACCGCATGATAGTGGGCGTAGGCCTGGCTTGGCCGGCCAGGCTCGATGTAGACGAGAAGAAAATCACGACCGGCGAGCCGAACGCGCTCTATCTCGAGGACCCGGCTGTGCTGCTGGCCTACGAGGGAAGGGGCGTGAGGCGCATATTGCTCAAGGAGAGGGAGAAGGAGGTCGTCAATGCGGGCATGAAATACGCCATAGCCTACCTCTACGAGGACCTGCCCGGCGGGGACGTGGCCGGCTACATAACCGAGGCAGGAAGCGCGCTGGAGAAGCTCTACCTCTCAGAGGAGTACGGATTCTTCAGGACCGAGAAAGGCATCCTCGCATTCAAGAAGCTAGCCTGATGAGGACCTCGCAGAAGCCCAGGGAGCGCATCTTTTTCTGTATGGCTGCCATGCTGCGGGATAGCCTGACGAAGTCGGATTTCGGCCCGCTTATGCAGATGTTACCTCCGCTCACTACCAGAGAGCACGCGCTGAATCCGAGCGAGACCAGGTAACGCCTCGCACAGGCGAGCCGTTTTATCAGGGGAACCTTGGTCGTGGGGCATTTTTTGGCCGATGCTATTTTGTCCCAGTTGGGCAGACCGAACTCTTTGGCGAGCAGCCTCACCTCGGCCTTGGAAAGCCCGCTCTCGAGCATTGGGCTGCTGACACCCGTTTTCCTGGCCGCGACGAAGTTGAAACCGAATTCTGCCGCGTCATCCAGATGGGTGCCGACCAGCACGTTCTTAAGTTTCATGCGCGCCGCAAGGGCCTTGAGGTCGTGGTAGACCATCCCCCTGGACGAAATATGACGGGCCGGCCTGTATGTGATGTGCCTGGCGCCTATCACCCCGGCCACCCTGCGCGCGAGCGCGAGCTCGGACGAAGGATAGTTCTCGGAGAGTGCGGTGACCGCTACCGCCCGCTCGCCCAGCTCATCGCGGCAGATGCGCAGCAGCACCGTGCTGTCCACTCCGCCGGAATACGCTACGAGCGCGCTGTCCATCTTCCGGATTCGCTCGCGCAGGCCGTCCAGTTTCTCTTCCAGTCGTCGCTCCATGAGGGGACTTCGCTTGATAACTTTATTAACCTGGCCTGGGAAAGGAAGTCATGAAACAGCCTGGACCGTTACTCGCACTCATAGTGCTGATACTCGTGACACTCTCGTGCGCATCATCATGCCAGGGCAGCATATCCCAGCACGTGCCGGCCGTGGTAGGGACCGGAGGCGGGCTCGTGAATGTGACCATGACGCTGGTGAACGGCAGCGGCGAGGTCTTCGCAGGCATCTATCCGCGGACGGACGTATCGACCCAGGATTCCATCGCCCAGGCGGTCAGCTATGCACAGGGACTCGCAGGTACTGAGGCATGCGACGTGCTGGTGAACTTCTCCACCACCGAAGCGGCAGACTACCTGGAAGGACCGAGCGCCGGCGCAGCGCTTTCTGTGATGGCTTATGCGCTGCTCGAGAACCGCACGATGCGGCAGGACACGATAATGACCGGCACCATAGACCCAGAGGGCGACGTGGGTCCGGTGGGCGGAGTCTACGAGAAAGCCGTGGGCGTGGCGCAGGGTAGCGCGAAATACTTCATAACGCCAGCGGAGAACTTCTACGAGGCGCTCCTTCTGGAGAACGTGGAGAATGAGTACGGCCTGACCGTGCTCCAGGCGCAGAACTTAAGCCAGATACTGGGGTTCATGCTGGACAATGAGAGCATCCCCCAGACCGGGTTCGGCCCGCATATGCAGCCCATCCCGAACATTTCGTCCTACGATTCATCTGGACTCGAAGGGTTCGTGCCGGTGGCGCAAAGCACGATGGGTATGGAGCAGGATGCCATCCAATCGCTGAACGGAACGGACAATGAGACGCTGGAGATGAAGGCGTTCTACCAGAACGAACTGCAGGTGCAGTCGAAAATCCTCCAGGACGGGTACTTCTTCGCCGCTGCCAACGACGCGTTCCTCGACTACATAGACCTCACGAGCATCGAGGACCTCGTCTGGGGGAATACGAGCCTTGCGGAAGAGGCGGACAAGGCGGAGACGTGCCTTTCCCAGGTAACGCAGCCTGCGATGACCGATGAGAATTTCCAGTGGGTGATAGGCTCCGAGCTTCGCCAGGAATGGGCATACGAGGAGCTCAGCGATACGCCGACACAGGGGCAGATGATAAGCGATGAGGAGTTCGGCGCCTATAATAACCTCACGTACGCCGAGGCATGGTGCGGGGTGTCAGAGGGGCTCGCTACGGCCGCGACCGCGAACGGAACGCCCATCAACGAGAGCGCGTGGAAGAGCATCGCGCAGGAGGAGCTGGAAGCCGCGCGCGCCCTGCCGACAAACAGCAGCGACATCCAGTTCAAGCTGGACAGCGCTGAGAATTTATACCGCAACGGCAGGTACGGCGCTTCCATATACGACGCGGTATACGTCATCGCGATGGACAACACGACCGGGCAGCCGGCTGGTCTGAACATCACGGGTGGGGTTGCACAGCTGCTCGGCGAAAGCCGCACCTCGCTCTGGGGAAGGATATACCAGTCGCAGGGCGCGTTCCTGCACGCCGAGGGCGATGACCAGGATGCATACGCGATATTGTCCTACGCGAAAGCGCTCGACCAGAGCAACGACGAGATGGAAGCGGCGCTGGCCCAGCAGTCTCCGCAGGGAACAGCGATGCAACCCGGCCCGCTCACGGATGTAACCAGGCTGGCGCCTGCGGTTGCGCTCATCCTAATGCTTTTATTGCTGATTGTACTAATACTAAAACGTGGAAATAACTCCCAGGGAACTCGCACGGCTCATGGAGCTGAACAAAAAAAGGGCAGAGCTTGAATTTCGGAGCTCGGTCCTTGGCATAGACTGCGGCACGGAGCTCCGTTCAATAGCGGCGAACGCGGATGAGATAGCGGCCAAGGCGAAGGCCGCCAGGATAGAAATCATCCTCCCCAACGAGAAGCGCCTGCAGGAGCTGAGCGGCGCGCTCTCGGCTTTCTCGCCAGAGCAGCTCAAGGAGGCGCTCCTGGGCAGAAGCGGACAGGCGTATGAACTGCTCCAGCAGCGCGGCGTCATCGTCAAGCAGAATCACGAGAACCGTTCGGAAGTGGCCAAGCTATCGATGGCCCTTTCGCGCATGCCATCCCACGACCGCGACATCGCCGCAGCCATCGTGCGCTCCGGCACCCTGACGGGTACGGTGCAGCTGATATTCACTGAAGAGCCGCTCGTGAGGAACATCGCCAGGTATCTCCGCAGGTGCGGCATAGGCTGCACGGCTTCCGGGAGGAACCTGGTGGCTGAATGGCAGGCACCGCAGGAAGTGCGGATGGAGCTTTCCAACAGGAACGTCTGGGTCAGCGAGCAGGTGAAGGCGCGACTGGAGGAGAACCTGCGCAGGATAAGCGCCCTCACGGCCGGCATCCAGCTCAAGAATGCCGAGAGGCAGATAAAGCGGTTCAGCGAGCGGGAAGAGGACGAGTTCGTATCGCTCCAGCGCCAGTACCTGGACCTCCTCAAGGAACAGGACGAATTACTGAGGGAATTCAACGAAGAGGAGAACCTGCCCGCGAAATCCTGATGGTCCAGAAAAGTGGACCAGAGGGCATACATATGCGTATAATGATTATTGCGGGATTTCAGATGCTTGCTATAACTTTTTCTCCATATACGGCCCAAGCAGCGAATATCCGTGCTTCCTGTAGTATTCGCGCGCCCCGACGCCGCTGATGATCAGCATGCGGTTTTTTCCCGCTCCTGCTGCGAGCGCTTCCGCTTCCTCCAGCAGTTTCGCCCCGAGGCCCAGATGCTGGACTGCCACATGACCTGCTCCCCTCTTCCCGCCGCTTATTGGGACTTCGGAACCGTAGACGTGCAGCTCGCGGACGAGCGCACAGGCTGGGTTTATCCCCTTCCTGCCGCTTTTCTTCGGGAAACGCATGCGCAGGAATCCGGCCATCAGCCCCTCATCGTTCTCGCAGGAGAGGAAATGCTCCCTGGCGCCGCTCGCTTCATAGGCCAGATGCCTGAGCGTGAAATCCTCCGGCTCGTACCGACGCCCTCTCAGCCCTATTTCGCGCGAGCGCATCTCCCTTGCCAGGATGCCTTTTTCCCGCAGCCGCTCCTCCACGAGCTCCCGCAGGTTGCTTTTCTTCACGCCGGACTGAATCCGTCCTGCCGGAATGTCGCGCTGGATACGCATAACGCGCACATAAGGGGGGATGTGGCGGTAGAATTCTGATATGATGTCCGCGGCTTCCTCGGCCGGATAGGGCTCGAACCTGCCTTGTCCGGCCCAGTCCGCAAGGACGGTGCCAGGCACTACGAGCGTAGGATATATCTTGAGCATATCCGGACGGAAACGCTGGTCTGCGAAGAGCTTTTTCAGGAATGCGATGTCCTTCTTCCCATCCGAGCCCGGCAGACCGGGCATTATATGATAGAGCACCTTGAACGCGGAATCCTTCAGTTCGCGCGTCGAATCCGCCACGTCCTTCACGGTGTGGCCGCGGTTCAGCAGCCGGTAAATCCGGTCGTCCGGATGCTGGACGCCGAGCTCCACGCGTGTCGCCCCGTAGGAAAGCATCTCGCCTATGTAGGGGACGCAGACGTCCGGCCGGGTTTCGATGCTCAGGCCCACTGCGCGGTGGGCTGCGCGTTCGTTGGCGTGGATGGCTCCGGAAAGCGTCCCTGACTTTTTCCCGTTCAGCCCGTCGTATATGCCCCTGATGAAGGATGCCCGGTAATCCGCTGGCATCTCCAGGAACGTCCCGCCCATCACTATGATTTCGCACTTGTCGGCCGGGTGCCCCCCGCCTTCGAACTGCTTGAGACGGCTCACGGTCTGGAGGCGTGGGTCGAAGCCGAACTGCCTCCCCCTCAGCGCAGCGGGCTCGTATCCGGTGTAGCTTTTCGCCGCAAGTCCTGCTGCAGGGCAGTAGATGCAACCGTGCCTGCACGAGCCTTCCGGCCGTATCATGACTGCGACGGGTGTGATTCCGGAGAGCGTGCGGGTCGGTTTTTTTATGAGCAGGCGCCGGAGGCGCATGGCAGCAGACGCGCTCATGCCGCGCTTCTGCAACGCAGCGAGCAGCTCCGGGTTCGTCAGGATGGAGTCCGGCCTGAATTTCCTGCACGCCTCGTGCTTGAGCGTCTCCACGTCAGTGCGGCCGGCAATGATGCCCCTGAGGATATAATCTATGGCGTCATCTCTCTTCATAAAGGATAAGATGGCCGCTTCAGTTTAAAAGCGGTGTTCAACCGAGGAAATTCGATATCAGCCCGGCCACCGCGTATATCGGGGCCTCGAAAATCGGGAATAGCAGCGTTCCGTGGTTGGCTGCCTTGTAGTCGCCGAAAAGGTCAGGATGGACGTTTATGGTGACGTTCTGCTCAGCGGCTATGTTGCTGCTCGCAAGCGAAACGACCTTCAGGGTGGGCGTATAGACCCCCTCATCGCCCACGATTTCGTAGGGCACTGTGCTCGTGCTCATGGCAGGGACGAAAACCTGCTTCGTGAAGTCCCAGTTGCCTGCGCCAGTGGCGCTGACCTCGAAAACGTCGCTTGCCGAGCCCTTGTTAGTGATGTTCAGGGAGAACTGGGCGGGCTGGCCCGGGCCCACGGTGATTTGGTCTGGCACTACGGAGAAGTTCATCACGTCCCAGGTCACCTGCACCACTGCGGTGAAGGTGACGTTGCCGAGCTGCTCGCCATTGTTCTCGTTTATCACGGTGACGTTGAAGGTATAATTGCCTGGTGCGGCATCAGGGTCAGCGGTCACGGTGACCTGTAGCGGGTGCTGGTAGAGCTGGCTCTCCTGGGTAGTCCATCCGGACGGAAGGTCAGAGGCCATCGCCAGGTCCATGGTCCCGCCATTGCCGTATATGCCGCCGGTGGTCACTATACTGTTGATGAGAATCGGGAGCGTCTGGCCCGGGCCTATGGTGCCCGCATCCACTATGGCACCGTTGCCCACCTCGCCTACAGGAGGCGAGACGACATTGACGAGGGTGGTGGCGGAGAAGGACAGCGCTGCCACAGCCAGGAACAGGAATAACGGCTTTGCGAACATGCATCTATATTCCGCTCAAGGATTAAAAAACTACTGAAAAGGACCGCGCAAAAGCAGGAGGCGGATACGGCCGGCTAGCGCGCGATTATTTTCCCGGGCCGGGAAAGCGGGGGAGTGATGACCCGGGGGGCAGTCATGCGCTTATCATTCAACTTGATGAACCTCTCCCAGACCGAGCCGTTCACGACCGGAATCACTGCCATCGGGTCTCCCATCATCGTCTTCGCCTCGCCGTTTTTTTCGCCCTTCGACGTCAGCTCCCGGATGAAAATGCATTTCGGAGCCGGCTCATTGATGAAATAGTACAACGTCGGCGCTGTGCACGTGCAGGTCTTGTCCGCACGGATGACCGGTTCCATCATTCCGACGGAATCGAAACCGAATTTCTTGAGTGTTTTCAGGCCCAGCCGGCCGTTCTTCATCACCGAATTGCAGGTGCACTCCGGCAGGAAAAGCACGCCCACCACCGGCCTCAGACAGTTGCCGTGTTCCATCTTGCCGACTATGGAGAATGCCCTTTCCATTGCGGGCGCGGGTACGTCGCCGTCCTTCATCGTCCGTTCAGGTGGAGTTCTGTTCATGGCTAAGCCTCAGTGGATTTTTAGTGGAATCTGTAGGGGAAAGTGGATGGTGAAATTTATAAATAAATGTATCTGCTCCTCACTCGAAATTCATGCGCCCGAATTTCAGGAAAAGCGGCTTCTCCTGAGCCTGGTCCACGACCGCGATGACGAGTTCCTTGCGGAGCCGCCCGGCCAGCTCCAGGGACTCCAGCAGCTTCTGCGGCTCGCACTGCCAGTCCTTACGGACGACTTCCATGAGGCAGAATGTACGGTCCTCGCCTGGCCGGAAGCCCTTCCGGTGCAGCCGCAGGTATGGCGTGCCATCGAGGCTGGGCCGGACGATGTAGCCCCGGTCGCGGAGGTATTTTATCACGGAATACTTCTCATGGGAGAGCTTGTCCTTCCTGGAGGCGCGACTGACGAGCTCGTCCTTTTTCAGCGGGAGCACGCCGCGGTCCGCGAAATAGGCCGCTTCCAGCAGCGTTATCCGTGTCTCCTCGGTCTCTTCCACGCCGGCGCCGAGGCTGCGGAGCTTCAGTATGAGCGGCTTTTCCCGCACGACCACGAACTCGTCGGTTATCTCCAGTCCCATCATGCGCAAAACCCAAAAATCATATACCGGCGCCCTTGCCGGTCTTAGCATTCATCTCGTCCAGCAGGGGTTTTATGTCCGCATAGCGCACGCTGTGCACGCAGATTGCCACGCCAGCGCCGCTGGCGTTGTCTATGCTCACGGTTCCTACTCCGAGCAGGCGCTCCAGGACACCCTGGACGTAGCTCGTCTCGGTTATCCGCTCATATGGGAGGACGACCTGCTTCGTGGCGAGGATGCCGCCGCTGTACGTTATCGCGTTATCGTCGAGAGTTATGGTCTGGAACCTGGCTCTCATGAATGCGAACAGCACGAAAATTGCGCCGGCCAGCCAGACCGCTGCCAGAAGCTCGAGGAGCAGGCCCATGAGCGTGCTCTGGGCGACGAGGAGGAGCACGGTCAGGACCACGACGCAAAACAGGGTCTTCACCGCAGCAACGAGCGGGGTCGGGTGGAACGATTGTGCCATGCATCAACAATCGGTCGAAGAGTATAAAAATCGTACCGCAGGGAGATGATTGATTCGATGCTGGTCATATTCACAGACGGCTGCTGCCTGGGCAATCCGGGTCCCATGGGCATAGGAGTGGTCATTTATCGCGACGGCGTGCGCGTGGAGGAGCTGGACGAGTACATAGGGGACGGCACTAACAACGTCGCCGAATACACGGCGGTCATACGCGCCCTGGAGACCGCGCACGGGATGGGCGAAACGAAAATCCAGCTCAAGAGCGACAGCCTCCTCCTTGTCAAGCAGCTCAACAACGAGTACAAGGTCAAGGATGCGAAGCTGCGGCCGCTCAAGGAGCAGGTGAACGGCCTCTGCCACGGTCTCGAGGTGCATTTCGAGCACATACCGCGGGAGAAGAATAGTGAGGCGGACAAGCTATCCAAAGAGGCTGCGGAACTGGGCGGCAGAAGGGAAAGCGCGCGGAGATAGGTGGAATCGCACATGGCGATAGAACTAATCCAGAAGCCCGAACTCGGCAGGCTGATGACTTTCGAACTGGGCAGGGACAAGCCCCTGCACGGCTGGTTCTGGTACAAAGAGGGCTACGCTCCGGAAATCGTGGAATATGCCCTGCGCGAGCACGGAGCAGGGGGAGGGGCGGTGGGCGGGGTCATCCTCGACCCGTTCTGCGGGGTTGGCACCACGCTGCTTGCCGCCAAGAGTCTGGGCCGGGAATCCGTGGGCGTGGACGCATCCCCGCTCGCTGCATTCGCTTCCAGGACGAAAACCGCTGATTACACGCAAGAGGACCTGGAGGCGGTTGAAACTTTCCTGGGCAGGGACCTCCGCTCCGGACGGTGGGAAACGCGGGAGGGTGATGAACCCGAAGGCGGCCTGCGCTGGGACTTCGAACTATTCAGCCCCCGCGCCGCGTTCCCCAAGCGCAATTACAACGAGATACTCGCCATACGGAACGCGATAGAACGCGAGGAAGGCAGGGCACGGGACCTTCTCCTCCTGGCGCTGCTGTCCGTGCTGCCCCAGGCCAGCATAATACTCAAGGACGGGGGCGTGCTGAAGATAATGAAGGAGAAGCGCGCGCTTCCTGCCCGGGAGATATTCAGGCGCAAGACGAAGCGGATGGTGCGCGAGCTGCGGGAGAGCGCCATGCACGGGCCGGAGCCGCAGGTCTACCTGGGCGATGCGCGTGCGCTTGGCCTGGGGAATGAATCCGTGGGCGCCGTCATCACTTCGCCGCCGTATCTCAATAATATAGACTATTCCAAGATATACGGGCTGGAGCTGAGCCTGCTGAGCATGAGCTCGGCAGAGGCAGGGGAGATGCGCATGCGCGCGGTGCGCTCATTCATAGGCAAAAGGATGGACGTGGGGCGGATGCCTCCGGAAGTCGGCGAGATAGGCTATCGGATACCCATAATAGGCACGTATTTCGCCGACATGGAGCAGTCGCTCGCTGAAATGCTCCGCGTCCTGCAGCCGGGCGGCTCTGCGCACATCGTGGTGTCCAATTCCGTGATACACCAGACGCACGTGCTCGTGGACGAAGTGCTGGCCGGCATCGGGCTGCGGCTTGGCTTTACCGATGCGAAAATCCTCGTGGGCGCGGAACGGATAGCCGACGTCCGGCCGCAGAAAGTGAAGACGCGGGAGAGCATCGTTGTGATGGGAAAGTAGGAATCGTAGGGAAATTTTATTGAAAAGGATTTAATAGGAGTAGTAGGGAAATAAGGGCATGAGAAAGATAAATATTTGGGAGTTTGACTCCAGAGTTAGCATAAGGATGAGGAGTGCGTTCCTACAAAAAATGAAGAAACGGTTGTATCAGAAATATAAGACTAAGAGGGCAATTTATCAGAAAATGGAGCATAGCATAAAGTTCTCACATAAGAGCTTCAATAATCTTCTAAAAGAGGGGTACCACAAGAAATTTTTTATTCGGTTAGATTTTTGTGTGCTACTTTGTAAGATGGTTCACATTAGTTTACATGAGTTACAAGACAGCATAGTTGCATATAAAACCAGCAATGGCCCAAACTATGTGTCTGAACCCATATTGCCTGTAGAGATAACTCCCATATTTGATATGATCATAGCGCACAATATCGCAGATGGCACTGTGATAAATCCGATGAGAGGGAGACTACCTTATTTTGGGTACAGGCAATTTGATAATCTGTTTAGAGAGCTGTATATAACAAAGCTTGAATCGGTATTTGGAAAAATAAATTTTCCAAAAAGATATTATTTAACAGCTACACGACCGTATTGCCCACCAGTTCTGTCAGGCCCATTTTTCAAGGCGTATAATCTGGGCACTGGGAGCTTTTTATCTAGAACAGCGAGAATTCCAAAACAGATACTGGATAAGAATAAAGAGCACCTTCTTGGAGTTCTAATCGCATTCATA
>Ga0326728_10015437_pt1 | contig 15891 bp, 11 predicted proteins | sample MB3enrmetagenome_FD_207602 | JGI IMG/M metagenome (GOLD analysis project Ga0326728, IMG submission 207602) | Lab enriched peat soil microbial communities from McLean, Ithaca, NY, United States - MB31MN | ecosystem: Environmental > Terrestrial > Soil > Wetlands > Peat | place: USA: New York...
GCACTCTCCGCGTGCAGTAGCCCGGGGTTTACCGCGGGCACAGTAAGCAGCAACACGTTCCCGCTCACCGACACCGTGCTCGGCTATGCGACCTTCACCCCTTTGACTGGGATCACGACAGTGACTGCCACCTCCGGGGGGAGCAACGGAACCGCAAACTCCTGCACGACGCCCGGCTCCGGCACGTTCCTTCTTGCCGGCGCCAGCATCGTACCCACCACCTCGACCGTGACGACAGAACTGCAAGCCGCCCTCTCCGCATGCAGCAGCTCGGGGTTTACCACGGGCGGCGTAACCAGCAACACGTTCCCGGTCACCGACACCGTGCTCGGCGCTGCAACCTTCACGGGCTCGGCCGATCTTTCGTGGACGGGCGTAGCCAACGGGAACAACGGGTCATATAGCTGCTCCGGTTCAGCGCCCACCTTTACGGCCACCTATGCGAGCGGCCCCACGGCGACGCTGGCGAGCAACCTCAGCTCGGCGATCAAGAGTTGCAACGCATCCACCCTGGGCATCACCTCAACCTATGCCAGTGGCAGCTCATTTACCGTCGCCGACGCGACGCCCGGAACCGGCGGCAACGGCGGCACCTTGTCCCCTACCGCAGCCGGATACTTTTCGTGGAGTTCGGGGAGCCTCACCGGCGGCTCCGACGGCACAACCTCGGCCACCAACTTTAAATACTGGACCACGAGTGCCTACGACACCCCGGCGCTATTCGCCACGGATTTGTACAACGCGCTGAAAGACAACACAACAATCACCGGAGCATTCACCCTGGCGAACGGTTCCAACTCCGTCACGATCACCGACAAGACGGCAGGGACCGGCGATTACTCGCAATTTGCAACGGTCGCCAATATGACCGCGCTCAACTTCCTTGGCGAGGTCAACCTGACCGGGGGTGTGGCGCCGAACAGCTATCCCGCCTTGTATTCCTCTGCGCTAGGGACAAACTTTGACACTGGGGTCGAAAGTTGTTCCGATTTCGTGGTCTACCCCGCCGGCGTCCTGGGCAGCGGCACGCAGGCTACGGTGATTGCCTATACCGGCCTTTATCTCGGCGGCAACTGTTCCTCGGCCACCGGACCCGCAGTTTCGTGGGCCTACAACACGGGCGGAGTTTCCACCCTGTCGCCAACCCCATCCTTGGATGGAACGCAGGTCGCTTACATCCAGAGCACCGGTGGCGTGGCCAGCCTCGTAATCCTGACTCCCGAAGTGAATCAAGGCGGCTCTTTCGGGGCGCCAAACGCCCCCACGCTGGTGAGCAACGCCAGCTACCGCGGCTGCACCGCCCCCTGCTACACGACCATCCCTTTCAGCAACAGCGCGAACGACACCAACTCGTCCCCGTTTTACGACTACGCTTCAGCGACCGCCGATACGCTCTGGGTTGGCGACGATAACGGGTATCTGCACGAGTTTACGGGCGTGTTTCTGGGCACGCCGGCCGAGAACACCACCCATTGGCCTGTGAACGTGGACGCAGGCTATAAGTTGACGGGCCCGGTATATGACCCGACTTCAACATTCGTTTTCGTTGGGGACTCAAAAGGCGTGCTTTCCAGCGTGTCAATGGACAGCACTCCGGTGTTGACACAAACCCCCGCGTTGTCCGCTTCGGGGAGCCTGGGCATTGTCGACGCGCCGATGGTCGACGAGCTGACCTCCGGGCCAAAGGTGTATGCCTTTGTGGGCGATGACGGCACGACGAACTGCGGGTTCGGGTCCAGCCCGTGCGCGTGGGCTTACCAGTTCAGTACCGCTTTAGAGGGCGAGGAACGCGCAGAGGTATCCAGCTTTCTCGTCGGGGGAGCGGCCACCCTGCCTATCTTCGCCGGTGCGTTCGACAACCTCCACTACGACATAGCGAGCGGGACTGGCGGAAACTTGTACGTGTGCGGCGTGGGCGTCGTGGGCCTCGGCGCGGGGTCGGAACTCTATGAGATTCCGATGAGTGGAACCTTCGGCAGCGCAACCACCCACACGAGGGCGCTAGGTGCGGCCACTGAGGTGTGTTCCCCCGTCACGGAGTTTCTGGCGTCGAAGGCCGGCTCCGCCAACACCAACTTGACAGACGCAATCGGCACGGGCGCGGTCACTGTGACCGTCGGTTCCACGGCGGGGTTTGCGGCGGGTGATTACGTCCAGATCGATTCGGAGATTATGCTGGTGGCGACACCTATCACAGCCACCACGTTTACGGTTGCGGCCGGTGGTCGCGGCGAATTTGGCACGGCCGCCGTGGCTCACGGCACGACGGGCGTTACGGTGCAGGATATCCAGGACTACCTCTACCTCAGCATCCCAGCGGGGGGTGGCTCATCGATTTGCACGGGCGCCTGCCTTGCCAACTTCCTGGTGACCACCGGCTCAACGACGATACCCGCCGCGACTGCAACCATTCCCGAGGCCGGCGGCACCACCGGGATCGTCGTGGATAACTATCTGACTGGCACAGACGAATCGAACATCTACTACTCAACCAATGCGAACCAGGCCTGCGCGGGCAACGGCACGTCGGGGAGCGGCACGGGCATCTGCGCGATTCAGGTATCGCAAACGGCCCCATAGGGTTTTGGAACCGGGCAGGCTGCGCAGTCCAGGCGTCCCAATCTGCGCCATAATGGGACACCGAAAGCTGTTTAAAAGGTCCACCCCTTCTGTTAATCTGTATGCGAGCGCATAATAGGGCGTCACGCACCAAACCCGAACCGAGCGAGGCGCAGAGGTGAACATGAACCTTAAGGAGCAGAAAGACCGGCAAGCTTCAGTGGACGAAACGAAGCGCACGGCCAAGAAGCCATACGTTAAGCCGGAAGTGCGCCACGAGCGTGTGTTTGAGACCATGGCGCTGACGTGCGGCAAGGTGCGGACGACGCAATACAGCTGCCACCAGAACCGGAAGTCTTCATAGCGCAGTCAAGCATGATCTCAGAAACCCACCTTCAGTCGGCGTGCTGTGACCTCATTGCAGACGTTGCGCGCAATCAAGGGCAGGTACAACTCAAAGTCGCCGGGGCCAGTATGGTTCCCGCTCTGTGGCCCGGCGATCTGGTCACGGTTCGAAGCTGCGATTTGTCGGAATTGCAGCCAGGTTCGATCGTCGTATTCCGCCAAAATGAAAGACTGGTCACGCATCGCTTCGTGCGTTGGGTAGACTCGACGCATGGGGCGGGCGACTGCGCAGTGACGCGCGGAGATGCGCGGTCCCGCTGCGACAAGCCGGTGAAGGCCAGCGAGGTGCTGGGGCGCGTGGAGAGCGCGATGCGAAATGGCCGCCCCGTGAATTTGCAACCATCCCTTCGGCACAAGGTTCTGGCCTCGGTTTTGCGCCGCTCGCAGGTTTGCACGGAGATCTATTTGCGTTTGGCTTCCCGAATGCGGAGGTTCGGAGCTGGGGGTGCTGTTTTGGAACCAGAGAGCCCGGTCCACTAGCCCCTAGTCCCCTAGTCTCTAGTCCCTAGTCCCCGTATTCTTGTTCCCTCGTTCCCTTGTTCCCTGGAATTCAATTGCCCCGGGCCGAGGCGCAGGATAAAATGTCGCTATCGATGGAGCTTCCCCGCAGCAAGACAAGTCACGACGTGGTGATTGAAATCGGTGGAATCCCCATTGAAGTGCAAACAACCGATGCGGATTTCGAGCGCCTGCTGAGGGGGCGCTACGGCGATTACATCAGACCGGGAACGGCATCGCAGTTTGCGCTGCGCGTGCAGTTGACCGGTCCGGGAACGGTTGACCCGGACGCGGACGCAGAGGTTTGGCTGGAGGATCGCGAATGGAAGATGGAGCGCGGGGATTTCCGCGCGAGCTGGAATCCGGCGGAGCGTCGCGGCCAGGTCTTCCAGACGGCGAATCCGTATTCCATCGATTCAGTGCTTCGCATCGTGCACACATTGATGCTGGCGGCGGAGGGAGGGTTCCTGTTGCATGCGTCAAGCGCCGTTAGGAACGGCAAAGCGTTTCTGTTTTCCGGCCTGTCTGAGGCGGGGAAGACGACCATTGCCCGCCTGGCGCCGGCTGACGCAACGCTGCTTACTGACGAGGCATCGTACGTGCGTAAGGTGGACGGCAGGTACTTTGCCTATGGCACGCCGTTCGCCGGAGAGTTGGGCGCGCCGGGGAAGAATATTTCGGCGCCGGTGGCGGCACTGTACCTGTTGAAGAAGGCAGCCGATAATCGGATTGAAGAGATTGACCCGGCGGATGCGATTCAGCGCCTCCTGCGGAACATTCTCTTTTTCGCGCATCAGCCCGACATGGTGCGCCAGGTGTTCGAGGCGGCTTGTGCCTTTGTGGCGGCGGTGCCGGTTTTTCAGCTTTCGTTCTTCCCGGACCAGCGGGTTTGGGAACTCATAGGGTGACACATGGCATCTAACGGGACGTACCTGACGCAAAGCGCCGATATCGCATCGCGCACGATCGGTGACGACACCATTATCATGTCAACCCTGGATTCAACGGTATTCATGTTGAATTCAGTCGGCACGGCTATTTGGAACGCTGCGGATGGCGCAACTCCGCTTTCGCGGATTGTTCAGGACCATGTATGCCCGGAGTTCGATGTGAGCGATGAACAGGCCCTGGCCGATGCGATGGAGTTTGTCGACGAGCTTGTCAAGCACGGCATTCTATTGGTTTCCGATGTACCGGTTCCCCCCAGGGAGGCTTTATGAGTCTGCTCGGCGAGATCAACGATTTGGCAACTGCCCGCGGCATCGCGTTGGCGGCGCACATGGACATTACATGGCGGTGCAATGAAAAGTGCGTGCACTGCTATCTCGATCATGACGATAAGGGAGAGATGACCACCGATGAGGTCAAGGACATCCTCCGCCAGCTTGCCGACGCCGGCACATTCTTCTTGAGCATAAGTGGCGGCGAGCCGCTGATGCGGCGGGATTGCTTTGCGATTCTCGAGTATGCGCGGGCGCTTCGCTTCAATGTCAAGCTGAAGACCAACGCTGTGATGATCGGGCCCCAACAAGCTGCGCGAATCAAAAAGCTCGGTATTGAGCAGGTGCAAATCAGTCTGTATTCGCACCGTCCTGAAGTGCATGATGCGATTACAAAAGTTCCCGGCTCATTGCGCAGGACGATCGATGGGATTCGGCGCCTGAAGGCGAATGGCGTGAAAGTCTCTGTGACCGATGTCCTGATGAGGTACAACCACGGGGACGTCAGGGCAGTAAAGAAGTTGGCAAAGGAGCTCGATGTCAATTTTGTCGTCGACCCGACGATTACGCCCATGCTCAGTGGCGATCGGTCGATTTTGAGCCTTGGAATCACGCACGCCGAGCTTGAAGAATTAATGCATACGGAAGAGTTCGTAGGAGATGTCGCGGAATATTGCTCTCCCCTCTCCACCCATGGCGATGATGTTCTCGACGGGTATAGCTGCAGCGCCGGGCACTCCCTGGCCTATATTTCGCCTTATGCCGAAGTCTATCCTTGCGTGCAGTTCCCGATGCCGTGCGGCAGCTTGCGCAAGCAAAGCTTCCGTGAGATTTGGTACGAATCGCCGGCATTCACCGAACTGCGTGCAGTCCATGTACGCGATCTGCACACCTGTTCGCACTGCACCCACACCGCTTACTGTTCGCGCTGCCCTGGTTTGGCCTACATGGAAGGAGACTTCCGTGGGCCGTCCTCTGCTGATTGCCAGAAGTCCTACGCGCGCACTGGAATTCCTTCTCCCGCGATGTCACGCGCCGGCAATCGTATTCCTCAAGCCGCTGCCGGCTTGGTCCAGATTTCCGGTCTTCAGTGAGCCGTAATGTGATCGGCTCTGGCGTTGTAAGTCGTTTGCGGTTGGCCACCCCGGCCACAGAAAGGTCTCTGGCATGAGGGCTGGAATGCAGTCCCTGCTGGATCTGTTTCGCGGGCGCCTGCAGCACACTGTTGACGGCGCTGAATGGGCGTCTCTGCTCAACATCGCCGAAGAGGAAAATGTCCTGTTCTGGGCAGCAGAACGTCTGCGTTTTCTCGACGGGCAGTACACGCCGGAACAGAAGCAGCAGCTCAGCGAAATCTGCCGGGAAGCCCAAGTCTCTGCCTTTGTGTGGTCTGAAACGCTGAAGGGCACGGCGGCAGCCTTTCACCAGGCGGACCTGCCGATGGTATCGCTTAAAGGCCCGTGCCTGGCGGAGCGACTGTATGGAGACGCGGCACTGCGCACCTGCTACGATCTCGACTTGCTCGTGCGGCAGTCCGAACTGGCTCGCGCCGAACGCCTGCTCACAGACATCGGTTTTCGTCCCGACAGCGACGCGGATGACTACCACCGCCGTTGGCGCCGCAAGGCAGTCATTCTCGAATTGCATCACAACCTGGAAAACCCCCTGGCCTTCGACTTCGACATGGACGCTATCTGGGCTCGGACACGCCTCTCTCACTTCCACGATGCCCCAGTTTGGCTCTTTGCGCCGTCTGACGAAGTGCTCTACCTGTGTTTTCACGCGGTGCGCCATCGCTTCGAGCGGCTCTGCCTGATTTTTGACCTCGTATTTGCATTTCGCCATTCCCCGCGCGCATTTGCCGGAAAGTTGGAACGGTGTAACCCTGAGTTCGACAATGTTTATGCTCTGGGACGGATGATGGCGACGCGGCTCGACCCGCAGATCCCGGAGGCCGCGTGCGTACGTTCGGGGGACCGCAAACGTCTGGAACAACTGGCGGATCGGCTTTGGCAGGAACTGCTGCTCGCCCCGCCGAAAACGCTCGACTGGGCTGCGCAACACCGCTTCTATCTTGAATTGGAAAATCCCGGGCGGAGCCGGCTTCTGCGCCGCTGGCGGCATCAGCGGATTCTGCTGACGCGTCTCATCGACGCGGATTTTGCTTTTGCCGGGCGATTCAATCTGCACCGCAACTGGCAGGTCCGCCTGCTTCGGCCGATCCGCCTTTTGATGAAGCGTTTGCGTGCTTCGTCCGGAACGGTTTAAAGTGGCTGGCGCCAATAGAGTCCCCTACCACCAGACAGGCTGTCAGTATCCCGCTTCCGGGTGTTGTGAGTAGGCTTTTTGCTGCTTCGCTCGCTTAATCTGTATGACGAGGCTCTAGTAATCCATGTTGCTTCGCCAGTTGAAGCTTTTCTTTCGCCAGTTGCCCGCGGGCCGTCGCGCCTTGGCCCTGGTTTGGGAGGCCGCGCGAGGGTGGACCGTCGCCTGGGCCATCTTGCTGGTTGCTCAGGGATTGATTCCTGCCGGTCAGGCGCTTCTCCTCAGAGCCTTGTTCAACCGGCTGGTGGCCGCGCCGGAGTGGGCGTCGATCGGGCCTCCGGCCCTGGGAATCGCAAGCCTTTGGATACTGGGACAGCTCTTGTCCAGCTCTCTTTCCTGGGTCAGGGCGGTACAGGCCGAGCGGGTGCAGGACGAGGTCCACCGGCTCATCCACATTCAGGCTCTGCGCCTGGACCTGGCCTTCTATGACCATCCTGACTCCTACGATCAGTTGTACCGGGCCATCGTCGACGCTCTTTCGCAGCCCATGGCCCTGCTGGAGAGCCTGGGGTCGCTGGTTCAGAACGGATTGGGATTTCTGGTGCTGGCTGCCATCCTCTGGAAGTATGCCGGCTGGCTTCCCTTGTTGCTGGTCATTACCGGACTCCCTGGTCTGCTGCTTGTGGCCCGCCACATCCTGCACAAACATCGCTGGCAGTTAGAGCATACCGTTGAGGAGCGGAGAGCCCGCTATCTGGACTGGTTGATTACCGAAAGCAGCGCCGCGGCCGAGTTGCGGCTGTTCGATCTCGGAACCCACCACCGCAAGGCCTTCGAGAGTTTGCGCGAGAGCCTGAGGGAAGGGAAGTTGCGCCTGGAACGGCAGGGCGCCCTCACGGAGCTTGCGGCCGGATCGCTGGCATGGGCCGGAAGCCTCGTTGGTTTGGGGTGGATGCTGCACCGCGCTCTGATGGGAAAGGCCGGCGTAGGGGACCTCGTGCTCTGCTTTCAGGCCTTCCAGCAATCGCAGACATCCCTTCGGGCGATTCTCGAGGGGGCAGGCAAAATCTATCGCAGCCTTCTCTTTGTCGAAAACCTGGAGGAGTTTCTGGGATTGGATCCGCAAATCAAGGCCGGTCCGGCTGGAGAAGCAGGGCTTCCAGTGACCGATTCCATTCGTTTCGAGGATGTGCACTTTACTTATCCCGGAGGAGGCCACCGCGCTCTGGATGGCTTCAACATGGAGATACCCCAGGGAAAAGTGGTGGCATTGGTGGGCCACAATGGGGCGGGAAAAAGCACTCTTATCAAGCTCCTCTGCCGTTTCTACGACCCCGACGGCGGCCGCATTCTCCTGGATGGCGTGGACCTGAGGGCGTTCGACCCGGTCGCGCTGCGCAGCAAGATTACCGTCCTGTTTCAAGAACCGGTGCGTTATCATGCTACGGTTCGGGAGAATATTGCATTCGGGGATCTGGACGGACTTTCTGACCTGCATCGGGTGTGGCAGGCCGCTGAGGATGCGGGCGCCCTCGAGCCTGTCGAACGCTTGCCCGCAGGATTCGAGTCGCTTCTGGGCAAATGGTTTGGTGGCGAGGAGTTGAGCGCGGGCGAGTGGCAAAGGATCGCTCTGGCCAGAGCCTTCTTTCGGCAAGCCTCGTTGATCATCCTTGACGAACCCACCAGCGTCATGGATTCCTGGGCGGAGCAGGATTGGCTTGGCCGTTTTCGTGCTCTCACCCAGGGAAGGACGGGGCTCATGATCACGCACCGCTTCACCACCGCCATGCACGCCGACATCATTCACGTCCTCGACAAAGGCCGCGTTGTGGAATCCGGGACCCATGCGCAGCTTGTAGCGCTGGGCGGGGCCTATGCCGTCTCCTGGGCTGCCCAAATGCGAGAAGTCGCCGTGGGAGATCGGACGCGTTGAAGACCGATTAGCCGCTTGGAGCCTTTGCCAGTGCTCCCGCGGCGAATACGATCCAATAGACATCGAGATACACGCGGTGTGAGGTATGAGCCCAGAAGACTGCTGTAACCATGACGAACGCCGCGAAAAGAACATAGACCAACGAGTCCTCGCGCCAACAGGAGCGGCGCCGCCACATTCCCCATAGCCCGGCCAGCATCACGGGCCCATACGACATCGCATACACCAGGTTCGAGGCCCAACCGTGACGCGGGCTTGGCAGCCAGGACAAGCCCGCCGCATCCTTGCGCAATCCATCGATGACTGTTTGTCGGGGATGCGACTGCATGTATGCAAGGGCTTTATGGAAAAACCATCGGCTAGTTAGTGCTTCGTCGTTCGCAATTCGCTCCAAATACTGCTTATCCGGGAGCGATAGTGCTTCGAGGGCGTCTGATTTGCTCAGATCGCTGCTCTCCTGCGGGTAATGGGAGAAGAGAAAACCGTTGTTTCCGTTCCATAGCTCAACTCCCGACTCAGTGCTCAATGTCGCAGTGCCAAACAGCATGTAGTTCCGCCAGAGCCATGGAGCAACCGTCAAGACCAATAAAATTGCGCAAACCACACCTGCTCGAGTCCGCTTGCGCCAGACGAGCCAGAGGGGAGCCACCAGGGCAAAGGGTGCAATGGTCGCACGTGTCAACACGTCCAGTCCGAGGAGGAGACCGGCAAACGCACCAGGAGTCAGCTTTGCCGTTTCCTCTGTTTGCCTCAGGAGCATCACTGCCGCAAGAGTCAGAAGCGTAAAGAGGCTCGTCTCCTGCAATGCCGTGTCGTGAACAACATAGTACGGGTACACCGCAGTCATCGCGGCAGCCAGCGTTGCGGCTCCGGCTGCTGCCGGCTCTCGAAACATCTGGCGCGCGAGCAACGCCGCGCAAAATGTTGTTCCAGCGCCGATCAAGGACTGGGTAATCGCGATCGGCCAGAATGCCTTGTGGCCCATGGTCAGTGCGGCAAGAAAGATGGGATACAGGGGAACACGGAATGCCGTAGGCACGCCTTCAATTGCGATCCCCTTTCCCGCGGCGATGCTCTGCGCCATATCAAAGAAGAAGGCGTAGCCGTTTACCCAAAAATCTGCGATGCCCGAGTGAAGCCGCACGGCGATGCGCAAGGCAAATGCCAGCGCCGCAAACCAATACACGGCAGATGGGAGAGCCGGCTTACGCAACCGAAAAAACACAGAAGCACCCTACCCCGGATTATCAAGTTTGCATCCGAGCTCTGGCGAGTTTTCACACCAGCGCGTCACGGTGCTGGATTTCTTGAAATTCTTCATTCCGGGCATATTCAGGCGTTCACGAATAGCCATTCCGGCTTGTTGCCCCGAAAGACAAAGGCAGGGAACCGGAGTGAAGGACGCGCCGCCGGTCGTCTCCTTGTTGAAAAGAGGTCGAGCCTGTTCTGCTCAGTATGCAATCGAGTCGTTGCAGCGCCAGCAGCGCAGCCGCGGTCATTTTCCCATGACCAGCTTGGCAATGGTTGACAGTTGCATGTTTGACGTGCCTTCGTAAATGGCGCCGATCATGGCGTCGCGGAAGAATTTTTCGACGGGATAGTCCTTCGTGAACCCATACCCGCCGAAGATTTCGACTGCCCGTGACGTAACGCGCTGCGCCACCTGCGAAGTAAAGAGCTTCGCCATGGCTGCTTCTTTGGCGAAATTCATGCCCGCATCTTTCATGCGGGCGGCGTTGTACACCATCAGGCGCGCGGCCTGGATCTCGGTGGCCATCTGCGCCAGATCGAACTGGATCGCCTGAAAATTTGCGATCGGCTGGCCGAACTGCTTGCGCTCCTGCGCATAATTCAGCGCGGCTTCCCATGCGCCCTGCGCCACGCCGACCATCTGCGCGCCAATGCCAATGCGGCCTTCATTGAGCGTCTCCATGGCAATCTTATAGCCTTTGCCCTTCTCGCCCAGCAGGTTGGCCACCGGTACGCGGCAGTCATCCATGATCAGCTCGCAGGTGCTGGAGGCGCGGATACCCAGCTTGTCTTCTTTCTTTCCGACGCTAAAGCCAGGAAAGTCTTTTTCCACCAAAAACGCAGTGATTCCCTTATAGCCGAGCGAAGGGTCTAGGTTGGCAAACACGATGAATAGCGACGCTTCCTTGCCATTCGAAATCCACAGCTTGCGACCGTTCAGGATGAACTCGTTGCCCTTCAGCTCGGCCCGAGTCGCCAGGGCAAAAGCATCGGAGCCAGAGTCGACCTCGCTCAAGGCATAAGCGCCCACCATGTTGCTGGCCATCTTCGGCAGATAGCGCCGCTTCTGCTCCTCGTTGCACCAGCGCAGCAAAGCATTGTTACACAGCGTGTTATGCACGTCCACGACAACGGCGGCGCTGGCATCCACCCGCGAGAGCTCCTCGATCGCCAAGATAGCTCCGAAAAAACTGCCCCCAGGCCCGCCGTATTGGTCGGGTGTCTCAATGCCCATGATGCCGAGCTCGAAAAATTGCTCGATCAGAGAGTGATCGAAGGCGCCCTTCTCGTCCATCTCGTGCACCAGCGGACGGACGTACCGTTCTGCAAACTGGCGGACAGTGTCGCGCAAAAGCTTCTCAACCCCGGTCAGCTCTCCGAGCGGCAGAGATGCCACCGCCTGCTTAACGTCTGTCTCGATCATGAAGTCCCCTTCCCGATGTGAATTTCGAGCCCACCCACTGGGCGCGCCCGAGGCTTGCAGATTGCCATAAATGGTCGCGCTTGGAGTCGTGAGTTGCGATGACTATTATTTTCCCTTAAACTTTGCCGCGCGCTTTTCCAGAAACGTATTGGTGCCTTCCGTCTTGTCCTCGGTAGAACAACAGACGGCAAAGAGGCTGGCCTCTAAGAACTGACCCTCGGACTGGCTCATTTCCATTCCCTTGTGAACCGCCTGCATGGCGCATTGCACGGCCAGCGGAGCATTGCCAATGATCCTTTTCGCGATGGCCTCAGAACGAATCACTACGACGTCTTTTTTGAACGGACTTCACCATGAATATACACTCGAAAGAGGCGCCGTATAGCTGCGGATTTGATTCTTGCGGACGACAGGTAGTTTCTTTAGAGCGAGTGGCGATTTTCATTTCGAAGCAAGCCTTCGACCACCAGGAGGTGATCGCCGTCACGGATTTAGCTACACGCCGTGTGTCAGGGTGGCTGCTGATTACGAACCAGTGCCTGCGGCCGACGTTGATAGGGGTATACCTCACAAGGAACTCCCAATCGAGTGCAGTTCCTCGGGTGCAGTGTAGGCCACAATCCGAGCCCGAGCGAAGACGACTGCAAGCACGCCCTGACCGGCAATATTTGCAGCTGCGGGACGTATCCCAGACATCCCACCGCGATTATGGAGCAGCTCAGGTGATCAAAGGGGGGGGCATAGGATATGGCGGATATTGCGGGTTACGACGGACAAAGAACGGAATTCAAGGTGGTGGGAAAGCCCAACCTTCCCGGGAAGCTCTCCTACAATATCGCCACCGGGAAAGCGAAATTTGGTACCGACTCGCATGCGCCCAATATGCTGCATGCCAAGTTCCTGCGCAGCCCCTATGCCTATGCGATAGTCAATAGCGTCGACATTAGCAAGGCCAAAGCGCTTCCCGGCGTGGTGGACATCGTCACTTGGGAGGACCCTGAGCTGAAGGCTTTGCAGGTCGGCGGTGGCATGTGGAGCTCGCCCGCGCCGCTGCTGGACAATATTGCCGATCAGGAAGACGCCGAAGTGGCGGTCATCGTCGTCGCCGAAAGTGAAGATCTGTGCGACGAAGCCCTGCGTCTGATCAAGGTGGACTGGGACGTGAAGACTCCCATCCTGGATCCGCGCGATGGCATGAAGCCGGGTGCGCCCATTCTTCCCGGGCATCCGAATGCCAAGGGCAACGTCGTGGTGGGCGACAACAATGAGGGCGACCTTGTGGCCGGATTCAAGCAGGCGGACCACATCCTCGAATTCGATTTTGTGCTGCCGCCCTATGCTTCGCAAATTCCCAATCCCTCCGGAAGCATGGCCTATTGGTACGACGATGACACGAGCGGCGAGGGACAGAACTTATGGATCGAAGGCGCAACCCAGGGAGTGGAACAGATTGCCGCTCTTTATGACCTGCCTCCCGGCAAGGTGCATCAGGTCACTTTGTACCAGGGAGGCAAGTACTGCGACTGGGGATTTCGCAAGAGCCAGTTGATCACTCCGCTGCTGGCCAGGAGAACCGGACGCCCGGTGCGCTGCCTCAATACCCGGGAAAACATGTACGACTTCGGGATCTGCCAGTGGTTCGTGCATGTCAAAGTCGGCTTCAAGAAGGATGCGTTGGTCACGGCGGTCCAACTCAATATCGTGGCCGACAATGGCTGCCGGGGCAGCATGCCTTTTGGCACGCTCGTAGACCTTAACACTCCCCCCTGGTACAGCACCCGGTGCGAGAACGTCTATCAGCACATGGATGCGGTCTCCACCAACCGGGGCAAGATGTATCTCAGCGGCCAGCATTGCGTGTTCGGCTGGGACACGATGACGGTTGCCGAACAGATGATCGCCGAAAAACTCGGCATGGATGTGATCGAGGTCGCCACCCGCAACCTCCATGGGCCGGAGGCGCAAAACGATTATTCGCCTCTGCCCAGCTATGACGCGTGCGTGGCGGCGGGCAAGAAGCTGATGAACTGGCAGCCTCATCCTGCCGGCGCCAAGCGGCTACCCGACGGCAGAATGCACGGCATGGCGTTCCGTTATCAGATGTGCCCCCGGCATGCTGTCTCCGACTATTCCGCTACCGTGTACCTGCGTGGGGACAAGATCGTCATGCCCACGCAAGGCCCGTGGTTCGGGGTGTACGCTACCGATGCGGTCGCTATGGTGGTGGCGGAAGAGACAGGCGCCAAGTGGGAGGACGTCGTGATTGACTACGACATGAAGGCAGCCTTCACGCCGGTGGGCGGCGGCAGCGACGGTACTACCGCCGCAGCGTGGGTGATGAAAGAGGCGGCTGGAGCCTGCAAAAAGCAGATTCTGGAGGTGGCGGCCCCAATCCTGAAAGCGAAACCGGAAGAGCTCGATACCAAAGATTCCACGGTTTACCTTAAATCTGATCCTTCCAAGAGCATACCGTTTGCTCGAGTCGGGGCAGGTTTCGGCCAAAACCCGCGATGGATCGGTGCAACGGCCAACGGCAGGCCTCCGCAGTCGGCTTGGATGTTGAGAAAGAAGCTCGACACCATGAACATGCAGTTTGTGGAAGTGGCGGTCGACACCGAAACCGGGGAAGTGGAGGTCTTGAAACACTACGTGGCTGCCGATCCGGGAAAGATCATGCGCCGCACCTCGCTGGAAAGCCAGATCCACCAAGTCATGATGTTCAGCGAAGGCTGTCAGCTCACCGAAGAAATCGTGTGGGATAAGGCCACTGGCGTACGGCTCAGCAGCAATATGTTCGACTACAAGAAACCCACCATTCTCGACATTGCCCCCACAGATATGGATCTGCTGGAAACGCGCGCGGGTAATGCCGCCTACGGCGCCAGCGGCATCAGCCACTCCCTGGCGAACACTCATATCATCATCTGCGCCATTCAGAATGCCATTGGCAAATGGGTTGATCCGCCGGCTACGCCGGACAAGGTCCTCATAGCACTGGGGAAGGCATAAGAGGAGATACCTAAGCTCACCGACGCTCCCCCACGCAACTCGAACCTCGCCAGTCTTCAGGAAAATGACCGGCTCACGAGGCTCGACCTGCCGGTTGACGCGAACTTGACTGAAATCGCGAAGTCAATCGAGTCGGCTGTGAAGGCTGAGCAGACTGCCAGAATCCGCAGCACCCGCAGTGTGGTTCGCTTAAGCGGAGGATCGCAAGTGTGAACAGCCGGCAAAGGTCGTGAACTCGGCCCAGGTGCGCGGAGAGCGAATTGACTGCAGCACGCGTGGATGCTTTCCAGAAATGAGTCCTAACAGTGGGCATCGCGACTGGAATCTCTTGCCCTCCCGTCGGACTGGAATCCGAAGATGTTTTCGGAGCCTGGGGCGCTTTCTAGGACTGATCCTCCCCGCCGGACAGAATACGGTCGAATTTGGGTGTCGGGAGGCGAAATTCAGCGCGGTTCGAGATAGGAATGTGAGGTGGATCACCTTTCAAAAAACCATTGACCATAGGTATGTGAAGTTGATCACATACAAGCAGACTGATCTCTGTCTTACTTTCCATCGATACGCAAAAAAGCGCAGAATTGTGATGTGGCTCGCATTCAGAAAAACCTAGACACATAGCTATGTGAAGTTGATCACATACAAGCAGACTGATCTCTGTCTTACTTTCCATCGATACACAAGAGAGCCGCATGGGTGTTCTGTATCGGTGTTCTTGTCTTTGACACCATGGTCTTGTATAGGCGGAGGTGCTCACGATGGAGATTAAGCGCACCATCAAATACGACGCCGACCGGGTCATTGGTTTTGGCCGGAAAATCATGGGCGTCACCGGCTGTGATCAATTGTCGAGCTGCATCCAGTGCGGTACCTGTTCGGGCGCATGTCCGTTAAGCATCTACATGGATTATTCGCCGCGCCAGGTCATGGCGCTGGTGCGTGCCGATTTCAAGAACGAGGTACTTCGCAGCAACACCATCTGGCTGTGCGCCTCTTGCTACGGCTGCACCGTCGAGTGCCCGCGCCAGATTCGCATCACTGACATCATGTATGCCCTAAAGCAGCGAGCGATCAAGGAGCGTGTGTATCCCAGGCAGATGCCGATTCCCATCTTGGCCAGAGAATTTGCCAAGATGGTTTCCCGCAAGGGCCGTATCACTGAGACGCTGCTGGTGATGCAATTGTTCTTACGTGCCAACTGGCGGGCGGTGTTGCGGTCCTGGCGGCTGGGACTGGGATTGATCCGAACTGGACGGTTCGTCATCAAACACGAGCGCATTGAACGGCAGGCCGAACTTAACGCCATGCTCGCCACAATCGGTAACGGCAAC
>Ga0326728_10015438_pt1 | contig 15890 bp, 13 predicted proteins | sample MB3enrmetagenome_FD_207602 | JGI IMG/M metagenome (GOLD analysis project Ga0326728, IMG submission 207602) | Lab enriched peat soil microbial communities from McLean, Ithaca, NY, United States - MB31MN | ecosystem: Environmental > Terrestrial > Soil > Wetlands > Peat | place: USA: New York...
CATCGACAGGCCCGGCGACAAAAGGATAGGAGACCGTAAATGATACTCAAAGACGTTAAGGCGATCTTCTCGGAATTTGACGCTTATTGTGAGGCGCTGGATAGAAACGGCTGTATCAGCTATCCGGTCACCATCACCTGGACCGAGACGGGGGGCCATTACGGCAAGCCCGTGGTGGTGATTCTTGGCGAGACCCGGGAGGCCGGTAGCCTACCTCTCGGTGAATTGCAGGTGCCATGGGAAATTTTGCACGAGGTGAGACAAGTTGGATATGGCGCTCAACCTCTCGGTGTGGGGGAAATCAAGGAATATTGGCGAGAGGCTAGGCGGTTGAGTGTCAAAAACCATTGGCACCCCGAGGCCCGGCTGGTGCAATATTAAATCGATCATCCCAACTTATCAAACTTAGACAGACTATTTCCCAAAGTAGGTCCATCAGAGAGCAGCTGCCGCAGATGTCCTCCGCCTTTACACAACCTTGGCTCCCTCCGGAATGAGGGCCTGGTTGCACCAGCTGCGAGCAGGCCATCATGACCAACCGGGACTCAAGGCCATAGATGTCGGGGAAGCCGTTGGCATAAGTATCATTTTTCCAGGCGTAAGCCCTATAGAGATCAGGAAAAGTCTGGGTCTGTAGAAAAGCATTTAAATCTTGCGTGAGGGTCTCGTTCAAAGCGTTTAAAAGGGAAGGTCGCCGGTCAAAGGTAATGACATGGGTTGAGCGGGTCCGGTCCTGCCAGCCGGGTCCCCGCGTCCACTGCCGGTAAGCTCTTGGCGCCCCATATTTTCGCGGCCCCAAAAGCCATCCCCCCGCACGGGACTCCTACCCCCCTTGTGTTAATATGTCCCGGACGGAAATTTTTTCAAATTTCCAGCGGGGGGTGGGAGCAGACCCCCCCTGGTATGGGCCGCCCCCCCAATTTTAAAATGAAAATTCTCGCCGGTCGGCTGGGCACCTGTGCCACTAGGAACACCCCAGACAAAAATGCCTCCCGCATTTTTTAAGAAGGGGAAAAGGGGGCAGGCAATGAAGATGCAAGGGGTGCGGGAGAGGCCCCCCGGGAGATGGGGCCCGGACTTGAAATTTTACAATAGTTTTTACCTAAGAGTTTGTGCTATCATGCCTTCCACAAGATAATTGGCTACAAAAAATGAACCTTCTCGGAGTTCTGCTGGGAATTTGGGGTGCCACCTTGATAAAGCGCGGCAGACTTTGGGAACTGCCGTAAATACGTGATCTTTGAGCCTCTGGCAAAATTCCTTTGAATTTGCGAGAGGCTTCGGTTTTTTGTCAGTTTAGACTGGCCAGATGGGTTTGGGCGGTCTTACGGTGATAATTCATCAAGGCTGAATTTTTTGAAGGCGGAGGTCGTTTCTTAGATGCGAGAGAAGATCTTGGTTACCGGCGGCGCCGGTTATCTGGGCTCCATTCTGGTTCCGGCTTTGCTAGCCAAAGGGTATGAAGTAACGGTCCTGGATGCCCTGATCTACCATCAGACGTCGCTCCTGGAATGCTGTAGTAACCCAGGATTCCAATTCGTCAGAGGCGACATATGTAATGAGGCCCTGATGAGGCAATTGTTGGCGGAGGTAGATATCGTGATACCGTTGGCCGCCATCGTCGGGGCTCCGGCTTGCAAGGCCAATCCAACCATCACCAAGCTGGTGAACCTTGATGCTCATCTAGGGATGGTTAGGATGATCTCCAAAGAGCAAATGGTCTTCTTCCCAACTACCAACAGCGGTTACGGCATCGGCGAAAAAGACAGCTTCTGCACCGAGGCGTCCCCCTTGCGTCCGGTGTCCGATTACGGCCGGATGAAGGTGGAGGTGGAAAAGGCTCTCCTGGAAAGGGGGAACGCCATTACCTTCCGACTGGCTACGGTATTTGGCATGAGCCCCAGGATGCGCATGGACTTAATGATTAATGACTTTACCTACCGGGCCTATAAAGACGGGGCCATCATTCTCTTTGAAGAAAATTTTCGCCGTAATTTCATCCATGTGCGGGACGTGGCCCATGCTTTCCTTTTCGGCATCGAGCATTATGACCGGATGAAAGGGGAGCCTTACAATGTAGGGTTAAGCTCCGCCAATCTGAGCAAACGGCAACTCTGTGAAAAAATTAAAGAGCATATCCCTAATTTTTACATCCACGCGGCCCCCATCGGGGAGGATCCGGATAAGCGGGACTATCTGGTAAGCAATGACAAGATCGAAGCCCTGGGGTGGAGGCCGCAATATAGCCTGGATGACGGCATCAAAGAGCTGATTAAGGGATTTCAGCTGCTCCGGCTCAGTATGTACGCCAATGTCTGAGGCCGTATGGTTAGTCTTGCTGAAACTACGGCGGTGATTCTGGCAGGCGGGCGGGGCACCCGCCTGCGGTCGGTTCTGCCCTACCAACCCAAGGTCATGGCGGAATTCCATGGCCGCCCTTTCCTGGCGTATTTGCTGGATCAACTGGTGGCGGGGGGAGTCCAAAAAGTAGTCTTGTGCACGGGATACCGCGGGGAGGAAATCCGAACCAGGCTGGGCGATGCCTATGGCCCCATGCCTCTGACGTATTCCCACGAAGATGAGCCCTTAGGGACGGGTGGGGCCTTGCGGTTGGCGCTGCCGGTGCTGGACTCGGACCCGGTCATGGTCATGAATGGCGACTCTTTGATCGAGGCGGACTTGCAAGACTTTCTGGCCTGGTTCCTGGGGCGCCCCGCGGCGGCGGCGCTGCTGTTGACCAGGGTGGAAGATACCGTCAGGTTTGGGCGGGTGGCGGTGGCCGGGGATGGCAGCATCACGAACTTCCAGGAAAAGGGCGTTCCCGGGCCCGGATGGATCAATGCCGGCGTCTATCTCTTGAAAAAAGCAGTTCTGGAGCTCATGGAGCCCCGGCGATTCCTCTCCCTGGAGGGGGACCTCCTGCCAACTCTGGTGGGCCAAGGGCTTTACGGTCAGCGGGTGGCGGGCAAATTCATTGATATCGGTACGCCGGAGTCTTATGCCGAGGGCGTGGAGTTTCTCCGGCGCCTGCGGGAAGAGGCAAAAATTCACTTTTAACCCGGCGAGTTTCCTATATCTTTTTCCAGTTATTAAGAGCATGTCTTATGCCATCGATGTCTATCCCTATTTTTTCACGGACCTGGGGCAAGTTGCCGTACCAGCCGCAAAAGTAGTTCCCCAGGCCATGAACCCTCGCCCGGATCCCCGACACTTCGCAGATGGCATCGTATAACCCTAAGGCATCTTGAATTACCAAGATTTCGGTATCTCTGAATCTGGCAATGACTTCCTGGTCTATGGGTTTGATGGTATGGAAATAGACGACGTTAACCTTGAGGTCTCGCGTCGCTTCCAGCACGTTTTCGAGCAAAGGGCCGGCGGTCATGATAGTTAGGGGCGCGCCTGCGTCCTTGACTACCACACCTTTGCCAAACTCTACCGACAGATCCACCTTGTGAGGGTGGTCCGAGAGGCGGAAATATGTGGGGTTCTCGCTGCGGTAGCGATCTCTGATGAGGACGTCCAACTCCTTTCTGGAGCCGGGTTGGAGGACCTCCATGTGGGGCAGAAGTCTTAAGATAGCCAGGTCCGTATAACAGTGGTGGGTCGCCCCGTCCCAGGCATAATCGAAGGAAGCCCCGCAAGAGACGATATTGACTGGAAACCGGTTGTAGCACAGGTCCAACTTGATCTGCTCAAAACTTCTCTCGGTGACGAAGGGCGCGATGGTATGGACGAAGGGGGTGAAGCCCTGGGAACTCAGGCCCGCACCGACGCTGATCAGGGTATTTTCGCAAATCCCCATGTTGTAAAAACGCCTGGGGTATTTTTCCTGGAACTCCTTGAACAGATAGACGCTGACATCGCCGAAGATGAGGACGATGGAATCGTCACCGCTGGCGAGATCCAATATGGTATCCCTAAACTGCCGCCGCATCCAGTTCCTCCAATAGCATCGGCAACTGCTCGTCAGTGGGGGATTTGCCATGCCATTCATAGGGATTTTCCGCCAAGAGGCGGCACCCAAAGCCTTTTACCGTGTGGGCGATGATGGCCTTAACCGCGCCGCCGTCGGTCTTTCCCAAGAGGGCCTGCTGTACTTCTTGCACATCATGGCCGTTTACTTCCAGCACCTGGCAGCCGAAGGCGGCGAATTTTTTCTCCGGATTCATGACCTGCAGTCCCCGGGAATGAGACATATTGTTGTCATAAAGGATGGTAAGGTTCCCCAATTTCAGGCTATCGGCCACCAGTACCGCCTCCCATACCGTTCCTTCGTTGGCCTCCCCGTCACCGATGATGGTATAGACCTGGCGGTTGGACCCTTGAAGCTTAACCCCCAGGGCCACACCTACGGCAATACCGATCCCATGGCCCAGGGAACCGGTGTTGGCCTCGATGCCGGCTACCTTGAAGCGGTCCGCGTGACACCCGAAATCGGAAAGAAAGGCGCCGAAAGAATACACCCGCTCAATGGGGAAATAACCGAGGCGGGCCAGGATGCAATAATGGGCCAGGGCAGCATGCCCTTTGCTCAGGATACAGATGTCGCGCCCCTCCCATTGCGGGTTCCGGGGGTCGTGTTTCATAAAGTGATAGATGGCATAGAGAAGCTCCACCACGGAAAAACAGGAGGGGATGTGGCCATGGCCGCTGGCATGGGAGATTCTCACAATATCTTTTCGGATTTCCAGGCACTCGGAATTCATTCCAGTACCAGGTAAGAAATTCTTGCGGTCATGGGCAGCCGCTGAATTCTGAGATTGCTGACCCCTATGGTTTCCATGAGAGCGACGGTTTCCCCTGGGAAGATGTCGTCACAGAGTTCATCGAAAACCAAGACGCTCCCTTTGAATAAATGGGGCTTTACCGCCGCCAGGGCTACTTTGGTGGGCTCATAAATGTCAAAATCAAAAATTGCCAGGGAGACCAAGGTTTCGGGATGCTTCGCCAGATAGTCCGGAATCGTTTTGATGGCGTCGCCTTTGACCAGTTCGTATTTCTTCAAATGGGATACAGGGTTAAGGTGCTCCTGGAGAGAGAGGATGTCGTCCAGGTAGTTTTCATAACCGGGGGCCACTGAAAAAGAACCATCAGAGCACTGGCTTTTCGCCCCATCCTTTTCCGACATACCCTTAAAGCCGGCAAAGGTGTCAAAGCCCACGATCTTGCGGTGGCGGTTGAAGGGTTCGAATATTCCTCTTAGGGCCGCCAGGATGGAGAGGGTTTGCCCCCAGCGCACCCCGAATTCCATGATAACGCCGTGGGTACTGATGATTTTCCGGTAGATTTCGTAAAAAAACAGGAGACGTGATAAATTCTTGGAAGTTAGGAACAGGCAAAGGTTTGCCAGGAGCTCGTCATCCGGAATCGGAGCGGTCTTCAGTAACCTAACAAATTCACTCAGCGCGTCCTTCTCAGATGAACTGGAGAAGACTATGGCATCATGCTCTGCAGTTTTCATCTTTTCCACCATTGCTGGTTTTCACGCCACCACCTTTCCCGACCTGACCCGCTCCCGCCAATAATCCAACAAATCTTGCATGGTTTTTTCAAAGGGTATTTCGGGTTCCCAGCCTGTATGGCTTCTAAATTTATTTGTATCAAGAACTGCAAGTCCGCGTCAAGTGGCGGAGGCGGCTCTTCTCGGTTTTCACCTGGATATCCCGGCGGAATCGGTACGCCGGAGTCTTATACCGAGGCCGCGGAGTTTCTCCGGCGCCTGCGGGAAGAGGCGAAAATTCACTTTTAAGCCGGCGAGTAATTTGTTATAGTATCAAAGATGTCCACCGGAGATCACATGGTGGGTGGCTCTGGCAGGGGATTAAGGGTACGGCATGGTCATCAGCAGGACCCCCTATAGAATCTCTTTCTTTGGCGGCGGCACCGATTACCCCTCCTGGTACCGTAAACATGGCGGGCAGGTGCTGACTTCATCCATCAATAAATACTGCTATATCACCTGCCGTTATTTACCCCCGTTTTTTGAGCATCGGATCCGGGTGGTATACTCCATAATCGAAGATTGCCAGAATTATGAAGAGATCAAACATCCGGCGGTGCGGGAGACCCTCCGCTTCCTGCAACTGGAAAGGGGTCTGGAAATCCACCACGATGGCGACCTGCCCGCCCGGAGCGGCATGGGTTCCAGTTCGTCGTTTACGGTGGGCCTGCTGAACGCGCTTTATGCCCTGATCAACGTCATGGCCAGTAAGCACCAGTTGACCATGGAGAGCATTCATATAGAACAGAATATGATCCAGGAGACGGTGGGGTCCCAGGACCAGGTAATCGCCGCCTACGGGGGCTTGAACCAGATTGTTTTCAGCCCCAGCGGGGAAATTACCGTGAAGCCGGTGACCATCTCCTACGACCGCCTGGCGGAACTCAATTCCCATGTCATGCTCTTCTATACCGGGATCAAACGCACCGCTTCGGACGTGGCCAAATCCTATGTGGAAGATATTGAAGATAAAGCCGACCTCCTCAAGGCAATGCACGGCATGGTGGACGAGGCGCTGCGCGTCCTCTGCGGCAACGGCTGTCTCTGCAGGTTCGGGGAATTGCTGCACGAGGCCTGGATGCTCAAACGGGACCTGAGTTCCCAGGTTTCCAATCATGAGGTGGACGGATACTATGCCAGGGCCCGGGCCCATGGCGCCATCGGCGGGAAGATCATGGGGGCCGGAGGAGGCGGGTTCTTGATGCTGTTCGTGCCGCCTGCAGCCCAGGAGCAGGTCCGCCACGCCCTCAAGGACCTGCTCCATGTGCCGGTGCAGTTTGAATCCTCCGGAACCCAGATTGTCTTTTACGGACCGAGCAAAGAGGATTTCTCGGCGCTGGATCGGGAAAGAACCATCAACTCCATCAAGCCTTTCCGGGAGCTCCTTTCGCCCTAAACTTTCCCGGATTTTTGTTGGTGTGCCGCATCCTTCGCTCATATCCAGCCGTGCCCCGCGCACTCCAGGCCCCAGCAATGAACGGCAGAGATATCTTGACCAGGCGTGAAGTAATTTTTCCAGGATAACGGTAAAGTGCGATACGCGAAAGAAACCTTGTGGCGCCTCTATTACGACATGTTGCGCATTCGCCAGTTCCGGTTGCGCATCGATTCCCTCTGCCTGGACAATAACATGAAGACGCCGGTGCATCTCTGTATCGGCCAGGAGCCTTTTCCGGTGGGGGGTGTCCTGAGGGCCAGGGGCTGGCGGGTAGCCGGCCTGGCGGTTCCCTGGCGTTTGTCCAACGGGACTGCCTGGGAGGACGGCGGCGGCCCAAAATGTGCTTGCTTTTTCCCGGCAGTTATTCGAAAAATAGCAGGGGGTAACGGCCAGGGAAACCGGCGCCGGCCCCAGGCGTCCCTAAAAATCCACGCAAGCGTCGGAAAGGTATCATTTGGCCAAGAAGATCAAAGTCCCCTTCGGCACCATCCAGATCCCTCCTGAGTCCAAGGAGTTAATCCTGCAGGCGTTGGAGTCCACCCGGGTTTCCTCCGGCAGGCTGGTCCGGGAATTTGAGAAGAAGTTTGCCGCGATTCTGGGGTGCAGGGAGGCGGTGGCCGTTAGCAGCGGCACCGATGCCGACATCCTGGCCCTGGCCGTGCTGCACGATTATGGGGCCCGCCGGGGTGACGAGGTCATCGTGCCGGCGCTGTCTTTTGTGGCCACCGGCAATGCCGTGGTGCACGCCGGCTTCCGGCCGGCTTTTGTGGATGTGGACCGGAAGTCCCTCAACATCGACGTGGACCAGATCGAGGCGGCCATTACCAGCAAGACCCGGGCCATCATGCCGGTGCATCTCATGGGGAAGCCCGCGGTGATGGATGCGATCATGGCTTTGGCCCAAAAATATAATTTGGTGGTGGTGGAAGATGCGGCGGAGGCCCATGGGGCCCAGTACAAGGGCAAACCGGCAGGCTCCATCGGCCACCTGGGGGCCTTTAGCCTTTACGTAGCCCATATCATCACCACCGTGGAGGGCGGCGTGGTGGTGACGGACAACGAGGATTTTGCCGAAGTCCTCCTCTCCCTGCGCTCCCATGGGCGAGCCTGCAAGTGCGTCCAGTGCCTGCTCAATGTCGATCAGAACTACTGTCCCAAACGGTTTGACACTCCCGACGGCGAAGATATCCGGTTTCGTTTTGAACGCATCGGCTACTCGTGTAAGATGAACGAACTGGAAGCCGCGGTGGGCTTAGGCAACCTTCGCAACTATGAAGATATTCTCAGCAAACGCCGCCGGAATCTCATGTTCGTGCAGGAGCGGTTCGGCCAGTTCGCCCCTTACCTGGCCACCATTCAGGAAGACCCCTGGGAACGGATCGGTCCCCACGCCATCCCCATCATCGTGCAGGAAGAGGCTTCGTTTACCCGGGCCCAATTCACCAATTTTCTGGAAGAGCACGGCATCGAGACCCGGACCTTGTTCGCCTCCATGCCCACTCAGTGTCCGGGGTTTGCCTACCTGGGTTACCGGCTGGGACAGTTCCCCCAGGCCGAGTTCCTGGGGCGCCAGGGGATTCATATCGGAGTCCATCATGGCCTGGAGTTGTCAGATATGGAGTATGTCCTGGACACTATCCGGCGGTTTTTGGAACTCCATCAAAGTTAACCAAACCGGAATGATGCCCTTCTCCAGACCCCTGGTATCCCGGTGGTATCAAAAAAACAACCAGCCTGCCGGCGGGAATTCCGCCAGTCAAATGAGGAGTGTATGAAAGTAAGCCTGTTGGTAATGACCCTGAATGAGGTGGAAGGCATGAAAGCCATCATGCCTCGCATCAAGCGAGACTGGATAGACCAAATCATCGTGGTGGACGGAGTCTCCACCGATGGCACCATTGAGTGGGCCCGGGAGCAAGACTACCAGGTTTATATCCAGCAACAACCGGGGGTCCGGCACGCTTACCAGGAGGTCTGGCCCTATGTGGAGGGTGATGTCGTCATTACCTTCAGTCCGGATGGCAACTCCATCCCGGAATTGATCCCGGAATTGGTGGCCAAGATGCGGGAAGGTTATGATATGGTCATTGTTTCCCGATACCTGGGGGAAGCCAAAAGCGAAGACGACGATTTGCTCACCGGCTTCGGCAACTGGCTGTTCACCAAAACCATTAATGTGCTCCTCGGAGGCAACCTCACCGATGCGATGGGCATATACAGGGCCTACAAGAAACAAATCGTCCACGACCTGGAATTGGACCAGGATAAGTGGTACACCACGCCGGAAACCCTCTTCGGTTGTCAAGTCAGCTGGGAGCCTTTGCTATCGGCCCGGGCGGTCCGCAGAGGGCTGAAGATGGCCGAGATCCCCGGCGATGAACCGCCTCGCATCGGCGGGGAAAGAAAGCTCCGCATCTGGCGCTGGGGGGCGGCATTCTATTACCAGATCTGGAGGGAATATTTTCTGGCATGCCTGGAGGCTATTACCAAGCCTCATAAATAATTATGATAAAATTTCATGGTGCTCAAATCACGCCAGACGCCGGTTTTCTCCCGCTGCCAGAAGGTAACGGCAAACCTGAAGAACCTTGCACCACCCAGATGCGATTCCGGTTTCCGACCGAGTTGTTGAAATGGATGAATCACCCGCTACTTCTTCCAAGTTGGGCATTATTCTATCTCTAGGTCTCGCTTGCTGCCTCTTTTTATATCAATTTGGGGCGCACATTCTCGACCCAACTAATATTGGTTTCATATTTCACGTGGGAAAGGATCTCGCGTCGGATTACCTTGGGTGGGTTTTTTTACGCGGTGCGCCCTGGTCTTTCCCTTTAGGAAAGATTACGAATTACTTTGCTCCCATCGGTACTTACGCCGCATATACCGTTCCTAACCCACTTGTCTGGATGCCATTCAAATTACTGTCCCCCATTCTCCCGGTGGATTTTCAATATTTCGGTTGGTGGCTCCTTGCTTGTAATTGCCTGCAAGCTTATTTCGGTTATCGCCTCATGAGGTTAATAACCTCCAATATCTTTGAACAGCTTCTCGGAGTCGGTTTTTTCCTGCTTAGTCCGCCACTATTAGTTAGCATTTTGTCTGGTAGTGATTGCCTCTATGTCCACTGGCTCATATTGGCAGGTTTGGTTATTTATTTCGAAAATTATTCGGAAATTCATAATAATAAGCTGATTTTATATTGGTCGATATTAATATTTTGTGCTCTTACGATTATGCCCTATTTTGGCCCCATGGTGATTGGCCTGGCCCTGGCATTTTATATCCGCCTTTTCATCTGGTCTCCGGCTTACAGATCAAAAGCAGCGCTGAGTATATCTGTATTTCCATTAATATTATTTGCTTGTTATATTATTTTTGGTTATTATAAAGTAGGAATATATTATAATAACTTACCTGATTATGGGGTTTCTTCCCTTAATCTCAATGCCTTTATTAATCCATTGGAATGGGCTTCTTTTTTGCCGGCCTTGCCTTATCGCCTGGGTCAGGGACCCGCAGGTTTTAATTATTTAGGGTTGGGAATAATGATGTTACTATGCTACGGAACCATCCATTCAATTATTCGGCCACCAAAGATTGATCATATCAAATACTTACTACCATTGGCTTTCGTGCTATTTTTATTCTTTATTTTCGCAATTTCTAATAAGGTAATTTGGTGCAATACGGTTGTTTTCAAATATTATCTGCCTGAGGCATTATTGAAACTGGCAAATATGTTTAGGACATCGGGACGCTTCGGATGGCCTTTGTTTTATGCCATACTCTTTGGATCAGTATTCTGTGTTACTGCGACGCAGCGAAAAAGCCTATCGGTCTCGGTGATGTGCATCTGTTTGGCGGTGCAACTGGCGGATATTCACCGAATGTTATATGCCTCCGATTTCCACACCACCGGTCCGGTGGTTTCACCTCTGAAATCTTCATTATGGCAGTCGGTGGGGACTAATTTTAATAAAGTTATTATTTACCCCCCTTACATCCCAACAGTGACCAATGATGGTGATTTCAAATACTTGGCACTATATGCTTATAAACACCATATGTCAATCAATGCTGGAGCAGTTGCCAGATTTCCATTTAATGAAATGAACGTTATAAAAAAAGAGCTAAAATTAGCATTTCAAAAAGGAGATTTAGATCCCCGAAGTATTTATATCTTCGCGGACCCCCCAGCTTCCGAGACGGTGCAGTCATTTCGTCGCTGGAATCAATGCTCCCTGGTTGACGGTTTCATTGTCTATACGCGCGATGATCACTTCTTTAATGGATCTAACAGAATAAAAATTGAACCGATTACTCTTTATGATTTTTTTAAAAAGTTCGAGCAAGACACTATCCTGATTGCTGCCAGAGAATATCTGGCCCCGGTGTTGTTACCTGAAGAGGTTAAGAAATATTTGCAGGATAAGGGTTCCAGGCTGCCAGGTCTGCTTTTTACGGGATCTTATGTGGGGATATTTAGCCATGGCGCCAGGATTTTCGAGAAAATCGATGCTAAGGCCGCAGTAAAGATTGAGATGCGGAAGGGGGAACTTATCGGGAAGGACAGGTTAACCAAAGATATTGCCTTGTATTCCGCGGGCGTCCCCTTCGGCAACCAGGCATCCATAAAAGTGGCGGGAGAGGAGCATTCCAGGAACCGGGGCGGCCTCAATATGGTGGTTCTTAACGGAGACGGGGCTGTTCTGGCGTCTACCATTTTTGATGCACAGACCGGCAGTAAGATAAATTTATGCACCAGCGCGGTCTCGCCTGGAAATCTGGTGAAAAAGCCGCCGCCTTCTGCCCAACCCTAACATTAACACCGGTTTCTCCTGCTGCGGGAAGGTAATGGAAAACTTGAAGAACCTTGCACCCAGATGCGATGCGGATTTCCGCGGGAGTTGTTGAAATGGATGAATTACCTGCAACTTCTTCCAAGTTGGGCATTATTCTATCTCTAGGTCTCGCTTGCTGCCTCTTTTTATATCAATTTGGGGCGCGCATCCTCGACCCAACTAATATTGGTTTCATATTTCGCGTGGGAGGCGATCTCGCGGAAAATTACCTTGGGTGGGCTTTTTTACGTGGCGCGCCCTGGTCTTTCCCTTTAGGAAAGATTCCGAATTATTTTGCTCCCATCGGTACTTACGCCGCATATGCCGTTCTTAACCCACTTGTCTGGATGCCATTCAAATTACTGTCTCCCATTCTCCCGGTGGATTTTCAATATTTCGGTTGGTGGCTCCTTGCTTGTAATTGCCTGCAAGCTTATTTCGGTTATCGCCTCATGAGGTTAATAACCTCCAATACCCTGGAACAGCTTCTTGGAGTCGGTTTTTTCCTGCTTAGTCCGCCACTATTAATTAGAAGTTTCTATTGTCTTGATACGCTTTTTGCCCAGTGGCTCATATTGGCATCTTTGGTTATTTATTTCGATAATTATTCGGAAATTCCTAATAATAAGCTGATGTTATATTGGTCATTATTGATAATTGGCGCTTTTACGATTATGCCCTATTTTGGCCCTATGGTGGTTGGCCTTGCCCTGGCATTTTATATCCGCCTTTTTATCTGGTCTCCGGCTTCTAGATTAAAAGCAGCGCTGAGCATATCTGTATTTCCATTATTAATATTTGCTTGTTATATTATTTTTGGTTATTATAAAGTTGGAGCTTATTATAATGACTTAACTGGTTATGGGGTTTATTCACTTAATCTTAATGCCTTTATCAATCCCTTGGGATGGTCTTCTTTTTTGCCGGCTTTGCCTTATCGCCTGGGTCAGGGGCTTGAAAGTTTTAACTATTTAGGATTAGGCATAATGATGTTACTAGGCTACGGAATCATTCATGCAATTATATGGCCACCAAAAATTGGTCATATAAAATATGCGCTACCCTTCGTAGTTATGATACTGATATTCTTTATTTTCGCAATTTCTCCAAGGGTAACTTGGGGCAATACGGTTGTGTTCAAATATTATCTGCCTGAGCCATTACTAAGACTAGCAAATATGTTTAGGTCATCCGGACGGTTTGGATGGCCTTTGTTTTATGCCATTGTCTTTGGAGCGCTATTCTGTGTCACCGCGACGCAGCGAAAGAGCCTAGTGGTCTCGGTGATGTGCATCTGTTTAGCGGTGCAACTGGCGGATATTCACCGATTGTTATATGCCCACGATTTCCACTTCGCCGGTCCGGTGGTTTCACCTCTTAAATCATCATTATGGCAGTCGGTGGGGACTAAATTTAATAAAGTCATTGTTTACCCTCCATTCATTCGAACGGTGACCAACGATGATGATTGGAAATACTTGGCGCTATATGCCTATAAACACCATATGTCAATCGATACCGGATATCTTGCCAGAGATCCAATAACTGAGATGCGAGCTAACCAAGAAGAGCTAAAATCAGCATTTCAAGAAGGGGATTTAGATCCCCAAAGTATTTATATCTTCGCGGACCCACCCGCTGCCGAGGCGGTGCAGTCGTTTCATCGCTGGAATCAATGCGCCCTGGTTGACGGCTTCATCGTCTATACGCGCGATGACCACTTCTTTAATGGATCTAACAGAATAAAAATTGAACCGATTACTCTTTATGATTTCTTTAAAAAGTTCGGGCAAGACACTATCCTGATTGCCGCCAGAGAATATCAGGCCCCGGTGTTGTTACCTGAAGAGGTGAAGAAATATTTGCAAGAAAAGGGTTCCAGGCTGCCAGGTCTGCTTTTTCCTGGATCTTATGTGGGGATATTTAGCCATGACGCCAGGATTCTCGAGAAAATCAATGATAAGGGCGCAGTAAAGATTGAGCTGCGGAAGGGGGAACTTATGGGGAAGGACAGGTTAACCAAAGATATTGCCTTGTATTCCGCGGGCGTCCCCTTCGGCAACCAGGCATCCATAAAAGTGGCGGGAGAGGAGCAATCCAGGGAGCGGGGCGGCCTCAATATGGTGGTTCTTAAAGGAGATGGGGCGGTTCTGGCGTCCACCATTTTTGATGCCCAGACCGGCAGTAAGATAAATTTGTGCACCAGTGTGGACTCGCCTGGAAATCTGGTGAAAAAGCCGCCGTCGTTTTCTGCCCAACCCTCCAATTTAACAGAATAATATTTTTATGCGCCTGGGCCCAAGGGCGCGGTGTGGTCCTGGATTTCTCCCGGCCGGGGAAACCGCGCCTGATTGCCTGATGAGGCGCCTGGGTTTGCCAGGAGTGGGCATTGTCGATGAAATCGTTCTAAAAATCACTAATCTGACCTGAGAAGGTTGAATCTTCCGGAGAATTTTTGGTTAGGGATGCCAGCTCGGGGCCGGAGGTTCGCCCTTCGCATCTCCCGGCATTCGGCAAGGAGCCTTTCCCGGCCAGGGAGCCTTTCACCCCCTTTCCGGCCTCTACCGCCCGGGCTTGCCTTCTTAAAGAGGCTAAAGGATGGTTTCCGGGACGACCATCCAATCAACCGCCCAATAGCCTGATTCCATTCGCCTCAAGCGGACCGCGCCGCCCATCTGGAAATTTAAGACACTATTCTTTTTATTCCCGGTTATGAGTAGGGCGGCCAAATTGGCCAGATGGGGGAGATGTCCCACCAACAGGGTATCCTCATCCAGTTTGGCGATCCGGTCCGCCCAGATCTCAGGACCATCCAGAGGCGCCAGCCCCTGGGCTTTGGAGATTCCGGCCGGCGGCTGTAAATGCCTGGCCAGGACCTGGGCGGTGCTTTGGGCCCTGGTCTTGCCGCTATGAAATATCTGCCTGACCTGGACATTAAGCCTTTTCAAGTGGTGAGCCACACTTTCAATGTCCATGCGGCCCTTTTCCGTGAGATCCCTCGCCGCGTCTTCTTCCTCGCTCCTGGCTTCGGCATGCTGCACCAGATAAAGAACCATCGTAAGCCTCCTCCGATTTTCTTCAGTTAAGATAATAACGTTGGGCTCCTTGGACATGCAACCTCCAGGGCATGATAAAAAACTTTGGCCAACCACCGGGGCGAGCCGGGAGGCCCTTCCCGTAATTACCTTGACCTTTCCAGAAGTTATGACATAAATAAAGGAGGCTGGATACATCATCTAAAATGGCTGCCAAGACTGGACCCATCGCCGGACAGGTGCTTGCGCCCCTGCCATTGCTTGTGGCTGGCTGCCTGCCTTTCTGGGCCGGCAGCCTGCTCTCCGCGGTTTCGGGATATCCCTTGCGCCCCGGGGTGCTGCTGGCCGGCACCCTGGGGGTGATGGTTCTGGTCCTGGCCGCCTTCGCCGCCCGGGAGAGCTTTGCCCCCGGGGCCGGGCGCTATCCTGCCTGGCGGCTGGACCTTTTCCAGGGGCGCCAGGGTCTGGCCTATACCTGCTTGGGGACGGCGGCCTTGCTGGGGCTGCTCCTGCAGTTCTGCTACCGTACCGGCGACCTGACCATCCCCCTGGGAGCCTTGGGGATTTTGGGAGGCTATTTTTCCTTTGCCCGCCCCCTCTGCTGGTACCGGCGGGGTCTGGGGGAAGTCGCCGGCGCCCTGTGCTTCGGGCTGCTGGCGGTGGCCACCGGGTTTTATCTGCAATGCGGCCACCTGGTGACCGAGGTGCTGCTGTATGGCCTGCCCCTCACCTGGGCCGGATTTAATCTTTTTCTCGGTTACGGCTTCCCTGACATAAAAGGCAAAAAAGGCAAAAAAGCTCCCCAGGGGGAGGCCGCGGCGGCCCCCGGTCTGGCGGCCCGGCTGGGGCCAGTGCCGGCGGCCTTGCTCTACACCGCGGTCAACCTGCTGGTCATCCTGGGGCTGCTGGCCATTTTCTTCTTCCCGGCCTCGCCCCTCCCCTGGCGGGCCGGTCTTTGGCCCTTACTGCTCCTGGCGGGGGTCAACCAGGAGATGCTCAAACGGCGGGCTTACCGGGAAGAGAGCCGGCTGCGGTGGCTGTGCCGCCTCAGCCTGGCCTTGCACCTGGGGATA
>Ga0326728_10015439_pt1 | contig 15888 bp, 18 predicted proteins | sample MB3enrmetagenome_FD_207602 | JGI IMG/M metagenome (GOLD analysis project Ga0326728, IMG submission 207602) | Lab enriched peat soil microbial communities from McLean, Ithaca, NY, United States - MB31MN | ecosystem: Environmental > Terrestrial > Soil > Wetlands > Peat | place: USA: New York...
CGCTGCCGAGCAGGAAGACCACGCCCGCGAACGGGATGTGGTAGTCGTTCGCATCCGACAAAAGCCTGTCGATCCATGTTTGAATGCCCATCAAAAAACCCCATTTCCATTGGGAAAAACGGCAGCCGCCCGGCGCAGCCAGCCTTTCAGGTACGGCGCATCGTTCGGATGGTCTTGCGCGACTTGCGCCACCCATGCGGCACGGGCCGCCCGCAACTGGGCCGCCAGCGATCCCGGATATGCGTTGACGGCTTGCAGTGTGTGATACCCGAAATCGCCGTCCTGCTGGACATTCAGAAGCCCCTGCAAGACCTTCACTGCGCGGGATTGTCCACTGTTTACGGAAAAATCGAACAAGACCGACGCAACGCCGTCGTCAGCGACCTGATCCATGAAGGAATTCCAGTACCACGCCCTGTAATAGCCCTTGGCGAGCCCCAGAGCCTCTGCGGCGGGACATGCGTAGAAGTGCGAGGCAGGACCGCCCAATTCCGGATGCTCATGCGAAGCGATGCCGAATCGGGTGGCCCCGGCCCCGTCATTGAGGACTTCGACTTTGCCTGATAAAGTAGAATCCTCGAACTTGAGAGCCCATTCACAGATGGAATCGAAGTCGGCCATTAGCTTGCCACCATGAACTGCATGAAGAGAATGCCCGGCCCGTAGCTTGTCCAAGCCGGGAGAACATCGCCGTTGGTCAGCAGAGTCGCATCCCCCGAATAGAGCGCGCCTTTCAGGGTGTTGCCGTCGTTGGCGAACGTGTCGCCCACGGCGGCGGCGACCGCATACGAGGGGTTGCTGGCCGTCGTCGCAATGGCTGCGATGACGTAATCGTACTTGGGATCGAACCCGGCGTTGGCGCTGACAACAATGTCCGTCGCCCCGCCGCGGCTGGAATAGAGGATGCTGCCAGTCCCGCCCTCGTTGTTGATGATGGCGACCTGCACCGTGCCCGTTGGCGGGCTCGGCGACTCGGCGATTTCGCCGTTGTACGCCACCGTCACGCTTGTGGGCGTGCTGTTCGTCACGATCTTGATGCCGTTGTTCTGGTAGTTGGCGAAGCCAGCGAACCTGACGGTCGTCCCCGGCAGGAGGGAGCCGAGATTGGTTCCAAGATAAGTGGTGCCCGCATACGCAATCGGGCTTCCGAGCGAGTCGATGACGACTGAAGTCAGGCTGTAGGGAGCGAACAGGTTCCCCTGCGGGGACACCTGCGGCATCTTGTACACGGCGATGCGGTCGATGGTGACGTTCTCCGGCGCAATGCTGCTGCCCGGCTGGTGCGAGCTAAAGTTGATGCGGACGTTGAAGTTCTTGCAGGGGCTCAGCATGCTCCTTCCGCGGATGTGGGCGAAGACCGTCTGGTCGCGTATGTCGGCGACGTAGCTCGCCTCATGCGAGCCCACGAGGATGTTCGCATCCAAGGAAGAAGGCAGGTACGAACTGATTGTGGTGCCGTAGGCATCGTCAGTGACGGAGATGCCAGTCCCCGACCTTAAATTGAGAAGCTGCTGGTTGGAACTCCATGAGCCGTCGTGCTCGAAGGCAACGTCTGGCCCCAAGCGGTCAACGTTGTAGCCGTCGCAATAAAGCTCAGCAAACTTTCCGATCCCAGCCGGGACGGCGACCGTTCTCCCGCCCCCCAGCACCCTGAACGTCAGTGCGCTGCCGGGGACGAACGGCGAGCCGCCGCCTGTGGCGTTCTCGACAATGTAGTGGTGAGGATACGCGGGAAGGTTGATGTTGATGGGGAATGCGCCGCCGCCAACGAAGCTCAGCTTGAGGTTGTAGAGGGCGGCGGGCACAGGCATCGTGTAGTCGATGGAGCCGACTGATGTGACCAGCACCGCTGTCATGGCTCCGTCAATGTCGGCGAGCCCGGTGTTCATCGTGATTTCCTTGCTTGCCTGCCCCGAGGCGATGAGCGGGATCAGCAGGTTTGGTGTTGTTGACATTCTGTTTCTCCGTTAGATCAAAAGCTCGTTGATAAATGCGTACTGCTCCGGGTTCCGGGGCGGCTGCTTTGCATGTGCATGAACGTCTTGCCACTCCGCCACCTTGAGATTCAGCCGCCTGATAATGTCGGCGGTGATCAAGTCTTGGCACGAGACCCTGACGCCCCTGCTGTTCACGTAGGTGAAACCCTCAGCCGTATACTTGGCGTCCCGCAGGAGCCCCGAGTCCAGAATCTTTTGCGCCGCCTGCCGGGTGATCCCCATGGCGATCCCGTAGACGAGAGAAGCGCCATCGGGAAAGATCATCAGCGGCCCGAATATGTCCGCGACCGGAAATTCAGTGACCGCCTTGACAGCCGCCACGTCGGGATCGACCTTGATGCAGACATTCGCTTGCGGCGCAAGCTGGGCGATGAAGGCCTTGAGCCAGCGTTCCGTCCACTGCCCGGCCTTGTCCGCCGTCTTGAGGTGGCTCGGGCCTTCGTCCGAAATCAGGCTGATCTGGCTCTCTGGGTACAAGGCTTTCAGCTTCGCCGACAAGGCGGTCGCCTGCGCTTCATTCTGGTAAACGTTGATGGCAAAAAATGGAACCATATCCTTTAATACCCTTAAACTGTTGCGCTTCCGGGGAAGCCCCGCCCGACTTGCGCCGAAATCTGGTAAATATCAAGGACGACGCTGGATTGCGTTGAGCCGAAATCGGCTGCCTGCTGAGCGGCGGTGTAGGATGCGATTGGATTTCCGTTCACATCGTAGGTGCCCGGCGTCCAGTGGATGGTGCGGACGACGCCCGGAGGCGACACGCCGTAAATGTCAACGTCGTACTGCTCGCTGTCTTCGTTCAAAGGCACGTTGCCAGTGTTGTTGAGCCAGTCCCCGGCGTAGCGTGTGCGGCGGACCCAGCCAATGGTCAGGTTGCCGCTCATGTCGCGAGTTCCGGCGATGTGCACTGGCATCGCAGGCTTCAGGTCGTTCGCCTCCAAGGTCAAATCAGTATCCGAGACAGCCGTCACGTCCTGCCCGACCGTGGGGGCGCGGTAGTAGCGGAGCAGGCCGATGACGACGAGCGGCTGTCCCTCATGCAGGAGGCCCGTCGTCGGGTCGAAGAAAGATTCCCCGGCGCTGTGCCCATAGGCGAAAGGCTCGGTGTTGCGCCGCCCGCGCAGGAGGCGGCTCAGCGTGTAGCTGCCGTCGTCGTTCTGGACCGCATTGGCGTACTGCACGGCTTCATTGCCGACGATCAGGACATTTGCGCCGTTGTACACGTCAAGGTCGCTCGTGCCAGCGAACGTGAACGCAGGATCGGCGGGCACGATAGTGAGCGTGTTCACGGTGTCCCAAACCCACGGAGACAGCGGCGGGTCGCCGAGGGTTCCGACAACCACGCCATAGACCATGCGCTGCGTCGAAGAATCGACAGACTGGAAGGTCGTGTCGTCCGCCGACTTGAAGAGCACGCAGCCCGGCCATCCGGCCAAGGGGGCGCTTGCGCCCCAGTAGTATCCGGTCGAACTGCGATCCGCCACGGCGTCGCTGTCCTGCAAGTACGGAACGTCGAGCATGAACAGCACGGTGTTCTGGAGCGGCGCACCGGAATTGCCCGGAGGACCAAAAGATGAGCCGCCCGGAGCGGTGGAGAGATAGGCGTTCGAGCTTTCGCTGACTGCCGCTGCGGTGATGGAATACGAGACGCCGAGCCCGGTTGAGACAAGCCGTGCTTGGTAGGTGATGCCTTCATAGACGAATTGCACCACGTCGGTCGGGTCGAGCACCGCATAGGCCATCTTCCAGAGGTTGAAGTCGTAGGGCCTGCGCTCAAGATAGGCAAGGTACAGCGCCTTCTCGGCGATCTGGCGGGCCTCCGCAGGCGTAAACACCATCGGCAGGTTCATGCTGACGATCTGCTTCGTCTTGACGGTGCGGGACGAACGCTGCTTGTGGGTCTTGTTCTGCTGCCAGTCGATTGTGGGATCGACGTACACAATGTCGATTTCCCTCGGCATTTCCTGCTGCTGGCTGATGGTTTCCTGCAACTCGGCCTTGTCCGCCACGAGCCCAAGGTCGGACTCCGGAATGGTCATCACGGAGGCATTCACGCCCCGTGGAATGAACTTCAGCTTGAAGTCGGACTCGACGCCATCCACGAAGAAGGCGCTCAGCGGATTCTTCAATGCGCTTGCAGCATCGGTCTGCGTCGAGATGAGGTAGCCGCGGACTGGCTTTCCAACGACCTGCGACACATCGACCTGCGTGCTTACAGCGAGCCCAGCCCGAGTGCAAATGTCTTGGACTACGAAGTTGAGGCCGGTAGTCGCCAGCGCCCCCGCTTGGATTTCGTAGGCGGCGGCCTTCCAGTTCGTGCCTCCCCCGGTTCCGTTCAAGGTAAACGTGTTCGGCCCTGCGGGGCAGCCTTGCGTGATGAAAACGTCAAGCTCGACCGCATTCTGGACAACATGGACTTGCTGGTAGGAATTGTTCTGCGTGTCCGTCAAGCTGACCTCAGCATCGCCGCTGCTGAGCGCATCAATGATGCTGACGAGGATGATTGTGTTCCCCATCACGGTGCTGCCGGAAAACGACAGAGCCTCGGGAGCCGAGAACGCCCCGCTCGCCGATGCTACTTGGACAATCGAAGGCACATTGGGGCCGATGAGCGAGAAGGTCACGCAGGTGGCGGCCCAGTCCCCCGAACTGATCGATGCGTTGCCAGCGATGGACGTGGCAGTCGTAGGCAAGACTTGCGAGTAGAATGCGCCCTCGCCGGAGAGCGTGCTGTCGTAGGCACCCCATGCATCGCGGGGCGAAATGCTGCCGTTCCCGGCAACGATGAACACCGCCCAGTCGCTCGAATCCTGCGGCGTCGTCGCCGGAGTCGTGACATGGCTCCCGTTCCCTGTGCCGACAGCAGCGGTGCCGTCAATCGCCAAGATGCCGTTCACGGGATTCGTGATGTTGTTGCTGTACTGGATCAACGCTTGAAGGTTCGGAATGCGGTTGCCGAAATCGCTGAGAAGCAAGTCTTCCCACACTGCGTAGATGAGCCCACGGAAAGCAGGCGTCTTGGTGACGCCAACGAAGCCTTGGATAAGCGGATCGGGCATCTGAAGCTCGTTGCCGGAATAGAAGGTCGGGGCCGTGTAGGTCGCCGTGTTGGTGCCCGTCGTGTTGTCGTAGCCGATCTTCGAGTCGAACCAAATCTTGAGGATGGTTCCCGGCCCCTCGCCCCATGCGCAGGCAAACGATGCCGTGTAGGTATAGTTCGTGGACTTGTAGCTCGGGCCGCCCTTGCCGCCAGACGATGAAGTTTTGCTGTGCTCCTTGAGGCCGGGACTCCAGATGATGTTGCCAGCAAAACGATAGCTGCCGTAGCCGATTGGGATCGGAGCGCCGTTCGAGGAACTAGAACTCAGGAGCGGAGGCTGCGCATACCCCGGCAGGTGCATTGGGAACAAGGCATTCGCAAGCACGTTGCCGACAGTGAGCCCGAGCGAGCCGCCGAACAAGGCTGCGCCCGCCTGCGTGGCGAACAGCCCAGCCAAGGGCGGAACGAACGCGAACAGCAGCGCAAAGCCGATTGCCGCACCTACTGCGATGGCGATCTTAGCCATTGGTGACTCCCGGATAGCTGAATACGCCAGCGATGCGCTTCCTCCATTTATCGTCCATCACATGCTCGACGCACTTGCCGTTGCCGCTGTAGGCGTGGATCATGCCTCGCACGCCGTTCGTCGTGCAGGCGATTGCCGCATGGCAGGGCACGGTCGGAATGCGGAGGATAACCACGTCGCCGTCCTGCATCTGCTCGACGGGCTTCTCGGCAAGGCGGCGCTTCGCTTCATCATGTACAAAGGCATCGAGCGGCTGGCTCGAATAATTCTGGTTGTCGCTGCCCTTGAACGGAACTTTGTTCCTGTCCAGCAGGCCAAGCTCCTCGCCGACGCAAAGCGGCAGCCCGACGCAATCGAGCGCCCTGCCCTTGCGCCGTCCTTGGTGCTGGAAAGGCGTGCCGACAAATTCCCGAGCCTTTGCCGCAACCTGCGATCCTGTTACTGGCATGATGCTTCCCATTCCTTTGCTGTCATCACGCTTCCATCGACGAAATAGATCATCGGCTCGACCGGATGCAGGCCACAGCCATAGCGTTCCCCGGACTCAGTCCAGATCGAACATTTTGTTTCGCCGCAATCAGCCTTGGACTCATGGGCATCCGTGCAGGAATTCGTCGCAGGCACTCCGCACTTGTCGCAGAAGTGCCCGTCCCTTGCTTGGTTCAGGATGTAGCGGTCGCTCTCGATGATGTTCTTTTCCATGGCTTACTTGGCGTTCGGATAGAGCAGGACAAGATCGTTGCCCGGAATGTCCGGTTCGCCCCTCATGTTTACTATGTTGTTAAACTTGTTGTAGCAGTCGTCACGGGTCTTGTTGCACCCCGGCTCAATGGTAAATGCGTCGCCTGTGCCCGGCTGGAACTGCATCGGCAAGAACGTGGTGAGCGTGATGCCGTCCCAAGACTTGATCTCGACGCTGATCTTGTTCATGACCCCCGACGTGAAGGTCAGGATGCCGTCGTTGAACCAGCCCGCAGGAGCGGGGGCATGGGGCGTTGGGCTTCCCCGCATGACAAGCCCGGGATTCGGCACGATAGTGACGGCATCGGGCGAACTGCTGACGCTGCCAGTCTGCCGATACAGAGCCAAGTTCACATAGCAGAGCCAGTGGGAAGTCGGGTCGATGCCGGGAAACGGGGGATAGCCCCCGTGCGCCGGAGAAGCGCCAAGCTCGGCGCGGCACAACGGGCCGTACAGGGAGCCGATGACCGTAGTCAGGTATTGCGTGAGGCCGCGGATTTCCGCAGTGAAGACGCCGTTCCGCATCTTGATTTCGCCGAGCGTCCCCGAGCGGATTTTCATGTCGCCCTGCGTCAGGTCCGCCCAGTTGACGACGCGAATCTGGATGGTCGCGTAGTCGTACAGCCCGGCCCGAATGTCGGTCTCCGTGATGGAGGCCGAATCGAGGAACGCCGTGACTTCGAGGTTGTCAACGCTCAGGTCCGACTTGTTCGCCGTCGCAGTGTTCGTCATGCCCGTGAACGCCTCGTACTCGACGGTGTCCGTGCCGTCGTTGTACGTGATGTTGTTGTCGTGCGTGGTGAAGCCGAATTTCTTTCCGTCCTGCCGGACGACCTTCCACAGGACCGCAAGGGTCATGCAGTCAAGGCCGAAGTGGGCTTGCAACGCTGGGGAAATCGTCTTCATTAGGGCACCAGTTGCCGGACTTCAATCAGGTTGATCTGGGTCCATGTGACAAGGGCGTCGCCCGTCGCCACGGAGGACTCGATAAGCTGCGCATTGGTCATGTCGTCCACGTCGAAGCGGACGGGATAGTGGAACTGGAAGTCGGCAGTGATCGTGTGCCCCGACGCCGGAGTGTAGAGGAAGCTCACCAGCCCTGTCGTGGCGTCCACGGTGTAGTCGGCGTTGTTCGTCTTCTTGACGCCGTTGTCGTACATGACCACGGTGTCGGCCAAGGCGTTGCCTTGGAAATCGAAGACCGTGCTCATGATCGGCTTGTAGACGATGCGGGTGTACGTGCGCCCGCCTGTGACGTAAGTCTTCTGAAGCTGGTAGGTCGGATCAGCCGAGCCGTCCGCCGTGGCGATGAACTGCCCCGCCGCCGAATAGTCGGCATAGAAGTAGAAGCGGAATGCATCCGCCATGCCGCCGACATTCAGGTAGAAGTTGAACACGTTCTGGAACTCGGTGATGGGCTTGCCCTGCAAGACGATCTGGAACTTTGCGCGGGACTGCGACCAGTTCCGGTTGCGCTGCTCGAAGCCCGAGAAGCCCTCGTTGACGTAGGTGCTCCACGCCGGGCCGCCCGTGCTCGTGAAGCCAATGTCCCTCGGGAATTCAACCTCGAAGAATGCCATTATCCGTTCCTCCGTGCCGCACGCATGGCCGCAGACATGCCCATCGCCGAAATCTGGTCCTGCGACGCACGGAACGAGTCCGGCGACGGCGTGCTAATGTCGAAGTGCTGGTTGATGACGACGGGGGCGGCCTTCGAGCCAGCGCCGACAGCAGGCGCAAGCATCGACTTGTTGGGCATGATGGTCCCCGCGACCGTGGGGATGAACCACTCCCTGCCGCGCTCGCCGACTTCGTACGCGGTCCCCGGCGTCACGGGGCCTCCGGCAGCCTTCCCGCCGCCGAACATTCCCCCGGCTCCGAAGAGGTTGCCCCCGCCGAGGCTGGAGAAGAAGTCGGACGAGTTGGCGAAGCTGAGCCCCATCCCGATGAGCGACTTGAACAACTGGTTCAGCGCCAGCTTTTCCAAGTCCATCATGATCGTGTTGATGAAGTCGGCCCACTTCGCCTTCCCGGTGGTGATCATTTCCGCAAGGTTGTTCGTGATGCCGTCCATGGCGGTCTTCATGAGCCCCTGCACCTTGGTCGCGGCGGTCGTGCCGTCGTTCGTGTACTCGTCGAAGAAAGCCTTGAACCCCGCCGCGACGGAGTTCGTCTTGAGCAGGAGCGCGTCCTGATCCTTCTGCTTCTGCAATTCCAGCGTGTGGATTTCGGCGTCGAAGGCGATCTGCTGCTGGGCGTTCGTGACGATCTGGTCGTGGTACTTCCTAAGCTGGTCGATCTGGTCCTGTATGTTGCCGAGGTTGGCGACATTGGCGATCTTCTCGGCGGCAGCCTTTAGCTGCTCGGCTTCGGTGACCTTCGTGACTTCCTCGCGGTACTTGCTGAGCGCCGCCGTGTCGAGGTTCGGGTTGGCGCGGGCGAAAGCCGCGACCTGCTGCTCGACGTTGAACGCCCGCAGGGCCGCTGCGCCGTTCAGGGTCGCCGTCGCATAGCCCTTGAGCGAGGCGATCTGAATGTCCATCTGGCTCGTGGTCTTGTTGAGGTTGAGCGCCTCGTTCGCCACGGCTTCCGCATGGACGCTGGCGGCCATCTCGTCGAACTTGAGCTTTAGCTGCGTCAATGCATTCTGGAGCGGGGCAAGCTGCTTGTCGGTCGCGCCAAGGCTCTTCAGGGTCGTGACGAGGCTCTGCAAGTCGGAAACTTGCTTGGCGAACGGCGTCAGCTTCGCCTTCTCTTGGGCCGCCTCGACTGCGGCTGCGCCTTCTGTGTAGGCGACAGCAAGCTGGTTCGTGGAGGTGATGGCTTCCTTGGTCTTGGTGATCTGGGCTTCAAGCTGCTTGTTCGATTCCAATGCAGACTTGTAGGAGTCAAGCAGAAGAGTCGCACGCTTGATGGAATCCGACTGCTGGTCCGTAAGCTGGACGTTGGACTTCTTGCCCTGCGCATTCAAGTCGTCGATGGTCTTCTGCGCCTCGGCTGCGGCGGTAGCGACAATCGTCGCATCGGTCGTGCCCTTGATGGCGTTGGCGAGCTTGCCCTCGGCGTCTGCGGCTGCTTGCAGCTTGGCGATGCGCTCTTCCAGCATCTTCTGGAAATTCTCGGCAGCCTTGTTCGTGACCGGGGGAGCAGCCTGCGTCGCAGCCTTGGGCTTGGTCAGCTTTTCCTGCGTGGCGTTCCAGAACTCGACTACGCCGTTGCCGTAGTCCGTCCAAATCTTTTTCTGCTCTGCGGCGGACAATGCGGCGTTGGCATCCATGGCATCGGTGATGCCCTTGTAGGCGGTGGCCACGCCTTTCCAGTCGCGGTTTATGACCGCCGTGATTATGCTGCCCAAGCCGGAGAACGTAGTCACTACGTCGGCTCCCATGTGCTTGATGAGGTTGCCGAGCGAGTCGAAGAACGTCTGCACGCCGCCGAATGCGACCACGAACGCCTTGCCTACGACTGCGGCGGCGCTGAGCAAGGCTGCAAAGCGGGAATTGGTCTCTTCCGCTCCGGAAGAGATGCTGTCTACGACAATCTGGATTTGCGGAAGCAGGGAAGCGGTCAGCTTGTTGCCGGCCCCCTCCACGGCCGCCTTCAGCTTGTTCATCGACTCTTCGAACTTCTTGGCGGCTGCGGCTGTGTCGTCGCTGATGACGATGCCGAGCCTCTGCGCCTCGTTGAGCAGGTCGGTGATGCCTTCCTTGCCGCGGTTGAGCAGCGGGACAAGATCAGCGCCGGACTTCCCGAAGATCGCAATCGCGGTTGCGGTCTTCAACGGGCCGTCGGGCATGGAGGCGAATTTCGCCGCAAGGTCGGTAAGAACATCCTGCGTCGGGCGCAGCTTCCCGTTCGAGTCCGTGACTTGGACGCCAAGCTGCTTGAAGGCATCGGCCCCCTTGCCCGTGCCGGATGCGGCAGCAAGCATGGTCTTGGCCATCTTCTCCAGCCCGCGATCCAATGCCTCGGAGCTTACGCCGGACTGCTTGGCCGCATATTCCAAGCCGCTCAAGGCGGCAGTGGAAACGCCCGTGGCCTGCGCCATGTCGTACAGCCGGGCGGCATTCGAGATGCTGGAATCGACCATGGCGGCGAGGGCTCCCTCGACCGCAAGCAGGGCGACGCCGACGCCCTCCGCCATGGCCTCGAACGCCTTCTGGATGTTCTTGGCGGAGTTCAGCGAAATCTGCCCGGCCTTGTCCATCCCGCTTACGAACGAGGCGGTGTTGGCCTGCAAGTCAACGATGAGCGTCCCGACTGTGACTGCCATTATTCCTTCTCTACCTTCCACGACCTGAAGACTTCATCGAAGGCGGTCTCCACGTCCTTGTAGCCGGCCTTCGTGAGCTTCGCGATGGTGCTCTTGCGAATCTTCAAAACGTCTTCCTCGCCGCCACGCAGCATGCAGAACAGCGAATGGATGTTGCGCTTAAGCTCGTTGCGCTTCGACTCCCGCTCCGGGTCGGGCACGAAATCCCATGCGCTGAACACCGGATCGTCTTCCTTGCGGCGGTTGGTGTTCAAAATCTGGGCCGCAACCATGCCGCTGAGGAAGCATTCATGCTTGAAGCGCACTGCCTGCCGCTTCATCAGCGCCATGAACTGCCCCGGCGTCAGCCTGCCGAATTCCTCAAGACTCTTGATGCCGAAGTCGTAATGCGCCATCGACCAGAGTTCTCGCCACGACTGCGGGGGAGCGTCTAGGCTCCTGCCGCTGCCGGAGGGTTCGGCTGCCCTTCCCCCGATGGGACGGCGGCCTGATCCTCGGCGAACCTCACAAGGTCGGCCATGATGCCCGGCCACGTCATCTCGAAGAGCATGCTGAACAGGTCGTTCTGCTGCGCAGGCGCGAGCCATTGCCGCACCTGCCGGAGAGTCACCTCGGGGTGGTAGCGGTCGAACGCCGCCCAAGCGATGACGCTCAGGTCGGGGCCGCTGAGCTTCTGCCAGTTCAGGAGCACGGACAAGTCCCGGCCAAGGACTTCCTGCGCCTTGGCGATGGCGTTGTAGTCCAGCACGAGGCTGTACTCGACCTGCGCCCCGCCGCCGTCAGTGACCTGAATCTTCGCGACCGGAAGCACGTTGGCTTCGATCCGCGTTACAGGCTTTGTTTCCATGGATTTCTCCCAAAAAAATTTCGAGCAGGGAAGTAGCTTGAGGGAAAGTGAAGGCGCTCCATGGGGAAACTACCGGAGCAAAGTGGCGCGGGAAATTCCCCGGTCCACTCTCACTAATACGGAAAGCTGGCGGGGCACCCAACTTTCGTTAAATGCCCCGGGGTTTGCACCTAAGACCGATTACGGCGTGAAGAGAAGCTGGCCCGTGATCTTGACCTTGACGGACAGCTTGGCTTCCTTGTCGAACGGCAGGCCGTGGTCGATGGAAGTCACGATGCCGGAGAAGGTGAATTCGCCGAGCGGGCCGACTGTGCTCGGGCTCGTCGCGCCGGGCAAAAGGACTCGCCAGTCGCGGACTGCACGGTTGGAATAGACCGTCTGCAAGCCCGTCTGGGTCAGGTCTCCGGGGATGAAGTTCGCAGTGAACGTCATTTCGCCGTCGTCGATCAGCGTCGCGATGTATTCGCGGCGTGCGTTCGGCGACTGGGCGTGGGTCACGTCAACAAGGTCAACCTTGCTGCCCGTGAAATCGACCATCTGGACTTCCGAGATGGCCGAAAAGGTCTCAGCGACGAACGGCGACGTGCTGCCGTCGTTGTTGCCGAGTTCTACATAGAGGCCGTAGCCTGAGAATGCTTGACTCATTTGATGCTCCTGAACTGCCTTCCCGTCAGAATTCGGGCGCTACGGGTCACCCATCTCGATGCCTAATACTGCACCGGAACCTTTATGCTTCCCCTTCGTCGTCCACCTCGTCGAAGTACAAATCCTCCTCGGTCGGGAACTGGACGCCGGGCGGGACGAAGGGCACGAACGTCTCGGTGTAGATCACGTCTATCTCCAAGAGGCGGCGCTGGATGTAGCCGCTGGTGCCCGGCTCGAACGGGAAATCCATGTCGCGGACAACAATGCAGCCGTTGACTGGGGTGCCGTCCGGCAGGACTCCGGCGAAACTTTCGAGCACCGCCCGGATGGCGTCGCTCGTTTTCACGGAATCCATGTACTTTTTGGCATACGAGTCGAACTGGAACCGCTTCCTCCGCAGCCCGCTCGCGCCTTGGTAGTGGTAGCCCATGTCGTCGGTGAGCACGATTGTCCACACGATTGCCGGGAGCGTGGCGTCCTTGGGCATCCGCGAGCCGAAAATACGGCCCGAGACATAGGAGCCCACGGCAGGGTCGTCCCGCAGCTTTTGATAGACTCCGGCTTCTACTGGCATCAGTGGTGCTCCTGCAATGCGCTAAGCTCGTCCCTCAGGTCCTCGACAAACTTCGCCAAGACGGCGTCCTTGGTCTGCTCAAAGGCGGGCCTCACGAAGGGATGCGCCTTCTGATAACGGGTGCCGAACTCTTGGAAAATGCCGTAGAAGGCCTTCTTCGACGGCCCCACCATGACCTGCAAGCGGCCCTCGTCGCCGCCGACCGCCTTGCTGCTCATCGTGATCTGGCTCTTCAGGAACCCGGTCATGGACGGAGCACGCTCGCTGATGGCGTTTTCCCAGATTTCCGAGGCGTCCTTCGCCGCCCTGCGGAGCGTCCGCACGGCGACCTTCTTCGTCTCGTCCCGCAATTTCTGCTCAAGCTCCGCCAAGCCCTCGATCTGCACCTTCACGACTGGCTCTGCCATTACTGCTCCCCCGGCAGCCCCTCGTTGCGCTCGACGCAGAGAAGATGAAGCTCGACGTGGCGCTCGTCGGGGTCCTGCACCGCTTGGATCGTGAATACCCGATCCTCGAACTGCACGAGCATCTGCGACTCGATCCCCGGCTGGTAGCTGACCACGACCTTGTGCGTGACTTCCGCGATGATTTGCTGCGCCTTGTCAAGCTCCTTGCCTTGGAGCAGGGAAATGTCCGCCCAGCAGTCCGAGAAGTCCGTGGGCGGCAGGAACTCGCCGCTGTCGTCGCGCTTCTTGTTCAGGGTCAGCAGCGTGATCCTGTGGTGCATCGCGCCTCGGGGCGTGTATGCGATTCCGGTTGACAGGCGGCGCGGGTTCATTAGCTGTGCACCAGCACTGCGAACAAGAGAGTCGGGTCGCTCGGGTTCAGGTAGGCGTTGCCGTCCGCCTGCTGCCAGCCCTCAAGCACGCTGTACTCGAAGACCGCCAAGCTGCTCGCCGGAACCAAGTAAGGCAGGTCGAGCGTGCGGCCGAGCTTGTCCTGCACGGTCAGCGCCGTGAACAGGTGATCGACCGAGTCCGTGTTCCAGACGAGCAGGATTTCGTCGCCCGTCATCGCAAATGCGTTCCCGTTGACTGGATCGCTCGAAAGCTGCCCGAGGACAAACGGGCTCAGCGCCGTCGTGGTGAGCGTCAGGTCGCCCGGCTGGACGGCGTAGTCGTTCTGCTCGATCTGGACTGGTACCAAAAGTGTGCGTCCCATTAGAAGTTAAACCTCGCTGGCGCGAGCAGCGCCGCAATGCCGGACCACAGGGCGAAAATGAACAGCATGAACGTGAACGCCGCCCAGCCGTACTTCTTCCTGTGGACCAAGAACCCGGTGAGGCCCGCCAGCATGATTGAAATCAGCACGCATGTCCTTATCCACGAGTCGGCGAAACGTCCTCGACTCGCCAAGACCAAAGCATGGAGTCCACGTGCATCGGCACGGTGCCAGCAGTGCCAGCGACGACGGGCTCGCGGTTGAAATACCAATGCGCGACGATCATCATGATGGCGGTCTTGAGCGCCATCGGGATGCCGATGACGAACTCGTACGTCGGCTGCTGATCTGGCGGGCTGCCCACGGTCACATTGACCGTCTTTGTCTTCGTCGGGTCGGGGTCGAAGCCCGCCGTGTAGTTGATCAGCACAGCGTTGGGAACGTAGAGGACCGACGGCCAGAAGCTTCCGGCCAGCGGAAAGATGCGCGCCTCGAACGCAAGATAGTCAACGATGAAGTCCACGCCCTCATGGAGCGTCTGCAATTCGCCGTTCGAGGCCTGCCCGCTGCCGTCGATGTACTGGATGCTTTCAACGTCGGTGAGCGGCGGGTAGTAGAGCTTCATCATCTGGGAATAGTTCCACAGGGTCGTGGAGTACCGGGGGTTGCTGTAGTAGTTCGGCGGGTACGCCTGCTGGCTCATGATCGTGTCCACGTAGTAGGGGAACGAGTCGAGGGCCTGCACGAAGTCCCGCTGGGCGATGCAGAGCCCGGTGAAGACTTCCGCGTATTCGCGGGCAGCCGTGGTCAACTGGCTGATGAGGGCGTCGTCCTGCGTGACGTTCGCGGGAACCTTCAGGAAGTTCTTCATCTCGGCCAGAAGGACTGGCTCGACTGGCAGCGTTTTTTGCCTGACGTAGCTCATGAGTGCCTCAAAAGAAAAGAGGGCGAAGCGGATGGTTTCCGCTCCGCCCTCGGGTTTCAATTGCCGTCAGGTCGATTACGCCTGCTGCAAGTAGTTGATCGGGTGGGTGCCAGCGTCAACCAACTGGCTGTCGTAGCGGCCGAAGCTGAGCAAGCCAACCTCGCCGAAGTCGGCGTAACGCTCGACCAAGCGCATCACGGACATTTCCTTGACGCGGCGGATGATGAACTTCGACAGGTCGCCGAAGACCACGGTCGGGTTGCCGGAGAAGAACACGGTCCCGGCGGGGACGAACGGGCTGGCAGAGCCAGCAGCGGTCGGCATCTGCTGGTTGATGGAATAGGGGTAGCCGAGGATCGTGTCCGGGGCATTCGCGGCCATGCCGGGCATCCACAGCGGGCGGCCGAACTTGTCGAGCAGGCGGCGTGCGCTCTGGAGCACTTGGTCGTGGAACATGAAGCGGGTCTTGGGGCGGTTACGGTAGCTGGGGTCGATGCTGTGGATCAGGTTGACGTAGTCCTCGTAGCCGATGGAGTTCGTTCCAGTGTTGGCGACGTTGCCGTCGTTCACGTAGGAACCTGCGGCAGTGACCGGGGAAGCGCCGGAGGCTGCGATGGCCGGGATGATGCCAGTGGACTTCTGGTTGCCGTCGCCGACCGTGAAGTCGTAGTTCAAGCCACGGCCCCAGCGGATTGCGAAGGCGTCCTTCACGATGTTTTCGATTGACTCGAAGGAGTCCTGCTCAAGTTCGAGCGAGATGCGGACCACATCAGCGGTGTACTTCCATGCCCCGAAGAGCACGTGGCCGAGGGTCAGGTCGTTCTCGTTGACTTGGGTCGATTCGGAGACGACGTGCGCCTTCTGCGCGGTGTCGTTTTCAGTCGGCCAGTAGAGGGGATTGCCCGAAGCGGTGTCAACCACGCGGGCGTCGCCGAGCAGGTTGCCGTACGCCTTCGTGGCGATTTCCAGTTCGTACTGGAAGCCCTGAGGCACAAGGAAGCTGGCGTTGGCGGTGAAGGCCGTGATCGGATTGCTGACCGCGTCCTGCGCACGCTGCTCGTACGAAGGGATGCTGGTCAGGCCGTTGGTGCGGTCGCGGTGCATGTACTTTGCCGACTCTTCGTTGCAGTCGCCAAAGACGAAGTCGTAGAAGGCCCGG
>Ga0326728_10015440_pt1 | contig 15888 bp, 12 predicted proteins | sample MB3enrmetagenome_FD_207602 | JGI IMG/M metagenome (GOLD analysis project Ga0326728, IMG submission 207602) | Lab enriched peat soil microbial communities from McLean, Ithaca, NY, United States - MB31MN | ecosystem: Environmental > Terrestrial > Soil > Wetlands > Peat | place: USA: New York...
TATTGTTTGTCAACGATTATTGAGTTGATCTAATTCAATGTGCTTGTCATTCAACGGGCTTCGCTCGACCCCGAAGTCCAATCATAAAAAGACCGCTTACTCCGACAAGCTCCTAGACAATTATATTTCATAAATAAACCAACCTGCCCCTATTCTTAAGTGATTGATCTGAAAACTCCAGCATTTTTACGATGCGGTATCCGGCGTGGCCGTCATTGACAGGAATCTTTCTGTTGAGTACACAATCGACAAAACACTCGGCCTCCAGCTTCAGAGCTTCCGTTGGTTCGACTCTTGGAGCCCACATATCCCCAGAGCGGTAAGAAACCAGGAGGTCATAAAGTCCGTCACAGCTTTCGATTTTTACACCTTTGTCATAAACCTTCACCTTCTCGTCCGCATCAAGGTCATTCCACAAAACCATTTTCTTTTCTCCGCCGACTAGCGTTGTGCGAACTTTTACGGGTGAAAGCCAATTAACGTTGATATGAGCAATAATGTGATTATTGAAAAAAAGAGTAATATAAGCAACATATTCGTGTTCACTAAAATGATTATCTCCAGTCGCGCTGACTGCCTGTGGTTTTTCTCCTATAAGGTAGTCCATTATGGAAAGGTCGTGAGGCGCGAGATCCCACACCACATTTACATCGTGTTGAAACAAACCAAGATTGATCCTCATTGAGTCATAATAGTATATGGATCCCAATGTTCCGTCATCTACGAGTTCTTTCATTTTCCTAACGGACCCAGTGAAAATAAACGTGTGATCAACCATAATTGTGAGGTTTTTTCTTTCAGCTATTTCGATCAGTTTTTCGGCCTGCGCACAATTCGAGGTAAACGGCTTTTCAACAAAAATATGCTTGCCATTCTCAAGAGCCGCCTTAGCTAATTCAAAATGCGTCGAAACCGGCGTAACTACCCCGATTGCGTCGATGTCGGGATCTGAAACCAAGGAGCGCCAGTTCTTGGTAATACCAACTTCTGGAAAAGCTCTCTTTGCGCGCACCAGGGATTCATCGCGCTGGTCACAAATTGCAGCTATTTGACACTCTTCAACGGCGTTGAAGTTTCGAACGATGTTGGGTCCCCAGTAGCCGTAACCGATAATGCCCATTCGTATCATGCCATCCTCCGTTGGGATCAAGCGTGGCCATAGATAACAATAGGAAGACTCACTAATCCGTAAAGCATTATTAGTAAGCCCCTCTGCACGTTATCATGGCCCACGGTGTCCGGAGCAAAATTTTGATGTCCAACCAGAGCGACCAATTGCTTACATACCGGATATCAAGACGGACCATTTCGTCAAAAGTTGTCCTGCTTCTGCCATTCACTTGCCAAAGCCCGGTTATTCCTGGTTTCATTTCCAGTATTCTCATCCGGTGCCAAATATCGTAACAATCAAGCTCGTATTGGATAGGAGGTCTGGGTCCTACCAGGGACATATTACCTCTTAACACGTTCAGAAGTTGAGGTAGTTCATCGAGACTGGTCTTTCTCAAGATTCTGCCAATAGGCGTTACTCTTGGGTCATGTATAATTTTAAATAAACCTTTCTCTTCATTGCAAGAATCGTGAACATCCACACCATTAATGAAGTTCTGAATATGTTTCTTGTGGATGGATGGGTCGCTATCTGCATACATAGACCTAAATTTTAGAAGTGTAAATGTAGTGCCAAACCGACCTACTCTCGTTTGCTTAAATAATATAGGTCCATCTGATGATATATATAGTACAACAGATGTTAATACAATGATTGGAGAAAATATAACCAATGCAAATATGCTGCCTACAACATCGATAATTCGTTTTATGGAGACAATTCGTTGTCTTGACTTATTATATTTAATATCAGGATATAATCTTGGTTCAATATTGCTATTATTCGAACAAGCTTCAGATTGTTCTGGATAGACAACCGACGACAGTGAATGTGAGTCAATTGTGTTAATATTATTAAGCTTCAGATGTGTGTAAAGTATTTCTTTTATTCTTTCACTGAGCACATTGCGTGTTGTATCAATCGACTTATTAGCTATATCTGTATAAATAATTCCTATTATGTCGTTGGTGCGATACCACCCAATCGTGTCAGTCTCTCTTATTGATGAGTTCAAGTTAGTAAGTAATTCTTTGACTAAACCCCGTCTAGTATTATTTCCATTCAAAAATTTAGTTATGTTAATAAGCATCAAAATGAACGGCCGCCTGGATCGTGAGGTCCTCTTTCTCTCAAGTGCAAGAGTCTCGCTAAAACTCTCCTCTGGGAGGCAGGAAAGACCAAGTTCGTAAAGGTGATCACTTGCTGGGTTCATGGGCCTATCGCGGCTTTGAGCTAATTGAGGTGAAATAATTTTCATAATACAGTCTGGCTTATAGGTTCGCTTATTCGATTAAATAGAGAGAACGGTGCAATTAGCCATATCCCTAACTAATCAGTGGCACATACCCTGGAGTAAAATCTTTAATGTTTGGAGTTCCGCTTACCTGTGAATCTTTAAAGCATACACGGCTGTCTGAGTAATCGAGCAATGGCCGAAAACGTTTTTGCTCGGCAGCCCACTCACAGGTTTTGGCCTGAACGGCATTTAAAATGACGAAAAACCAAGCCCAACCGGCGGCAGGAGCCTCCAGAGGTGCTGCTGCATCCATTGATCCACGTCGGCGATACAAGTCTGCGGGACATAGACGATGTCGCGGGGCTGGAGATAGAACTGAGGCGCTTCGCCGCCGGCCAGAATTTCCTTGAAATCGAGCGCCTGCCCTACCATGTGTCCGTCTACGTTTCGGACTACGATCACATTTTGCACCTCGGCTGTTTCCTTTTTGAACCCGCCTGCGTCCATAATGGCTTCAAGAGCTGTCTTTTCGCCGGGCATGTCGACAGGACCGGGTTTGTTTACTTCTCCGCCCACATAAATTCGGCGTTCATAAAGCCCCCTTACGATCAGGGCAAGCTCCGGATGCGCCAGTTGGGCGGAATAGAGTCGTATCAGCTCATCCCGGAGTTCGCTCGGGGTCTTTCCCTGAGCTGTGACTTCGCCAATGAGCTGAAGTTCGATCTTACCGTCCGGGCGTACGGTCTCATTTTCATTGAACTGGCTCGCATACGTGAACTTGATTTCGATTGTGTCGCCGCACTGCAAAGTCACCCTCGGCGCAGGACACCGCGCTGCTTCGGGAAAGGCCTGCGCTGGAGGCGGCGGTGACGTCTGGCAAGCCGCAAGCAAAGAAGCCAGCAGGAAAATGCAAATCACATGGAATAATTTCTGAAGGGCGTGGCTCTGCAATGTTACCTCCATTGAATCCCGGACACGGATGGACACAGATGAACACGGATGAAACCGCCAGTGAATTCCTGATCCCACCGCAGAGACGCAGAGTACGCTGAGTTGTTGGCGCTTCGGCGGCAGGCCTGCCGTCAGCAGCGCCGAACTCCCGGTCTCGCGCACCGCGCATGGCCGAAAACTGTCCAATCCCTTTTCTCTTTGCTCTCTGTGCACTCTGTGGTGAGACCGTTTAGCCCTCAATCTTTTCTCTCATAAGGTCGGGTGAATCGGTGAGTGGGTGAATGGGGTCCATGTGGCCTATTCTTGAATTCCTGATTCCACCGCAGAGACGCAGAGCACGCGGGGAAACATTTTACTTGTCGAAGATCTGCAAAACCAAGATGGTATCAATAAGCCCCCAGTTGCGTCAGGTTGTGGCAATCCTGCCAATGTTGCAATTCCTCTGCGAACCCTGCGCCTCCGCGGTGAAAACGTACCATTGAGCCGATTTATCCAACCCTTGTTCTACCGTTACCTGCGGGAAATATCCCAGCAGCCTTGAGGCTTTTGAAATATCGGCCAGCGAATGCCGAACGTCTCCGGGGCGAAAGTCTCTGTAAACAGGGGCCAAGTCTAGGGCGGGAGTCGCCAATTCCCTGATAATTTCAAACAGCTCATTAAGCGAGGTCTTTCTGCCGCACGCCACGTTGTAGACCTGGTTTACGGCTTCGGGATTTTCGGCGCAGGCGGAAAGAATGTTTGCCTGCACGCAGTTTTCTATGAAGCAGAAATCCCTGGACGTTTCGCCGTCTCCATTTATGAAGACCGTGTCGCCTTTAAGAAGCGCCTGGAACCACTTCGGGATTACGGCGGCATATGCCCCGTTCGGGTCCTGGCGCGGTCCGAATACGTTGAAATATCTGAGACCGATTGATTCCAATCCAAAATTGCGGGCAAAGACTCCGGCATAAAGTTCGTTCGACAGCTTGGTCACCGCATAAGGGGAAAGCGCGTTTCCGATTTTGTCTTCCACCTTCGGCAGGTCCGGATCGTCTCCGTAGACGGAGCTCGAGGAAGCATAGATGAACCTCTTGACCCCCGTGTCCCTGGAAGCAACAAGCATGTTTACGAACCCGGTAAGGTTGCTTTCATGAGCTGAAATCGGGTCTTGGATGGAACGGGGCACCGATCCAAGGGCCGCCTGGTGCAGAACGAAATCCACGCCGGCGCAGGCCGTTCTGCAAAACCTTGGGTTCCGGATATCCCCTTCAAGAAAGGTGAAGCGCTCCCACATTCCGTTTGAGCCGGTCGCTTCCCTGACATGTTCCAGGTTCTCGACGTAGCCGGTCGAAAAATTGTCTATTCCCACTACCGTCTGGCCCAGCTTGAGCAGTGTTTCGAGGAGGTTGGAGCCGATAAAGCCAGCAACCCCGGTCACGAGCCACTTTTTAGGAGCGCTCGGAAGGCGGGCTTTTACGGAATCATATCTGCAATTCATGCATTCAACTCAATGCGCACCGCAGGCAAAGAAAAACCTCCGACACGGATGGACACAGATGAACAGTGAATTCCTGATTTCACCGCAGAGACGCAGAGCACGCTGAGTTGTCCAATCCCTTTTCTCTGTGCACTCTGTGGTGAGACAGTTTAGCCCTCAATCTTTTCTCTCATAAGGTCGGGTGAATCGGTGAATAGGTGAGTTGGTGAATGGGTCCATGTGGCCTATTCTTGAATTCCTGATTCCACCGCAGAGACGCAGAGCACGCTGAGTTGTCCAATACCTTTTCTCTGTGCTCTCTGTGATCAGGTGAATCGGTGAATTGGTGAGTGGGTTTATGGGCGAATGGCTGAAAGCGGCTGCACCGGATTCCCCTGCATGCATCCCAGTTTTTCACTATTCACCTGTTCACCTATTCACCTATTCACCTACTCACCCACTCACCTGCTCTTATCCACCTACTTACCCGCCCTCATTCACCGGCCCTTCCTACAGCTCCGCCAACTCGGTTACATGAACCAAGCTTTATGAACCTCAATGGCGCAAACCGGACTTCTCAATGGTGCGACCGAGTCCCGGAAGTTTTTCAAAAGACTGGGTTCCCGTCTTATTCGAGCAGTCCCATCTTGGCGGCGTAGCTCACCAGCGCCGAAGTTTTGTGCAGGTTGAGCTTTTCCATTATTCTCGCCCTGTGGGTTTCAACGGTCTTCCTGCTGATCCCGAGCTGTTCGGCAACCTGTATGGCTGTGAAGCCATGGGCGATAAGGCGCAAAATTTCCTGCTCCCTTGCGCTCAGGTCTTTGGAAGCTGTTGCCGGGACCTTGGTCGGAGCTTCCGAATGCCTGAAATCTCCTATTTTGACGGAGACAGTCATCACGGCCTTTATCCGCCCCATTGCATCCCTTACAGGGGAAATGCGGTCGAAGAAGCGCAGCACCTCTCCTCTCCAGGCAAAATCGATCTCCTGGGTCAGTTCCGTTCCCTTTACCGCTACCTCCCTTACTCGGCCGACAATTTCCGAAGCTGTTTTCGGTTCGAAGAACTCCACTGGAAAGTTGCCTATCAGTCCCCAGGGCGTCCTGTCGCCAGGCCATGCGTTGAAATAGACGTACCTGCCGTCGATGTTCTGTATGGATACCGCGTATTCGGTCTCCCTGAGGAACATCCGGATGTATTCTTCGCGGCTCCCGTTTGCGCTCACGGCTCGTTCCTGTTCGGTAACTTCGCGGGTGATGTAGAGGCAGCCGACGGTCTTCCCTTCCTCATCTTTTATGCAGGATATGTTGCTTACGCTGGCTTCGCCCAAATGCAGCTCGTTTACCTCCGCCGTATAGTCTCCCGCACAGATCCCGTTCAGGAGGGGACAAAACAGAGGCGGCTCGGATCTTCCATGGAATTGCTCGTAGCACGTGAGCCCGATCGCATCGCGGACGGTGGATTTCAGTCTTAGAGCCATTGCCTGGTTTACACGCTCTATACGATGGTCGCAGCCGACAACCGCAAGGCAATGGGGCATGGCGTCCACGGCCCGCAGCCACGCACGCCTTGAATGTGCAATCAGGTTCTCCTGGTGTTTGCGCCTTGTAATATCCCTGGCGATCCCGAGGACCCCGTATGCGGATACGCTTCCGTTCCTGACAGGACTGAGGCTCACGTCGAAGATCACCTCTTTGTCCGGCAAGATGATTTTATTCTCGAACGCGGCGGGCTTCCCCGATTCCAGAACAGCCCTGAAGTTGCTGGCCAGGAGTTCGCCGGAACCTCCCGGCAGAAAATCCGCGTAGGACTTTCCTTTTACCTCGCCTGTTTCCAACCCCATAAAGCTCGATGCACTCCCGTTGAGGTATTCGATGCAAAGCGCATCGTTGACCACGAAGATATGATCGTCGGAATTGGCGGCTAAGCGATTCAATGCTTCCATAATTGCGCTATCCAAAAGCACCTGGTTTTCCTCTATACAGTCGGAGATGTGCATGCCCCTAGGCGTTGAACCCCTTCAAAAGCCCCTCGGACTGATTTGAACCAAAAATTAGTTGGAAGTAATTTATGGGTGGTTACAGGCCGCGAATCTACAATGAAAGGTGGGAGACTTACAATCGGGTGAAAACCTGATTTTTTGTCAGTGTAAAGGTGTATATTTAGGCCATTCCCAGGACATGAATGTCGGTTAAATTACGGAAGGGTACTTCTTTGGATCCTGATAACCTTGAAGCGATTCAAATACGGACAATTCTTACTCTTGATGATGCTCTTAGAGTTCTTGACGGCGTCAGCAAATTGATCCTTGAAAAGCTGGATTGTTGATATCACCTCAATGTTGAGATTTCGTGACAACAAAATGGACGTTCTGTTACAATCTAAATTATTCTCTTTGTTGTTATAATACCAGCCGCTCGGCATCATCTGCTTAATACAGGGTTGTATTCAAAATTGAATAAATGGAAAGAAGCGGGGGAATGATTCCCCCGCGCCCCCCAATATCGGCCGCCTCGGCGCTGCGGCGACTGGCCCAGCACGATGCGGGCCGACTCCGTAGCGCCATTCTGCGCCGCGCAGCGGCGATGACTCGAAGCTCCGGGGGATCGCAACCATGCGGCCAAAGCAGGCGAAAATTCCGACTAATGGCGCTTTGACGATTGATACTAAGTAGCGTTCAAGATTAAAGTAATGGAAAAGAGCGGGGAAATGATTCTCCCGCGCCCCGCCACTCCCGCGAAACGCGGGATTCGGCCACACGCAGGCGCGTGCGGCCGAGCGCCAGGCGTTGCCGGCGACTGGCCGCGTGTACCGCGTGGCCGCCGCCGCAACGCCATATGAGCCGCGCAGCGGCGCGGGGGTGACGAAATTACCTTTCCCGTCATTTAATAATTTCAACTACTTACACGCTTATTTAAGCGCTTATGGGGCCTGGCTCCCCACTCTTTTTGGCGTCTTTTTGTATTTACTTGAACGCAACTCGGTATGAAGAGATAAAGGCGGGAATCGCAAGTTATCTTCCATGTCGGAGTTTGTTGCACGAAGATTTGAAAGAGGGAGGGCCAGGGGGAACATCCGCCAGATCCATTAAAAGGACATAACTTCAGCAGCCCTTCAGCAACTAAGGCAGGGCCATTGCTGACCCTGCCCATTCATGCGGTGGATATGAACTATTTTAAACACTTCCTCCGAAGGCCGATTATTCCGATCAACCCGGGGCCGAACAACCAAACAGAAGCAGGGATAGGAGCTCCCGTTCCCTCTGGAGTCACAGTGACTGTGGCGCCGACCCACTCTCCAGTACTGAGTCCTCCCGGAACACTCACACCCATCGCCGCAAACCAGTTTTTGCTGTTGGCAACCATGAAGTCAGCGGCATCAATACCTGTACCCGTAATCAAATACGTTTGATACTGACCGTTCGAGAAAACGTTGCCCGGATACGTAAGGTGTATGTCATACGATCCACCATTGCCAACCGTATAACCAGCAGATGACTCAACTGCAGTGGCGCCCTGGGTGAATGATCCGGACTGTAATGTGAAGGTCAATCCGCCCACGCTCGCCGCCGGACTGAAATTAAAATAGAGTCCTCCGCTGCCTATTACGGACTCGGTTCCGGTTTTACCAGGCGGCGTTAGAGCACTTGTAATGGTCAAATCGACCTGATTAGTTGCAACATCGGTAAAAACGGCCGTGAGGAACCCACCCATCGGTATGCCGTTTAATGTGTTGGCCGGGAAGAACTCCAACGTGTATGAAGCCTCGACGGCCATTGAAACAAAGAGCAGCATTACAACTAATCCGATTAAAACAGTTTTTTTTGCCACAACTTCACCTCCTCTCATGATCTTGGTTCGCAGTCACCACGGGCTTCTGAGGTTGAGTACGAGCGTTATGCAATGTTGCCAAAATTGAATCTCAGACTGCATTTTCTGTCTCACGCGTCCCTTTACCGAAGTAGCCGCCAGACATCACCCGCTGCTTATCCTGCAGCTTTCTTTTTTATGGCTTCCTGGTCCGAGACTAATTCCGCCGGCAAGGCGCCCTTTATAGAACCTGATTGCCACGGCAACCCGGTTACCTGATCGAGACTCACGACTTTCCGCCCCATCTTACGGAACTTAACCGACGCGTTCCGACGAAAAAACCCAGAACGAACAGCCATCAGCTTACCAAGCGGCAGCAAGGTAGCCGTTCAAATCTGGGCTTCCTGGTCCCTCTTTCGCTGGAGGTCAGCAAAGTACCCGTAAAGTTTTTAAGTTTGCCTCGACTGCCACACCTTCTCAAAAACTCGTCCCGGATAGAGTCGAGCGGCAAGTAAGTGGAAATACCTGGATGGGTGGCGTCGGGCTTTGTTTCTATAAGGAAAGACGGCATCTTACAATCGGGCAAAACCCCGGTTTTTGTCAGGGTAATGGTGTATATTAGGCGATTTCCAATATACTACGGTAACTTATTTACGGATAGCCCACTTTCTGCCTATCAGGGCGCCGAGAAAGCACCCTGCTGTGGTTTTGATGTAAGCTGTTCTGTCCCGACCGCATGCAAGTGGTTAAACGCTAGCCGCTTTTATTCGTGAGGCGAAATCGTGAGGGTCGTGTACGAAGCTTTTTACGTTTGAACGACCTCGCGTGCAAGAACGCTGTGAACTTATGATTTCGGACCGATTATGAACTAATCCTGCCTAAAATCTGGCCGATGCGGGAAGGTTTTGTTGATAGAAAAGGCAGGGTCATTGCTGACCCTGCCCTCATTCCCGACTTTCATATTAATACTAAATTCCTTGATTATCCCAGACACCTCCTCTTAAGTAGGAGCAGCCCAACCAGACCAGGGCCAAAGAGCCAGATCGCGCCGGTGATGGGGGTAACGACATCCGGACCGACAAAATAGGTATCTACTGTAATCGAGCCCGAACTATTAGTCATAGACGAACCGATGCTAAGGGGCACCTGCGCAGTACCCCCGATCGCTGTCACGGTGCCTTCGTTTGTTGCGTTACCAGGCTGGGATGTAATCGCCGAGCCTGTCTGAATTATAAAAGTGGTCGATGCAGGCTCCACTTCAGCAATCACCCTGTCAATGAGAAAGCCACTGGAGTTGTTAACATTATAATAATATGTGCCGGAATAGCCTGTGACCCACCATTGCTCAGTATACTGTGCCGACGAACCGCCGGAGGCCAACACGCTCTGGCTCTGAGTGATATAATCTTCATTTATACCGTTTTGGATGGTTTGGACGAAATTAAGACTATAATCAGCCCTTGCATTTGGCGTTTGCCACATCGCCAAAATCACCCAGGCAATGGCTAAGAATAATAGGCGATTTTTCATTGTCGTTTCCCCTCCTCTTAGACATAAAGTTTGATGTACGTGACCATCTGGATACAGCTCGACCTCATCTATGATAGTGATAAAACCGGATAAACCGGAACCTGACGTTTTGAACTTACAAACTAAATGATTATTCCTCCCCCTTTCTTTTTTTTATACTTACATGACTGGCGCTGCAATCGCAGCCATGGGCTGTCCGTTTATCTGCCTGGCACTCATAACTTTCCGTCCCCACCTCACGATAAGTTTGGTTTATCATGGGCGAAACTTTGATGAATCGAATCTCATTTGTGAAAATTTGCAGTGAGCTGTTAATCGCCCACAAAAAAACCCAGATATGAACAGCCATCAGCTTGCCAAGCGGCAGCAAGATAGCCGTTCAAATCTGGGCTTCCTGGTCCCTCTTTCGCTGGAGGTCAGCAAAGTACCCATAAGGTTTTTAAGTTTGCCTCGACTGCCACACCTTCTCAAAAGCTCGTCCCGGATAGAGTCGAGCAGCAAGTTACAATACCCGGATGGGTGGCGTCGGGCTTTGTTTCTATAATGAAAGACGGGGTGTTACAATCGGGCAAAACCCCGATTTTTGTCAGGGTAATGGTGTATATTCGGTGATTTTCAAGATACTACGGTAACTTATTTACGGATAGCCCACTTCCTGCCTATCGGGTGCTGAGAAAGCACCCTGCCATGTTTTTGATGTAAGTGTTCTTTCCCGACCGTAAGGGAGTCTCTCGAAGTGATCCGCTCTTATTCGTGCGACAAAATCGTGAGGTCATCCAGAAAGTCTTTAATATTATTCAAGACGACCTCATTTTCCCGATCGAATTGAATTCCCATTTCACAGTGCTGCTCGTCTTTTCTGAAGTTTTTCACCGTCCCGTTAATTACCTGCTCTTGGGCCGCTATACCTGACAGATGAAAAGAGAGACAGATCGTCTGATCGATTTCGAAGGATAAAGAGTTGATTCCGTCCATATCCAAACCCACCCTGGATCCTCCCAGGCTTATATCCAATATGACGGCCTTGAACTCTTGACCATCTTTCTTCAGCATTACCGGAAAACAACACTGAACTCTCTGGGCCTTTCGAAGGTTCAGGGTCTCCACAACTTCAGGATAGCAGAGAAACATTATCAGGGCCGGCTTGTATATGTGGGTCAGTATGCTTGAGTTGAACCCATAGAGATTTCCTTCAAATAGATACCTTACTATCACCGGGTCACCGTTACTCAGCCTATTAAGAATTCCGGGAACAGGGGGGACTCGGATGATCAGATACTCGCCCGGAACCATGCCCACTAGGACCGCCGTCGCTTTAAATTGCCATGATTTTTCACCCATCTGAAATTGCAACGTGGTGCCGATTCCAATCCGCAGGGTGCGACTGTCGACAATCGCTTCAGGTTTATTTCCGGCCATTGGCCTATCCTTTAGAATCGTCTCCTTTCCTTTCGGATCTTTTGCCAAGCTCAGTAAGACGTTCCGGGATCCATTCGGGTTCTCCTCTGATACATTATCCGCGCAGCAACATTTTTTGAGTGAAAAGATGTTGTTGAAAAACAGTCAACAGAGACAAAGATCAAACCAGGCCCGACCTAATGGCATAGCTCACGAGACCTGATGCCTTGTGAATATCAAGCTTTTGCATGATCCTTGCCCTGTGGGTTTCAACGGTCTTTGCGCTGAGAAAGAGCTTTTCCGCTATCTGGGACGTGGTAAGTCCCGAACTGATCAGCCGCAACACCTCACACTCCCGGTTCGTGAGTTCCTTGACCTCATTGGGCATGGCCATAGGCTCTTCAGCAATCTTTACCACCTTTTGCGAAACTGTCATTATTAAATGGGCCTTGCCCGTTTCATCGATTACAGGCGAAATATGTTCCAGCAAACAGAAAGTCTCCCCTTCAAGTTTGAGTTCGGTCGAAACGGTGAAATCCCTGCCCGTGTCGATAACTTTATTTATCCGCTCACGAATAGAGTTTGCCACCTCTGTTTCGAAAAAATCGAACGGAGTTTTTCCAATGATAGCTTCAGGCAACCGGACGTTGCCGGGCAAGGCCCTGACAGAAATGTACTTTCCATGGCGATCCTGAATTGTTATCAGGTATTCAGCCCGGCTCATAAGGAGCCTCATTGCCTTTGCGTTCTTCCTCTTGACCTCGGCTGTCTCGGGATTCCCGCCGACATTTCGCCCGACAAGCAGGCAACTGGTCGCGTTACCCGATTCGTCTATTAAAGGTGATACGGTGAAAAGAAAAGGACGCCCCTGAAGGTTTGACTGAAAATCTGCCGGACCCTGGTTGAGAGGTCCCTCCGGCCGCAGAAAACAGTTCTCTACAGGGTCGCAGAACCCCAGGAGCTCCTGGCAGGTTCGTCCTTGCAGATCCTGTGCTGCGATCCCGAAGTAGTCTGCCAGTGCCCTGTTTGCCTTCTTGATCCGGAAATTGGTATCTATAACCGCCATAAGGTGGGGCATTGCATCGATGGCCCTTAGCCATTCGGCTCCGGAGTCCCACGCAAGCTTGTCACGACCTTTAAGCTCGGATATGTCCCGGGCCATCCCCAGTAACGGAGATACATTTACCGAAGTTCCTGTTATCGGCGTAAGCCGCACATGAAGCCAGATTTTACGCCCCTCTTTCTCAAGATAATGTACAGTGGATAGAGGCTTTCCAAGCTTAAAGACTCTTTCAGCCGACTCCATTAAAACCCGATAGAATTCCGAAAGACCGTCTAAAGTCTTTCGCAATCGAGAAACTCTTTCAGATGTCAGAGAACCTCCGTCAAGAAACCTTATTGAGCGGTCTTCATCGACAATGAAGATGAGATCCTCGGCATGGTCGCTTATATGCATAAGGAGATCGATTGCCTCCTGCTCGGCAATGGATGGATTGTCTTTATGCACCATTTCCGCCATCTTCATCATTCACCTTCGCATTAGTTACACGAACCTTGAAAGCTGGACGCCACGGTCGCACCAGGGCCGGTTTGAATGTTTTTCCGTTATCCACCGGCACATGCGCTGCCGTCTTCAGCGCCGGTGGGGCTGCGACAGGTTTGCACTCGTTGATATTCCAGACCCAGGCTATGCCTTCCATTTCATGGTGTTCGGCCAGGCCGGCATCCCAAAGCTTCTCGAAAAAACCCGCCCGCTGCCATTTCTTGAAGTGAGTATGAAGGGCGCTTGGACTGCCGAAGAGCTCCTTTGGGAGCGCTTGCCATGAACTCTCCGTGCGCAATATGTAAATGACGGCTTCGAATATCCGGCGAGGGGAGATCGGTTTTCTGCCGCCGCCTAGCTTCCGTTGATACTTCTTGTGCGGGTCTCTTGCAGGTGGGGGTATTAAAGGTTCAACCTTCTCCCAAAATTCGTCAGTGACCTTGCAAGTTTTAGCTCTAGCCATCTCCGCGATATCCCAAAGAAAGAAGTAGAACAAGAAATGGAAAAGAGCATCTATTTCACATGCACGGCATAGCCTCACAATTGACAGCATCCGCCACGCGCGCAAGTTAGCTTTTTATCATTATTATATGTATTTAATTTAGTCGAGCCTTGATATAAAAGCTCCTGACACAATAATTTAACATATAACTCTCGATAAAATACATTCAGCGAACAGCTACTCAAGATTCTCAGCGATGTCAATCCGCCACTGATTTAAAGCTTATTTTATTTACGTATAGACTTCCTGTTGTGTTTCATGGTCCCTACTTAGCCATCGGCAGAATGCACATTTGATTCGAATATACGCTATCCATTTGTTGCAGTCAACAGATTTATCACTTAGCATTTCTTATCAGACTCCTACAAACCCTTCGAAATCTCACAGATTTTAGCAATCATTGTGCCAAAGAAGGCCTCCTTTCATTAAAAACCTAAATCACTAAAATAACTAGTAAACTCCTGTCTCGGCAAATTTTGTCGATAGATACGAGAGGCAAAATGTATCAAAGCTACGATTCTAGGATTATATATGCGCGACATTTTCTCCCAATACCCGAGTTCGCAGCTTGCAGTTATTTCGAGGTTAGGACGGAAAGAACTGGAGACGTGCGTATAGCCTGAGTTGCCTCCAAAAATGTTATGGCGTGTAATGGCCACATATTCCCCAGACGACAGTGGATCGAAATGCCTGCCTTTGGTAATAATTCCCTCTTCTTGCGCTTTCATATGAGGCTTCGGTGTGGTAGTATTGCTTGTACCATGGGGTAAACCGAAGCGGTTGTGCGGAGCGTCTTTGCTGAAGGATCTTTTGCCGGTGGCCTCCAGATACGTGTGTTTGCTGATTGACGATAATGAGGTTTTCCTCAAACAGTTCCGTCCAGTCCTGGCTGCCAGCGAGGACATAGAGGTGGTCGCCCTCACTTCCCCCGATCAGGCTTTTGATGTGCTGGCGAGGCGCCAGGTGGATCTCATCATCTCCGATATCCAGATGCCGGAGATGAGCGGCCCTGAATTCTTCAACCGGGTCCAGGACCTTTACCCCGAGATACCCGTAATTTTTATTACCGCTTACGGTTCAACTTCCCAAGCGGTTCATCTCGTCAAAAGGGGAGCCTTCCACTATTTCGAGAAGCCGGTGGTGGACAGGATCGATCTCTTTCAGGCGACAGTGAGGGAGGCTCTTGCAAAGCGGCGAATGCTAAACGATCTTTCGCTTCTTCGCAAAGAGAAATTCCTGGGTACGAAACCACCCACCAAAATTATTGGAGAATCGAAAGAGATTAAAACCGTGCTCGACTCGGCGCGCCAGATAGCCGAGTTGCCGGTCACTGTCCTTATAACAGGAGAAACCGGCACCGGGAAGGAACTCATTGCCCATGCCATCCATGATCTCAGCAGCAGAGGGGACAGCGGGTTTCTGGCCGTTAGCTGTGGGGCGTTTGCCGAAGGAGTGCTGGAAAGCGAACTCTTCGGCCATGAAAGGGGCGCCTTTACAGGAGCGATTACTCGAAAGACCGGCCTTTTCGAGTTGGCAGATCAGGGAACGCTTTTTCTGGACGAAATCGGCGAGGCCTCGTACACACTTCAAACCAAGCTTCTCCGGGTTTTGGAGACCAAGATGGTAACGCGCGTTGGGGGAACCACTCCCATACGCTCGGATTTTCGTATCATCACGGCGACCAACCGCGACCTCGAGGAGGAGGTGGCGGCAGGCCGCTTCAGGCAGGATTTGCTTTATCGGCTAAGCATTTACCCGATCCATATTCCTCCGCTTCGACAGCGAAGGGATGATATCCCTCCCCTTGTTGAGTACTACTTTGAGAGGTTCAAAAAGAGATATAATCGCCCCCTTGAGGGCATTTCCGCCGAGACAGTCCTTTTTTTGACGGACTATGACTGGCCCGGCAATGTGCGCGAACTGGCCAACATCGTGGAGAGGGCAGTCATCACGTGCAAGACGTCCCATATTACGCTGCGCGATATTGCGCTGGGTCATGCCGGAGGCGAATGGAACATCGGCGGAGAGGACTCCTTTCTCAGCCTCCAGGACGGGGAGAAGATTCTTATCCGGATGGCGCTCAAGCATTCCGAGGGATGCAAGACCGATGCCGCCGAGTTGCTGGGCATTAACCGAAAGACCCTGGCCCAGAAGATGAAAGCTTACGGCATCGAAGATCCCCAGGAAGTTTGACCCTCTCGGTCGACTCTTCGCTTGACCTGAAATCGAATCCGTACTATTCAACGCTGTCCCCACATTCAATGCACTCACACATTTACGAGGCATCGTTCCCGTGAACTGCGCTGACTGCCCTCATCTCACCCGGCTTCTCGTTTGCGTTTTGTCCAGTTCCT
>Ga0326728_10015442_pt1 | contig 15886 bp, 9 predicted proteins | sample MB3enrmetagenome_FD_207602 | JGI IMG/M metagenome (GOLD analysis project Ga0326728, IMG submission 207602) | Lab enriched peat soil microbial communities from McLean, Ithaca, NY, United States - MB31MN | ecosystem: Environmental > Terrestrial > Soil > Wetlands > Peat | place: USA: New York...
AAATTTATTAGAAGTACAACTTCAAGCCCTGCAGACGGCTTCTCTGTTAAATGTTCTTTCCAGTCCGTCGATCACAACTTTGGACAACCAGAAAGCATTTACTGAAAATGGCGAAAGAGTTCCCTATGTAACAGTTCAGTCAACAGGCATTAGCACAACCCCGACTTATACTACCAACTTTGTAGATGTCCTTATGCGTTTGGAGATTACGCCGCATGTCATTGACGGTAAAAATTTAAAAATGACAATTTTTGTGCAAAAGGATGACATTGATACGACAAGAGAAGACATTTTAGGAGATCCTTATATTATCAAAAAGCAAACGCAAACGGTGTTGATTGTCAAGGATGGAGAGACAATTGTTATTTCCGGTTTAACCAAACGAACCAAATCAGATGCGGGAAACGGCGTGCCGTGGTTAGAAGACATTCCCGTTTTGGGTTGGGCTTTTAAATCGAATAGTAAAAGCGATGAAAAGGATGAAGTTCTTATATTTATTACGCCTCATATATTACAGACCAGCAATAACCAGACTTCACCCGGGGCTGGAAAGAATAATATGGAAAATAATCTAACTGAAAAAAATTGATAAAAAACCGGAATTAAAAAAAATGGAATTGGACTCTGAGCAATAGCAGATGTTAAACAGCAAGCTGGCGTTTAAACATGAATTATTACAACATTCTCAATTTAAAAAAAGAGCCATTTTCCAACTCACCGGAACCGGAATTTCTTTTTCAATTACCACAACATAGCGATTGTTTACAAAAATTGGAACTGGCCGTCCGCCTGCGCCGCGGAATTAATGTTGTAATAGGGGACATAGGCACAGGGAAAACCACATTATGCCGAAAACTTATTCAAGGTTTTTCTTCGACTTCGGCAGATTCTACTGAAATTGAAACGCATCTTTTGCTTGATCCGGCGTTTGACGGCGCTGTTGAATTCCTGCAAACCATTGCTTTGATGCTGGGCATTAAAGATTTAAACAATTGTAAAAGTGAATGGCCTTTAAAAGAAAGAATTAAGGATTATCTCTTTGACAAGGGAGTGGATGAAAAGAGAATCGTTGTCCTGATTATTGATGAAGGTCAGAAAATTCCGGAGAATTGCCTGGAAATTTTGCGGGAATTTCTTAATTACGAAACAAATAAATTTAAGCTGCTGCAAATAATAATTTTTGCTCAAAAAGAATTCCAGACAATTCTTAAAAGGAAGGCCAATCTTCTCGATCGGGTTAATATTCTATATCATCTCCAACCGTTGAACTTTAAACAAATGCGGGCGATGGTAAATTATCGTTTAAGTGTCGCAAGAGACTTTGAAACAGCCCCTTCTCTATTTAGCTTTTGGGGTTTTACGGCTATGTATCTGGCTACCGGAGGTTATCCGCGTAGAGTGATTTTTCTTTGTCACCATGTTGTTTTAAAGATGATCGTTCGCGGCAGAAAGAGGGCCGGATGGTTTTTGGTCAGAAGCTCCGTCAGTGAAATGGCAACGCCATTATTTAGAAGATTAAGATGGGGGCTGGTTAGCTTTTTAATGATGGCTGTCCTGGGAATTTCGATCAGTGCAATGATACTGCAAGGTCGAAATGCTGATGCGTATAAAAAAATAGCGACAATCCTGGTAGCAACGGCAGCGCCGATAGCACCGGCAACTCAGGCGACGCTCATTGTTCCTGAAACTAAAAAGGTGCAGCCGACAGGCGTTGCTGCAAATTCGTTGAGTGTTCAGGAGAATAAGAATCAGGATGTTAAAATGCCTGATAGTATTGGAAAGATACCCATGACAAAAAGAAGAACAATTTGGTGGACACTGCATAATATATACGGCGAGGTAAATCCCGATATTATGAACGCGGTGTTTACAGTTAATCCTCGAATTAAAAATAAGGATATGATCACGGAAGGAAGTGTAATAACGCTTCCGTCAATTGCAGCGGATATAAAACCGATAAACAAAGGCGATGTAATCGTTGCTTTAAAAAGTGGAAAAGATTTAGAAACGATGTATAATATTTATCGTAACAATCCTGACGAAAGGAAAATGCCTCAGCTGGCATTTCTTTCTTTCTGGAATAAAAAAGAAGGAATGGAATTTGCGATTGTTATCGATAAGAGTTTCAATAATTATAACTCAGCCGAAGTAGCAGTTGGCAAATTGCCGCCGGTGATTGCCGCCAAAGCAAAAATTTTAACTCAATGGGATGCGGATACAGTTTTTTTTAACCGCCGCATGTTGCGTCATTGAGTTGATCGTGGAGGATAAATGAGAATTAAACAACGTCTTGGTGAAATACTTGTAAAGCAAGGGGTTTTGACCGAAGAAATGCTGGAAAAAATTCTGAGTGATCAGAAAAAAACCAATTTAAAGATTGGCCAGTTTTTAATACGCCAGGGGATTCTTCAGGAAAAACAAATAATAGATTTATTATGCGAGCAACTCAATATTCAAAAATATCAAATGAACAAGTTCCCCCTGGATTTGAATCTGGTGCGTTATATACCGATTGAATTCGCACAAAAAAATCAGGTGGTCCCTTTAAAATTGCAGGGGAATCTTTTGACCGTCGCGGTTATTGATCCTCTGGAGACAAAAATATTCGATTCCATTGAAAAATTAACCAACATGGAAGTCGAACCTGTAATTTGTTCAGAAATGGAAATCAATCAGCTCATCAGCAGTATGTATGGCATGCAATCCGATCTGGGCGATATCATGGAAAACATGGAGATAGAATCCAAGAGTAAAGAAGACTCCGAAGCCCAGGAAGAAATCCAGATCACGTCATTACAGGATCAGGCGGGAGAGGCGTTGGTTGTTCGTTTGACTAATTCTATTTTTGCTCAGGCCGTTCGCAGCAGAGCAAGTGATATACATATCTCTCCGCAACAAAATACCGTGCAGTTGCGTTTTCGCATTGACGGACGGCTGATCGAAATGCCCTCGCCTCCCAAATCCATATTTTTATCTGTCATTGCCCGTCTTAAGATAATAGCCAACATGGATATCACCGTTTCCAGAGTTCCTCAAGACGGCCGATTCACCCTGAAATTGGAGAAAAAGGAAATTAATGTCAGAGTTTCCTCGATTCCCACTATTCACGGAGAAAATATTGTCATGCGTCTGTTGGATATGAGCGCCGGTATTTATACCCTGGATAGTTTGGGCATGGATGCTGACGATATGGCTAAAATAGAAAGTATGAGCAATAAGCCCTACGGAATGATTCTAAGTACAGGACCGACGGGAAGCGGCAAAAGCACCAGCCTGTACGCAATCCTGAGTTCCATAAACAAACCGGATATCAATATAATTACTCTGGAAGATCCGGTCGAATATAGAGTAAATGATATTCGCCAGGTGCAGTTAAACACTAAAGCGGGAATGACTTTTGCCGGCGGCTTGCGTTCAATTCTTCGTCAGGACCCGGATGTTATTATGGTTGGTGAGATTAGAGATGCGGAAACTGCCGCGGTATCGGTACAGGCGGCGCAAACGGGTCATAGAGTTTTGAGCACGGTTCATACGAATGATGCCGCGGGAGTTATAACGCGATTTATCGATATGGGCATTGAGCCTTTCCTGATTTCATCTGTTTTGATAGTATCTTTCGCTCAAAGATTAGTGCGTACTGTTTGTCCCTATTGCAGGGAAGCTTATAATCCACCGGTGAAAGCTCTTACTGCATTTGGAATAACAGAAATAGAAGCAAAAAACGCTAATTTTCAACACGGTAAAGGTTGCAGCCAATGCAAGAATACCGGCTTCAAGGGAAGAACAGGTGTTTTTGAGGTTTTGGTTATTGATGAGATGATTCAGGATATGATCGTTAATCAAAGGTCGAGTCCCGAAATCACGCGCGCCGCAGTAGCTGCCGGGAAATTAAAAACATTACAAAAAGACGCAGCCCGAAAAGTTGTTCAAGGGATAACAACTCTGGAAGAAGCGGCCTCCGCTGTTATGACTTAAAATAAATAAGGATAAAAAATGCCCAAATATTCTTACCATGCCATTAACAATATTGGAGAGGAAGTTTCCGGAAAATTAGAGGCGGAATCAGTTGAGATCGCAAATTTCATGCTGATTTCCCGCGAACTTATACCGTCAAAAATTAAAGAACAACAGGGGAGTAATGATTGGTTAGATGCATTATCAGTGACGGGCAAAGTTAAAACGATGGATCTGATCATGTTTACAAAACAGTTCCATTCCATGCTGGTTGCGGGGATACCGATATTAAGAATTTTGTCTATTCTGGAGGATCAGACGGAAAGCAAAGGTTTGAAGCGGGCGATATCAATAATTATTAAAGATATCAATCAAGGCTCCTCCCTTTCTGATTCGATGCAAAAACACCCCAAAATATTTGACCGACTTTACTGTGACATGATCAGGGCAGGTGAAGTCAGTGGAAGTGTGCCGATCGTTTTAGAGCGATTGATTTACATTATTGAACATGAAGCAAAAGTCAGGGCAGATATAAAAGCGGCGTTGAGATATCCAATGATAGTGCTTATATTCTTATCCTGCGCTTTTATATTTCTTTTAACTGTTGTTATACCCCAATTTGTTTCTATTTTTACCCATGTCGGGTTAGACTTGCCGTGGCCCACAAAAATTGCCATGCTGTTATACGGTATTATTCATAATTACTGGTATTTAATACTTGGCGCTATATTAATAATTGTTTTTAGCTTGCGTTTCTATTTTAAAACAAGCAACGGCAAATTCGTGAAAGATTCTTTTTTATTGGAAGTGCCTATAATAGGGCCGGTATTTAAAAAGGCGGCATTATCACGTTTTGCCAGTATATTTGCCATCTTACAAACAAGCGGCGTTCCCATTATGCAATCATTGACTATACTTTCGGCTACAATGGGTAATGAGGCCCTGACGCGAACTTTTGATAAAATCCGTGAACGTATTAAAGAAGGGGCCGGAATTTCGGCGCCATTAAAATCATCAAAATATTTTACCCCGATGGTTATTGATATGATAGCGATCGGTGAAGAGTCCGGAAAGATTGATGAAATGATGCGGGCAGTCGCGATACATTATGACAGTGAGGTTGAGTACGCTGTTAAAGCGCTTTCCGACGCGATTGGACCGATTCTAATCGTTGGTTTAGCCGCGGTCGTAGGATTTTTTGCGTTATCCATATTTATGCCGATGTGGGATCTTATGAAATTGACAACACATCATTGATGGAAAAATATTGATCATGGAAATAAGCTGATAATTCTTGACTTTTTACGCTGGAATAATTAGGATAATCAATACGAAATTTTGCAAGTGATGTCTTAATAAGTAATAAATAAAAAAACAACTAACAGGCATGAAGAAAGGAGGAAAATATGTTAAAAAATGAGAAAGGTTTTACGTTGATTGAAATCATCGCGGTTCTGGTTATTTTGGGAATTTTAGCCGCGGTGGCTGTTCCAAGATACTTAAGTCTGCTCGACCAGTCAAGAATTTCTGCCGCACAGGGCGCTATTGCTGAATTAAAATCGCGAGCAAGCGCTGATTATGCCAAATTGCTTCTATCGGGCCAGGGAGTTGATCCCGGAATAGCCGCAGTTAGTAGTGACCTCAATTCGAATTTGGATGTTGGCAGTGATTTTTCAGGTATTTCAGCAGTTGCTGGCGCCAATGATATTGTGCTTACGATTACCACGGTGAAAGGTAGCACTTTAAGTACAAACGCTACAGGAACCTGGTATTACCCATCACAAAGCTAAATAAAAAACATTTTGGAAAAAATAGCGTGAATTACAATTCACGCTATTTTTTTGCTGATTTTTTAATTAATATAAGAACATTTCCCGGCGATAAATAAATAATTTTCAAGCTTAGGAACGTAAATAAGCAATTTTTGATCATTGTTTAGTTGTTGAATATATTCTTTTAATGTTGAAGAACCGTGTAAATATAACAAGATGTGAATTTCCTGATTAAGCATTTTTGCGTCTTTGATTTCTCCGTATAATTCGATAAGAGCCAGATTGGCATAAGCATTTTGCGGAGCAAGTTCACGAACGGATTTCCAGTAATAGATGGCGCGGGCATAGTTATTTTTCAGGCGGCAGACCTCGGCCATAATTTCGAGCGCGGTTTGTGAATCCGAATCTTTCGCGAGAATTTTTTCGGCGAAATTTTTAGCGGCATCAATTTTACCGTCTTTTAACAGAATAAAACTGTATAATTCCAATATCCTGGAATTATCGGGATATTTTTTAAATTTATCTTCGATAATTTGTCCCGCTTCTTTAATTTTATTCTGCCGGAGTTTTATTTTAGCCATGTATATATAATTGGGGATATGCTCAGGATTTGTTTTGGAAGATTTCATAAAGTAGTTCATAGCCAGATCGTCCTGCATTTCTGTAAAATAAAAAAGACCCAAATTATACTCCTGAAGCGCTAAAGATATATTACTTCCTCCAAAATTATTTAAACTTATCGCTTTTTTATATTCCTGAAGCCCTTTTTCTTTTTCATGATAATTACAATAAATACTGCCTAGCATGGCATGCGGCCTGCTCAATCCGGGAGACTTGTCAATGTTATCAAACCATAAGAGAAAATCGTCGGAAAATATTTTATTGCGGCCGTAAGTTATGTCGCCCAGGCCAAATATTATGATGGCTATTCCCAAGGCAACGATAATCTGAATAAGTTTTTTGTAGGAGAAGTAATCAACGGCGTAAATTATAAACTCCGCGAAAGGAACAAACAAAAGCATGGACGGTAAGTAATTGCGATAGTCGTATATTAACTCCAAATTAAAGATGGAGCCTTCAATGATATGATTTAAAAAAAAGAAAATAAGGCTAAAAGATATCAGCGGGCGCTTGCGGGATATATAAAGGGCAAACCCGATTATCAACAATATCAATAAAATGGAAGGAATTGTAGTCCATGGATGCATTACAGACCGCGAAACTTCAAAATCATAGAGAAAAGTTAAGCGCGAACTGACCGGATAAAAAAGCAATGAAAGATAAAACAGTATAACGCGGGGTTCGGTTAAAAGCCTTTGAATCATGGTAAAGCCGCGTAGTTTATATCCGGCTGATAAATCGCGGAAACCTAAAAAATTGGAAAAACCGCTTGTATAAATAAAACCAATAATTAAAATTAGCAAAAAAGGCAATGCGGAAAGCTTGATACATTTTTTAATGTTTTCATTGGTGACGCCCTGAATTAAAAATAAATCAAATAATAAAATGCTCACCGGAAGCATAGCGGCGTTTTCTTTGGAAAGCATCGCAGCCAAACCAAAAGTTATGCACAGTATGAAAAACAGGATGGAAGAAGATGATCTTTTAGATAGATGAGCAGATGTTCGGCCTTTGAGATAAAAATACATGGACATGATATAAAAGAGTCCCGCCATGGACGTATATCTTTGTACAATGTAGGTAACACAAGTTACCCAAACAGGATTTAATGCCCAGAAAAACGTCGCCAGAAGCGCCACCGGATAAGAAATATTTTCATATTGATCCTTAAGCCGCGGAAGTTTCAGCGTGTTATAAATAAATAAAAAAAGAAATACGCAAGTGAGGTAATGGATGATAAAATTAACCACATGAAATCCAAAAACATCCATTCCGCCTAATTTATAATTCAGGATGAAGCTCAAGACAGGCAATGGCCGCCATAATCTACTCTGGTTAATGTTATACAGAAATTGTTTTATCTCTAGCCATGAAAATGATTTTATCTGAATATGAGGATTATTAACGATGTTGCCGAAATCATCAAAATGCCAATCGCCATGAAAACTATTGGAGTAAATAATAAATAGGGCCGCGAAAAGTGCAACAAACGTAAAAAAATATTTCTTCGATTCAGGGAAGTTTATGTTTATAGGTAGTGTAAAACCATTTTCTTTGGAAAGCATTGTCTTCTCCTGAATAATGAAATATCGTTTAAGTTGAAATTAGTTCTTCAATTATGATCTGTCCCCTAAAAGAGGAGCTGTTGTCCAAATACGCTTACATAATTTTATTCGAAAATCAACGGCAGTAATTTCTTTTTTTAGCCCATTGCAGCGCTATGCAGTTTCCCATTTTACATGCTTTTTTCGCATCATAACAGCCGGACTTTTTGTCGCCCTGATTAAAGTAAGTTCCCCCGCGGTTGTTATAGGCATCGGCATAGTCCGGTTTTAGGCGTAAAACTTCATTAAAATCCTTAACGGCGCTTTGATACCGGCGTATTTTAAAGTAAGCCGCCCCCCGGTTGTTATAGGCATCCGCATAGTCCGGTTTCAGGCGTATGGCTTCATTAAAATCATCAACGGCGCTTTGATACCGGCCCAGTTTAAAATATGCATTTCCCCGGTTGTAGAAGAAGCCTGCATTACTTGGTTTCAGGCGTATAGCTTCATTAAAATCATCAACGGCGCTTTGATACCGGCCAAGATTATGGTAAGCAGCCCCCCTGATATAATATAAGTCTGCATCATTCGGTTTCAGGCTTATGGCATGATTATAATCTTCCATGGCCAGCCTATATTGGCCGAGGTTAGCGTAAGAAATCCCTCTATCTGAGTAGTAGGAAGCATCGTCGGGTCTCAAACGTATAGCTTTACTAAAATAATCCGAGGCATTTTGGTACAACCCGAGTTTGATTTGGATGATTCCAAGATTGCAGTAGGCATCGGAAAAATGCGGATTTAGCCGGATAGCCTCATTATAGTCTTCGATAGCTCGCTTAAGCTGGCCGAGTGCGGCATAAGAATTTGCCCTGTTATTGTAGAATATAACATTATCTGGTATCAGTCGAATGGCCTTATTATAATGACCGATAGCCTCTTTACTTTTTCCATTGGTAAATAGAGCAAGACCTAAATTGTTATGTGCCAGAGCGTTATTCTTTGTTATCTGCAAATTATAATTCCAAAGCTTAATGCTGTTTTGCCAGTGACCGCATTGCTGCCAGGTTATAAATGACAATATGGAAATGAAAAAGACTCCTGCCGGAAATAAAATTATTTTGCGCAGGTTTTGGTGTGTGAAGAAAAGCGGAATACACCAGGCCAGTATTATAGCAATGCCGATAGAAGGCAGATAATGATAGCGGTTGGCCATAGCCTGTTCGCCGGATTGAACTATTCCGATAACCGGTAGCAGGGTTATCGCATACCATAGCCATCCAACAAAGAGATACGGTAAACGTTTAGCCGCCCCGATAACCAAAGCGCTGATAACAAGAATTAGAAGCGTGGCTCCCAGGACTTGCCAAAGCGGTATTTGAGCAGGGTATGGATAGAAAACAGCCAGATCACTCGGCATAAATGTTTTCTCCAGATAAGTTATATAGGAAACTGACGCGTTGGCGATCCGCAAACCAAAAGGAAAATATTTTATGGATGGATTGTACTGAGTGTAAATCGTGATAAGAGAAAAAACTGCCGACAAGATAAAAAAAGGTATTTTTTCCTTCAATTGCCATAGAACAAAATTGCCTTCCCTGAACTCAAAACGTTTCAGCGGCCAATAATCCAGAAGAATAAGAATCACAGGCAAAGTGATAACCATAGGCTTGCTCATAAGAGCCAGGACAAAGCAAAACACAACAGGCAGATATCTTTTTATAACAGGTTTTTCCGTGTAATAAACATACAGGCATAGAGTTAACATCCAGAAAAATGCGCTCAAGACGTCTTTGCGCTCAGCAATCCATGCAACCGATTCCACGTGAAGCGGGTGAAGCGCGAAGATCGCCGCGACAAAGGCGCTCTTCCAGATAGCGCCTGTCATGCGGTTGAAAAGCCAGAAGAGTAAAAGCGTGCTAAATATATGCAGGATAAGATTGGTGATATGATAACCGCCGGCGTTGAGGCCAAAGAGTTGATAATCCAACATCAATGACAGCCATATCAGAGGATGCCATAAGGAGTCGGCATAAGTTGTGGCAAATGCCCAACGAATTCCGGTAAGCGTGATTCCGGACTGGATATGGCTGTTTTCCGTTACATAAAGCGGATCATCGAAATTAGTGAAGTCATAAAGATTTACCTGCCAGAAAACGGTAAAGGTGACAACAGTCAACGTCAGATAAATGATCAGTTTCTGTCTGTCGGAGTTTAAATTTATTCTATTTAACATAATAGAATTCAGTCTCTCTTATAATAATATTCTACGTTCTGCGTCAAACTTTAAACCTTGAACTTGTTTAATGGCAGAGGCCTTTAACTCTGGCAGCTTCCAACATTTTGCAATTTCCCAATTTACACGCTTTTCCTGCATCATGACAGCCTTGTATTTTATCGCCCTGCTTTAAGTAATATTCTCCCCGGCCATTGTACGCATCGGCATAGTCAGGTTTCAGGCGTAATGCTTCATTAAAGTTCGCAATCGCATATCGATACCGGCGAAGGTTATTGTAAACAATTCCCCTTTTGTAGTAGGCATCGGCGTAAACCGGTTTCAGAGCTATGGCTTTATTGTAATCCTCAATGGCCAGTTGATACTGCCCCATGAAATCATAAGTATTTCCCCTGAAGTAGTAGGAATCTGCATAATAAGGTTGCAGACGTATGGCTTTATTAAAGTCCTCAAGGGCAAGTGGATACCGGCCGAGCTCAGCGTAGGCTCCCCCCCGGTTGTTGTATAGAATATTACCCACGTTGTTTAGTACATTATCCGGCATCAATCGGATTGCTTCGCTGTAATGATAAATAGCTTCTTCGATTTTGCCTTCATGAGCAAGAGATGGAGCAATGTTGTTATGCACAAGGTAGTTATTCTTTGTCACCCGCAGGGCATGGTTAAAGAGAGTCATGCTGTTTTTCCAATAACCGCACTGCTGCCACATTATCAATGACAATACACCAATGAAAATCACTCCTGCCGGGAATAAAATCCTTTTGCGCGTATTTTCGCTTTTAAAAAAAAGCGGAATGCCCCATGCCAGCATAACGGCAATGCCTATAGAAGGCAGATAATGATAGCGATCGGCCATTGAGAAGCCTCCTACCTGAAGGATCCCGATAACGGGCAGAAGGGTTATAGCATACCATAGCCATCCAACAAAAAGATATGGCAAACGTCTCATCATTATAATTACGGCAGCGCTGATAACCAGAATCCCGGCAGTGGCGCCTAAGACCTGCCAAATTGGAAGTTGTTCTGAAAAAGGATAAAAAATAGCCAGATCATGGGGCCATAATGTTTTCTCCAGATAGGTCACAACAGAAACAGGCATGTTGGCAATTCGGGAACACAGAGGAAAAACTTTTACAGACGGCTTGTCCGGAGAATAAAGTGTCATGATAACGAGCGCTGCCGACAAGATAAGAAAAGGTATTTTTTCCCATAACGGCCATAATGAAACCTTTACCGGTAAAACTTCCGTTAAATTGTTCCCCGTTATTTTTGATTCAAAACGTTTCAGCGGCCAGTAATCCAGAAGAATCAGAATCACAGGCAAAGTAACAACCATAGGCTTGCTCATAAGAGCCAGGACAAAGCAAAACACAACAGGCAGATATCTTTTTATAACAGGTTTTTCCGTGTAATAAACATACAGGCATAAAGTCAACATCCAGAAAAATGCGCTCAAGACATCTTTGCGTTCAGAAATCCAGGCAACCGATTCCACATGAAGCGGGTGAAGCGCGAAGATCGCCGCGACAAAGGCGCTCTTCCAGATCGCTCCTGTCATGCGGTTAAAAAGCCAGAAGAGTAAAAGCGTACTAAATATATGCAGGATAAGATTGGTGATATGATAACCGCCGGCATTCAGGCCAACAAGTTTATAATCCAGCATGAAAGACATCCATACCAGAGGATGCCATAAATCGAAATACTTTGTACTTAACGCCCAACAAAAACTGTCGAGCGATATTCCTGACTGAATATGGCTGTTTTGGGTTACATAAACCTGATCGTCGAAATTAATGAAGTCATAAAGATTTACCTGCCAGAATACAGCAAGTGTAACAATAGTTAAAGCGATATAAACAATCAGAATCTTTATCTGATTATCTAAGCTATTATTTATCTTCTTTAACATAGACTCCTGTTGGATTTCCTTTAATCAATGAGAAAAAACTAAATCAATGCATGCTGTTTTCTCAATTAATGTAATCACATCTGGCGGCAATAAATGAATAATTTTCAATCTTCGGAACGTAAATATTTAACTTCTCATCACGGTTTAATTTTTGAATATATTCATTTAGTTTTAGAGAACCCTGCAAATAAAACAAGAAACGAATTTCCTGATTAAGCATTTTTGTATCTTTAATTTTTCCATGTAATTCAATGAGCGCCAGATTGGCATAAGCATTTTGCGGAGCAAGCAATTGTATGGATTTCCAGTAATAGATGGCACACGCGTTGTTATCTTTCAAGCGGCAGGTTTCGGCCATAATTTCGAGAGCAAATAGAGAATCAGGATTTTTTGCCAGAGATTTTTTAGCGAAATATCGAGCATCAAAAATCCTGCCATCTTTCAACAGAATAAAACTGTATAGTTCTAATAGTTCAGAACTATCAGGATATTTATTTAATTTATCGCCGATAAGTTGTTTTGCTTCTTTAATTTTATTTTGCCGTAGTTTAATTTTCGCTATATGTATATAATTCTGGGAATATTCAGGAATTATTTTAGAAGATTTTCTAAAGTAATCCAAGGCCGGATCGTCCTGCGTTTTTTTAAAATACAAAAGACCCAGATTAGATTCCTGAATTGCAAAAGCTTCCTCGCTTCCAAAATTATTTAAAGTCATCGCTTTTTGATATTCCTGATAAGCCTTGTCTTCTTCATTATTAATATAATAAACTCTACCCGCGTTGGTATGCGGTCTGCTCAATTTGGGGGACTTGTCAATATTATCAAGCCATAGGAGCAAATCGTCAGAAACTGTTTTATTGCGGCTGAAAGTAATGTCTCCTTCTCCAAATAATATTAAAGTTATTGCTAAAGCAGCAATGAACTGCATGGTTTTTTTATAGGATAAGTAATCAATAGCGTAAATGATGAATTCCGCGCAAGGAACAAACAAAAGCATTGATGGCAAATAGTTGCGATGTTCGTAAATCAATTCCAGAGAAAAAATAGATCCTTCAATGATATGATTTAGAAAATAAAAAATTATGCAAAAAGATAGTAACGGACGTTTTCGCGCAATATAAAAGGCAAAACCGATTATAAACAATATCAATAAAATTGACGGAATTGTTGTCCATGGGTGCAGTAAAGATCGGGACACTTCTATATCATATAGAAGTGTTAATCGCGAGCCTGCCGGATAAAACAGCAGGGAAAGATAAAATAGCATGACACTGGGTTCGGTTAAAAGCCTTTGCGTCATGGAAAAGTCGCGTATTTCATATCCACCCAAAGCGTTAGAGAATCCGCCTGTATAAATAAATCCGATAATTAAAATCAGCAAAACGGGTAGGGACGAAATCTTAATATATTTTATAATATTTTCTTTAGTGAATCCCTGAATTAAAAATAAATCAAATAGTAAAATACTGACCGGAAGCATGGCCGCGTTTTCTTTGGAGAGTACAGCGGCCAAACCGGAAGTTATACACAGGATAAAAAATAAGATGGCAGAGGCTGGCTGGCCGGATATGTGGCTGGATGTTCGGCCTTTGAGATAAAAATACATGGACATGATATAAAATAATCCCGCCATGGAAGCCATCCGCTGAACGACATATGTGATGGAAGTTACCCAGACGGGATTTAATGCCCAGAAAAACGTTGCAAGAAGCGCCACCGGATAGGCTATGTTTTCATATTGATCTTTCAGCCTCGGGAGTTTCAGCGTGTTGTAAACGAATAGAAAAAGAAACACAGCAGAGAGGTAATGGATGATTAAATTAAACACATGAAATCCGAAAACATCCATTCCGCCTAATTTATAATTCAGGGCAAAGCTCAAGAAAGATAATGGCCGTGAAGGTCTTGTGTGTTCAATCCCGTAAATACAATGTTTTATTTCGGGCCAGGAGAAAGACTTCATCTGGATATATTTATTGTCAACAATATTGGCATAATCATCAAAATGCCAATCGCCGTAAAAACTGTTCGAATAAATTAAAATCAGAATGATGAAAAGCGTGATAAACGTAAACACATATTTGCCTAAATCATCTGTTCCAAAATGAAAAGAAAACGTAAATCCGTTATTTTTGTTTAACATATATTCGCCTGAAAATAATCATAGATTACACTTCCTGCATTTGGAAAAAAATTCGACCATGGGAAATAATGCGGCCAGGATTATTTCCACAAATGTTATCAAAAAACGGGTAAGGATAGTTCCAAAAATAACTACCGGCTGCGCCATAAATGCCGGAAGAATGAGGAGAGCAAAGCCCTCGCGGACGCCAATGCCGGCAGGGGCAAAAAAAGCTGCTACGCCGATAAGCGATGCGGCATAGTAAACGCCGGTTAAAGTGAGAAAAAGATTCCAGCCGATATGGTGGAAACAATTAAAAGCACAATAAATTCCCAAACCATAAGGCAAACCAATTATAATATTGGCGAGGACAAACTTTATCAGCAATCCGTAGGTGGGCAATTCGGTCAGCGGTTCCTTATAGATTAACTTAAAAATAATGGCGGAAATCTTTTTCAGAATGGGAGGATATAATATCAGTAGAAAAAATATAACAAAAGAGATCGCAGTCGTTCGAATGTAGGCCGGAATGGTTTTAGGAAGAAAGGCTATGGAGAATAAAACAATAATAAAAGCAGCCGTCATCGAAGTAATGAATTCGACTCCAGTCGCAAAGGCAACAACTCGTTTGCTTACATTGCTGTATAAATCCATTCGCACGAGGAATAAACCGACTTTGCCCGGTAGATATTTCCCCAGTTGAGATAAACTCCAGCATTTGGCTGTTGGCAGAAAAGAAGCTTTGAGGCCAAAAGATGAGGCCAGATGATACCAGATGAATATCTGTAACAGGTAAGATATCAGAAAGGATAGTATGCTGTAGAATAAATAGATCCACTCTAAATCATATTTAAAGCGGCGTATTTCCGAAAAATTTAAAAAAATATAGTAGCAGACGAAAAAAAATACCAGAAGCAAAAGTAATCTACTATACCATTTTCTGACATTTGGAGAAATTATTAATTGATTAAGCTTCATAGTTGATGCATTCACTCTTGTGCATTTTCTAAAAATATATTGAACTCCTGAGAATTTCTTACAAGCATAAATCCTGCTCTGTAAACATATATTATTTCCTTTGAATCAGATAGAATAACCATAACGTCGGAAGTCTGTATTTCTTCAGAATATTATCCATTAAATTCAGAGGCCGGAAAAAATATGCGGCGATTTTTTCAGGGAATAACTTTCCCAGGGCATATATAGGGAGAAAGAAAAAAGTTGTAGCAGGTATCCGTTCCTCTTTGATAACTAATCCTCCTGAGTCTTGAATCAGATTAGTCAGCTCAGTAGACGAAAAACACCGGCCTCCTGTATGAATATTTCCGGATGAAGTATTTCTTTTTATAAAATTTAAAATGCCGAAACCGGTTTGATAGTTAATTCCTGAAATGTCAGGTTCAATCATGATTAATTTACCACCGGAATTTAATTTTTCTAAAAGATTTTTTACCATGATACGACGCTGATTGATTTGGACGTACATCATTACAGTAACCGATATAATCAGATCGAACATCCCTATCCCTTCAGGTATTGTTTCTATTGAACCCACAAAAGCATTCTTTCCGGTATTTTTTTTATACAGGGATACATAAGCAGGGCTGATATCCATTCCGATAATTTCAGCTTCGGGCAGTTTTTGCGTCAGTGGCATGGTTATCCTGCCGTAGCCGCAGCCGACATCTAAAATTCTGCAATTTTTTTTTATATGATGAATACTATCAT
>Ga0326728_10015443_pt1 | contig 15883 bp, 14 predicted proteins | sample MB3enrmetagenome_FD_207602 | JGI IMG/M metagenome (GOLD analysis project Ga0326728, IMG submission 207602) | Lab enriched peat soil microbial communities from McLean, Ithaca, NY, United States - MB31MN | ecosystem: Environmental > Terrestrial > Soil > Wetlands > Peat | place: USA: New York...
CTCGTGGGGGCGTACCTCTTCCGGAAAGTCTCGGTGTGATAACGGGCAACCCTTTTTTGCACTGCTAACGATACTTTTTTTGTTCCTCCGTTCAATTCCTCTGACAGGTGAACCTCAATTGAGCGATGAGATTATTGTTGTCAGCACGCCGTACCTGCCGGGCCATAAGATCACAAAGACCCTTGGCTTTACCTGGGGCCTGATAGTCCGGAGCCGGGGCCTGGGCAGGAATATCACCGCCGGCCTGCGTTCGCTTGCGGGAGGAGAGATCCATGAATACACGCAGCTTTTGAACCAGTCACGGCAGGAAGCACTCGACCGGCTCAAAGAGCACGCCGCAACAATGGGCGCAAACGCAGTGATCGGGGTCTCGTTTGACTCGTCCGAGACCGGCGGGGTCATGACCGAGGTGCTGGCCTATGGCACCGCGGTGGTAGTCGAGCCGGAGACGGGAGCGGCAAGCCCGGTCCGGCTCGGGTAACATCAGGCAGTTCACTCTTTTTTTAAGCCTGATGCGGGATCGGGTTCTCCGTTTCTCTTTACCCGGACAAGCGTCAGGATATTCCGGTGGTTCTTATGCCGGTAGGTCACGATATCTGCGGCCTGCCGGATAAATGCGATCCCGATTCCCCCGGCTGTATCCGGGCCCGGCGCCTGCAGGGGGTTGTACGCCGGTGCGGAATCGGCAATCTCCACGGTTACTTTTGCGGGTGTTGCCGTGCACCGGATCCCGATCTCACCGGGCCTGCCCTTATAGCCGTGCCGGACGATGTTTGTCAGGACTTCCTTTACCGCGGCGCTTATCTCCCGGATCGCACCCGGCGGGAACTCCTGTGCGCCCATGATCTCTTCGATCTCATCGGTGACACGGAAGATCTCTTCTGTTTTTGCCGGGATTTTTATCTCAAAATGGTTGATGGCTCTCCTCTCCTGTTACCGGCCCGGGTGATCCTATCCGTGTACGAGTGTTGGAGAGGCCGGGATTTAAGGGGAGGGTACAGGGAGAGGGTTCCGCCGGAAATGGATCCGCAAGTCTCCCGTGCACACTGAAACGTCCTTTTTAGGATCTTCCAACGTGTGTGCCGGAATCCGGATACATCCCGGTGTTTTGCACAACAGGATCCCGGTGATGAGAAGAAAATCCTCCTCTTTTTCCCTGAAAATGCACCTTTCCCCGGGCAGGAATTTCACCGGCATTTTCCAGGATCGCTACATTTTCTTCCCGGGTTTCCTGCCGCGAATCCTTTTTACCGCTACTTTCGATCCTGTTCATCCGCACCGGGATGATTCATTAATATTTTGTACTGCAATCATGGGATTATGCTCTCATCAAACAGGCAAATTTGTCCCATTATTCGTTTTTAGTATGGTTCCGGCAATATCCCCGGTTCGGGAAGGAATGCGAACCGGAAATATTCTCACATGTAGTGTTTAAAAAAAAAGTCTTACTCTTACTTCCAGGTATCAGGCCGATTGTACCCCGGCAAAAAATTCCCTTTCTTAATATGCTGCAGGCTCAAGCGTAGTTTCAAAAATTTTCTGTGTATCCCCGTTCATAAAATGCCCCATTCCGATGACATAGTACACTGGGTCCGGATCCGAAACTGGGAAATCCTCTTCTGATCCGATCTTTAATGGAGTCTGGCTCCCCGGGCTCCCAAGAGTACCCAGGGGATTTGCATTTTCTGTCAGCGAAATGTATTGCAGGCTCGCTGCGTCACTGCCTCCCTCAAAAATAACGTCAACCGAAGATCCTTGTCGGTAAACCCTGCAGGCTATGATGTACTGTTTCTGTGTCTGTGTGGATCGAGGTGTGGTGGGGAAGGCAGTTGGCGCAATCTGTTCTGGCTGACTGGGAATGCGGGCTTCAACAATGTACGACCTGACATTTGTTGCGGATATTTTGAGATAATATCGCGAGTACCCCTGGTAGAATTTCTCTTCCCATGGCCGTGGATCGATTCCCGATCTCTCCCAGAGTGACTTGTCCAGACCTCCCGGGGGCTCGATGGTTTCAATAACGGTATTGTTCGCTGCATCAATAACCTGGATGGAGAGTGTGGGAAAGACCGCGGAATAGGATGACGAGGGTGATGAGGAATCCTGGCCTCCGGTCATTAAGGGATCGGCGGTGTACCACAACTCCCAGTAGGGACCATCGACCGTGAAGGGATCCGAAGTTACCCAGCCATCGGCACCGTTCACTTTGAGTATGGTTGTCCGCTGGGCGGTTTCCGGAATATCGAGCGTGGGCTGAGTGGTCGGGGTCGCCGCAGCCGGTGTTAACGTAACGGCTGGTGTGGTTGAAGGGAGACTCTGTGACCAGGAGAGGTTGTTGACACCAAGGAAGTTTAGTACCATGGTGGAATAATTCGTAATTTCAGAGGCGCATTGATCCAGCCAGCTCTCATACTGGGTCATGGAGTCTTTGGTTCCAAGAACGGCAGTTCCCGTGGTCGGGATAGCGATTGTCTGGCTGATATTGTTGAGAGTATTGTCCCCCGAATCTCCGGCTATTGGGGGAATGAGAACGCAGAAGAGCATGAGAATTATCATCAGGATAAAAATATTTTTCATTTCATGATCATTTTAAGATTGTATGTTCGTTTATTTATACTGTTAATGTTTTATGCACCGGGTCGGCTGACCAGAGAGATCTACAATCTTTTTGGAGCCGTGCCTGATACAGAAATTCCCGTGCCAGCGCATGATCCCGGTGAGCCCGAGTTCTCCCGATCTTTTTTCAAGAGAAATAATGAAGACCTGCTGGAACGCCGGGTAAACAACCTGTCCGGGATCCTCGCAATAATACCCTTTTTTGCCCCTGCCCCTACTTCAGCCCATCCGGAAAACCGGGGCGAAAAAAAGCCCGCTGTATTGCAGGTTTAAATAGCCCATTCTTTGGCCGGTTTTAAAAAATAATGGCTAAATGGCGTTTTTTCCGAGGGCGTGGACACCATTTCCTGTGGAACCGGAAAATGGGGTTACCGGAACGGTAATCCGGGCTCAATACGGGCCTGAAAAAGGGTAAGCCGGATTCAGGATCGCACAACCCGCCTGTCAACCGGGGACCGGGAAAGATACGCTTCCCTGTGGAAAAATACGCCCGAATCGGGCCCGGATTCCCATTTCCCGATCCAGCCCCCCTCCCGGAAAAGCCCGTAAAACGTCCGGATTGGGTTCGCGTGGAGAAAAAGCCCAAAATGAGCCCCGTTTGCCGAAATTCGCCCGCTTTCGATGTCAGATTTTGGCCGCCAAAGGCTCATAAATCGAGGATCTTTTTGCCACGTAGTTTTACCCATCCGGGCCCGGATCGGCCAACAGAACGCGGCTATTGCGATCTTTTTTCCGGGGGAATCTTCGCAATAGCGCCCTTTTTTGCCCCGGCCCCTCCAATAGCCCATCCGGAAAACCGGGGCGAAAGAAAGCCCGCTGTATTGCAGGTTTGAATAGCCTTCATTTTGCCCGGTTTTAAAAAAGAGGCGTAAAATACAGTTTTTTTCAGAGGCGTGGACACCATTTCCCGTGGAACCGGAAAACGGGGTCTCCGTAATGGCAATCCGGGCCTGTATCGGGCGTATTTGGGTTAGGGTTTTTTGGGGCAGATCGGAGGAGGCAGGATCGGGAAAAACTGGCAGGATACTGAAGGGTTTTTCGATACGGCGGCTCGGCTGCGTCCGCAGATTATTGTGAGGTACCCGGAAGAAATATGACCGGCACGGAACAGATAGTTGATCTGAATGTGCTTGTCGGGCAGAACCTTGGATTCCAGTACCCTGCAGACCGGCAGGAAATCCTTTTCCGGAGGAAAAAAGAATGATCGCCCGGCTCCTTCTTCCCATTGCGCCGGACAGATCGGACATGTCCTCCTCCCGCTCTTCTTTCTGCTCATTCTCCTCCCGGCTGCAGTATCGGGATACTCCCAAAATGCATCTTCTGCAACAATCGTCCCGGGGTCCGGCAACCTGACTGAGCTTACACCGGTCATCACGCTGCAACCATCACCAACTGCAACATTGATCGGGGATGTTAGGTACCCCTACATCCGGGCAAACACCAGCGCGGGTATGATTTCCCGGACCTACACATTCCCGTTCCAAAAGGAAAACGTGACCGTTACCGCAAATGTCAGCACCGCCGTTTATGACGGGGCACAGAACGGGGTCAAATATGCTGTCACCCAGCCCGGAAACCCGGTCAACCTGCTTGCGCCCGGGTACTTCAACGCCTTCATCAGCGATCCACGCCAGGACAGTTTTTATACCGGTCTTTTGCAGAACTTCCGTTCGATCCGGGCCCGGGACAATCTCTCCGATGATCAATACCTTGAACTGATGACCGTTTTTGTCCAGGGCCTGCCATACGACGAAAAGAGCGGAGTGCTGGATAACCCTCCCCGTTTCCCGGCAGAAACATTTGTAGACGGCACCGGGAACTGTGAGGACAAGAGCGTACTCCTTGCCGGGCTCCTTTCCCGGGAAGGCTACGATGTCGTGCTCTTCCTCTTCCTTCCCGAGCACCATATCGCGGTCGGGATCAAAAACAGCAGTTATTCTTTTCAGGATACCGGCTACGCATATATCGAGACCACGGGTACGCTTCTTGTCGGCGAAGTCCCCTCAGAACTTGCCATCCCGGAAAAATACAAGCAGGCCGGCGGGAACGACAACGAGACGGTTGCCAATGCCACGCCCCTTGTGATCCGGGTGGGGAACGGGACAAAAGGGTACACGAGTGCCGGCCAGGTCGCGTTTATCCTTGACACCGAAAAGGAGATCGACGCCCGGGCCGGCGGACTGCGGGCGCAGACGGGAAACTGTTCGGTAAAGAATGCCAGCTGCAACCAGTCCCTTGAACAGGAATATGACCGGTATGCAATCCTCCACAATTACATCGTGACGCACAAGTACGATCGTCCCAGCCTGTACTTGGAGCTTTCCAATCTCACCCGGCCTGCATCGATTGCGCCCGTTTCGCCAGCCCCCGTGCTCTCCGACAAAACGGCTGTCTGCCCTGCCAGAAATCCCGGGACCGTGTTCGCTGCAACCTGCCGGCTTTCACTGTCCTGTATCCGGGAGCAGATCCCTACCCTCCTGGTCAGGCCCGGCATTGCTCTTCGCTGAAACGCGGGCCCGGATCTTCTCGATCATTATAGAAAACTCACCTGCATCCGGCAGGCCTCGTGCAAATACCACATCGCTGCACCGGTCCAGCAGTGCCATGATACCTGTGCTGTCTGTCCCGTGACCTGCTGCGGCAAGTATTCTTTTTAACCCGGCATTGGTGAATTCGCCCCGCTCCCCATGTACGCGTGAAAAACAGAATCGTGCAGCCCGGCCGGCAAGGCTGTAGGCATTTTTGTACTCCTGCCGGGCATAAGCAGCCTCTGCCTCATCGAGCAGGCGCATGGTTTCCGCCCGGTAATCGGGCGCTTCCTGCAACGGTGTTGCGATCACCGGTACCGGGAAAACCGGGGGTTTGTTGCGCTTTTTCCAGTACCTTACGGCAAGCCATATCCCCCCGATCAGGACAACGAGAACTGCGGCGATAATCCCCGCTGCCCCTACAGATAATCCCGTTCCGGGTCGTTCAAGGGAGACCTGCGTTACATTCCCCTGTTCCACTACGGCTTTTACAAACGCCGGTGGTTCCTGCCCGGAGAGATACGTGACATTGACATTTTCGCTCGTGAGGGTCACGTTCATGAGCGTCTGGTTCCTCTGGAATCCCCCGGTGATGAGATCCCGGGAAAAGGATTGGTACGTTGCATTTGCGCTCAGGGCTGGCGTCACATTCGTGGAAAAAAATGACTGTTCGGTGATGAGGGGAACGACATCCGATTCCATGGCGCCTGCAAGGGATACCTGCCTGCCGGTTGCATCCTGGTAGTTCATGGAAAATGTGCCGTTGCCGCTGTCCGTGGGATCCAAGGTTGCTTCCTCGCGGAAGAACCCGTCTGCTGCAAGGGTTGCATTGACCTTTTGGAACAACGGGTCGGCGACAAGGTTCGCGTTAAACCGGTTCTGGTTTCGGGCCTGCTGTGCTGCCGCCTGCGCTATCTGCGCCTTGAGTGCCGAAGTGTCCTGGAACATCTGGCCGTTCTGGGAAGATATGGGGGAAGACGGCGAATAGGATGTTGCCACATCCCTGCCCGACTGGTTTTGTGCGGACACAAACTGGGGCGAGAGCTGCACGGAACTGTTCCCGAGCCCGCCCGGGAGGCCGGCACCGCTTGAACTGGCCACCGGGTTTCCCGACAGTCCCGCGTACAGGGAGAGGTTTTGGACAAAATGGACATTAAGGTCAGGCAGGGTTACAAGGATGGGAGCGCCGTCAGTGTACTGGTAGGCAATCCGGACCTTTACCGATTCCGTTTTGGCAGATGTGCCCGCACTGACATTAAGGAACGTGTTTCCCGCAGGAAATGCGAGAGGGTAGACACTGTTTTTCGTAATGGCCAGCACAGTTCCGGCATTCTGCAACTGCCCGATGGTAGTCACCCGCACGATGCCGTTGATCTCCCCGCTGTATGTACTGGAGACCGGAAACGAAAGTGCGGCATTCTCTCCCACGGCAAAATAATAATCGGTCTGGTTTGCCGTGATCGTGACATTCGCTGCAAGGGCAGCAGGAAGGAGCAGGACAATAAAAAGAAGAACGGCTGTTCCGGCAATGTGCATCCTCACGGGATGATCCTCCCTTTGCCATACCGGAGCCAGAGTTCTATACAGAGCAGGACAAGTGCCCCGAAAATAAACCAGTCTTTGATGCTTGTTTCTTCCGTGAGGGGTTCGTTACGGGGGATCAGGTTTCCATACGCGTTCATGAGGGTCTCGCCATTTACGGATTTGTAATACCGGCCCCCGGTCTGGTCGGCGATGGTCTTAAGGGCAGTCTCATTGAGGTCGGCGTAATCCGGTGCGCCCGACCAGTCATAATCAAGAACGGTTGGGGTAGATGTCCCAAGGGCGATCGTGTCGATCGGGATACCGGTGCTTTTTGCAAGTGCAGTTGCCTCTTCGGGAGTGATCGTGCCCGCGTTATTCACCCCGTCAGAGAGCAGGATGATGTTGCTTTTCCTGTCCGGGGCCGACTGGGCCATGTCTATCGCAAGAGCAAGGCCGTCACCAATTGCTGTTGCTCCGGAACTGGGTGAGATGTTGGCTATCTTCTCCTGTACGTACTCCTTGTCCTGGCTCAGGTACGCGGCGGTCGTTGCCCCGTCCTGGAAGATGATAACGCCTGCCGCGTCCTGTGGGGAAAGGTTTCCCACAAGTGCTTCCGCATCGCTCTTTGCCGCTTCGATCCGGGACGGCTGATAATCCGTGGCCTGCATGCTGCCGGAGTCATCTATTACGAGGATCACATTCATGCCCTCTTTTGTCTGGGAAAGCGGGATGTGGGGATCGGCCAGGCCGATCACAAGCAGCCCGATCGCGGCGAGTGCGAGCACAAAGAGGATAAGCTGCCGTCTCGATCCTTTCATATCCCCCATCGCGGACTTCACAAATGCTACCCGGGAAAAGGCCATGGCCTCCTGCCTTTTTTTCCGGATTACGTACCAGTAGATCCCGGCAAGGACGGGGATTAGGACAAGGCCGCACAGCCACAGGGGTTCATAAAATCCCGGCATGGTTCCTCCTCATGGCAGAGACCCTTGCAAAAAAATCTTTTAAGGGGATATCATAGGGTTCATCTGTGGAAACTGCCACTTCAGGGATCCGGCTGCGTGCGAAATCCCGGTGCAGGCCGTTATCATATTCAGCCACCAGCCCGCGGTACCGCTGCCGGAACCCCGGGTCCGAGGTATCGGCAAGGACCTGTTCACCGGTCTCGGTATCCTCGAGTTCGAGGAGCCCCACATCCGGCAGGTCCTGCTCGCGCGGATCGGTGATACGGATCGCGATCACTTCATGCCGGCGCCGCAGCACGCGCAGGGGCAGCAAAAACGATGGCGAGGCAAAGTCAGAAAGGATGACAATGGAACTGCGGCGTGCAATGATGGTCGCAAGAAACTGTAGTGCGGCGGCAAGGTCGGTTTTTTTTGAGACCGGGCGGTGGTCGATCATGACGTTGAAGAGTTCTGCAAGGTGTTTCCTGCCCCGTTTTGCAGGAATGAATTTTTCCACCCGGTCCGAGAAGAGCACGAGGCCGACCCGGTCATTGTTCCTGACTGCAGCAAAGGCAAGGCTTGCGGTGATTTCGAGGATCTTTCTTTTTTTCGTTGAATGCAGGCCGAACCCGGACGAGCCGGAGATATCTGCCACAAAATAGAATGTCTGGTCGCGCTCTTCGGTGAATTCTTTCACAAACGGCCGATTGTACCGCGCCGTCACCTTCCAATCAATGGCGCGGATGTCGTCCCCGGGCGTGTACTCCCGGATCTCCGTAAACTCGATTCCCTGCCCTTTGAACACGGAGTGGTGGAATCCTGTCTGGAGCCCCTCTACCAGTACCCCGGTGGCGATATCGATCTTTTTTATCTGCCGTATGAGCTCCGCACGATCATCCATTTAGCAGTCTCCTGCGGTCGATTGTCCCGGCATGCCATCTGCCATGGAAGTCACGGCACCCTGACGGTTTCCAGGACCCGGTCAATGATCCGATCTGTCGTGATCCCGTCTGCCTCCCCTTCGTACGTGCGGAGGATCCGGTGGCGGAGGACCTCATGGGCAATGGCTCTGATATCCTCCGGGATCACGTAGCCCCGGCCGTTCAGCAGGGCATGGGCCTTTCCACCCAGGATTAAAAAGATCGTGGCGCGGGGCGATGCCCCGAGTGCAATGTACCGGGCTTCCTCGATACCATAGGTACCCGGGTGCCGGGTCGCGTCTACCAGTTCGCAGGCATAGCGCTTGATCGCGTCATCTGCATATATGGTCCGGGTAAATGCCTGGATCTCGCGGATCTTCTCTGTACTGATCACCTTTTTCGGGGTAATGGTCCGCCCCTCCGTGAACCGGTCGAGGACCGCGATCTCCTCCTCTTTCCCCGGGTAGGTCATGAGCACTTTGAACATGAACCGGTCTACCTGTGCCTCGGGGAGAGGGTACGTTCCTTCGGACTCGATGGGGTTCTCGGTGGCAAGCACAAAGAACGGCAGGGGCAGCGCGTGCGTTTCACCCTGGATGGTGACCTGCCGTTCCTGCATTGCCTCAAGCAGTGCCGACTGGACTTTGGGCGGTGCTCGGTTGATCTCGTCGGCAAGGACAAAATGCGCAAAGATCGGGCCTTTAATCGTGGAAAATGTCGAGTCTTTCTGGTCGTAAATCTTTGTCCCCATGATATCCGCAGGCAGGAGGTCCGGGGTGAACTGGATCCGGACAAAACTGCAGTCTATACACTGCGAGAGGGTCTTAATAGAGAGGGTCTTTGCTATCCCCGGCACCCCTTCGAGCAGCACGTGGCCGTCCGCACAGAGTGCGACAAGCAGGCGGTCGATTGTCTCCCGCTGGCCGACAATGACCGTGTTCATCTCGGTACGGATCTGTGCAAGCGTTCCGGCATATTCTTCTGCCTGGTGAGTCAGGCGGGTAATTTCTGCATCCATGGAGGTACCTGGGTTATCGTTTGTTTTTTCGGCAGGGAGATGCGGCCGGGAAAACAACTCCCTGCCGCATCCTGTTTTTTTCCCTGCTGCCCGGAGGGGGGACCCGATCAGAGCGACCCGGTATCCGGCGTATGTATATTTTCCGTGGTTTATATGACGCATTAATGCTTTCTTGAGCAAGCTCATGGCTTATTTCCGGATCCCCCGGGGATTCCCCAAAGATTCGGAAAAAGGAGACCGGCCTTTACACGTTTGCGCTCACGCTCACCGTCCCATACGCGGTATTGGTTGCATTTGAGGTAAGGAGCCTGCCGTTATCCCAGATCTCCGCGGTAAGATTGTGTTTTACCCCGTTGTCTGCTTTTTCAAACACAGCATTTACTGTACCTAACGGTTGGCCTAGATCAAAGAGCCGGAAGCCGGAACCTTTTACTTCCTGATATGTACCATTTGCCGTGTAGCTGCCGGTATACTGGCCCAGGTACCCCACGCGAAGATACACGCCGGATACCGGGATCTGTACCTGTACTGGATATGGATAATCCCCGGCTGATGTGTTAAAAATCGTGGTATGGGAGCCCGGTTCTGCATGAACTGATGCCGCAGCATTCTGGGCCTGCTGACCGACTGCCTGCTGTGCCCCTTGTACCGGGGCTGTCCCGCTGCCGGTCCCGGACTGGCTGGCAAAACTTCCTGAAAGGAAGAATCCGACGATAACGATGCAGATAATGCCGATTACGGCAACTGCACCCCAGATCAATTTCCTGTTGTTGTTTCTGTAACCTGATACCATTTTTTCACCTCAAACCTTGTTCGTGTGCATTTTCTGGAACAAACGATCATTGCCCGTATACGCGGGAGATCAACCGGAACCGGCAGGATCGGCGGAGAGCACCGTTGCCATTCCGGAGGTACCACCTGTTTCCCCGACCTCGTTTTTCTTCGTCGGACCAAACGACACAGGCGTGATCACGATGAGAATCCTGTCACCTGCCGCAAGGTTGGTCGTGCCGGTGATGGCAAACCGGTCCCCGACGTAATGACCTGGGATGGGGTCGATGCTGATACCGTTGCCCTCCGGATTTAGCGGTTGAACCGGGCTTTTCGCGGGGGCAGAAAGGACCTGCTGCAGGAAACCTGCCGGGGATTCCGCCACGCAGAAGTATGCCGCTGCCGTGACCCGTGGCCGGGCCGAGGTTGCAATCACGAAGTATTCATCAGGTGGCCAGGATGATGTATCGACATCAAAACGCCAGGACCGTGTACTGTCCTGCACCTGCAGGCCGGCAGACGACAGGCTGTACGCTGGTCCTGAATCACCTGTCCTGTTACCGGCTGCCTGTGCAGGAGCACCGGTGACCGATCGGTTTTCCGGTACCGGTATGCTCTGTACTGCACTGCTGGAAATTCTTGCAAGAGAACTTGTGGCAGGCTGTACCGTGCCATGGGAATCAGGGACGGAGATGCCTGCTTCATAGTACAGGGCAAGCCCGGCCACAAGGATGGCAAGAACGATACCGCACAGGACCAGATGTTTTCTTTCTGTCATGCTCTCATCAGCCGGCTGCACCGGCCGACACGGCCGGTTGCACCCTGACTACCCGGAGCATCGGTTCGGCTATTTAAACGATTTATGAGCAGTTTCTCTACATATCAGGGTGCAGGAACGTTTTTTTTAGGGAAAAGAGGTGAAAAAGAAATGCTGATATCCCTCTTAGGAACAGTCTATGGTATGATGGATGCCCGGCATCCTGTGTTCCTGTACGGTTTTGGACTTATCCTTGTAGCCGGGTGCATCACCGCTGCCCTTTTCATCCATGGCAACCCCCTCCTTACATCCGCCGACGGCGGGATCCGGATCACGGATCAGGATTTTTCCGGCATCCCCCTGCCCCTCGGGGGCCACACGGCAATCTACAGGACAGACATTTCCGGAAATATATCGTATATCCTGGTGGACCTCAACAGCGGCGATCCCATGGACACCCTTTCCCTGTCGGTAATCGCTCCCGATCAGGTTCTTGGCCCGTATACTGATGTCACCAACGGGACACACAACGGCCGCATATATCTCAGGATCCAGGGAAACAGCAACCTGACCCCCGGCCTCTGGGAATTTGTCGTCCACAGCAACAAGACGATCAAAATCGGGAGTGCCGGGCAGTACCCATGGAACAATACCGGCCTCTTTGACCACAAACCTGATAATTGAATAATAAAAACAAAAAGATACAATGAAGCGGGAACTGTTCCTTGCCAGCCTTTTGATTGTCATAGTTGTCCTGCTTGCCGCGCCGGTTGCGGCAGCGGGAGACTATAGCGTTACGCCGGCATATGGGTCCACGGGGACACCGGTCCCGGATCTCGCCCCGGTCAGTTTCTGGGATCTTTCCTGGCAGGACATGGCAATCGTAATGGCGCTTCTCCTCTGCCCCATCTGTGTCATCCCCTTAGAGATCCTTTTTGCAAGTAAACTCCTGGCATTTCTCGGGTTCCGGCGGATCGCCCGGCGCAATATTCTCGAACAGGGTACTCGGAGCGAGATATACCAGCTCATCATCGCAAACCCCGGCATCAGTTTCCCGTCACTCAAAGAGCGGCTCGGTCTCTCCCGTGGAACACTGACATATCACCTGCTCCAGTTGTCTGCCCAGCACAAGATCGTTATCCGTAAATCCAACGGGAGGACCAGCTATTTCGAGAACAACGGGCGTTTCGACGGGATCGAACAGAAGATCCTTTCCCATCTCGCAAACGAACAGGAAAAACGGATCCTGGATCACCTGCTTTCCTCGCCGGGGAGCAGCCGACAGGATCTCGAACGCGTGCTCGGCGTGTCGGGCCCGACCATCACCTGGTACATGAAACGGCTGTTGTCCGATGGCATTCTCTCCCTGCGAAAGGACGGGAGGTACTCGCGGTACTCACTCTCTGCAGAAGTCGCAGGCATCCTTTCCCCCCTGCAGAACCCGGGCAGGATACCGGTCGGGGAGGAAAGCTTCCCACATCAGCCTTTTTTGAGATCACCACCTCTCCCGGAAGTGCTGATCCGGGGGGTCTGATCTCCTACAGGAAAATACGCCCAAATCGGGCCCGGATTTCCCATTTCCGATCCGGGCCTGTTCCGGAAACACCCTGTAAAACGCTTCTTTTTAGTTCTCGTGGAAAAGGGGCCTTATAATGGCTCCGTTTGCCGAAATTCGCCCGATTTCTATGTCATCTATGGGCCACCAAAGGCCCTGGAATCGAGGATAATTTTGACCTATTCTTTTACCTATCTAACACCTGATCGGCCCTAGAAATGCGAATATTGAGGAAGTTTTTTCCGGGATGAGTATATAAATGGGACTCCGGGAGGTTTACCGTAGGGTTCAGGAGTATCCCTTCCGGGCATACCCTACTAAAACCTGTCCGATCTGACCGTTTTTAATCTGAACTACTCTCTTTATCCCTTGGAATTTCGTCCTCGTAATCCGCAACCAGCTGATCGGGTGAGAGGGTGAAGTACTCCAATGTCTTTACCCCGGCTGATCGTATTACGAGCCTGGCGTTCCATGGACCTTTTTTCCCGGCGTGATTTTTTAATTGTCCCTCATCGCGTTTTTTTTGTTTCCCCCATACATAGCCGCCCAGTATACATTCCTGATAAAACGGCAAATGGTATTTTTTCCAAAAGGAGTGTTGCGGATGACGCCGAATGCACCGTTACGGTATTCCTCGTCCCTGATCGCGGGGGAATTTCTTGCCGTGAAAAGAATGAACGGTGTCGTGATGCAACGGGCACGCAGCTCCCTGAGCAGGGCAAGACCTCCTGCCCCCCGGGAAAATTGCAACCGGATACAATGACGTCTGCTGAAGAAAACGACAACCATTCATGGGCAGCTTCCTCGGAATCCCGGGTCTCGACCGCAAGTGACCCTGCCCTTTCGCAAAACACTACAATAACGGCGCATCTTTCCCGATTGGTATCGATATACAATAACCGGATCCCCCTATTGCATAGGAAAGATTCCTCCCCGTGCCCGTAATCAGGATTCTCTGTCTGATTGTTTGTGCTGATCACAGAGATTCCCCCGAATCTGGTGAAAAAAAAAAGAACTTGCACATGGCGTTGACTCACCGCCGCATCATGTGAGGCGTCCCCTGACAAGAGCAAGGATATCCAAGACTGCCCGGGCATTTTTTTGGCATTCGGGGGGGCCTTCCTCCTCAATATGGGACAGGCGGCTGCATATGTCGTTGAGTTCTTCGGATGTTATGATGTACCACTGGTTACGATGAGACATTGTGATCATCACCCGGTTTTTGTATCTTCCTGTTTTGGTTCGAGCAGGGCCGCGACCACTTTCTTCCCAATCCAAACCTTCGGAACCCTAAAATGCGCACTGTTACCGATAAGCTGCATAGGATTATACTGCAGCGCGTACACGACCTTGCCTCCGACCCTCGTTATTCATGCGTATCATTTTCCGTTTGTTTCTGCCGGGGCATTGCCACGAAGGCAATAACCGCAGCCACAAAGACGATCCCTGCTGCCACCAGCGAGGCGACCGAGAATGCATGCATCCAAGCGACTTGAGCAGCCTTTGCAACGGTGCCCGCGTCGGGCCCAAGGGAAGCCGCCGTGTTCAACGCTGTTGCAAGCGAAGTCTCAAGGCCGGTCTTTACCGAACCGGAGAACCTTCCCGCGATTTCGGCGATGTTACTCATATATATCGCGCTGAGGATGGCACCGAATACTGCTACACCGAGTGCGCTGCCCAGCTCGCGGGTCGTATCGTTCATCGCGGAACCCATGCCGGAACGGTTCTTTGGGACCGATGCCATGAGGATGTTCGTGCTCGGGGTCATGGCAAGATTGATGCCGGCAATCATAACGAGCAGCGCCGGTAGCATGCCCACGTAGGTCGTATCAATGGTCCAGGTGGTGATGGCAAGGAACGAGATCGTGACAAGGGCAAGGCCGGTGACAATCGTCCAGCGGGCCCCGATCCTCTCCACGATAGTTGGTATGACCGGTGCGAGCGCTAGGAACGGGATCATGATCGGCAGCATCAGCACCGATGCGGTCAGGGGCGACATGCCAAGGATGAGCTGCTGGAGCTGGTTGAGTGTAAAGAATATCGCCGCCATTGCCAGGAACGCGAGAATCAAAGTTAGGCTCGACATGGAAAACACCCGGTTGTGGAAGAGGTTCATATCGAGCAGCGGCGATGCGGCTCTTCGCTCCCATAGGACGAATTCAGCAAGGGATACAAGACCGATGATCAGGCCGGCAAGTACCGCCCCGTCAAGGATGCCTTTCGATGGTGCCTCGGTGATGCCATAGACCAGCCCGAAGACGCCAGCAGCCGCGAATACTCCGCCAATCCAGTCTACTGCAAGGCCGTTCTCATCGCGTGATTCTGGGGCAAGTATCTGGTTAATGATAAATCCAAACGCAGCAAGTGCAGCGCTCAGATAGAACACCGAGTTCCAGTTAATGTATTCCATCACTATACCGCCCACGACGCCGCCCAGCATCATGCCGATCCCGGTAATGGAGCTCCAGATGGCAATAGCCCTGATCCGCTCTTTTGTGGGAAAGATATTGTTGACAATGGAGAGCGTTGTGGGCATTATGAGCGCGGCTCCAAGACCCATGATACCACGGGCAATGATCAGCTCTATGGCAGAATGCGCCATAAACCCGGCATAGAACGCGCTCGCGGCAAAGATCAGGGCGCCGGTCTGCAGGGCGAGTTTCCTGCCATACCGGTCACCGCAGGCACCGGCAAGAAACAGGAGGCTTGCAAACAGCAGTGAGTAAATATTCACAATCCAGGTCTGTTCAAGCTGGCTTAAATCAAGGTCAACCGACATGGTCGGGAGAGCCAGATTGATACTGCTGTTTGCCAACATCACTCCAAGTACCGCCGCACAGAGTGTTGCCAGAATATACCAGCGGCGTTTATAGATCGTTGGATCGATCCCTTCTAAATCGATATGTGCTTTAGTGCAATTCATTCATCAGCCTAAGTTATCGTGTTAATGTCTGACTGGCGTGTCCTCGCCCGGTCCTCATGAACAGCTGCCCCTTTGACGATGGCGGAGGATTTGATGGCGTATCCATGATGGTGGAGCGTGGATCCGGTGCCTGTCCGGGCTCTGCCTGCACTTCTGTTGGCTCGGTAATCCGATCTTTTGACATGCCATGTACCACAAAAACCACAAAATTTCGTCCCCGCAATCCGTGTAAGATGACGAGGTGAGAGGGTGAAGTACCCATCATCGTCATTTGCCCATCTGATCGTATTTGCGGGTCTGGCGTTTCATGGATCTGGTTTTCTTCAT